>Ga0268278_1000474_pt1 | contig 27834 bp, 34 predicted proteins | sample saktaG_3_FD_190135 | JGI IMG/M metagenome (GOLD analysis project Ga0268278, IMG submission 190135) | Saline water microbial communities from Sakinaw Lake, British Columbia, Canada - sak_2010_1_5_55m | ecosystem: Environmental > Aquatic > Non-marine Saline and Alkaline > Saline ...
TCCGGATGGGATAAACGCTGAAAGCATCTAAGTGTGAAGCCCACCTCAAGATGAGATCTCCCACTGGTTTAACCAGGTAAGATCGCAAGAAGACCACTTGCTTGATAGGCAGCATGTGTAAGCACAGCAATGTGTTGAGCTGAGCTGTACTAATGATCGAGGTCTTTGACCTATACCAGAATGAGCACAAAACCTATTTCATCAATCACTATTTTCGTCGCGGGGTGGAGCAGTGGCAGCTCGTCGGGCTCATAACCCGAAGGTCGCAGGTTCAAATCCTGCCCCCGCTACCAGAAGTATAACGAAGCCGGTTTCGCAAGAAGCCGGTTTTTTCGTTTCTAAAGACAATAACCTTTCAGGTCTTCTGTCCAAAATATCCAGGCTTTCGCAAGATGATATACAGTTATTAGGCACACTCATTCAATCTAAGCCTGCATCAATCCTTGTCACACCTGCTGACGGTATTCAAGACTGGCAGAATGAGCTTAATATCAGGGGACTATCACAGCACACTATTGATCTGTATTCAAAAACGGTGAAAAAAGTCATCCAGCAATACCCGAATCCTAACAACCAGACGATCAGAGCTTATTTGGCGGATCGCCTCGTAGCTGTCTCACCAACCAAGGTAAGAAACGATCAGAAAGCATTAAAGTCATTTTTCAATTTCCTTCAGGAACAGGGCTTGTGGCTGGATAATCCTGTAAAGGGAATGAAGCTGCTTAAAGTAGCTAAAGTCATACGGCAAGCTCCGGATAAAGAGGATGTTGACAAGCTCCTTAAAGCCTGGCGCGGATTAAAGAGACGGTTAAAGGAAAGGTTATTGATCGCTTTATTTGCTGACACAGGGATGAGGCTGTCTGAAGCTTGCTCAATACAGAAGCAGAATGTGTCTATTGATCGTCAGGAGATCAAAGTATTAGGTAAGGGGAAGAAAGAACGGATGCTGCCCATATCGCCCTCTGTGGTCGATCTGCTGAAGCAATACTTAGCGACACAGTACAGTGATAGTATCTATCTCTTTCCGGCTGACAACGGTACCGGCTATCAGGACAACAGGATTGTTGATAGGACTTTCAAACGGATATGCAAGAGGCTACATATCAAGCATATCACTCCACATGGCTTAAGGCATTATTTCGCCACGTATGCTTTGAGGAATGGAGCGAAGCTAGAGGTAATCTCAAGGATTCTTGGACATGCTTCGGTCGGTATCACAGGAGATGTATATCGTACTGTTAAGCAGGACGAGATCAGGGAGGAGCATGCTAGGTTCAGTCCGATGGCGAATGGTAGTTAGGCTGTTTTATGTTTCTGCGTCTCTGTCAGTAATTGACATCTTAATATGAATACTATCTGAAATATTCGTCTTACGGACATCAAATGAACCCCAAATTTCGTCCTTTGTGTGATTTGGCCACAGATAACTAACATAATGGATGTGATCTCCATATCGCCAGTGTGGTTGCTCTCTGGATCCCATATCTTGGTAGCTAAAGTAGAAGCAATGCCACTGATCATTGTTTTCAAAAAGGTGAACACAAATTCGTCTGCGCTCTGAGAATGCTTGATGAACAAGCTTAGAAAATTTCTGAGGGTCATTTTTTATAAGAGTATGAATATGTGATTTATTAAGTTGCAGGTGTTCTGGAATATATTCTGGATATTTGGAACTTCTTTTATACCCTATCTGCGATGAATTGTGGCATAGTAGAAATAGTTCTTCATCTGAAAGCTCTAATTTATTGCAGTATTTAATAACAGCAGCTTTCCTTTTTATCTCGAATAACTTAATGAATTGATCGGGTATTCCTTCCGCATCAATTTCTCTTTCCGTTTCATCCTGTCTCTGGCGGTTATATTCTTCAATCATTTTTGATAATTGTGGTGTTATATGGACTCCCATTAGCTTCAGCATATTTATATCAATATCAGTGAATGCTTGTAGAGTACCTTCCTTGCTCCGTGATAAATAAATTGCACCATCTGGTGATATAGGTGAGCCAAATCTATGGTACTCAGGTTTTTTCATAACTTAATATAAATGATATCAGGTCAATCGGTATATTAAAACTGGCTTTATTTCTGCAATAATCAGCCTTATTTTGACCGAGAAACAGCCGTTAATTCTGTGTCAGGGTAATTCCACTTATTAACCTTGTGTGGCCTGATCTCGGCGAATCTATCGCCTTTCTGGCTATCACAGGTGATGTCTATAGGACCGTGAAGCAGGATGAGATCAGGGAAGAGTATACTAAGTTTAGTCCGTTATCGACGGGTAATTAGGAAGCTAGTCAGGTTGTCCTATTTGGCTACTATTAATCTTGAAGACGTCTATAATTGTAGTATTGAGGTAGGCAAATAGTGTAGGGCTAGTGGATCTTGATTGAAGATATAATTCGTAATAGAATATCACTAATTTTTATAAAGCTTAACAAACATAGGCACGCTTATGAATAGGGGTAAGACAGAGACAATTCTAAGATGTATTCCTCAACCACTTTTAGATGACATAATTGCGGGGAGGTGCTTACCTGTTATTGGAGCAGGGTTTTCTCGTAATGCAATACTACCTTCAGGTAAAACAATGCCTCTATGGAATGACTTAGGGAAAGAGATAGCAGATTTACTCCCTAATTATCCGTATACAAATGCTATAGATGCAATAAGCGCTTATTGTCACGAGTATTCTCGTACCAAATTAGTTGAAGAGCTGATAAAAATGCTCTTTGTAAATAGTGCTCAACCAAGTCCATGTCATCTAACGTTCTGTGATTTATTTTTCAATATTGTTTGTACCACCAATATCGACTTTCTTATTGAAAATGCATATGCGCAGAAACCGCAATCAAAATATTGCAGACCAGTAATTGATGAAGATGAACTCTCGGTTGCAATAGAAGAGCCGTCTGTGCTCCTAATCAAGTTGCATGGTGACCTTCATCATCCAAATCGATTAGTATTAACAGAAGAAGATTATGATGGCTTTATTAAAAGGTATTCGCTACTCGCAACATATCTTGGCAATCTATTAATAACAAGAACTCCACTTTTTATTGGTTATAGTTTAGATGACCCTGATTTTCGTCAAATTTGGCAAGTTATTGGTGACAGATTAGGGAAGATGCGGCGACCAGCCTATGTGATTTCAGTTGGAGCCAATCAAGTTGATATAGCGAGGTATGAACGACGTGGTGTAAAAGTAATAAATTTACCGGGTAATAAAAAGAACTATGCCAAAATACTCGAAGTTTTATTTAATGAATTGCGTGTTTACTGGTCAGAACGAACAATAAAGAATAGCACTTATATCACAAAAGATCGTTTGGATGAGCTATCATTACCTATAGAATCCACTACAAGTCTATGTTTCTTTGCCATCCCTTTATCCATGCATACATTCTATAAATCGTTTGTTTTCCCAATGGCGGAGCAGCTTGGACTTACACCGCTTACAGCAAGTGATGTAGTTTCGCCTGGAGATAATACCGTTGCTAAGATAAGTGCTTTATTAGATAGAACTGAGATCATGATTGCAGATCTTTCAACATCTGCTATCCAAGTTGAAGTAGGTATGCTGATCTCGCGTAGACAAAAGGAGGCGAAGGTACTATTAATAGTTGAAGAAGGCACAGATTTGCCAGTGGAATTTAGGGAAATATCACATATCATTAGACCAAAAGATTTATCTGCTTTGCCACAAAAATTTTTGGAGTCAATTGAGAATTCATTACAAGAACTTGCAAAAGATGTATTACCTTTAATATCTGAAGAACCACAACGTCTACTAGAAAAAAAGGAATATGCAGCTGCTGTCATATCAGTGACTAGACTATTTGAGATAACATTTAGAGAGATAACAAAAAAGTTCGTTCATGAATATTCGAACCTAGCAGAAAGTGATATACGGCCCTTGTCGATTACATTAATGATGGATTTCACATCTCAATCCAAGATATTAGACTCACGTGAAATTAAAAAAATACGAGAAGCAATAAGAGTGCGCAATAGATTGCTTCATGAAGGCGGCTCAATTTCTTCTAGTCAAGCTACAAGACTTGTAAGTGAAATATTACAAATCGTCTCTGTGTTAAGAAAAAAATTTGATTTAAAATAAGTATTAGCTAAAGTATTTCAGCTTTCCTTAACTCGCCTTTAATTCTTTTCTATAGATATTAGCGCTGTTTTATTTGGCCCTAAAATGACCGAGAAACCGCCTTATGCCCTGTGGCAGTGGAATTCTATCTGTTAACCACGTAAGGACTGACCTCGGCTAATCTACGGCCAAGTTGGGGCGTCCCATTTTCACGATTTCATCAAGCTCGGATTCTAAACGAGCCGCTTGCTCGGGATTGTCAACCTTGATTTTTTTAAACGTTGGCGAGTTCCTGATAGCCTCATTAAGGAGCAAAATGTACGGTTGTGTATCATTCCACATCTTCTGACCAAAGAGAGAAGCTAAGATAAAGGTAACTGGATTGGCCATATTATTTAATTGTTTATCAAGTGCCTGCCACGACGTAGTTAATAATTGTTTACGTCTGACAATATTAACCTGTAGCATTAGTGTGTCTTCCTTGATAGCACGTTGATATTCGACTCTCAAAGATAAACTCATTGGGTCGGAAGGGTGAACCTTATTCCACGCAGCGACCATACGCTTCCAGTCAATGCGTGTACCTCTTTTATATGGTCTATCTAATACAAAGTTAACCAGGTAAAAACGCCGTTCAAAACATTTCCGGTATCTTTTCTTTGGATGAGGTGATTTCTCGTTCTCGTCAGTTGAAGGCTTTGCTTTAATATATGGCAGAACAGTTTGTATCAACTTTACGCGTCTTGTCACCACATCCCGATAGCTCTCTATATATTGATCCTCACCATCGGGGTCACCTTCAAAGTCCTCGGCGGAATTGCCCACATCCTCCTCTATTATGTCCCAAATGTTTCCATGAAAGAGGAAGCCGAGATCCTTCTCCGCCTTAGCTTGGATAGCCTTTTTCTCTTTTCTTATGTCCATGCTAATCCTAAAATAGTAGCAATTTATACTATTATACTCGGTGCTACAGTTAGTGCAAAAGTCACAAGGAGGTAAAAAATGACAAATAGAGAAACTGCAGAAGGAGGGAATTATGTGCAATAGGTTTCATACATTAAATGATTTTCTTGATCATCTAAGATGGGTGCTAGATCAAAAAGAACAAAAAGAGAGTGAGAGTTATACCAGCGACTATTACTTGACGTGTTGTCCAGTACATGGTGGTAAAAACAGTGATCTTAAAATAGAAGAGATCGATCACAAAGTCTTTCTTCACTGCTTTGCGGGCTGTGAACAAAAATACATCTTAGATGCATTAGACCTGCGGCCAGAAGACCTCTTCTTAGGATATTCGGAATTTGGCTACCCCATAGTCAAAGCCGTTTCAGTCATTTATGGCTTCAATGACGATGAAGGCGATTTGTCTGCTGAAGTAGTGTGGTATAAGCCCGTAAGGGAAAGACATGGCAAGCAGCATTGTTGAAATCTTGCAGTATATGATGTCGCCTGCTGCCGGCTACCTATGTCTGGGCAGAATCAGAAGGCCAGGAAAGGACTGGCAGCAGGCATTCTTCCGTTATCCGGATGTCCTAGCAGACATTGACGACTGGGTTCAGAATCACAAGGACGATGACCTCTATTTCTGCCCTCACCTTTTGCTAAGTCCCAGACGAAAGAAAGAAGAAGCCTGCAAAAGCCATATCGTTTGGGCGGATCTGGACGAGTGCAGTCCTGACAAACTAGATAAATACAGCGAACCGCCACCAAATATCGTTATCCAGACCAGCAAGAGCCACTACCAAGCGTACTGGAAGCTTAAAAAGGCTCGTAGTCCCGCAATTATTGAGAACCTTAATCACAGGGTATATGAAGCCTATAAAGCGGAGGGATGTGATGCTTGCTGGTCGTTAGCTCATATGATGAGGTTGCCCTATACCATCAACCATAAGCGGACTATCCCCTTCAAGATGAAGACCACAGTGGACTGGGGCTGCTGCATTCTTAAAGCATTGGATAACAAGTTGCCTGATTTAATAATAAACGAATCGGAGGAGGTGGCCATAAATGTAAAAGAAAAGCCAGTTATTAAAATTGATCCCAGGCACATGAAGATGTATGGAAGGCATATATGGTTCGACCCTGTGCCAGAAGGCAAGCGGTCAGAGAGGATATATCAATTAGTGAAGCTGGCTATCAATCAGCTGCAATGCAATGACTCTGGGGCAATAAAGCTGTTAATGGATCATCCTGTATTGATAGATAAGTTCCCGGATGAGAAGGACAGGGTAGATGATATTACGCGATGTTTAATAAAAATAAGACAAAGGGGTTAAATATGGAAAAGACAATAAATGAATATAATAAGAAAGATGAGGTATGGGACAAGACCTTACACGTGGACACATTAATGGAGTTCAAACCAGTAAAACGCGATGTTCAAAATTATCAATTTACCTTATCTGGATCAGGGGATGTTAAGGATCAAACTGTTAGGCTCTTCAATTTTGATATACCACATAGAGGTCCCTGGTCGGTGGAAATGGTAGTTAAAAAGGGAAGCGAAACATTTTGGCACAATATTGTTCATCCTCAAAAACAGGTAGAGTGGCATAAGTTTCTTGAAGAGGACACTGTGGTCATTCAATCAGAAGCAGAAAGGTTCATGCATGCTTTAATACACTCATATAACAAAGCTCAAAAGGCTGTTAAAGATCTGTGCTATGAAGACCTTTCAGGTGAGGAATCACTTGACCTTGAGAACCATCCGCTGCCAAAGCAGATTGAGATTGTACCCAATTATGCCATGCAAGGAGGCTATACTATCTTGTTTGGTGAAGCAGGAGTCGGCAAAAGTATCCTGGCACACAATATCGGACTCCGTGCAGCCAGCGGTATTAGAGGCCTGTGCGTGGAGGATCAGCGAGACCCAATAGTCGTTCACTACTTAAGCCTTGAAATGAGTGAAGTTCAATTCAGAGAAAGACACAATAAATTGCTTGAAAGCTTCCCAGACGTTGCACGCAAGAATTTTTTCTTCATATGTCCTGATGGCCTCGACTTTACTAACCAACGAGATAGGTCGATGCTGCAAAACACTCTTGCAAAAAGAGGTACTAAATTACTAATTGTGGACTGTCACGGTTATTGGCTAGGCAATAAGGATGAGAGCAATAACTCAGAGATTAATAACTGTATCGTTATCCCTATAAAGGACATAGCAAGTAAGCTTGGGCTTAGTGTTATCCTGCTCCACCATTCTGGTTGGAGTGAAACCACACGCATTCGAGGGGCAAGCTCTCTGTGGACTGGAGCTGAAATTGGCATACTCATGGAGTCAGACCCTATTGACACCAACCAGACAACAATCAACTTTAAGAAATGGCGACCAACTTCAAAGAGGAAGCCAAGACCTATCAGCTATGCCTATGATCCAGAGAAGTACATGATGCGGGTATCAGGCGAAGCTGGCTATATAAATCAGCTTAAGCCGGCCCTACCTGCTGATTTCAAAAGACAGATTATGGAATTAACAGGCGTACACATTCGACAAGCGAGAAATAAGTATAAGATTCTTATGGCACAAGACTACATATATCTGGATGAAAAAGGCATTGTCAGAATTCGTGATCATGCCAATGCAGATAACAAGGAACTGCCACCTGTAACAAAAGGGACTTCAAGGAAAAAGCCTGGGAGGTCAAAGCGGAGATAGCCTGTGGAGTTTCATTGGCAATCAAAATCGGTAAGTTGCCAAATTGCCATTGCCAACGATTATATTTGAGAGTATTGCCAACTTGAATCAAATCAGATATAAAAATTGGCAATGGCAATGCTCCTATATATAGATAAAAATAAACAGTAAAATTGCCTAAAATTACCTGTCCTGTGTCCAGTAATTACTACCCACTTTTCTCGCCTATTAATGTAGTTTCTCGGCGAAAAACAAACCTTAAGCAGGGATATCTGTTTTTCTCGGCGCGAAACTACTGGCGCATTCTGGTGCAGTACTGGCGCAGGTATTAATGCAGTGTCAAGCGGATTTCGAACCTGTAATGCAGCCTGTGGCGACTGATATCCGGCGTTTTCTGCGCCAATGCGCCACCCTTTAGGCCCGTAAAAACGGCCGTTGACGCTGTGCAAGAAGCTCCTTTCGAAAACCCCGAATTCGAAATGAACCTATAACCTGTCAGTTATGGCACCGCTTATTATCAGGGCTTGGAATTTTAATTACCACTGGTATGACTCCTGTATAATCACAGGAGGCAGTTCGATAAATGATGATGCGGGAGGCCACCTATGTTAGAGAGGATAAAAACTATATACCAGACTTGTGACAGCGATGATCCCGTAGTGCCGCCAACTATGCTGTTTAATGAAGGTTGGCTGCTTCGGCTAATACTAGATTGGTTCTCGAACAATAGGATACAGGGGCATCAGCTAGACTTCGATAGTAACTTCAGATGGTATTCAGAAGCGCTGTTACGATCTCCTTTCCTTCCAAGGCATAGAGGCGACCCTCTGTCTGAGTCCTGGACGCATGCAGATGCAGTCGTAGGTAACTTTGCCATAACGGATAAATTTAATTCTGAACTCCAATTGACATCGAGTATTAGGCATCTTGTAGTGCTCGAGGCCAAAATCTATAGCAAGTTGTCCCAAGGGGTGACCAATGCCAGCTATTACGATCAGGCTGCACGCTATGTCGCATGCATTGCGGAATTATTGCATGTTGCGGATTTTAAGCCGGCCAGTGTTGATAAGTTGGCATTCCACGTTTTGGCTCCGAAATCACAAATCGATAGTAATGTGTTTGCTAATGAACTGAGTAGGGAATCCATTTATAAGAAAGTCGAGCGCAGAACAGGTGAATACGGCAACGATAAAAAGTCGTGGTTTGATAATTGGTTCATTCCTACATTGGATAAGATAAAGCTGTCTCCAATAAGCTGGGAGGAAATAATCGCATCAATTGATGGCGTGGATCATATCTTTGGGACAGGAATCGGGGACTTCTATAACAAGTGCTTGAAGTATAACGAGCATGTCAAAACATCGAGATTCTTCTAATCTATATCAGGTCTCCAAACCTCCAAGTTATGTGTCCGATTTAATAGTGGTGGTGTTATTCAGGATATACTTTTTGACGCTTAAATGCAGATGTGCTATATTAGCCACATACGCCACATCAGGCAGATCGAAAAGGAGGTTATTAATGGCAAGAGTACAAGTAATTAACCAGGTGACAAGGGGTAATCCGCGTGCTAGGAGGTGGGCTCTTTATCTTCAATGGTGCCGTTATCTGTATGATGACGGGAATATGGAGCAGGGTTACCGTTTTATCTGGAAGCGCCCAGATGGGTCGCTTCAACCTGCTAGAGGGCAGGCAAGGATTGCATCACTTAGGGAAGCAGAGGAGCTCATACAAATGGCACGGGATCAGGGTTGGGGAGACAATATAGGTGATTAAAAACAATAACCTATAAGTTAAAAGCTCCGAATGACCGTCTTGACACTGATTGGTACACTAGAGTTAACATGCCTATTCTTACTCGGTACAGCATAGTTTGTCAGGTTGCGGGTGCCGAGCCCTATACAATATGCGCCTATAATGGCACGGATTTATCTCAAGTTCTCGGTATTACTCAGGCCGCTTTACCTGATGGCAGTTACGGATGGATTCAGGTATGTGGTGAGGCATTCGTTAGCGTCAGCGGCCAAACGAAAGCTGCTTATGTTGACTTCAGACCTAATACAGCTATTAGCCACCTGAAAGAAAAATCGCCAAAGGGCTCACAAAGACGAATCGCAGACCTACCGGCTGGCGTACTATGTGATGATCCGCTCAATCACGCCGGTCAGGAGAGGCTTTCTCAGCTACCGCCCTTACTTATAGAGGATGGTCCGTATTGTCAGCTTATCAGGGAGGCAAGGGACGTGTTTATCGATGGACACTTCTATGCTTGTGTTGCAATGTGTGGTATCTCGTTTGAGAGGTTTCAGCGGGATAAGGCTATAGCGTATGGTGCCAAGCAGAAAGACAAGATGAATATAATCAGAAGCATCTTGAAAAAGAACCGTGTCCTATCACTAAAAACCATCTCCCTATGCGAAAATATGGCAGACCTGCGAAACAAATACACACATGGACACGGTTTGAATCCCAGGGATGACGCTCTGAAGTCGCTTGAGTGGATGCACTGCTTCATAGATAACGAGACTAATCTCATGCGGGATTATGTTATTGTGAATGGAATACTGAGTCGTAAAAATGCCATTGGGATTAATAGTAAAGAGGGTAAGACACAGAGGTAAATTGGGCTCAGGCATCGATAGCAAATTCATTATTCATGATCTCAAATAGGCGAATAACCTGAGAGTTATACCAATTGTTATAAGGAACTTCATTATAAAATAGCTGAGGATATTGATAAGAAGCTTGTATGGGAGTGTATAATAATGTCAATTTGAAAATAATCGTGCCGTGGTAAACCTGTTTGGTTGTGGCACTGGGAGAGGGCATTATGGCTGATGCAGGGAATGGTCCAAAACATGACGTAAAGCATTTTATTGAACAACTTGTCACTGGTGTTGGTCTAAGCGCTCAGATGGATAAGGAATTCGCACTAGGGGCTTTGTCCTGGACGATTATTGGCATATTATTAACACTCTTTTTTTCAATATTCTTCGGTAGTTTTTCCGTATTAATATGTTTGAAACCCTCAATAGAATGGAAATTATTGTTATTGGTTTGTTTGGTTGCCGCGGGAGTTATTACGTTTGGCATATTTGCAATTGTAGTTCAATTTAGAACTATTTTTGCCAACCTGATTAATTGGTTTCTCAATATTAACAGGGAAAACGGAGAAAGTAAGATGGCTGAGGACAAGAAGATTAATCCGTGGGGATGGGGCATACTATTTTTTACTTTATGGTTATCTTTAATAAGCATACCCAGCTTAAGAAATCAGCCGGCATATTATTTAGCATGGTTCTACGGTCTTTTATCTATACTAATGTTGGTTTCTATTATAAAACCAATACGTGATTTTCTTAGTAGAAAGGCTGGTAACCTTATAGTTACAATAGTATTCTATGCCACACTGCTGAGTTTCACCGTGGCTTATATGCTTGGTTTAGTGGCTGTGGACGCCTCAATTAGGGATTTAGTGGCATGGTTTGGTTTTGCTTGGCTCGCAGTTTATCTAGGTATGTTATCCAGCAGGAGCAATATTGTGGTAGGAATAATATTTGCTGTGATATTCATCCTAGTTGGTATATATTACCTGATTACTCAACAACAAGATATAGGTACAATATCTGTAGTAATATGCTGTGCACTCGGACTTATTATGTTTGTCTGTTCATTAACTAAGCCGAAATTTCTGGCAGATATCCCCTTAATTTAGCTTCAAGGCAGATGAATGAGGTTGATATGTTTAGTAAGAGTAAGAGCATTCAAAAAAGAGAAGATGTAAAAGATACACAAGTAGCCATCTCCAAAGGTAATATTGAAATTAGACATGAAGGTAAACCAATTAATGGTACAGCTGTGACTGGATACGTCTATTTACTTGTAGACCGATCAGTCAGTATGGCAGGAGATAAGCTGCGGCAAGCAAAAAAGGGCACGTTGAATTTCGCCAAAGTAGCGCTTAGTAAGGGATACTTCACTGGATTAATCCAATTTGACTCCTCAGCCAAATTGCTGTGCGAACCATATAAAGACATGGCTGTGATTGAAAAAGCTGTAGAAAAGATGGACGTTGGAGATACCACGCACATGGCCAAAGCTATCAACTTGGCATCCCGGCTGCTGAGGGGAATGATGGGTGCTCGTGTGATTGTCATAGTGACAGATGGAATGCCAAATGACACAGGCGATCCAAACACAAGTTTGAATACAGCTGAAGATGTTAAGAAAAATGGCATAGAAATAATCGCAATCGGTACCGATGATGCGGATAAGGAGTTTTTAAAGCGTTTGGCGTCACGTACAGATTTGGGTGTTAAGGTTGAAAGTAAGCACCTTGAAAAGACAATAACGGACACAGCCAAAATGCTACCCGCTGGGAAAAAGGGTATGCTTAAGGCTTAATTGCGTACCAAGACGCATGGGGCTATGGAAGAGAACCTGTACCACATATTGGGAGTAGAACAAACCGCCAGCCCAGAGGATATAAAAAAGGCGTGGAAAGATAAGCATTGGATTCTCAGTGCCGATCATATGCAGGGAGCACCGGAGTCTGCCAAACAAAAGGCAGAGGCAGACTTAAAAGAAGTAAATAGCGCTTTTGAAATCTTAAGTAATTTGGCAAAACGTAAAGAGTACGACCGTATTTTGCAACAGTATCCAAATACAAGTACAACACAGTCCTTAAGCGCACCAAAGCCCACACTCGATCCATATCATATAGAATTTAAGAACGTAGCAGCAGGCGAGGTAAAAAAGGCATCCTTCACATTATTCAATACTGGCGGTCCCTATTCGAAAATTAATATTAGTAATCCAGATTCGTGGGTAAGGGTAGTGTCTTGGCGCTCAATTTCAACTACGGATGAACTGCCGTTGAAAGTCTTCCTCGAAGTTCAAGGTAAAGACTGGTGCAAACGGTACTCAGATGTTATTTGTATTAGCCTAGATAATGTACAAGCCCGGGTAAATGTACTACTAACAACCAGATTGAGAATTGAGGTTAAGGATCATAATTGGCACGACGTCGATTTTGAAAACTTAAAATCTTGGGTGAAAAGGAGGAAAGACTTCTTGGATTCAGGAAATGAGCTACCTGGAAAGACTTTTAGATACAGACTAAATAAGACTTCGCGAAAATACCAATTTAGATTACGGTATAGCTATAAAAGTTCAATTTATGATCCTTATCATTAGCAATATAGAGTGATGTGACTACTAACTACGGTGATGTAATGTAAACTTACGATATGGTTTTAAGATCCACCGTTACTAAGGGCTCCTCCCATAAGATTACTGGAGAGAAGGCAAATTTAACCGAATAGTTTGCTAAGGAATGTCTCAATCCTATTGGATAGGCTAATTCGGCGTGGGTGAAATTCAGAATTGACTAATAATCTACGAAGTCCTTGCAATGTCACGTCTTTTTCTCTTCTGCTGAGGGCTTCCCTTCTGCTCAAAAGGCGTCCTTGAATTAGATCATACTCCTTGTGGATTTTCCCTTGACCGTTAATGATGCATATTCGCAGGAGGAACTGCTCTATTTCCGGAGACGACCACTGATTGACTATATGGCGGAGCTTATTAAAAGTATTACCTTTGGATGTTTTCCCGATTGAAATATGAAATTTGTATGATCGTTCCTTATCCCAAGGCTGAGGCGGAGCCAACTTGCATAACGCTTGATAAAGTTTATACCGCAGATTTTCCAGCTTTTGATTGGATTTCACACGAATAAAAACCCACTTTTTGTCTGAATTATTAAAATAATCAAATCCGTCAGTCTTGACTTTGACTAACTCAAAGTCTTTGGCTACTTCTTCGACTTTACGAGCTATCTTATCCAAATCTTTTGTCTCAGAAGGGCCATATAAAGTCATGTGATTTACAACTATTTTTTCACTGCCAAATTTTATGAGTCTTTTATTCGCATTTTCAGCGAATTCTCTAATATGCGTTTCACGCCATGGGCGGAACTCTAAAAAAAATCGTTCTGTCATGAGCCTTTCAACCAGAATGTCTTTTTGGCTGATAATACTAGTTTAAATACTCTCATTCTTTATTTAGTGTGCCAAGTATCGACCTAACGTGCTGGTATATGGGAATATGGCTTTTCATATCCCACCAAATATATGCATCAAGTTCGCCGCCCTTTTTTAAATGTACATGACCATCAGCTTCAATGAGAAATGCTTTGTGGTAACTGACAGCTCCTTTAAAAGAACCCAAATAAGTTGTTTTGGTTGCCTTCAGTCCCGTCTCTTCACGCAATTCCCGTGCTGCCGCCTGATAAGAGTGTTCGCCCTGATGCACTCCACCCCCAGGTAAAGAATAGTGATGTTTGCCCCGATCTTTTACCAGTAAAACATGGCCATGTCGTACTACAACCGCAACCCCACGTTTGCGCAAATGCTTTTCACTCATCCAAAATATTGATTGATATGATATCGCTTCATATCAGTTTTTTCAAAAATATTCGATTACGTACATTATATACTATGGGATAACTTACTTCGATTGCGGACTCTGACAATAGAAATGCATAGTAAATGCTGATATGATTACAAGGTATTCAATGCATGGGGTATTCAAATGAGAAACGATGTTTTTATCAGCTTCGCATTCAAGGATGAAGAAGTTGCAACGAAGATTCACGACTATCTAAAAAACAACGGAGTCAACTGTTTTTGGTGCAAAGACATACCAGGTGGTGGAGAATATGGCAAGATAATTGGCAAATCTATCACAGAAAGTGAGGTATTTGTTTTATTACTATCATCAGCAGCAGATGCCTCTGATTCCGTTTACGGAGAAGTCATGATAGCGCATAATGCTAAGATTACGAAAATGCCAGTGCGTTTAGAAAATATAACACCCCAAAACTTACTTTATGCTATTGCTGGTAATTTATACTTTGATCTTTTCAATCAACCGTTTGAGCAAGCTTTGAAATCACTTTTAATGGATATTAAGAAGCATCTTGAAGAGCCAGTTCCTACCGGATCGATACCACTGGCAACAAAGAATACTGGCCTAGCTTTGGCAGATGTTATTGAAGATGGCAAATGGCATGAAATTGAATACAAAGATTTATCTCAGTGGGTTAAGGATCGTATGCCCATATTAACAAGTGGAAAAACACTGGTAGGTAAAACATTCATCTACAGGCTAAACAAGAACACCGGAAAATACCAAAGAAAACTCAAGTAATACAAATTCAAACTAAAGTGACTCCTAGAGACATGAGGCTCAGAATTAGAAGTGCACCGTTGACTTTAACCCGTGTAACGAGTCACCCATAAAAATATGGTTAAATTTTTCTAGCCTTATGTGAACTTAACCATTTAGATTTCCCGTTTTTTCTCTTATTATCAGGCTATCAAGAATAATAGGAGGAAAATAAATGGCAACACAGGTCAAGAAGGCAAAGGAACCTAAACTACTCTCAGCAAGGGAACTGGCTGTTAAGGCTGGTGTGTCACCTGCGGTACTCAGGAAACTGCTCCGCAAAGAGTTCAACCGAGTGGGTAAGACAGTGGTAGATGGTAATCGCTCTGAATACCGCTTTAATCTTAGCGATTCTGTGACGAAGCAGATCATCGCCAGGTCTAAGGAACTCAAGGAACAGCCTAAAGAGCCACAGTCATCAAGCGAGCCAGTTAATGAGTCAGTTGTTGAGGAGAAATCCAATGAGGACTAAACAGGCTCTAGATTTGGACTCTTCTCTCCCGAAGGTCGCAGGTTCAAATCCTGCCCCCGCTACCAATTTCAGAATATTAAAGGCAGAGCAGTAGAGTTCTGCCTTTTTCGTTTCCAAAAAACAATAGACTTTCGTGTCTACTGTCCAAATAGGTAGTAATCAAGTAAGGCCACTTTCTAAGTGACGAATTTAATAGTCTTTCTCCCGGGCCAGTAGTCTAAGCGTTGGCCCTCACCGACATCAATTGATTTTATAGCAAGCACCTGATATCCCATACTTTTATAAAATCTTCTTGATGGCAATGAAATACTTAACTCAAGCTCTGATAATCCATTTTCTCTAGCTATTCTCTCAATTTCAATAATGATTAATTTCCCATACCCTTGAAGTTGGGCATCTGGATGAACAAAAGTACCCACTATCTCATTTTTAATCAGAGAACCGGTTGCTACTAGACGCCCTCCATTTTCAATAACCAATATCTGACCGACATGTTTTCGTTCCATGATCTTCTGTTCGGAATGGTATTGCTTAAAGAACTGAACCGCACGAGGAGGATAAACACCGGCATAGCAAGTATCTATGGTTTCGCAAATCATACCATGTAGCAAATGCAGGTCGGACTTACGAAATAAGCGGATCATATATCACATCATATACCAACCGGAGTAAAGCAATACCTTAAAGATAGGCTGTTTTTTAATCTCTGTATTTCCGTACGTCCAGCTCATACCTGTACTTTTGACCAGTGTCCAATCCCTCTCAATGCAGGGCGTTTTCCATAGGCTTCTTCGATAAAATGTAAATATCAGCGATTGGAAAACCAAAAATGAGGAGTGAATAAAAACCATGGCTGAAAATTCGATCAAGCTTAATTACGATAAGGATATCCGAGAATACTACGCTTTCTGGGACTTGAAAGTTATTGGCTCGGGCAGAACAAAAAAAGAGGTCATGGAAGATCTGAGGACTGTGGCCCATTTTGGAGTGGATACTCTGATTAACCTGAAGCTGAATAATAGGAAACATGTATAGGGAGTATTTAAAAAAGATGAAAGTGCAAGATATGACAACCTTATTTCATAATGAACCCGACAGCTATATTCCTGAGATCGACCGATCGAGATGCCATGGATGTGGCCTTTGCGTATATAACTGTCCTAATGGTGTGTTTGAGTTGCGTACTCTAAGTGCGGAAGAAAAGAGCCGGCTCCCATTTTTTGCGCAGCTGAGAGTATCTTCTCATGGAAACAGACAGGCATTTGTGGTTAAAGCGAACTCCTGCAAAGGTTACGGTCTTTGTATTGAGAATTGTCGTAAACGGGCTATTAAAATCAAATAATTTATGGAGGAAAGAAATGACACAGAATGAAATGGACAACAAGGCTGGCGTTAGAAATTACCAGGATATCAGGGAGCAGCGCAGGGAACTGAGGGGACTGGGACACTGCTATCCAGGTCACGGACTGTTCGCAGGCGTGTTGCTGGTAATAATTGGAGGGCTTTTCCTTGCCGGCAATATTATCGGGTTCAGCATCGGTCAGTGGTGGCCGCTGATTGTGGTGCTGGTTGGTGTTGCCATCCTCGTCAGGGCTCTATCATACAGGAATTAGGTGCTCAACGAATTGTCTGCCAGTAGGGGAATTGCCTTTGCTGGCGGACATTGTCAATGAGATATAATGGTTAAGATAAATGCACAGGAAATGGGAAAAACCATATAAAATGGAGGAACGCTTTAAAAGGCGCCCTCATCCAGGGATGTTGCTTTTTTTCGGGATGCTCTTGATTCTGGTGTCGGGCCTTTTTCTCGCTTATGAACTGCACTGGATAAGTTCCGGCAACTGGCTGGCAATCGGGCTGATCGGACTCGGTGTGATATTGCTGGTTACCGGAATAATCAGCAGTTCCAGTGGGCATGTTTATATGCCTATGGGCATTATTGCAGGGGCAGCGCTGTTATGTTACGGCGTGGCTTCATTGCTGGGCATAAGCAACTGGTGGCCTCTGGCTCTGCTTGTTGTAGGTCTGGCATTACTGTTTATGTACTTTTTCCTGCAGAAGGAGGCTAAAAAGCACAGGCGGGTAGAGGAGACACTGCACGCAAGTGAGGTCAAATACGGTTATATTATCGATAATGCTAACAGTATAATTATGGAGGTTGACCCCACCGGTAAAATCACTTTTATGAACAGGTATGCCAGGGGTTTCTTTGGTTTCGGCGCTGATGAAATACCCGGTAAAAGCATGGTCGGGACCATTGTGCCGGATACGGAAGATGCTGTACAAAAGCAGGAAGACATGCTTAAGGATATCACTGAGCGTCCTGAAAGCTATCTGAATAAGGAGACCGAGAATACACTGTACGATGGAAGGCAAGTCTGGATTGCCTGGTCATGCAGGCCCGTTATGGGTGAAGAAAACAATTTGAAGCAAATAATGTGTATAGGCATCGATAGGACGGAACAGAAGAAGGCGGATGACATAGCTGCACTGCAGATGAGCGAAAGAACGGCAGCGGAAGAACGAAACCGCCTGGCACGCGACCTGCATGATGCTGTGAGCCAAACGCTTTTTTCTGCCAGCCTGATTGCTGATGTGCTTCCGCGGATATGGGGGCGCGACCAGAATGAAGGCCTCAAACGCCTGGAAGAAATGCGCCAGCTCACACGGGGTTCCCTGGCAGAGATGCGTACCTTGCTGTTTGAATTAAAACCAACAGCATTGGTTGATGCCGAGCTTGGAGATTTACTTAGGCAGCTTGCCGAGGCCATTAAAGGCAGGGCACGACTGCCGGTTACGGTGGATATTCAGGGTAAGTGCGAGATTCCCGTTGAAGTGAAAGTCGCGCTGTACAGGATTGCCCAGGAGGCTTTAAACAATATGGCTAAACATTCTGGTGCCAGTTGCGGGCAGGTGGCTCTGCAATGCCTGCCGCAGGGGATCGTTCTTAGTATAAGCGATAATGGGCAGGGCTTTGATAAATCATTGTCGGCTTTTAACGGTTTTGGACTGGGTAACATGAAGGAGCGGGCGGAGAAAATAGGTGCGTCTCTGTTGATTGACAGTAGAATAGATAATGGTACCTCTATAACTGTAACATGGCCGGGTAACTCAGGGGAGATGAAGCAATGACAGCTATCAGTAAGATACGGGTATTGCTGGTGGATGATCACACTGTTGTGCGCAGCGGTCTGAGTGCCGTATTAACGATGCAGGAAGATTTTATGGTTGCTGGTGAAGCTGGTGATGGTGCAGAGGCAGTACAGCTTTGCGAGAGGCTACAGCCCGATGTGGTTTTAATGGATTTGCTGATGCCTAAAATGGATGGAGTGGCAGCAACCGGTACCATAAAGCAGCGCTGGCCGCAGATAAAGGTAATTGCCCTGACAAGCTTCAAGGAGAAGGAATATGTAGAAGGCGCATTGAAAGCTGGCGCCAGCGGCTACCTGTTGAAGAATGTTTCTGCAGATGAGCTTGTCAATGCGGTGCGTATGGTAGTTGCCGGACAACCGAGCCTGTCTCCTGAGGCTGCTCAAGTGTTAATTCAGAAAATAAATCAACCAGAGCAGCCTGAATTCGATATAACGGATAGGGAGAAAGAGATACTATCATTAATGGTGGAAGGCTATTCCAACAGCAAAATAGCCGAACGATTGGTTATCAACCTGTCGACAGTCAAGTTCCACGTCAGTAACATTCTGGCTAAATTGGGAGTTGAGAGCAGAACCAAAGCGGTTGCAATGGCAATAAAACGCCGTCTGGTCAATTGACTTCTGTTGTCAGCAATAAGGTCGCAGGTTCTAATCCTGCCCCCGCTACCATATCTTAAAGAAATAAAGGCAGAGCATCAATGTTCTGCCTTTTCCTTTCCAAGAACAATGGCATTACTTTTTAGACACGGGTGGATGGCCATGAAATTCACCCGGTTCACCTTCGCATAAAAAGACATCCTCAATTTTTACGTTAAAAAGATTGGCGATACGGAAAGCAAGCGGCAGGGAAGGATCGTATTTACCATTTTCGATGGAGATGACCGTCTGCCTGGTCACGCGTAATTGGTCGGCCAGTGCCTCCTGCGTGAGTTCGTGCAGGGCACGAAATACCTTTAACGTGTTTTTCATCCGTTGCCACCTTATAGCTTCCGGCTGAAATAGGCGTAAAAACACATATGCAGTATCAATGCAACACAGACAAAATAGCCCATGACAGTGCCAACAAAAACAACGTTTTCAGGCAACTGGCTGCGGAAAAGGGCGGCGCCCAATGCGGCGACTGCCGCCAGTATAAGCATGATATTGAAAGAAGCAGAAGCGGCTTTACCGCTGATCTGCGAGATCCGCTCATCACGTACTATCTCTTTGTTGCGAAGTTCCAGGATGAAAGCGAGCCCAATAGCGGCAACAACCGCCGCCAGCGCGATTAGCGGGGTGTCAGTAGCAATCGCAATGGCCACAGCAATAGCCAGCCCGCCCGCTATGACCGCCTTGTAAATACGAAATTTACTTATTTGCATCCCGATGCCTCCTGTATAGTATTATATACTAATTGTAAAGCTATCTATACATTTTGTCAATTATAGAGGCGAAATCCTATGGTAACTAAAAGACCTCTAAGAGCCGGTGCTGCTAAATGCGGGGCAAGGTCAATGGTCAAATACCGGTACTATAGTCCTGAACTTCTTCAAAGCCATTGACAAATCCCGCCTGCACAAAGCAGAATAGGACTGTATACAGGTCGCGCGCGGTTTTATGTGCTGTGTGCCTGAGTGAGGCAAATATTTTATTTGGCAGGTGGTGGTATGAGTATCATTATTCACAGATTTACGAGCTATTTGAGGTTGCCGGCGTGCATTGTGGTGGTGATTGCCACCCTGCTGGGCACCGCGGAAATGGCCGCGGCCGCTTCGGTGTGGACCGGCCTGCCGCAGATCGGATCTTTCTCAGCCTCTCCCATGGTGCTGCAGGACGGCGCCTCCGCTGTCTACTCCTTCGAGGTCAGTAACGCCACCAGCGTGCAGCTGATCGAAGCGGGCGAGGTCATCCGGGAGATCAACAACCCTCCCTCCACGTCCTGTAAGGGAAACGTCAGGGGCCGGACAACTTACCAGATACGCCGGGGCGGCAGCAACAGCTTTGAGGCTGTCCTGCTGGCGTCCAACCCGGGCGGCAGCCAGCAGAGGAAGTTGACGCTTTCCTTTGCCAAAAGTCTGCCGCTGACGACAGCTGCCCGTGTCACTACACCGTCAGATAACGCCTCGACTGGATCCGGGAAACCCGAGTGGCTGGGTCAGACCTCCCTGGCGGCGCCCGGCGGCCTCTCCGGCCAGATCGTTGCCGCCTACCCGCCGCCCTTCGAGAAGTGTCCCAAGGGCTGCGATTATTGCCTGCGGTCGGATGATGCGGCCGCACGGGGATTCACCAACCAGTGCTTTAAAGGACCCTGCTACTACTCACCAGATAAACAGCAGTTCTGGTATTGCTACAGCAAGCCTGATACAGTATGGTGCTGCCTGGATGGCAAGGTGGTCGAGATTACCAGGGAAATATGCAGCCAGAAGGGCGGTAAGTCCTACGCCACCGAGTCCGAGGCGCTCAAGGCCTGCCAGTCTACTGCCGAGTGCTGGTGCTGCGCCGGCGGCAAGGTCTTCCAGTCCACGCCGTCCCAGTGCACGCAATATGGCGGGAAGTGCTTTACCACCGAGAAAGAGGCTGTCTACGGCTGCCAGTCACGTGTCTGGTGCTGCGTGGACGGCAATGTTATTGAAACCACCAGGGAAGCATGTGTCCAGAAGGGTGGAACAGCCTACACTACCGAGGCTGAAGCGCTTAAAGGGTGCCAGTCACGGGGCTGGTGCTGTCAGGACGGGAAGGTAGGTCAAACGCTCCAGGCGCCCTGCCTGCAGTCGGGCGGCCAATGGTTCCTCACCGAGAAAGAGGCCATCGACGCCTGCGTGGGAGAGATCTGGTGCTGCCGCGATGGCAAAGTTATGCAAACCAGCAGGGAACTGTGTGCCCAGATGGGAGGATCGAGTTACAGCACCCAGTCCGACGCGACCAAGGCCTGCCAGGCCGCTCAGGCCTGCTGGTGCTGTGCGAACGGAAAGGTCTACCAGTCCACGGCTGCCCAGTGCGCGCAGTACGGCGGCAGCTGCTATACAACCCAGGCCGAGGCCACCAGGTACTGCCAGGCCGCCCAGGCCTGCTGGTGCTGCGCGAACGGCAAGGTCTACCAGTCCACGGCTTCCCAGTGTGCGCAGTACGGCGGCAGCTGCTATTCAACCCAGGCCGAGGCCACCAGGTACTGCCAGGCCGCTCAAACCTGCTGGTGCTGCGCGAACGGCAAGGTCTACCAATCCACGGCTTCCCAGTGCGCGCAGTACGGCGGCAGCTGCTATTCAACCCAGGCCGAGGCCACCAGGTACTGTCAGGCCGCCCAGGCCTGCTGGTGCTGCGCCAACGGCAAGGTCTACCAGTCCACAGCTTCCCAGTGCGCGCAGAACGGCGGCAGCTGCTATGCATCCCAGGCCGAGGCCACCAGGTACTGCCAGGCCGCTCAGACCTGCTGGTGCTGCGCGAACGGCAAGGTCTTCCAGACCACACGTACCCAGTGCACGCAGAACGGTGGAAAATGCTATTCATCCCAGAGCGAGGCCACCAAAGCCTGCCAGCCGTATCTACGCACTCCCCTCCTGCAATGACAAGATTCCTGCAGGCGGCAGAGTTGGACGGATGATTGAATGCGAATTGATATGGAGACGGTGAGATGAGAATTGATGGTGATAAGAAGCGGCGGCCGGTAATGCTTTTAAGGCTGTGCATGTGCTTTATGGTTGTGTTGATCCTGACTGCGGCAGGGTGTTTTAGCATCATTCCCAATCCTGTAGTCGAAAACCTCAACGAATGCCAGTCCTATACGATCACCTTCAGTCCGGTTGGACATGGATGTCCCACCGGGCCCTTCACCTATTTCTACTGGCTGGCGGGTGCGCCGCCCGCCTGGGTAGTGCTGGACGAGAACACGGGCGTGCTCACGGTCTGTCCTCCCCTGGGATCTGCCGGAGTATACAACTTCTCTGTGGGCGTAACCGAGATGTGGCCGGGGCCGGTCCCTCCACCCTGTGTCACAGCCTCTCCGGCAGCGCCGGTGACTATTACAGTTGTGGCTGCTGTGCCTCCCGCTCCGCTAACCATCATCCCCACCTTTGTTATGGCCTGGTCCATGGAGAACATGCCATTCTACCTTCCTCTCAGCGCCGCCGGCTGCTCGGGCAACTACACCTGGAGTGCGGCAGGGCTGCCGCCTGGCCTCAGCCTTGATCCATACACGGGGGAGATCACCGGCGTCCCGCCACTCGGCTCCGCCGGCATCTACAACGTGACCGCCTCGGTGGCTGATAATTTTTACACCTGCGCGGACTGCTGCCCGCCCGCCAGCCGTCCTTTCATACTGGTTATCGATTCCTATGGCGACTACATGGGCGGCATAGATTATGGTTCCTATTACGATTTCATTGTTGAGGTCGGCCCCGGCCTGGTCGAAGGTACCACACCGGTGCTAATCGATGGTGCGGCGGAGGCCACGCTGGGAGGTAGCCAGTCGGCGTCCTTCACTGCGTACCCGGGGGAGATGCACCTCACCAGCGTTGAGCAGTCCGTAGCCGGAGCAGATCCCAATATCAGGTACGCTGTCACAGGGCCGCACCAGATACTGGTCAGCGACTCCAACCTAACGGCCCACTTTGATTATGCCCTTGAGGTGTTTATCCAGACCGGCAGCGAGCCCCCGGGCGTGTCCCAGCCGCCCGGCACAGACTATTATGCAGTGGGAAGCAGCTTCACCAGCAGTGCGGACAGCCCGGTAATCAGCGTATCCCAGCCGGGCGCCAAGTACGTTTTCAAGCAGTGGATCCTGACCGACGGCGGCACCAGCCCCTGGCGTGACCTGGCCTTCACCGTCAGCGGCGCCGGCAGCGTCAAAGCGGTTTATGACACCTATTACCTGCTCACGCTCAAGTCAGATAACCCTCCCGTCAATGAAAGCTCATGGGAACTCAAGGACAGCACTGCTTCCTATGATCTGGCAATGCAGCCCATACCCATGAGCGGGTTCTGGGGTTTGCTGGGTGGCAGTATGGTTGCGGAGAATGGCCGGGGCACAGTGCTCATGACCGGCCCCCAAACCCAGTTGATCACCTGGGCTTATGATTTCACCATACCGTTGGTCATCCTGGCGGTGATACTGCTGATGATCATCGGCATTGTGCTCTTGATTGTCTTCATGCGCCGGCGCTCTGGTGCCCGCACAGGCGGGGGCACGAAAGGTGCAACCGCTTGACCGCTGTCTCAACGTGAGACCCGGTAAAGTTGAAATGGGGGTGAAGATGCCCATAAAAGCTGCACGCGGGATGGATTCAGACCATTGTGAGACAGGCCGGTCTCTATCAGTTGTGGGCGCTGAAGATTTGGTGGGAGTTCGATAGGCAGCAAATGTAAGCCAAGTAATGTCGCAGGTTCAAATCCTGACCCCGCTATCAAAAATCGTAACTAAAATGCCCGTCTTGAGAAAGTCGGGCTGTTTCGTTTTAGCTGACCGGTTGCCGACGTATTTTGCAGCACCGGTATACCTGAGCGTCCGTTGACATAGCGCTCCAGCCCATATTACTATTACCGCGAGATTCAAAGTCTTGGTAGTGCTTTTTTCAGGAGGTATGGAGTGAGCGTACAGCAGGGGCAGTCAACCAGGGAATACAAGCTTGGCAGCGGCTATAAAACCTATATCTTCATACTGTTGTTCCTGCTTTATTTCTTCGATGTGGTTGACCGGTACATCGTGTCGTCGATATTTCCTTTCATACAGAAGGAATGGGCGCTGACCGACGTGCAGAGCGGCATGCTCGTTTCCACTGTCTACTGGGCCATCGTGGTGTTAACACTGCCCATCTCCATCATAGTCGACCGGTGGAGCAGGAGAAAGGCCATAGGCATCATGGCGGGGCTGTGGAGCCTTGCATCGATGGCCTGTGCCTTTGCGGGCAATTTCGCGCAGCTTTTTACCGCCAGGACATTTCTGGGTGTGGGTGAAGCCGGCTATGCCGCGGGCGGCACCGCTATGATCGCAGGTATGTATCCGGAAGAAAAACGTGCGCGTATCATGGGGCTGTGGAACGCATCAATACCGCTGGCCACTGCAGTCAGCATAGCCCTGGGCGGTGTCATTGCAGTGAACCTGGGCTGGCGTGCTGCATTCGGGCTAACAGCTTTACCGGGCCTTGTTGTGGCCATACTGTTTTTCTTTATCAAGGACTATAAGACCGTGGAACTGGTGAAAACGGTAGAAGGCGTGCCGGCTAATACGGCCAAAATAAAGATGAAGGCGCGAGATGCCGCCAGGGAGTTTATCAGCAACCGCACGCTGCTTTTCACCTATCTGGGATTTGCCGGTGTGCAATTCGTGCAGGCCGCTCTTATCACATGGCTGGCGACATATTTCCACCGCACGAGCGGGATGCCGATCGACCAGGCCGGTTTGAAGACCGGCTCGATTATGCTGCTTGCCATCATCGGCGCCCCGGTTGGCGGTTACCTGGCTGACCTCTGGGTGAAAAAGAGGAAAAACGCCCGCCTGGTTTTCCCCTCTATAACGCTGCTTATTACCGCATTGCTCATATTCCTGGCCTTTTCCGTCCTCGACGGTACGCCACAGTACGTGGCATTATTGCTGATGGGGCTGGTTTTCACCGCGGCCGCGCCTGCAGCCATGGTTGTTACACAGGAAGTTATCCATCCGGGCTTGCGGGCTATCTCGTATGCTATGGCTATAATCGTGATGAATTTACTTGGTGGATCGCTGGGTCCGATTGTAATCGGTGCTATTTCGGATGCGATCAATATCCAGACTGCCATGCAGGTGTTGCCGGCTTTACTTGTGGCCTCAGCAGCCCTGTTCTTCACCGGGTCTTTTTTCTTCAACCGTGACTATAACAGGGTAGAGAAAATAACGCTGGAGATGGAATCCTGATAGGTATCAGCCCAGTCCGCGGAACCGCGCGGCGTTTTCGGAATATAACATTTTACATACCGTGTTATCGCCCTCCGTAGCGATAAGAAGGCGTGCCAGCAGCGTGGCAATGGCGAAAAATGGCCAGTCTGGGCCGAACATCAGCCTGCCCGGTTCGAGTTCGTCGATCAGCCTGCGGACGTTATCGACGATCTGGCCCTGGATATTCAGAAGGTAAAAGGCTAAGTAGCACAGTACCGCAATACCATCCCAGCTACCAAAGATCAAAGCCAAAATGCCCGTCTTATGATCTACATAAGACGGGCATTTTCATTTGACTGACGCATCGCCGGCGGATTCTTATAAATTTGTTATAGTACTAGGGTTTTCAAGCGTCAGCGAAGCACAGTTATAGGGCAGGACTACTCAGAGCAGCCCCCAGGAAGTATGGCCATACGACAATGCCAACAATTATCTGCCACCAAATAAGTTTGATATACCCGATTGTAAATAACCAGCCGATGAACCAGATAGCACCGGCAATACTTGATCCCGAGTGATCTCTCCAGTATTTTTGATTGTCTGACATGTTTACTCTCCTTTTAATAATTTTTATTCAATTGAGCTACGTACATTGTAATTGATGATCAGGGCACGATAATGCTGCCTATTCAGCTACTCCGAATATATCTTGATTACCTCGCGTCCATTATCCACATTAATTTCACTGTCTTCTAACGCGGTAATCAGCTCTTGGAGATCCTCTTCTTTGAGCTTTTTGATATCAAAAGCGAAGCCCTTTTCTTTAAAAGCTTTGTCAACGTGTTCGGCCGTCTCCGAAGGCATCAATGTTGCGAACTTGATTCCGGCGCGGATCAGGCTCAGGGGTACCCGTATATTGACTTTGCCATGATGGTGACGTTCCCCATCGCAGCGAGATATGCCAGGCCTGGGCTCAACGATAATATGTATATAGCGGGGAAGAGATTTAGCTTTAAGGCCGGTGTCTTCTGACCGGCTTTCCCCTTCGCCACTGGAGTTAATAAGCGTAATCAGCCTCTGTGCTTCGCCGACGCTAATTTTCCTGTCGGCTAGCATTTGTAAAATTCGTTTCTGATTTTCACTCATATTCGTATCCTCCGTTTAATTAACATCCATGTATATTTTCCGGTTTCGATCTTCCACATCCACTTTCAATCCCAGTAACGCGTGCGTGGTTTCAAAGAAGGCAGGTATGCCATTTCTTATGTACCTCCACCACTCTGTATCCCAGGTTACGAGAACGTAAACGAACAGAAATGGCAGTGCCAGCAGGAATAGTGACAGTATAATAAGCAAGATTACAGGCATAATCATGAAGAGCGGGATCCATATAATGAATCCGCTGCTACATTCATCGTTGTTATTAGGGTGGAATTTAAGAGTGATTAACATTGGCGGACGCTTCATTTCGATAACCTCTCTATGGCTTCCTGCGCTGTTATTTCACCAAGCTCGAGTGCATCCAGTGTCTCCTGCTTTTGTGTTGGCGGGATAGTTTCAACAAATTGTAGCTGCCTGACAATGCGGGCTAAGCGGCCTTTGATTGTTGGATAACTCACTCCGTAAATACGCTCCATTTCCTTGATAATACCTTCAGCCCTGACAAATGCCATAACAAACACCTGATCCTCAACAGTAAGGCGAGCCAGCACAGGTAATTCAAAGGCGCCTTCAATAGCAATCCCTGTTCCCGGAATACGCACTCGCTCTACTGTGAATGCAGCTCCCTGGGTCAACCGGGTCAGGTCCTGCCAATCCATACTTTTCAATTATATTCACCTCCATCGCTCAATAAATTAATATTATCAATATTATCAATATTATAATTAATATAATTAATAATAGTAGCTGTAATAATGAATATTGTCAAGTGGCATCGGCCCCAATGAGCTGAAGAAAAAGATTCAGGCCGTGGTTTACAGGAAGTTGACAAAGACATATAGAAAAGTTTACAATAGGTTGACAATGAATAATATTAGATTTACAATAGGTTGACAATATGATAACCAGGGATAAGCTGCTTGAGTTGGCCGGGCAAAGCGGTAAAATCTTTGTCTCTCAATTGGCGGTACAATTTGCGGTTTCCAGGCAGTATCTGAGCCGCTTAATAAATGAGCTTGTGAGGGCAGGCAAACTGATTAAGGTTGGGGAAACGAGATATGCCTATTATATACTTCCCGAATATGCGCAGCATCACCCGGAAATTCTGCCGGCGCAATATATAAAGACTTACATCAACACTTCTCTCGAAGAGCATGTCATTCTAAGCCGGATAGAGCAGGAATATCCTCCGCTTGGAAAGCTCCCTGAAAACATCCGAAGCATATTCACCTATGCTTTTTCCGAGATGTTCAACAATGCCATAGA
>Ga0268278_1000476_pt1 | contig 27725 bp, 21 predicted proteins | sample saktaG_3_FD_190135 | JGI IMG/M metagenome (GOLD analysis project Ga0268278, IMG submission 190135) | Saline water microbial communities from Sakinaw Lake, British Columbia, Canada - sak_2010_1_5_55m | ecosystem: Environmental > Aquatic > Non-marine Saline and Alkaline > Saline ...
GCCTGACAACAGCACCTTCTATGCTGTAAGTACCGATAACGCTTCGCCCCCCGCGGCAAATCTTTTCAAATCAACCGACGCCGGTTACACCTGGCTCTCCAACATAGGCAATAACCTCAGTGCAGCAGCCAGTGGTAGCAGGGCAATATGGAATATAGCAGTAGCGCCCGATGATGCAAAATTCATCATCGCCATCATAGATGACGCCGTCCTCACTGCTTCGGCAGGACCACGCCTGGCCTATTACTCCACCGACGGCGGCACCACCTGGGCCATCGTGGCACCGGGCTCCGGAATGACCTTGAACGCCGACGAGTATATCAGTTGCCTGGATATATCGAAATACAACTCGAGTGCCCAGAGCAGGGATATAGCCGTCGGGACCCGCAGAGCAGCGGGACTTGGGGGCAGTGTTTGGACAAGAACATACAGCAGTACATTCTCGGGAGCCTGGGTAAACCAGGATCCACCAGGCGGATGGACAGCCGTTACATCGGTGAAATTCTCACCGGATTACGTCTCGGACCAGACCATGGCGGTTATTTCATTCACGGCGGTTGGACCAAATCCGGGAGCGTACCTGCACCTCGGGAAAAATGGTGTATCGCCCAATCCCACCCAGTGGGACCTCGCCGGCAGCTACACGGCCTACCCGGTACCACTGGGCGCATACTCGGCCGGCAATATAATACGCACCGGCATCGAGTTGCCGTCCGATTACGTCGGCACCGATATGAGCCTGCGGGGTTGCTTTGTCAACGTATTTGATAATACTACGGCCTCGGCCGTTTTCTACATCAGCCCCACTCCCACCAGGTTTACCATCACACCACCCATCTCGCTTGCGGCAGGCCAGCGCATATCCTCGATCGCCTACACCGGCACCAATGCAACGGGCATACTCCTGGCCGGCGAGGCTACCGCCAATACCGCGCGGGCGCTGGCCAACATCTGGCAAAGCTCTAATGCACAGGCAACCTGCTCGGGGTGTGTCACGTGGCTCAAATCCGATAGTCTGAAATCCGCTACGGGCGGAGGCAACATCGGCGGCGGCACAGGGCGCGCCAACGTGCTGCTGGCATGGAATACGGACGGCAGCCGGGCCTACTGCGGCACAAGCTCGGAGAACTCCACGCAGGGCGGAACCGGTTGGGCGCCGGGACAATGGCCCAACTCGAAGCTGACCAAAGTATTGTCAGACGAGTCGGCCTTCCAGTACAGCATGGACAACGGGCTCGCCTGGAACCAGATAGGTATCATCAATACCAGGATCAGTGATTTATCCGATGTGGCCGCTGTGGAGAAACAGGAAGGGTCAACTGCGCTCGTGAACAGCACACTCTACCTGGCATCTTTAAATGATAACACTACTATAATACCCGATATCGACAGCGTGTGGCGCAGCACCAGCGATCCCCTGGGGCGGCTGTGGGAGCGCACCTTCACGCTTCCGTCCAGTGACACCGGCACAATATTGCGCCTTCCACCTCCCGGTAGCACGTCAACGGCAGTCAGCGGCGCTGTGGTATTCGCCGACCTGGGCACGGAGAATATCACTTACTCCGCCAACTCGGGAGAAACATGGTCGGCCGTGCTGGCCGGTACAATTGTCAAAGACATATCCATGCGGGACGAAACCACCATGTACGTACTGGATGACTATAATGTGCGTAAGCTGCAGCTGGGCGGAACTGCCTGGCAGACTGTTAAAAAGCTGGGCACCAACCTGCAGGCGCCGGGGCACACTGTATGTAATACTGTTAAAGGCAGCGGCACCAGCAAAGAGCTGGTCTTCGTGGGCAGCGAGGGCACATCAGACACCGGCGTAGCCTGGGCCGATTTCTCGGCCATCCTGCCTCAGTTCACCATGCTCAAAGAGCTGCCCATGCAGGGCAACGTGCATGTTGTGACGGATGACCTCTATGACAGCCACAAAAATATCTACGTCGGCATTAACGACGTCATCACCAACAACGACGGCCTTGTATACCGCTGGACCATGGATTCAAGCATCAACTGGGACCCCCTGGAACCCCCGGACAGGGGCTTCTACGGCATCTGCATGCTCAACAGTGTGCTCTACGCGGCATGGAATACCGATATCGATCCGCCTCTTAACAGCAGCGGCGCCGACCGCACGCTGGAGGCCAGGGTCAGTGTTCCCCCTCCTCCCCAATGGGACCAACTCGTAGACGGTATTCCACTGACAAACCCGGTCGAATTCACGCGTGAGCCAACGTCGTTGCATATATCGTCCAATGCCTACAACACGCTCTGGGCCATCGATAATACGGATTACAATTTTACGGCTAAACAGGGCTGCCTGTGGCAATATGTGGATTCGGTGGCCAAGCTGGGTCCATGGCCCACCTCGCCGGCGCCCGGCAGCCTCATCGGGGCCGATCCTGTGAGCGGACGTTCTCAACAGGTCGATTTCAAATGGCGGCCGCTCAAGGACATCTACGGCTATGACCTTCTCATAGCAAAGGATGTGAATTTCACGTTGCCGCTTACCCAGCAACTGCAGATGACGCCGGTCGACAACGTCACGGGCTACTGGGTCGTGACTCCCGCCGATCAGGAAGATCCATCATGCTGGATCTCGCCCGGCCTGCTGGAAGTTGGAAGGTCCTACTACTGGAGGGTACGAGGATCCAGATCATGGCAGGACACTCCCATCCACAGCCCATGGTCGCCCACCCTGTTTTTCTCGGTCAGACCGGGCTTCATGGTAACGTCTGAGTATACGGGGCCGACGCTGCTGACGCCGGTGGACGGCATATGCAGCAATTGCATTCCTCCCATCCGGTTCAGCTGGTCGCCCATAAAAAACGCCCTGATGTATCAATTCACACTGGCCAGGGATGCCCAGCTGCAGGATGTGATCGTCCAGGAAAACACAGGGACCACGGCCTTCGAGTTAAAAAGCCGTTTGCCGTATTCCACCCCGTATTACTGGCAGGTAAAGGCGATCGCCCCGGTGATCAGCGATCCCAGCCCGGTCGGCACTTTTACACTGAGCGAAAATATCACACAGCCACAGAAACAGGCTGAAGCCAAGCCAAAGTCCGGCGCCGTCCCTGCCGCGTCCAATTTCTGGATATGGATTATCATCGTTATCGTTGTTGTCCTGCTGCTCCTCATCAATGCGTACGTCTTTATATCGCGCAGAAGGGATTTATAACCTTGATTTTTGTCATGTAGGGGCGTAGCTTTAGCTGCTACCGTAAGAACGTAAGGGCGGACGGGCCTGAAGGCCCATCCCTACTTAGCCAAAAGAATATGAGGATGAACAATCTGGAAACCATTGCAGCGCTGGCCTCTAAAGTCAAGGGCTTCCTGGCCGAGGAAGAAGGACTGAAGCTGTATGAGCTGGGGTTTGAAGCCTGTGCCCTCGGCCCATGCCTCGAGATAGGCAGCTTCTGCGGCAAATCGGCCGTTTACCTTGGTTCTGCCTGTAAAAGAGCCGGCAGCACACTCTTCACTATAGACCACCACCGCGGATCGGAGGAACAGCAGCCGGGCGAGATGTATTTCGACCCCGAGATATTCGACAGCCGTGCGGGCAGCATAAATAGTCTCCCCCTACTGCAGGAAACGCTAAAAAAAGCAGGCCTCGAGGACAATGTCGTTCCCATGGTCACACAATCCGGCGTCGCCGCCAGGAACTGGGCTACGCCGCTGGGCCTGGTCTTTATCGACGGCGGACACAGCTATCAGACGGTATTCTCGGACTACCGCTGCTGGTCGCCGCACCTGCTGCCGGGAGGATTCCTGGTTTTTCACGATATTTACCCCGACCCTGCAAGCGGGGGACAGGCGCCTTTCGAGGTGTACAAGCTGGCGCTGGGAAGCGGGGATTATCAGGAGTTGCCCATGGTAAACAGCCTGGGCATACTAAGAAAGCACAATACCGTCGTGGTCGAAAAGAAGGTTTGTTGCTGACATGGGCTTGAGCATATCGGCTGCCAGCAGAACCGCGGCCGAGGTCCAGGTGGGTTTTGTCATCGGCCAGATCTCGTGTTCGGGAAACGCCACGCCGTACCAGTAAGCCCCATCCTCGTCCCTCATCTGGTGTACCCAGTAATAGATCATGGCCGACTGCTTGTACTCGCCGTGGACAGCCAGTGAAATGGCCAGTTCGCTGCTCTCAGCGGCGGTGACCCACTGCTTCTCCAGGTTGCATACGGACCCCTTGCCATGCACGATGAACTTATCCCAGCTGTCATATATCCTGCTGACGGCCTCCCGCCCGTTGATGACGCTGCATAGCGCCGGGTAATACCAGTCCATAGCGAAGGCGTAAATGGTTTTTTCGTCAATAGGGTCTCCATAGGGCAGAGGCATGCCCAGGATGGCCGTGCGTAAGACTTCGTTGGCCTCACTCCAATCCCTGCGCTCCTCCCCTATTAAATCCGCCATCTTCAACGCGCATTTGATGCTGAGGTAAGACGAGCTGCAGCTGGCTATCTGCGCGGTGGGGTAAACGCTGCCGGACGCATCCCTGGCCCAGTATATCTCGCCCCCTGGCCCGCGCATGTCCAGCACGTAATCAACGGCGCTCCTCACAACGGGCCACATGTCATCAAGGAATGACCTTTTGCCCGTCACCAGGTAATGGTGCCAGGCTCCGACAGCTATATAGGAGATTGCGTGGGAAACCTTGTATTTGTCGTTGGGCCGGCCGTCCCGGTAATTGGCATACCAGCTTCCATCAGGAAGCTGCATGCCCGCCAGCCACTCGTAGGCTTTCTCTGCTTCATCATGGTAGCTGCCGGCATCTATGGCCATGGCGCATTCAACGTGGGTCCACGGCTCCACCAGCCCGCCTTCAACCTCGGGCACGGAGCCCCGGTTCTCCTGCACGCTGATTATGCTCTCAAAGGTCGGCCTGAGAAACTTTTCGGATAGCAGCGCCTCCAGCTCCGGCATCTCGAATGTACTGCTGTTATCCATTACCATTGTCTTATCCAACCTTTATCGCGACCTGGCTCTCGATGGCTTCCAGATAATAATCCGCCGTCTGCCGGGCTGCATTGTCCCAGTTAAACAGCCGCTTGACCCTCTCTGCGCCCCTGGCGCCCATCTCCCTGCGTTTGGCGTCGTCAAACAGCAGGGCTTTGATAGACTCAACCAGCGCGCCCGTATCTCCCGGCGGGACCAGTATGCCGGCATCGCCGACCACCTCCGGGAGGGCGCCTGCGGTAGTGGAGATCACGGGCGTCCCGCAGGCCATGGCCTCGGCTGCAGGCAGGCCGAACCCTTCATAAATAGAGGGCACCACCAGCATGGTGGCCGAGGCATAATGCCTGACCAGCACGTCCGTATCTACCTTGCCGGTATATTTCGTACAGTCACCGAGGCACAGCCCCTCGATCAACCCTTCAGTGTAACCTTTAACCAGAGGCTCCCCTACGATTGTAAGCTCCACCGGGTGGGTCTTGCGCAGCTCGGCGATAGCCTCCAGCAGATATTTCAACCCCTTGAGCGGCGTATCCCCGCTGTTTATCACCAGGATACGGTTGGCGGCCCGTTGCACCCCTGCCTGCTCCCTGAAAATGTCTGTATCCACCCCGCAGTAGATGATCTTGAACCGCTCTGGCGGCAGGCTGAAGCTGCTCATAATCTCTTTGAGCGAGTGCTCGGAATCGGTGATGAAATGGGACAGCCGGCGGGCCACCCTGATCTGCGTATCGGCAAAGGAGTACCAGCGCCGTATTCCCCAGGAGCGGTAGGCTGAGTTGCTGGCCTTGAGGGCGAGCTCACGGTCGATGGTGATGGGGTGGTGGATCGTGGTCACCAGCGGCATCCCCAGCTGCCTGATCTTGAATATCCCCTCGGTAACACACTGATTATCGTGCACGATATCGTACTGCTTGCTATGGCCGTTCCGGCGGAACATGTCGTACGCCCTCATGCCGAAGGTGTGCGGCTCGGTGAAGATGCCGCTGCATTCGCCCAGCCATTCGACAAAATTGGGCCACGTATTGAGCTTCAACGGGCTGACAAAATAGCGGCTTTTCTCAGGCAGCCTGTAAAGATCCAAACTGGGTAGCTTAATCAGGTTTATACCATCGGCCAGGTCCGGATAAGGAGGTCCGGCCACCACGTCTACGCTGTGGCCGAGCCTTTGCAGGGAGCGGCTGAGGTACCTGACATAGATACCCTGCCCTCCTGAGTATTGATAACCCCTGTAGCTAAGTAGGCATATCCGCATTAATAACGGCCTGTCGTAATGTTTGACTTCTGCCCTGAAAACACCACAATAGTTTACACTTACGCGCGGTATTAATCAAGACTGTGTCGCTTTGTGACATGTCTTTGCGAGGAGCGAAGCGACGAAGCAATCGTAGGGGCCGGTTTAAAAACCCTCCCGCCCAAACGGGTGCACCTGAAGATACGCCCCTACGCCCTGGAGATAGCCTCTGCGTATACTTCAGCGGTCAGCCGGGCTGCATTACTCCAGTTGAATTTCTCCAGGATGCGTTTTCTTCCCAGTATGCTGTATTCACTGCGCTTGTCCGGACTCTCCATCAACTGTGCTATAGCGGCAGTGAGTGCCGCTGAATCGGCCGGTGGTATCAGGATTCCGGCATCGCCAACAACCTCGGGCAATGCTCCGGCCGTCGTGGAGACCAGCGGTGCGCCGCAGGACATGGCCTCCGCAGCAGGTATGCCGAAACCTTCATAGGTGGAGGGCACGGCAACCAGCGTGGCGGAACGGTACAGGTGGATCAGATCCGATGTCTCGATCTGGTTGCGGAAGGTCACCGCCCCTGTCACACCCAGTTTGTCCATCAGCTTTTCAGTAACGCCATCCCCCAGGGTACTGCCGACAACCACCAGTTTCAAATCCCACCTCTTCCTCAGCGCTGCCAGCGCCTCCAGCAGGAAACGCAGGCCCTTGACCGCCGTGTCGCGGCTCATGACCATGAGTATCATATTGTCCAGCCTGGGCACAGCATCAGAGGGGCTGAACAGCTCAGAATCTATACCGTTATAGATAACCTTCATCCGCGATTCCGGTATGCCGAAGATATCATGGATATGGTGCCTGGCCATCTCGGAGACCGTTATGATAAACGGCAGTTTCCGGGCGACCTTGATCTGCATACCTGTGAAAGAAAACCAGCGGCGGTATCCCAGCTTATCCTTGAGCGATTTGGCCGACTGGATTGCCAGATCGCGGTCGATGGTTACAGGGTGATGGATGGTCTCCACGACAGGATAACCCGCCTTCCGGATATCCGCTATTCCCCATGACATGGTCTGGTTGTCATGTATCACATCGTATTTCTTGATGTCGTCCCTGCACAGGTATTGGTAGGCGCGCATACCGAAGGCCAGCGGCTCGGAGAAATATCCGGTCATGATACCGCCCCACTCCATGAAGTTGGCATGGGTGTTCAGCTTCCTTGGATCGATGAACAGCCGCTGCCAGGACCCAAACCTGTACAGGTCAAGGCTGGGCAATTTGATTAATCCGACACCATCATCTACGATAGGATACGGCGGGCCGGACATCATATCCACCTCGTGTCCCAGGTCGCGCAGGGCATTGCTCAGGTAGCGCATATATATCCCCTGCCCGCCCGAGTAGGGATAGCTGCGGTAGCTCAAGATACAAACTCGCATTTAAAGTTTCATACTCCCTTTGCAGGACTACATATAATACCAGACCTGTCCCCTCACGTACAGTATCGCTCGAATTGCGGCGATTTTATCCTGTTGACAAATATCAATTATTCAGTTTAACATATATATGAATATTGAATGAATATTCATTCTATCATTTTATTAAAACATGACGACGCGTATTAAGAGAAAGGAATACCTCACCAAAACCCGCAGGAGGCAAATACTCAAGGCCGCCCTCTCTGTATTCTCCACGCGGGGGTACGGTGAATCCACCATGGCAGACGTCGCAGCGGCAGCAGGAGTGGGAGTGGGCACACTGTACAATTACTATAAGAACAAGCGTGACCTGCTTATATCGCTGGTGCAAAAATTATTGGTCTCAGAAAGCCTGATTAACATCCTGGATAAAATGTCGGACCGGAGCAGCCGCGATTTCATGGATTCATTGCTCGCGGAGCGCCTTGAGTTCGGGTTCGGCAACGCACAGACCATCCTGTTCCTCTTTTTTGAAATTCAACGTGACGCCAAATTGCGCCATCAATACGTACGTCAAGTAGTGGCCCCCCTTCTGGCCCGGATAGAGGACTATATACGTTGTCAGGTCAGGAACGGCGTTTTCCGCAAAGTTGATGAAAGAGTCATTGCCCGCACCATGATGGGCGCTATCATCGGAAGCATGATACTCTATCATCTCGAGCAACGCGACAGCCCTTTCAGGAAGGCCGATCTAAAGGAGCTAACCCGCGAGATAAGCTGTTTATTTATAAATGGTTTAGTGAGAAAATAATTCATGCAGAGCCTTTGGAATGATTGTCAGTCCGCGCTATTCCTGTTCTACAAGTATGTTACCCGCGGCGACAAGGGCACCTTGGTACTTACCGTACTGATTGCCACACTGGCTTTCATACAGATCAACCTGATCTCGGGCATACTCAGCGGCGCCGTCGGGCTTATCTACGATCAGACTAAAAACAACTATGTCGGCAACATCGTCATACAGCCCGGTAAAGACCGGTGGGGCAATTCTGAGGATTACATCAAGCAAGCAGACTTGTTGAAACGCAAGATCAATGCCATTCCCGGCATCATAGGCTGCAGTTCACGCTATACCGTGGGCGCCGTTATTGAATATGATCCGGATAAAACGGGCAGGGACATCCGAACGATAAGCTGGCCCGTAAAGTCCATCAATCCCGAAGATGAGAAGCGGATTTCCGAACTTCACAATTACATGGTGGCAGGAGAATACCTGGACGAATCCGACCGCGACCAAATAGTGATAGGCAGGGAGATATCCGGCGGTTACGGGGCCAGCCTGGAAGTGCAATCTCTCAAGGGTGTTGATATCGGCGACGAGGTAACGGTCTTTTATCACAACAAGGTCACCCGCAAATACACGGTAAAAGGCATATATGCCACCGTCTTCCCGCTGGCCGACATGAGCGCCTTTGTGACCCATAAAGAGATGGAATCGGTACTTGGCATCCATGACCGCGCCAGCGAAATCATTATCAGAACGGATGAAGCCTACCCTGAAACATATTACATACAGGAATTGAGGAAAGCCGGCGTGGAATTGCAGGACATCCGGCCCTGGCAGGACTTCATCGGTTTGGTACTCGGCATTGCGCAAAGCTTCGATATCATCAAGAGAATCATTTTATTTATTGGACTGATAGTAGCCGGCGTGACAATCTTCATAGTTATCTTTATTGCCACCATCAGCAGAAGAAAACAAATAGGAATTATGAAAGCAATAGGAATGAAGGAAGGCATCATCGTCGCTTCCTATATCGTGCTGGCGCTCTTTTATGCCGTCCTGGGCATCGGCGCGGGTATATGCATAATTGAGTTTATTGCAAAGCCTTATTTCGTTGCCCATCCCCTGTTATTCCCCATGGGCAAAGTCAGCCTTCTGATCGTGAAAAGTGAGTTCGCCACCAGCATCGTCAGTATGATTGTCGTCAGTATCATTGCAGGTTTTATACCATCCTGGCAGGTCAGCAGGGAAAATATCATCAAGGCCATCTGGGGATAGCTCATCATGATAAAGGTAACCGACCTTAAAAAGACATATCCCGGGAAAATCCCCGTGCATGCGCTCAAAGGCGTCAGCTTCGAAATACCCTCCGGCCAGTTCGTCGCCATCATGGGTCCCAGCGGCTCCGGAAAGTCCACATTGCTGCATCAGCTGGCCCTGCTGGATGAACCCACTTCGGGACAGATATTGCTTGACGGGGTGGATACAGCCGGGCTTACACAGCGGAAAGCCGCCGAATTCCGGCTGCGCCATCTGGGCTACGTCTTCCAGGAATATGCGCTGATACCTGAGTTAAACGCCATCGAAAACGCATTCCTTCCCCTCATGCTGCTGGGAATTAAAAGAAAGGAATTTATCAGGGTCTCGGCGGAGCTTATGGGCAAGGTAGGGCTTTCCAACCGCCTGCACCATCTAATAAGCGAGCTTTCCGGAGGTGAACAGCAGCGTGTCGCTATTGCCAGGGCGCTGGCCAACAGGTCGAAAATTCTATTTGCTGACGAGCCCTGCGCTAACCTCGATACTGAAAACAAAGGCATCGTCCTCAGACTGTTGCGAAAGCTTTGCAACGATCTCGGGCAGACCATACTTATGGTGACTCATGAACCCGAGCAGAGGGAATTCGCCGACCGCGTGCTGTGGTTCCGTGACGGCCTGCTGGTAAAAGAGGAGACTATAGACAAGGCCGTACAGGAAGATGCCATACACAATGGGTTTCGTACGGATATTTCCTCCAACCCCGACTATTTAGAGGATACCTGACCATAGCGTGCAGGGGCGTACCTTCAGGTGCGCCCGAGAAAACGCCGACGGGCCTGAAGGCCCATCCCCACATTTAGATTACTATCTGGCTTTTCCCTGGTCGGCCACCGCTTTCGTGGCCTGCTCAAGCTCCTGCTCGCTGGCCAGGTAGCGGCTGCTGATTCTCTTCAGGCTGCCGTCCAGCTCATAAACCAGCGGGATGCCGGTGGGGATGTTCAGGGAGACTATGTCACTATCCGGCACATTGTCAAGGTATTTGACCAGCGCCCGCAGGCTGTTGCCGTGGGCAGAGACTATTACTTTCTTACCGGACTTCACCGCCGGGGCGATGGACTTGAACCAGTAGGGCAAACACCTGCGATAAGTGTCCTTGAGGCTCTCCGAGAGCGGTACCTGTCCTGGCTTTAGGCTCCTGTAGCACGGCTCGCCGCCCGGGCTGCGCGGATCGCCTTTTTCCAACGGCGGCGGCGGCACATCGTAGCTCCTGCGCCAGATCAGCACCTGGTCCTCGCCGAATTTACTGGCCGTTTCAGACTTATTCAGCCCCTGCAAAGCCCCGTAATGCCTTTCGTTTAGACGCCACGATTTCTTAACCGGCATCCACATCAGATCCATCTCGTCCTGTACTATCCACAGTGTGCGAACGGCTCGTTTTAAAACCGAAGTGTAAGCCAGGTCAAAGGTATACCCCTCCTTTTTCAGCATAGCGCCGGCCTGCCTGGCCTCCAGCATGCCTTTCTCCGAGAGGTCCACATCGGTCCACCCTGTGAACCTGTTCTCCCTGTTCCAGGTGCTCTCGCCGTGGCGCAGTAAAACTAGTTTGAACATATGAATTTCTCCGGGAAAACCTTAAAATATATTATGGCTGGTTTTGATTTTATTGCGGCAACGATTTATTATAGCCAAAGCCGGGTGGCGATGCACTATTCAGAGAGATAAGCTATGGCGGTACAGAAGATTTTGTTGAACAGGGACCTGGGATTTCTCAGGATAGCCGCGGCTGTCCCGGAACTGAGTGTGGCCGACGTAGATTTCAATGTCGATGCCATGCTGGGCATGGTTAGGCAGGCCAGGTTAAAGGGTGTGCAGGTGCTGACCTTCCCCGAGATGTCGGTCACGGGCTACACCATCGCTGATCTGGTCCACCAGCAGTCCCTGCTGTCAAAGGCCGAGGAAGGGCTGATGCGTCTGGCGGCCGGCACTGCAGACAGCGGCATGCTGGTAGTGGTCGGGCTGCCCATATGCATAGACCAGAAGATATTTAACTGTGCGGCAGTGCTGAATGGCGGGCAGGTGCTGGCCATTATACCTAAAACATACTTGCCTTCTTACAAGGAGTTCTACGAGAATCGGTGGTATGTTTCCTCTGAGGATGCCTGCTCCGATATCGTCAACCTGAGAGACAGGGTCGTTGCATTCGGCGCCAATGTACTTATCTCATTGCGGGGATTTCCATCGGCCATGATAGGCGTGGAGATCTGCGAGGATATGTGGGTGCCGCTGGCCCCGCATGAATACCAGTCCCTCGCCGGGGCTACATTGCTGATCAACATCTCTGCCAGCAACGAAGTCCTGGCCAAAGCCGAGTGGCGCCGGTCCATAGTCACATCCGAGTCGGGCAGGTGCGCCGCGGCCTGCTGCTATGTATCCACCGGCATGGGCGAATCGTCCAACGATGTCGTCTTCGGCGGCCATACCCTGATCGCTGAGAACGGCAGCATGCTGGCAGAATCACATATTTTCGAGCAAAAGACCGGACTCTCAGTATGCGATCTCGACATCGAGAGCCTGGTGCACGACCGCATGTCGCTGACAAGCTTCCGCCAGTCGCCCGGGCAGCTAAAGCCCTTTCGCATCATCGAGGCAATCGTGACCGATATCCCGGCCACAAGCCTGATGAGGACGATCGATCCTCATCCTTTTGTGCCGGGAGATAGCGACAAGCGCGATCAAAGGTGCCGCGATATATTTGCCATGCAGGTGGCCGCGCTGGCCAAAAAGCTCTCCGGGGCCGACCTCAGCCGCATCGTGCTGGGAGTCTCCGGCGGGCTGGATTCCACACTGGCCCTTCTGGTAGCCGTCAGAACCATGCATTATCTCGACCTGCCCGTCAAGAACGTAAATGCCTGTACCCTGCCCGGCTTCGGCACCACGCGCAGGACCAGGGACAACGCGACAGAATTATGTAAAGCCCTGGGTGTGAGTTTCGAGCGGGTGGACATCACCAGGACGTGCAAGGCGCACATGGAAGACCTCGGCCATGACGGCCGCGAGGATGTTGTATTCGAGAATATACAGGCTCGCTATCGCACCGAGTTCCTATTCAACAAGGCCAACGAGCTTAAAGCCATACTGCTGGGGACAGGCGATCTGACCGAGGTGGCTCTGGGCTGGAGTACCTTCTCGGGCGATCACATGTCGCACTACGACATCAACGTATCGGTTCCCAAGACTCTGGTACGTTACCTCATCCGCTGGGTGGCCGATGAGGAACTGGCCGGGTCACCGGCTCAGAAGATATTGAGGGATGTGCTGGATACGCCCATCTCCCCTGAACTGAGAAGGCCTGTCAGGGGACAGATTGCGCAGAGGAGCGAGGATGTCATCGGCCCCGTGGAGCTGGCTGATTTCTATCTTTACCCCTTCGTCCGCTGGGGTATGCGCCCGGGCAAGATACTCTTTTTAGCCGATGAGGCCAGAAAGCAGAAGCTTTTCGACGGCCGCTATACGCTGGAAGACCTTAACAGGTGGCTGGCCGTTTTCATCAGGCGCTTTTTCGCCAACCAGTTCAAGCGGACATGCCTGCCCGAGGGGCCGAAGATCGGTTCCGTGAGCCTGTCGCCGCGGGGCGATTGGAGGATGCCGTCGGATGCCGAGCCGGCACTGTGGCTGGAAGACCTCGATCGGATGTATTCAAGGCTGAAGGGCTGAGCCTGTTGAACCGGCTGCCGTCGCCGGCCGAATTTTAATCGATGCGCCTGAACTTATCTTTGGGAGCTTTGCAGATGGGGCACTCGTCCGGGGCCAGGCCCACGCTCACGTAGCCGCAAACGCTGCACACATAGTAATCCACACCCTCGGGGTCCATCATGCGGTCCAGAGCTTTCTCATAGAGCTTTGCATGACCCTTCTCCACATCCCTGTGGTAGCTGAAGATCGTTGCCGCCGGCGCGTTGCCCTCTTCATTGGCTGTTTTAATAAAATCCGGGTAGGCCTCTGTGGCAAAGTTCTCCCTTTCGAAGGCCGCCTGCAGGTTCTCCTGCGTATCGGCAATAGCTTCCAGCAGCCTCAGGTGGTGAAAAGCGTGTATCGCCTCCGATTCAGCAACTGCCCTGAATAGTCCTGCTACAGCGGGGAAGCCTTCCTGCTCAGCTTTGATGGCGAATGCCAGGTCCCTGATATTGGCCTTTGACTCCGCCGCAAAGCCTTCCTGCAAATTCTTCAACGTCCGGGTGCCCTTAATCCGGGTGCTTTCGTGCTTGACGAATTTATCCGAACCTGCGCCGCAAATAGGGCAACGTTCCGGTTTTTGCTCCGTTATCTCAAGATGCCGACAATGCGTGCATAACCACATATCACTCCTCCTTATATCTCTCTATCCCACAAACGCCATTATGCCCCGGTGGATCATGCTCACTGCAATAGCCGCCAGCAAAAGCGCGAAGACTTTGGATAGCGCCAGCACACCCCCATGCCCCAGCACCCTGACCAGCCTGTTTGCCTGAGCAAACAACAGCCATGATATCAGCAGGTTTACTATAAAGGAAAACGTGACCATTACAATATGATACTGGTCGGTCAGGATCAGCAGCGTGGTAAGCACGGCGGGCCCTACCACCAGCGGTGTGGCCAGCGGCACCACAGCTATGACGTCCTCGCCTGCGGCAGCCTGCGCTTCGAACATCTTGCCCACCACCAGCTCCTTGGCGCCCAGCAGGAATAGTATCAGCCCCCCCGCCACCAGGAAATCGTTCACCGTGATGCCCAGCAACAAAAAGATACCTTTTCCAACCACTATAAAAATAAGTCCCAGCCCCAGAGCGGTAATCAGGGCATTACGTATCACGCTGTTCCTTTTCTTATCAGCTAGGTCATGAGTAAGCGACAGCAGTATCGGCACAGTGCTGATAGAGTCCATCGCCACGAACAGCGGGACAAAGGTCAGCCCGAAGTCTCTGAGCAAGCTAAGTATCGTATCCCACATGGCGTTTTCCTTAATAGGATACCCGGTTAGCGCCGACGCGGCAAGAAGCTTGCAACGACCTCGCCGGCCCTTACGGCAGCTTCATAAAAGAAGCCGTGACCGGCATTCTCCAGTAGTATCGACTGAGCGCCGGTTATACGCTCTGCCAGATTTATTGAGTTTTGCGGGGGCACCAGCCGATCCTCCGCGCCGGCGATGACCAGCGTCGGCGACTCTATATCTGATAGTCGATCATAAGTGTCGTGTCCGGCGATAGCATCGCCCTGCCGCTGCAACCCATGTAGCGGCGCCGGGAACATCGTCGTGACCCTTACATATTGCTCACCCATTTCCGGGTGCGTCTCACGAAAGGCCTGCGTGCAGGTATAAGCCCACATCTCACGGGCCATTTGCTCAGGTGAAAGGCGTTTGCTCCGGTCGCCATCGAGCAGAAAAGCCAGCACCTCCGGATCCGGGTATACCGTATTTACCCCTCCGGGTATGGTGCACCCCAACACCAGACGATCTACCTTTTCAGGGTAGCCCAGAGCGAGCTCCTGGGCCACCATGCCACCCATGGAGACTCCGAATACGTGCGCCCGTGCAATGCCAAGCGAACCAAGCAGCGCCGCTGCATCGCCTGCCAGCATCCTGGTGGTGTACGGCAGGTCCGGCTTATCGCTGCGTCCCGCGCCGCGGTTGTCGAAGGTTATCACATTAAAACTTTTCTCCAGCACAGGCCGCATGCAGAACCAGTGCCCGGCATGGTCCCCGTAGCCGTTGATCATTAGCAGCGGCAGACCTTCCCCACCGATTTCGTAATAAAGGTTGACATCGCCTGCTTTGACCTTGGGCATATCAGTTTCCCTCCTCTATCAAATATGCCATCGATTTGCCCCTTTCAATTTGCTAAATAAATTCTGGCAGTGTAACGTTCACTGATATCTTACACATAAGCATGCCCTTTAAATCCCCACCGGTAGTAAAACAAAGCTTCAGCCTTATCATGGGCGAGTATACAAAGGCCGCAGCAGAATTGCATCCAGGGTTATACGTGGGCGGGGCGGCGGCATTTTAGCAGGGCGCCCGACCGGCAGCACGGCGACAACCAATGTAGCCGGGGGTAGATGGAAAATCGCATTCATCTCCTCGGCGCTGCCTATCGCTCCCACCCAGCAGGAACCCAGCCCGAGGGCGGTCGCGGTCAATACCATGTGCTCAATTGCGATATAGGTATTTGCCATGGCTGTCATGAAGTGCACATTAAGGTCGTTATCCGGGGCGTTTAAAAACAGTTCGCGGACCGCCGGGTCGGCAAAATAGCCCGACAGCGTCTCGAGTACACCATGGTCGATAAACTCCTGTGAGCGTTTCTCCCGCGCCGCCCTGGCATACGCCGTGAGATCGATACAGCAGACGAATACCACGGGCGCCTCTTCGATAAAAGCCTGGTCGAAACACACTTTGCGCAACCTTGCTTTCTCGTCCTTATCCGTCACAACGATAAAACGCCAGGGCTGGCGGTTGCTGCCGGAGGGAGCAAGCCGCGCGGCCTCCAGCATGGCAAGAATTTCATCGTCGGATACAGGATCGTTGCGAAAGCTGCGTATGCTCCGCCTTTGACTTATAGCTTCTGACACAGTGAGCATTATAACGTCCTCCAAACTGTAAAATGATTTTAACGCCCTCGTTAATAATACCCTATACTGAGCCCGGGATGACATTTGAAGCAGTCTTGGCTCGGATTAACAGCTATCTAAAATAAAATACAAAATAATCAATAAGATCCGTTTAGAAAAGGGCGATGCATTATTATCAGGAACCGGCCTGCATTTCGTAAAATTATCCCATATAATTAGCGGTCAGCTTAATATAATCACGGTGTTGGCTAAATACCCGGGAATCATTTATGGGGAATAAATAGAATGGATATGCTGAATTGGATCGAATGCATTAAGACATCTTCGCGTACAAAGGCGATGCCGATCCTGTCTTTTCCTGCTATTCAGTTGATGGGAATCAGTGTGATAGATCTCATTTCAGACAGCGATAAGCAGGCGCGGGGAATGAAATGCGTGGCGGACCGGATAGATGCCCTGGCCTCTGTCAGTTTAATGGATCTGTCCGTGGAGGCGGAATGTTTTGGATCGCAAATACGTTTTTCTGCAGAAGAAGTGCCTACGGTGATAGGCAGCATTATATCCACATATGCGGATGCAGATCAGCTTGCAATTCCAGGGGTTGGATCCGGACGCACCGGCGCCTACATCGATGCCATTCAAAAGGCGGTAAGGCTGATCAATGACCGGCCGGTCTTTGCCGGTGTCATTGGACCGTTTTCACTGGTGGGACGTCTGATGGAAGTCAGCAAGGCCATGGTGTGCTGCTATGAACAGCCGGAGATGGTGCATCTTCTGCTGAAAAAGGTGTCCGCCTTCACAATCCAGTATTGCAGGGCATATAAAGCGGCGGGGGCCAACGGCGTAATTATGGCGGAACCGCTGGCAGGCCTGATATCCCGCCCGTTGGCCGATCAATTTTCATCGGTATATATTAAGACGATTGTCGAAGCCGTTCAGGATCAGAATTTCATCGTGATTTACCATAACTGCGGGAATACCACTATAAAAATAATAGACTCCATCCTATCGACCGGCGCTTCGGCTTACAGCTTTGGAAATGCCATCAATATGGGCGAAATGATGCGACACATCCCCTTGAGCGTAATAGGGTTAGGCAACGTTGACCCGTCGGGACAACTGCGCAGCGGCACACCTGAATCCGTACGTGAAGCTACGCTCAGTGTATTAAACGACTGCAGCAAATATCCTAACTTTGTTATTTCATCAGGTTGCGATATACCGCCGCCTGCAAGTTGGGAAAACATCGACGCCTTTTTCTCGGCAGTGAAGGAATTCTACCGCAGCTGAATCACGGAACAATCCGCATTAGATCTGGAGCCTTTCCACGCGCCATGCCGGTCTTTATGCCGGGCTCATCTGCCACCCTATCGCTGCGTTGTGCCTGCCGGCGGGTATGCATATCTCTTTGACGCTGCAATCGTGGCATACGTGAAAGGGGTCAATTCGACCAGTGTAATATGGCCCAGGGATGAGATCATAAGGTCCCGCACTGTGAAGCGTTCCAGGATTGTATGGTAAAACTGCCCCTCCAGGTAAAGAGACACGAAACCGTGAACTATGCTCCAAACGTTGATGGCCTCCACATCCGGGGGACCGGGCCGTAACAGACCCGCGGCCTGGCAGTTCTCGACTATACAAACGAGCTGAGAGAAGCATTTGTAGGACAACTCGACATACTCCGAATAATCCTTCTCTCTCTCCAGTACGCTGGATAATGTCACTTTGAAATGGGCCGAGTCGCTGAGCGCAAACTGAATATATGCCCAACCGGCTTCAATCAACTGCCGGACGGGTTTTCCCCTGTAACGCCTGATCACGTCCTCCGTGTGCTCACATATTATGCGAAGGCCTTCCGTCGAGATAGCAGCTATCAGCGACTGCTTGTCGGTAAAGTGTGAGTAAGGCGCCGTATGACTGACGCCTGCCTTTTGGGCAACCTTACGCAGGCTCAGTCCTTGAACGCCCTCTTTGGCAAGGATTTCGATTCCCGCCTTAATCAGGGCGTTCTTCAGGTCACCGTGATGATATTTCTTGACCGGCATGTGAAAATATTAACGTTTAATCTTGACAACGTCAAGATTGTCCACTTATAATCTTGACACTGTATAGTTTAGGCTTGGAAAGGAGGGAAAATGAAGCCGGACGAATTATTAAGTCAACCTGTGGCGCTTCCCGATGGGATAGATTACGACGATTACATCATCGGGACGTATACAATCACCTATCCCGCTATATTTCCGGTACCGAAACTGGCCCCGCTGCTGGCGATTGAGCAGAGCACGGGCACCTGGGTCGCCGTACCGGGAGAGACACCTGAAGTGCGGAGAAACCATGTTGCCAAAGTAATCGGTGTGTATGAGTTTCCCGATTACGAATTCGAGGTGCCGGCCGGGGTACAGGAAAGAAACTGGATGGTGCAGATAGCCTTCCCCGAGGTGAATATCGGGCAGCAGATCCCCATGATGCTTACGGCAGTAGTGGGGAACATCTCCATGGGTGGCAAGATCAAACTCGTGGACGTCAGGTTCCCCAAGAAGTACGTTGCCGGGTTTAAGGGTCCCAAATTCGGTATCGAGGGCGTCAGGAAGTTACTTGGCGTTAAAAAGCGGCCGCTTTTGAACAATATGGTTAAACCCTGCACCGGCTATCCCCTGGAAGTGGGCGCCGAGCTTTTCAAGCTGGCTGCCATGGGCGGCTGTGACATCGTCAAAGATGATGAATTGATCGCGGATGCTTCATTTAACTCGATGGCGGGTCGGGTGAAACGTTATATGCAGATAGAGAAGCAGGTGTATGAAGAGACGGGCGAGCATACCTTATATACGGTTAATGTATCTGACAGCGTGCCGAAGATCTTCGAAAATGCCCGCCGCGCAATTGAGCTGGGCGCTAATGCCCTTATGATCAATTACATAGCAGTCGGCCTGCCGGTCATGCAGGCTTTGGCCGAAGACCCCAAAATAAACGTGCCGATACTTGCGCACATGGATGTAGCGGGCGCCCTGTATATGTCACCCTACCATGGCTTGAGCTCACACCTGGTTTTGGGCAAATTACCAAGGCTGGCCGGCGCAGACATAGTAGTCATCCCGGCCCCTTATGGAAAGGCATCTGTAATTTTGGAGAAATTCGATGCGGCGGCCAGGAATCTTACTTACCCGCTGTACAACCTCAAGCCGGCCTGGCCGATGGCTTCCGGCGGCGTAACACCCACCATGGTACCCAAAGTCATGCAGGAGCTGGGCAACGATATAGTCATCGGTTCGGGAGGAGGCATTCATGCTCACCCGCTGGGGCCGGTAGCAGGCGGAAAGGCCTTCAGGCAGGCCATCGATGCGACTCTCAAAGGTATTTCTCTCGAGGAATACTCCAGGACGCATAAAGAGCTTGCAGCCTCGGTCAAACAATGGGCAGACCCGTTCAAGGGATTCAAGAAAGAATAGTAATAAGAGGTTTTCAAAGCTGAATTGCAAACTGATCTGGGGATACCCGGAGGAGAGGGCCTGATATGAATGCATCGTTTTCATTCTCCTCTGGGTAGCTGGGGTTGCATAGGAAGTTTACAACAAGCATAATCTCACGATAAAACAGGGGTTATACTGCCCTGCCAAAAGGGGCAGTATAACCCCTGTTAGCATCAAGGGAAGTGAGACTATCCTGAACTTGGATATCTTTGATTTCTTGATCAAAAGATCAAGGTAAATATCGGTGAGTCCATAAATGCCTCACCATATAACATCGAACAAAGATGTGTTCTGATACAAAATAGAAAAGTTCAGTGCAGGATAGCAGGAAGACAATATCATTAGTATTGACATTAGAATTGAAGATGCTATGCTTATTCGTGAAGGAGGTATTCAACATGTCGGATGCGCTGTTATTTACACTCGGGGGAATTGCTATAGCTCTTACGCTAGGAATATCACTTTTCCTATTAAAATGGATCGAATGGAATAAAGCAGAGGTCGCCAGCAGAGCAAAGGCAGCAATAACCATAGCAATTGTATTCCTGCTTTTAGTACTTATCATCATATTAGCGGTCGCATGGCCAACCGTGGCCGATTTAATGAAAACCCCCTCGATAGAAAATACACATGGTCAATTGGAAGCAAAGCCGTCAGCAGGTGCCACGGGTAATACACAAGATCGGACGCTAGGGATGATTGGAATACTATTTACTCTATTCGGGATCAGTGTGGGCCTCATCTTTCAAAGTGAAGTACTTTTGAAGGCAAGTGCTCCGACACAAATAACAGAGGAGACAAAGAAAACCGCCGACAAAGCTGTGAAATTAGCACTCGTCTTTTTTGGAGCGGCAATGATATGGTTCGGTGGAATACTGTACGTATACTGGACAACGTCCCCCCTAATAGCAAATATAATAAGCATTGGTGTTAGTCTAGTATTGATATGGGCGTTCTATAGATACTATAAAAAGAGAAGCCTGTGGTGAACAAGCCATTAGGCACATGTGAGATGAGTCATGATGCCCGTGGCTTGCTTGCGACGGGCAATATCCAGCATGAGTTCAAGGGCCTTAAGCGGCTAAAAAAGACCCTGACCGTAGCGAATGATGGGTAGCCAGTAGAGGTGACCTGACACACCAAGGTACAGCTGATACCATGCAATATTGGTTTGACTGCTTGGATGTACGGTCATCTGGATCAATCATAAGCGGTCATAAATATTACGATGTCGCAAAGAATTTAGGGGGTTAGCCATGCCAGGATTTAATAAGATAATTGATGGCAATTTCGAAATAACCTGCAGCCCGACAGGGATCAGAAAAATCTTGCGATTCATTCCCTACTATGACGGCAGTTCAATTAATTTGGATTTAAATATTAGAAACCAAAGCGACGAAACCAGAAACATATCATATAGATGGTATTTGTGGAGATGGGATGGCGGAAAAGAATACTTAATAGACTGTTTGGTGGATGCAATCAAACTTACCTGCAAACCAGGAAACAATAGAAGGGATATTCAACTCCCATATCTGGCAATACCTGATAAACATTATGTGAAATTCAGCTTTTTCGCAGGCCTTGAAACGATGAAACCTGAACCATTACTGATGGATTTCAAGTTACTACCCAGAGATCAATACGTGCCTAATATCATTATGTGGATTATGGGGCCTATATTGGGAGCTGTCTTTACATTACTTGTCCAACTGATACTACAAGCAATTGGTAAATAAAGAACAACGGATGTACGAATAAAATTATGGACTCGAATAACATTAGGTATCCATAATTCTTCGCATAGTGTTCATAAGTATTATATATATAATCACGTACCGCAATAATGGAGCGGATAACAATAACTGACTGATGGTCTGATATTATTTATTGATTGAATTGCCGGTATAGAATAATATATTGCCAGGAACGTTCGTGAATAGTGCGAGAAAACAGATAAGTAATCCTTTTGCGACAGGAGGTGGCGGTGAGAATTTTGAAACTCGCGTCCAAGCATTATTTGTTGTGCTCATGCTTACCGGGGGGGTCCTGCCATGTTTTTCTGGGTGTCCGATTAATAAGATCAAACTTCAAGGAAGATGCTCAGGATACGAAATAGATGACGTCATCATATTCGTAGAAAAGCCAGGTGAAAGAAGAGAGAGAAAACTGCTTGGTCAGATCAAGCATTCAATCACAATAACTGAAGGGGACAATGTCTTTGCCGATGTGATTCAGGCGGCTTGGAACGATTTCAATAATCCTGAGATATTTACGAGAGAAAAGGATTTAATTGCACTTATTACCGGTCCTCTAAGTCTTACAGATACGAGCGATGTTCGCACAATTCTTGAGTGGGCCCGCTCATGTGAAAACCTAGAAGAGTTTTTCAGAAATGTGGAAATGACCAAGTTCAGTAGTCACGCAAAACGGAGCAAATTGCAGGCATTTCGGGCGCAACTTAAGAAAGCCAATGGCGGCAAAGATGTTGCCGATGAAGAGTTTTTTATATTTCTCAAGCATTTTTATGTCCTGAGTTACGATTTGGATATCAAAAATGGGGTAACGTTATCTTTACTTCATTCTTTGATCGGGCAATATTCCCATGAAAATACTCATAATATCTGGCCGCGGATAATTGATGAAGTACAGAGTGCAAATCAGAATGCAGGTACAATAACAATAGATTTACTTTCTGATGACATAAAGGAAGCATTTAAAAAACGTGTTTATGAAACCATCCCTCCCGATTTTACAAGAACACTTATCGTTGGCACCAAACTAGATTGGAGCCACCATGAATATGCTTCTAACTTAGCAATTGCTAACCTTTTGGGATCATGGAATGAGAATATTGAAGCGGATATCACAATCGCTGAACAACTCGCACAAGAAAACTATGCTATATGGATTCCTCAAATGCGAGAGCTACTGCTACAGATAGAAAGTCCTATCACCTTGAAGAATGGAGTGTGGACTATTACCGAACGACAAGAGCTATTGCAGATTCTGGGCCCGAGGCTTTTTGATGGAGATCTGAACATATTTAAGCAATGTGTCACCACTGTTCTTGCAGAACACGACCCTCAGTTTGAATTACCACCAGAACAAAGGTATGCTGCCGGCATCCATGGTAAAACACTAAAATATTCACGATATCTACGAAAAGGCCTATCTGAAAGTCTGGCACTTCTTGGCAGTTATCCGGCTTTGTTAAGTAATTGCTCAACAGGTAAATCTGAGGTAGCAGTCGTTTCAACAATTCGTGATATATTCAGTAATTCAGATTGGGTACTGTGGGGTAGCTTAAATAACCTACTTCCATTGCTTGCTGAAGCGGCCCCCAATGAATTCATGAGCGCTGTTGAAATCGCTTTGCAGCAGACCCCTTGCCCATTTGATAATCTTTTCGAACAAGAAGGGAAGGGAATCATGGGGGGAAATTATCTTACTGGGTTACTTTGGGCGCTGGAAACACTCGCCTGGGACGATCAATACTTAATACGCGTATCTGTCATACTGGGAGAGCTCACATCTCATGACCCCGGAGGAAAGTGGTCAAACCGACCTTCGAATTCGCTTACAACTATTTTCCTTCCGTGGTTACCTCAAACAACAGCACCGATTGAAAAACGTAAGGTTGCGATCCAGACCCTTCAGAAAGAGAATCCAAAAGCAGCATGGGAGCTACTATTAAGCCTGTTGCCTAATCATAACCAAATATCTTCAGGATCTTGTAAACCAACTTGGAGAAAAATAATTCCAGAAAACTGGTCGGAAGAAGCAACTCAGGCGGAATACTGGGAGCAAGTGGGATTATATGCCGATATGACAGTTGAGATGGCTGATAATGATGTTATTAAACTTGAGGAACTATCCGATCATCTTGACAACTTGCCCAAACCATCTTTGGACAAAATTTTGGAGCACCTTTCTTCGGAGGATATTATAGGCAAACCAGAAAATGAACGAGTTGCACTCTGGACTAGTCTAAAGGATTTTATAGCAAAACATGAGCGGTTTGCTAATGCAAAATCGGCCCTCGGTTCAGAGTTAATTGCAAAAATAATTGAGATTACGAGGAAGCTTGCTCCACAGAATCGATTGTATCTCCACCAAAGACTGTTTATTGAGCGAGACATGGATCTTTACGAGGAAAAAGGAGATTGGCAGGAACAGCAAAAAAAACTCGAAGACAGCCGTCAACTAGCAATTAAGGAAATACTTGATATTGATGGTAGCGAAGGAGTTGTGCGTTTTGCCAGTATGGTCGAATCACCGTGGAAAGTTGGGATTTCCTCCGGACTATTAGCCTCTCCTGGGCTGGACTCAGTTGTTATCCCCGACCTACTGGAAGTCGGAAGTAAAAAACTGAAGCAATTCGCAAGCGGATTTGTCTGGGGCCGGTACCATAGTCAAGGATGGGCATGGATCGACACGACGAATATGTCCAAATGGTTGCACTCTCAAATAGGGCAATTTCTTGCATACTTGCCCTTTACTTCAGAGACATGGAAGCGGTCGAAAGAATTGCTTGGTGAATTTGAAGGTATATACTGGACCAGGGTTAGTGTGAATCCATATCAAGTAGATAGCGAACTGTATGTAGCCATTGACAAATTAATTGAATATGGGAGATCCAATTCGGCAATTATTTGCCTATATAAGAACTTACATGACAAGCAACCGCTAGATCAGACTCGTACCACTAAAGCCCTTCTTTCGGCCGTACCTTTGAAAGAGCCGCTTTCTTCAATGGATACTTATTATATTATTGACATTATCAAAGCAATGCAAAATGATCCTAATACTGATCCCCAAGACCTTTTTAATGTCGAATGGGCTTATTTACCACTTTTAGAGAGAGATCGTGATGCTTCACCCAAGTCATTAGAGAACCGATTAGCCGCTGATCCCTACTTTTTTTGCGAAGTTATTCGTCGTGTTTACCGTTCAAAAAAGGATCCTAAACCCGAGCAAGAACCTACTGAACAACAAAAGGCCGTCGCTACAAACGCCTACCGCTTACTTCGAGAATGGCGCACACCTCCAGGTTTGCAGCCCGACGGTATATTTTCAAAAGAGCAACTCATGATATGGCTCGAGTCAACCAAAGCAACATGCACAGAATCTGGGCACATCAAAGTGGCTCTTACACATGTTGGACATGTTTTGGCCCATTGTCCTCCTGATCCTGAAGGACTCTGGATAAATCGTACCGCAGCTGAAGTTCTTAATGCAAAAGATGCCGCGACAATACGAGACGGATTTGTCACGGAAATTCTAAACTCCCGTGGTATGCATTTTGTCGATCCAAATGGGAAAGCTGAGATGGAGCTTTCCGAGAAATATATTAAACAAGCCGTAGACGCGGAGAATGCTGGATACCATCGTCTCGCTTTATCACTTAGACAATTAGCTGGTTGGTATGTAAACGAAGCTAACAGAATCATTGATGATTATAAAAAAGAACAGGATGATGATTCCTAGCTGATGGGCTAGATTCTGTTGATATAGTGAAACATGTGGCATGCGACTGCACGATGCCAGACATACACACGCCTCAATAATGCTCAAATAGGGCATACACCCGAAGATTGTTCAAGAAAGATTAGGTCATGCCAGCATACAAATGACACTCGATACATATTCCCACGTAGCACCGGACCTGCAGGAAGCTGCAGCAGCACGACTTGACGAATTCGTAGCTCCAAAACAAGAAAATTAAGTGGTGCGGAAGGTAGATTAATTGGTAAATCTGATGCTGGCGGCTTGACAATGTTTATTATTTGGTATATGTTTAGTGCGCACTAAACATCATCATGATAATAAACATTGAGAGTAATAACATAAGATGTTAGACATCGAGAAGCTCAAACAAATGCTATCTGAGGCGGGCCTGAGAGTCAGATCCGTAGAGGTGGAGCCGCGACTGGTCGGAGCAAGGCCCGACGCCGTGGCCCACGCTGAAATGGACGGCAGGAAGGTCAACCTGGTCATAGAGGTTAAAGATCGGGCACATCTGGCTGGACTGCGCCTGGCAGCCGAGCAGGCGAGACGATATCAGGGACCCAACCGGGTGCCGATGATTGCTGCGCAGTTCCTGGGGCCAAACCGCCGGGCACTGCTGAGAGAAATAGGTATGGGATATCTCGACATGGCGGGAAACTTTTATCTGAGGGCGCCCGGCATCTTCATTGAACGCGAGGGCAAAGAGAAGCCTGCCGGCGAACAACCCAAATTCAGCCCGTATGCGGATAAGGCATCCATCATATTGCGTCTGCTAATGGACAAACCCCGTCACCCATGGAAGATACGTGAAATCGCCGAAGCAGGGGGCATCACTGCCGGATGGGCTTCCAAGATGGTGGACAGCATGGCCGAGCGCGGGCTGGTGGAATACAGCCGTGGAACCGGCATAAGGCTGCTTGCCTGGGAGGATGTGCTTAAGGAATGGGCCGACTTCTATGACTGGCAGAAGAACAAGTTCCACTACTATTACTGTCATGCAACCGACATGCAGGAACTGTTGAACAAGCTAGGCCAGATGGAGAACGGCAGCGCCCTGTGTGCACTGGGATTTCAGGCCGGGGCTTATCTGGTGGCGCCTCATGCTACATTCAACCAGGTGCATATATTGATCGACGGAAAATCGTTCGATGGGGTACGCGGCAAGATTGAGCGTGAGCTCAAGCTGGAAGAGAGGAGGGAGGGAGCCAACCTGATACTGGTGCGCCCGTACTACACCTGTTCAGCGCTGTTCCGCATGCGGAAGATCAAGAAGTGGCGTGTGGTCTCGGATATTCAGCTGTATCTCGACCTTAACCGGTACCCGTTGCGGGGCCGTGAGCAGGCGGAGCACCTGTTGGACAAAGTGATCCGGCCCAAGATGGGCGAAGCGCCAAAGGGGAAACGTGGAAGTAAACGAGACTGATCTACTGGCACTGCATCACACACTGAACATTTTAAAGCCGTACCTGGGTGAAATCGTGCTGGTCGGCGGGTGGGTCCCTTACATATACCGCAAGTACGGAAACATGCCATTTCGGCATCCCTCAATTCGCACAACTGACATAGACATTGCTGTTCCACGAGAGGTGCCCGAGAGGGGACAGGCCACGGTGGACGGTCTTTTAACCTCCGCCGGGTTCTCCGTGGAAATCGTGGGGTCGTACGGCGGCGCTGTGAAATATGAACTGGCGACACCCCCCACTGAGATAGACTTTATAACGCCTGAGATCGGCAGGGCCGGCCAACCGTCCATTTTGGTACAGGCAGGGCTGCGAGCCGAGGCACTTAGATATATTGAGATCCTCATGGATAACACCAGGCAGGTTACGATAAATGACTCCGTTGGTGGCCAACGCGTGAACTTTGTCGTGAAAGTCCCAACTCCGGCGGCATTTATCTTCCAGAAGGCGCTTACACTGACCCAGCGGCGGTCAAAGGCGGCCAAGGACCTTTACTACATCTTCGACCTGCTGGATTCAAGCCCGGAGATGCAGCGCCAGATTCCGGCAGATATCAAGGCGATCAAGGCAAATTACACTGCAAGGTGGTTCGGCACCGCAATCAGACACCTTGAGAGCTATTTCGCTGAAGAAGGCGGCAGGGGCCCGGCGCTGGTGGCGGGGCAATACACGGGTTCTATGCAAACAGAGACCTTCAGGCTGTATGCACGACGGGTATTCAGGGATTTGATCGGCAGGCTCCACGAAAGCTGACAACCCCAGGCACCACCTCAACTTTCAAAACAAAGCCACAGCAAGCACGATCATAACTGTTTTCTGCGCTCATTAGCTATTCATTAGCTATTTTGCTTTTTGGGGTATCGTATGCGGGTGTTTTAACTTCGTTTTTGGGTGAAAAGAGGGGGTTGGTAGCGCATACCGGATTCGAACCGGTGATCTCTGCCTTGAGAGGGCAGCGTCCTAAACCCCTAGACGAATGCGCCAGAAAAATGGCTGGGGATCCTGGATTCGAACCAGGGCTCACGG
>Ga0268278_1000494_pt1 | contig 27048 bp, 38 predicted proteins | sample saktaG_3_FD_190135 | JGI IMG/M metagenome (GOLD analysis project Ga0268278, IMG submission 190135) | Saline water microbial communities from Sakinaw Lake, British Columbia, Canada - sak_2010_1_5_55m | ecosystem: Environmental > Aquatic > Non-marine Saline and Alkaline > Saline ...
ATTTGTGCCTTGACTTTCCTGAGAACTCCAGTCGCTCTACGAGCTCCTTTCGTTCTCAGAAAAGTCTTATCATTACTATTCATCTATGTCAACCCTAGTTGCCATATGGCACAATTATAGGCGGATAGCAACGCTTTTGGAAAATTCAAAATTGTACATTCGCCATCTCCCTTTCTCCGTATTCCACTCTCTGAAATTGATATAATTTTGCAGAAAATTAGAAGTATGAATAAACAATCTTGGAAATTCTTGACAAACAATGCCCCCCAATATATGCAAATACAAACCTAATTATCGTTTGTATTTAACTTATAATGAATAAGTTTGATAATTATTAAGGAGTTTTATAATGAAATCAATCTTAATAGTTGAGGATGATAATGTAACTGCATCAAGTATCAAAAGTATACTTCGTAATCTTGGTTATCAGAAAACTTACATTGCCGAATCTGGAGTAAAAGCATTAAAAATAATTGAGGAAAAGCATCCTGATTTAATTTTAGCTGATATTGTTTTGGAAGGTAAGATGAGCGGTATTGAATTGGCTCAACAAGTCAAAAAAAAGTACAGCATACCTGTAATATTCATTACTGCTTATTCAGATGAGGGTACAGTAAATAAAGCAAAGCTCGCTGAACCCTATGGATATATAACCAAGCCCATTCAACAAAAGGATTTAAAAATTGCTGTAGATATAGCTTTTTATAAATTCAAAATGGAGCAAAAATTAAAAGAAAATGAAGCAAAACTAAAAACAATCCTACATACAATGCCATCCGGTTTGTTTACAATAGATTTGAATAGAAAAATCACCACATGGAATAAAGAAGCAGAAACAATTACAGGACTTAAGGCAAAAGAAACTATTGGGAAGCACTGTCTGGAAACACTTTTTTGTGATGAGTGTAAAAAAGGATGTCTTCTTTTTGATGATGATGTCGATAAACCAATTTACCATAAAGAAAGCGTGCTACATATAAATGAGAGAGAGATTGCTCTTTTAAAGAATGAAGATATTCTTAAAGATTTAGATGGCAATATTATTGGTGGCATAGTAAGTTTCATTGACATCACTGAGCGAAAGCAGATGGAGCAAGAAATAAAAGAAAGTGAAGAAAAATATAAAACTTTATATGAAACAACATATGACGCGATTTTTGTGGCTGATTCTTTAAATGAAAACATATATTCACAAATGTTTCGATATTCACCTTTTTCGATTATAATTCACGATATGGAAATGAATATCATCGATGCCAATATTAAGGCGGTTGAAGAGTTTGACTATCCCAAAGAAGAATTACTAAAGAAAAAAGTGACAGATTTACATACCGTGACCGAGTTGGAACATTCATCCCAGATTTTAGAAAATATGCAGAAAGTTAATAGGATGACTGTAGAAACGAGTTTTATGAGAAAGGACGGATCTGTATTTAATGCTGAAGCAACACCTTCCAAGTATAAACTTGGGGACAAGTTATTAATTCATGTTTTAATACAAGATATCACCGAGCGTAAGCAAGCTGAAGAGGAATTGTTGAAACACCGCGAGAATCTTGAAGATTTAGTGTCGGAACGCACAGCTGAATTGAAAAATGCGATGATAAAACTCGAAGAGGAGATCACCGAGCGCAAGAAGGCGGAGGATGAACTGCGTACCAGCGAAGCCCAACTGTCCAACGCGATGGAGATCGCCAAACTGGGATATTGGGAGTATGATTTTGACGATGACCTGTTCACTTTCGACGACCACTTCTACGATATTTTTCGCACAACGGCTAAAAAAGTCGGTGGCTATCAGATGACCCCCGCTCGTTACGCTAAACTTTTCCTGCATCCCGACGATATGGCGGTAGTCGGTGTCGAGATGAAAAAAGCCCTCGAAACAACAGACCCCGATTTTAGTCGTCAACTGGAACACCGCATTATCTATGCCGACGGCGAGGTAGGCTACATTTCCGTCCGTTTCTTCATTATTAAAGATGGTCATGGCCGAACGGTCAAGACTTACGGTGCAAATCAGGACATCACCGAACGCAAGCAGGCAGAGAATGAACTAAGAAAAGAGAAGAGATTTACAGAAAATATAGTAGCTACCGTCCCGGATTCTTTGCTTGTTATCGATAAGAATTTAAAGATAAAGAGTGCTAATCACACTTTTTATGAAGCCTTTAAAATGGAACCGGAAAAAGTTATCGGAGCATCAATAATCAATGTATTGGGAAATGAGGCTGGAATACTCAGCACAGAACTAAATAAGCTATTTGGAACTGACAAAATGTTTGAGAACTTTGAGCTACATTACCGGTCAAAAATAATGGAATCATCCCGAGACGATCGAAGAATTAATTCAAAGGGTGAGCGGATTTTCATTATATCAGTGAGAGATATGTTATTTGAATCATCAGAAGAAGAACTGATTATACTGCATGACATCACCGAACGCAAAATATCCGAAGAAAAATTAAGAAAAGCATACTCGCAATTAGAAGATACACAACAAGAACTGATTCAATCTCAAACTCTTGCGGTTCTTGGAGAATTTGCATCAGGTATTGCTCACGAAATAAGAAATCCTCTTGCTAATATTTCAGCTTCTGCTCAATATTGTATAAATAAATTTGATCTCGCTAGAAAAATAAAAAGCTATCTCAGAATTATTATCAGAAATTCTAATAAAGCAAATAAAATAATAAAAGATCTATTAGACTTTGCAAAACCAAGCGAATTCGTTTTTAAACAAGGAAATATCCTTCGGCCTTTAAATAGAGCTTGTGATCTTATAGAAGCAAAGCGGTTTAATAATAATATTCGTTTGTATAAACGATGTTCAAGAGTATTACCAAAAATTTTAATGGATGAAAAAAGAATGGAACAGGTTTTTTTGAATATTATTATTAATTCTATTGATTCAATGAGCAAAGGAGGTCGTTTATCAATAACTGCATATTCAGAAAAAGAATATGTTGTTATTAATATTTCTGATACCGGTAAAGGTATCTCTACACAAGATATTAGTAAGATATTCAATCCATTTTTTACAAAAAAATCTGATGGGGTTGGTTTGGGACTTTCGGTTACTCATCGAATAATACAATCTCATAAAGGAAAAATTGAGGTCGAAAGTGAGTATCACAAAGGAACAAAATTTATTATCAGACTCCCGATCATTAATAATGATAAATGAGATAATCAAAACAAGGAGACGCTAAGTGGATACAATCTTAATTGTTGATGATGATAAGGATATGCAATTTAATCTTAAATCCATATTGGATAATGAAGGATATAAATCTTTTGCTGTTGGAAATGGAATAAAAGCAATAAAAGAAATTCAAAGTAAATCACCAAATATTGTTTTATTAGATATAAGACTGCCCGACATGAATGGGATGAAGGTTTTGGAAAAATTAAAAAAGACAATCCCTGAATATGAAGGTTCAATTATTATGCTTACTGCTTATGGTGATATTAAGGGTGCAATAAAAGCAATGAAGTTAGGTGCATTTGATTATCTTACAAAACCTTTTGATAATGAAGAATTAATAATTACAATAAAAAAAGCTCTTCACACTCAACTATTATCAAAGGAAGTTAAAACTTTAAAGGAGCAATTGCATGAAAAGATTACTTCTGAAAATCTTATGGGAAAAAGCACTCAAATAAAAAAAGTCTTAAAACAGGTTAATTTAATAGCACCAACAAATATGAGTGTAATAATTCAAGGAAAAAGTGGTACTGGTAAGGAGGTTATTGCAAATTTAATACATAGAAAAAGTCATAGAAAAGATAAACCATTTATTCCAATAGATTGTGGTGCTATTCCTGAATCACTTGTTGAGAGTGAACTATTTGGTTATGATAGAGGAGCATTTACCGGTGCAGATAAAACAAAAGAAGGCAAATTTGAATTAGCAAATGATGGAACATTATTTTTAGATGAAATTACAAATTTGCCTGCTGATGCTCAAGCAAAGATTCTACGAGCAATTGAAGAGAAAAATATAACTCATATCGGAGGGAAAAAATCTATCCGTGTCGATGTGAGAATAATTGCAACAACAAATATTGATATCCTCGATGCTGTTAATCAAAGTAAATTTAGAGAAGATTTATTTCATAGGTTAAATCAATTTAAAATTTTACTTCCAACACTTCAAGAGAGAAAAGATGATATTCCAATTTTAGCTAAAATATTTTTAGATGAAGCAAATAAAGAACTAAAAAAAGATATTAAAGATTTTTCATCTGAAGCATTGAAACTCCTTCTTAATTACTATTGGTCCGGAAATATCAGAGAATTAAAAAATACTATTTATCGGGCTGTTTTATTAGCTGAATCTGATTATATTGTCCCGGAAAATCTAATTATGGACTATTCGGATGAAAATTGTAAAATTCACTTGCAAAATACAAAAAATATTTCATTTGATAAAATCGTGAAGAACGTTGAAAGAGATTTAATATCAAAAGCAATTGAACAAGCAAATGGTAATAAGATAAAAGCAGCGAAAATGTTAAATATGAATGTCAGAACCCTTTATCGTAAAATGGATGAACTTAACTTACCATTGTAAATCTGAACTACAGTTTACCGAGACTCGAGTTCACAAGATCCGCCAGCTGGCGGGGAGAGTGGACTTGAGACGAAAAGGTTGTTCTTTTTGCATTCTGAACTCCACCCGCCTTCGACGTGTGAAGTCCAGTCTGCCTACGCTGGACTTGAGACATATTATCATTTCCAAGCAACCTTTATATTCTCATTCCCAAGCCTCTTATATATTCTCATTCCCAAGCCTCTTATATATTCTCATTCCCAAGCCTTTAGGACGCCTGCCCCGTTAAATGATGTTATTTAACTGGGGTGAAATCTTTTTATTTATTTCACTGTTCCCAGCTTGGGAATGCAGGGCTGTTAATGGGTTACCATGCTGGGGCAGCTTATGTGAAAACTGATTTTATTAATTCTCAACGACCCCCTTCCCTAACCCTTCCCCCTATCCGTCAAATCAATAAAGGCGATTAAAAAGCCGGACAAGTCGAAGGGGAAGGGAATTGCCTGCGGCAAAAGACGAATTGTAAGGAGCTTGCGACGACGACTCGAAGTCGCTTTAATACGCACTTTATCTCGACTCGTCGTTATTCTCATTCCCAAGCCTTTAGGACGCCTGCCCCGTTAAATGATGTTATTTAACTGGGGTGAAATCTTTTTTTGATTATCAATAACCTGCCCGTTTAGGGGTAGGACAAGATGATAAAAAATATTGCTAAGCCGTTTACGGCTTTACATTTAAAATAAAAGATTGGATGAAATATTTTTTGAAGGACGTAAACGTCCTAAACTATGATTTTATGTTCCTCCCGACCTATGCGTAACCCAGTGAAACAGGAAGAGATTTCACGGGTTAAAAATGCATAGGTTATTGATGTTCGGTAAGTTACAGACTTGTGTGTAATGGACAGCCTCGATAGGTGGGGTGAGGTCGAAAAATCATACTTTACGGACAGACACTAATTTAAAAATAATGCTAATATTTATGATCCCGCTCTGACAAGTCTGTCATAATTTGACAAAAATGTCACAAATATAAATAAATATTTTTTAAACTCATCGATTGCAGAAAATAATTTTTTAATTTCGTTTCTCTATCCATAATAACATGTTAAAGCTAATTACAAATTGAAAATTTTATTAAATACTATATTTGGCACAATTATTGCAGGATATTTCAGTATGATAAAAATTCTAATTGTAGATGATGATAAGGATCTTTGTAAAATTGTCTCTGATGTCCTTAAGGAAGAAGGTTATTTCGTAAAAATTGCTTATGATGGAGAATCGGCAATTAATAAATTGGAGAACGAAAAATTTATTCTTATGATATTAGACTATAAGTTAGGCGAGAAGAACGGTTTGCAAGTTTTTGAAGAATCAAAACAAATCAATCCATCATTAATAACAATAATGATTTCATCTTATGGTAATAAGAAAGTCAGAGCAAGAGCAAAAGAATTGGGAACATATTCTTTTCTGGATAAACCATTTAATATAAAGAGACTTGTTAATATTGTGAATAAGGCATTAGTACATTATGTGATTATGCTAGATAAATTATAAACTCGCCATAACAGTGAGTTAAAAAAAAGAAAGGAGCATAGTACCATGGCAGTAGAAAAAGCAATCGGATCTTCCAGCTTGGTCGAAGTTATAGACCGAATACTGGACAAAGGTATCGTAGTTGATGCCTGGGTAAGAGTCTCATTGGTAGGTATTGAAATACTTGCTATCGAGGCAAGAGTAGTTGTTGCATCAGTAGAGACCTACTTGAAGTATGCTGAAGCTATTGGCTTAACAGCCACAGCAGCCTAATAAGTAGGATGGCAACTTGATGAGGTCTTGCCGTGACACCCTTCACTCGTTAATCCGAGGAAAAGCATGTTTCGCCAAGACATCTCTTTTATTCTAAATTAAAAGGAATTCAAATGCAAACAGCCGATGATATGAAAAGAATTACAGAAGAAATAGTATCCTCTTATGAATCAAGGGTTGTTAATGTTGCTATGATTATTGATAATACTCATAAGATCATTGAAAATTTTAGAAATATCAGAAATGATATGAGTAATCATTTAAAAGAGAGACTCGCAAAGGAAGGCACCTTAAGAAAAAAAGACTTTGATAATATGATAAAGGATGTTCTATTAATGCAGGATAGAAGGGAAGAAGAGGTAAGAGATTTATTAAGAACTTTTTTAGAAGAACAAAAGGAAATGGCTGAAATAATAAAAAAACAATTAGCAGATGGAAATAAGGTTAGATTAGAGGATTTTCAAAATCTATTAGATAGTATAAGAACAAGACAAACACAAAGAGGAAAGGAAGTGAATATTATGCTAACAAAATTTCATGAAGAATATGAGGAAATGACTAAATCCCTTTATGACCTTCTACGAAAGGGTGAAGCTGTACATATTCAGGATCTAAAATCAATTTTAAAAAATATTCATTCAAAACAAATGAACAGGTCCAATGAAGTTAGGAAAAAATTGAACGAATTTAGAAAGGAAAGAGAAGATACAGAATTAAAAAGGATAAATTTATTTATTAATACGGCTCATATAAGAGCTACAAATTAAAACAATGAAAAAAAGGAGTAAAAATGCGTGTTTCAGAAGACATTAAAAAACTCGGTGAAGACATTATCTCTTCCTATAAACTGAGAATAAAAGCAGTGGGAGAGATTGTTAATGAAACTCATAATATGTTAACAGATTTTCAGAAAGAGCACAAAATCATGACTGATAGGCTTAGAAAAAACCTTGATGTTGATAAAGTAGAGAGAAATAAATATGTTACTGATCTCTTGAAAAAATTTGCTGATGAACAAAAAATTACTGTTACTGAACTGAAAGTTATGGCTGATGAACTGAAGAAATCTCTGGGGAAAGGTGAAACTGATAGACTTGAAGTATTTGATAAGATGATGGCTGATGTTCAGAATCAACAAACTGATAGGAGTGAATATGTTGCTGATCTCTTGAAGAAATATGTTCCCGAGCTCTTAAAGAAATTTGCTGATGAACTGAAAGTTATGACTAATGAACTGAAGAAATCTCTGGGGAAAGGTGAAACTGACAGACTTGAAGTATTTGATAAGATGATGGCTGATGTTCAGAATCAACAAACTGATAGGAGTGAATATGTTGCTGATCTCTTGAAGAAATATGTTCCCGAGCTCTTGAAGAAATTTGCTGATGAACAAAAAGTTATTACTGATGAACTGAAAGTTATGGCTGAGGAGCTGAAGAAATCATTGATAATAGGTGAAACTGACAGACTAGAAGTATTTGATGAAATGATGGATGATGTTCATGCGAAACAAGCAGATAGAAATGAATATGTTGCTGATCTCTTGAATAAATTTGTTCCTGAACTCTTGAAGAAATTCGCTGCCGAACAAAAAGTAATAGCTGATGATCACCTTGCTATGTCGGAAAATTGGAAAGAATTCAATAAGACCATTTCGAATCTTAAAAGCGGGAAACCAATAGTTGAAAAGAAAGTAAAGGTTCGACCTGTAGCAGAAGCAATAGAAGAAGTGAAACCAAAACCTGAACCTGAAAAACCGGTTGAAGAATCTAAGCCCAAACCTAAACCTGCAAAAAAAGAACGACCCTGGGAAAAGCATATGCCAATTGAGGATAAGGTGTTAGCATTTATTAATGCTCATCCAAAGGGTGTAAAGGTTGGTGATATGGAAGAACCTCTTGGAGTAGCCAGAATGAGATTAGGAGTAATTGGAAAAAAATTATTCGAGGCAGGAAAAGTAAAAAAAATTGATAAAGTATATTTCCCAATTTAACATCATTACTATCATACTATATGCTTTAGTAATATTGTAAAAGTCTCATCATAATCGAATTCAATCAATGGAGATGTGTTTTCAATTTTTTGAGATTTGAGAGGAGTAACTAATATGTCACTTGTAAAATGTGCATTCTGTAAAGGCACAGGCAAAGATCCTTTTAACCTTCTATCAAGTATTTCTATCTGTCAGGTTTGTAGTGGCAAAGGTAAAGTAGAAGTAAAAGAACCAATGATAAAATGTGTCTATTGCAAAGGAACAGGTGTATATCCTCATAATGGTAGAGTAACCTGTACAGTTTGTAATGGTAAAGGTTATGTAACTGTCAAAGGTGAAACTGAAAAATGCCCGGACTGTAACGGAACGGGAGTTGCCGCAGATACTCTTCCCTGCCTTACTTGCACAGGAAAAGGTGTCGTTCCAAAGGTTGTTACCCAAAATGATTGATTTAGATCATATCAGACAAATCTGTTTTAATAAGAAACATAATGCTTTGGATAAACTGAAATTTTGCAGAACAAAGTTTGAAAATAAACGAAAAAGAATAACTATCGGATATCGAGCAAGCAAGATTGTATTTCAAGGAATTTAATGATAAATTAGAAGAATTAAAAGAAAGAACAGGAGTTAAAGATCATGATTGATGAAATGACTACGGTACTGGAACCAAGTCCTTTACCGGATTTTGTAGAAACAAAATATGTAAAGGATATAACAAAAAGAGCTATTTCTTATGTGAAAGCAGGTTTTCCTGTCCATTTCCGCGGTCCATCAGGCACAGGTAAAACCACTCTTGCTTTACATCTTGCAAGTAAAATTGGCAGACCGGTTGTAATGATCCATGGCGATGAGGAATTTTCAACCTCCGATCTGGTTGGTGGTGAATATGGATACAGATTCAGAAAGGTTGTTGATAGGTTCGTGTCTCGGGTTCTTAAGGTTGAGGAAGATATGGTGAAACGATGGGTTGATAATCGTTTGACAATTGCCTGTAAATATGGTTTTACTCTTTTATATGATGAATTCACTCGGTCAAGACCGGAAGCAAATAATATTCTTCTTTCCATTCTACAAGAAAAGATGATGGATTTGCCTGTTGGAAGAGGAGAAGAACCATATCTAAAAGTTGATCCGGATTTCACAGCAATATTTACTTCAAATCCGGAAGAATATGCTGGAGTCAATAGAAGCCAGGATGCACTTCGTGATAGAATGATCACTATGGATTTAGACCATTTTGATTATGATACAGAACTGGGAATCACTCGGGCAAAATCAAAACTCAAAAAAGCTACTTCTGAAAAAATAGTTAAGATCGTTAGAGGTTTGCGAGATTCAGGTAAATGTGAATTTGCTCCAACTGTGAGAGGATGTATCATGATCGCTAAGACTCTTCAAGTTCAACAATTATCACCTTCAAAAGCAAATGGTGCTTTTGCTCAAATATGTCAGGATATACTCGCTTCTGAAACAAGCAGAGTGGGTTCAAAAACAAATCAGGAAAGAGTAAAACAAGTAGTAAAAGAAATGGTAGAAAAATATTGTTAATATTTCCGAGGAATTAAAATGAATCTTATAAGAAGTTTTGCAAGATCAGAAAAAGATGGAAAAATAAAAATCCCGGGAAATATCATCCGTTCAGCCGGTCTTAAAGAAGGTCAATTGGTTGAATTAAAGATAACCGGGAGCATTAAAAAAGAAAAACATAATCATTTCCGGAAGAGATAACACATGATAATAGAAAATATATATTCATTCTTTAATTTACTTTTAAAAATATTTTATGAAAGGAGATAACAATGAGAAATGTTGATAGCCGTAGAGGTTTAAATGATGTTAGAACTATGCAAAGTGTAAAAAAACGGTCAATGCCAAGAATTCAGGGTTCAGCATATTTGGAATTATATATGCTCCAAAAAGAGAAAGACAGACTCCTAAAAGAAAATGAAAAACTCCTAAAAGAAAATGAAAAATTACTGATGAAAATGGAACAAACAAATAAACGTATTGAAGAAATAGATGGAGAGATTAATAAACTTCGAGAAGTAGATATTACTACACAAGCTGAAACTAATAAAAGTCTTAAAAAAAATAATTTCACTCAAAACACTCAAAAACAAGGAGAAAAGAAAGAGTGGAAAAAAATGTCATTAGATTATTAAGATTTTTAAGGAGAATCTATGGAATGGAAAACATTTGATTTTAAAGGCAGCAATAGAAGATTCGGAAGAAAGGCAGGTGAGATTATTGAAGGAAATCAATTTAAATGTTCATTTTGTTCAGGAACCGGAATATTGCCAGGAAGTAAAGATATAAAATGCCCTGTTTGCAGAGGTTCAGGAATCCTTTCTGTAAAAGGTCCGGTGGTAGTTTGTGCTTATTGCAGCGGTAGAGGAGAATATCCCGCCAGAACAAATATTACCTGCACTGTTTGCAGAGGAACAGGGCTTGTAAGTATTACAAAACCCATCGAGGTTTGTGAACACTGCAGGGGTAGAGGTAAAGAACCGGGTGGCAGTTTGCCGTGTTTGGTTTGCAAAGGCAAAGGTGTAATCACAAAAAAAATAAATAAGGAGTTACTATGAAAATTGATGAAGTTAGAGCCGCAATAGAAGATTTTTTTAAAAAAACTATTAATAAAAATGTAAGAGTAATAAGGATAACAAAAGAAGATGATGGATGGTCCGGTGATGCAGAAATCTATGAAGAAAGTTCATTTATAAAATCTTTAGGTCTGCCTACAAGAGTTCAGGATAGAAACATCTATTATGTAAAACTAAATGATGAATTGGATGTTATCTCTTATGGATTGAAAGAAGAAGAAAAGGAAGAATAAATAATAAGGAGTATTTTATGCCTAGATCATCAGTAGGGAGTGCACTTGACACTACTAATTTAGCTGACATTTTGGAAAGAGTATTAGATAAAGGAATTGTAATAGCTGGAGATGTTAAGATCCAAATCGCTGATATCGACCTGTTAAATATAAAAATCCGTCTTCTTATCGCTTCGGTTGATAAAGCGATGGAGATGGGCATAAACTGGTGGCAAGAGGATTCTTTTCTTTCCTCAAAAGCAAAACAAGCCGAGATAGAAAAAGAAAATGCAGAGATGAGAAAGAGAGTGGAGCTTTTAGAGCAAAAGGCAGAATGAAAAACCAATGAAAGGGAGAAATGAAAATGGAAATAAAAGATATTTCAAAAATAGCAGAAGAGAAATTAGTTGAACTTACAGGATTTACTTCTCCCAATGTGATAGGGATAGACAAGAAAGAGGATAAATGGCACATTACTGTCGAGATAATTGAAAAGCCTTCTGAAGCAGTTAATCTGGAGATTCTTGGAATCTATGATGTCCAAGTTGATACTTCTGGAAAACTTCTTGGTTATGAGAGGATAATGATGAGAAAACGCGGCGATATTCACAATGCATAAGACTCCTTATCTATCTTCACAAGCAAAAGAAACAGAAATGGACTCAATTATGCTTTGTATAAGTTTTAATAAAAATAATATTAATAAAAAAATAGGAGATCAAAAATGAGAATAATATGTTTATCTTGCGGTCATAAGGTTGATGTTGATAATTCTTATGATGATTATGAAGGACAGATTAAGTGTGTTGTCTGTGGTGCTATACTGAAGATTAAAACCGAAGAAGGAAAAGTAAAATCGGTTGATATTGTAACTCCAGGTAAAAAGCCCTCAGAAAGATATTGATATTTTCCAATATTGCTTAACATCAGATTTGCAGATATGGTAAAATATTCAGATGGAATGATTATTATGGTATTTTCCGGATTGCATTATGATAAGTATGGAGCGTGAAGTTTTAGATGTTCTATCAATGAATGATGGAGAAATTCATTATTACAATATTGCCAATCAATTAAGAATTGGTGATCATTATGCATTTCTGATATGTAAAGGTTTAGAAAGAAGTGGTTATGTTAATTTTGAAACTTTAAAAGGAATATGCAGTCTTACTGATATTGGAAAGAAGAAGATAGATGAAATCTGGAGAATAAGACAAAAGCAGGAAAATGAAAATATTCAAAAAAGGGCAAAAGACAAAATGAATAAAATATTAAATAATAAAAAAATCATAAGTTATTAAATTCCGTTGTTACGCCATTTCGCGGATTATTTAACGGATTTTTAATATGAATATAACAGCAACGGAACTTGAAATATTAAAGATAATGAAGCAAAAGAATGATTTGATATCAATGAAAGAGATTAGTAGTAAAGCAGGATTTGAGATCGGTTATACATATCTGCTCTGTAGATCTTTAGAAAAACAGGGGTGTATCGGTTTCTTTTCGCATTCATCCTGCAGAATTACTGCAAAAGGTAAATATATGATAAAGCAAAAAACTTTACATCTTTAAGGAATTTAGATATTCATCTATTAAATTATGAAAGAAAAATATTGGTTCTGCAAAATAGAGTGTTTTTATACCTCACGAAGTTTTTTGTTCTCCTTCTCCTGGACTTGTCCGGCTTTTGACGGATAGGAGAAGGTTGGTTTACCCCGTGAAATTCAGCTTGCTGAATATTTCACTGGGGGATGAGGTGGATATAATAAAAAAATTAAAAAGGAGAATAAGCTATGTCAGACAAAAAAGAAAAAAAAGATGAAGGATTGGATATTGATTTCGGTTTAGGGAAGCTCAATTTGGGTGGATTGTTCAAAGGAATAGAGAAATTAGTAGATATTGCAGCAGAATTGAAAGAAGCTGGAGGTGAGATCAAAAAGGAAGGTGAGATAGATCTTGGCAATCTCAAAGAAGGAATGAAAGGTGTATTCGGTTTTTCTATTAAATCTGCAGTTGGCGGCAAACCTGTTGTAGAGCCCTTTGGAAATATCAAAAGGACCCCAAAAGGACCTACAATCAATAAAGAGAGAGAACCTATCACAGATATTTTTGATGAAGAGGATGAAGTTATTGTTATGGCAGAAATGCCTGGCATCAATGCAGATGATATAAAACTGGACTTGAAAGAAGATATCCTTGATATTTCTGCTCAGAACGAAGATAGAGAATATCATAAAGAGGTTCTTCTACCAGCCAAAATTCAAGCAGAAACATTACGATCTTCATATAAAAATGGCATCCTTGAAATCAAAATGAAAAAATAGTTCATGAATATTTTGAAAAAAGACTCATTAAAACTGATCCTTTTGGGTGGAAAGGGTGGTGTCGGAAAAACAACCTGTGCCACAAGCACAGCTCTTTATCTCGCAAAAAAGAATAAAACTCTTCTAATCTCAACCGATCCCGCTCATTCCCTTTATGATAGCCTGGATATTCAAACAAAAACTGAAAATGAGATTCATCCGATTTATAGCTTGATATCTGAGGATTTCAAAAAATATGAAGAATTAAAAAATCTGAGTATTTATGAAATTTCTTCTGAAAAATCTCTGAAACAATTTAAACTCGAGTATGAAGATGAAATCAAGAAAATTCTGGATACCTCTTCCTATTTAGATAATGAAGATATTGATTCATTATTTTCCCTGCCTATCCCGAGTATAGATGAAGTAATGGGTTTCAAAATAATAGTTGATTTGATAGAAGAAGCAAAGTTTGATAAATATATCGTTGATACAGCACCAACAGGTCATGCTTTGCGATTGCTTACATTACCACAACTGCTGGATGATTGGATAAAAGTTCTGGCAAAAATGAGATGGAAATATAGGTATATGGTTACAAGTTTTTCCGGCAAATACAAACAGGATGAAGGAGATGATTTTCTTTTGGTTATGAAAAAAACCGTTAAAAGAATTGAATCTATTCTCAAAAATAGTGATCTGTGTGAGTTTGTTGCAGTAACAATTCCGGAATATATGGCAATTATGGAAACGGACCGATTGGTAAAAAGTCTGGGAAAATATGGGATTCAGGTAAAGCATTTAATTATTAATAATGTTTTGGAATCGGAAGATTGTTCATTTTGCAGACAAAGAAAAGAAGCTCAACAAAAATATATCAAACAGATATATGAAAAGTTTGAAAATTTACAAATTACAGAGGTTCCTCTTCAACCAAGAGAAGTAAAAGGTTTAGATGAAATTCATAATTTTAAGAATTTTTTATTCAAATGAAACATATACTCACTTTATGGAGTCGGTAAGTCTCGTACCCGATTCTAATTCGTGTTCATCCATGAACTATGATTTTTCGACCTCACCCCCCAGTGAAATATTCAGCAAGCTGAATTTCACGGGGTAAACCAACTCTCTCCTATTGAGAGAGGGAGATAAAATGGATAATGTTTCGGAAGGAGCATTGATAGATTATGGAAAAAGAGATTAGTACATTAATTTTAAAAGTAAACGAAGCATTATCAAAGGATGTTGGCAGAGCTATAGCCAGGATTGACCCTGAAGATATGAAATCAGCCGGATTGGATGTAGGTGATATTATTCAAGTTGAAGGAAAACGAAAAACACCTGCTAAAATAATGCCCTGTTATGCTGAAGATAGAGGAAAGAAGATTATCCAGATCGATGGTATAACCAGAGAAAATGCTCAAATCGGTTTGGACGAAAAGGTCAAAATTCAAAAAACAGAATATAAATCTGCCGGCAGAATCAGATTGCTTCCGTTAACTGTTTCGGGATTATATCAAAAAACAAAAGATACAAAATATATCGGCTCGCTAATCGAGGGTCTTCCCATTTCTGCAGGAGACAGAGTAAGAGCAACTCTTTTTGGTTCAAGATCGAGTGATTATAAGGTTGTTGATACTTCGCCGGATGGTTTTGTTATTATCAATTCGCAAACTATGATCAGGATGGAAACAAAAAAGACAGGAACAACTTCTCCCACAAAAATATCTTATGAAGATATTGGTGGTCTGGGAAATCAAATCCAGAGAATTCGCGAGATGATAGAATTGCCTTTAAGGTATCCTCAAATATTCGAAAGATTGGGTATTGATCCTCCAAAAGGTGTATTCCTTTACGGACCTCCCGGAACAGGAAAAACTTTAATTGCTCGTGCTGTTGCCAATGAAACCGATGCATATTTCACTCATATTTCTGGTCCGGAGATAATGGGAAAATTTTACGGTGAAAGTGAAGCTCGTTTAAGAAAAGTTTTTGAAGATGCTCAAGCTCATGCACCTGCAATTATTTTCATTGATGAGATCGATTCCATTGCTCCCAAAAGAGAAGAAATGGGCGGAGAAAAACAGGTTGAAAGAAGGGTTGTTGCTCAGCTTCTATCTCTACTGGATGGTTTGGAATCAAGAGGGCATGTGATCGTTATCGGAGCTACAAATATTCCAAATTCTATCGACCCGGCATTAAGAAGACCGGGCAGATTTGATAGAGAAATATCTATACCTATCCCGGATAAAAACGGCAGATTAGAAATTCTTCAAATCCATACAAGAGGAATGCCTCTATCCGATGACGTAAGTATAAATAAATTAGCTGAAATCACACACGGTTTTGTGGGTGCGGATTTAGAAGCTCTGGCCAGAGAATCCGCGATGGTAGCTCTCAGAAAAATTCTTCCTCATATCGATTATGAAATGGCGGATATCCCTTATGATACTTTAATGAAATTACAGATAACAACGGATAACTTTTTTGAAGCAATGAAAGAGGTTGAACCTTCTGCAATCAGAGAGGTTTTTGTGGAAGTGCCGAATGTAAAGTGGGATGATGTAGGCGGTCTTGAAAACATCAAACAGGAACTGAAAGAAGCTGTAGAATGGCCTCTTAAATATTCGGATATTTTCCGGAAAGCAGATACTACTCCTTCTAAAGGTATTTTGCTTTACGGACAGCCGGGCACAGGAAAAACACTTCTGGCAAAAGCTGTTGCTACTGAAAGTGGAGTAAATTTCATTTCTATCAAAGGACCTCAATTAATCAGTAAATATGTGGGTGAATCTGAAAGAGGAGTGAGAGAGATATTCAAAAAGGCAAAACAAGCATCTCCTACTATTCTTTTCATAGATGAAATTGATAGTCTGGTTCCCAAAAGAGGTGCAAGTTCCGATTCACAGGTTACAGAAAGAGTTATCAGCCAGTTCCTCACAGAAATGGATGGTATTGAAGAACTGAAAGGCGTTGTTGTGCTTGCTGCGACAAATAGGATGGATTTGATCGATAAAGCATTATTAAGAAGTGGTAGATTTGACCTTCTATTTGAATTACCTCCCCCAGATGAAAATACAAGAGCAGATATTTTTAGAATCCATACTAAAAATAAACCGCTTAATGATGATATCGATATAGAAAAGCTAGCAACTCAAACTGAAAATATGGTTGGTTCTGATCTTGAATTCATCTGCAGGAAAGCTTCTATGTTTGCAATTAGAGAATATATTGAAAATAAAAACAAAAAAGAGAATGAATTAAAGATTTATAGAGAACATTTTGATAAAGCAATCGAACTTGTTAGAAATAAATTTTAAAAGGAATATTTTATGGAAGAAAAAGGAAAATTATTATACGGAATAATTCCCAGAAAAAATGGTCTAACAGAATTTCCGGAAGTAGATGGAGTGGAGATCTATACAATACCTTATCAGCATATTGCTGCAGTTGTAAGTGATTCTGAAGAAGTTGATATTCAGTATATGTTTAGAGATTCTCTGGCACAATTATTAGTCAATCATCAAAAAATCATTGAAGAAATTATGAATCTTCAATATTCAATTATTCCGTTAAAATTGGGAACTTATGTAGAAAATCAAAGTCAAGTAATTGAAATTTTGAGTAAAGGTTATAATCTTGTAAATGATGTTTTTAATAAGATTACGGATAAAATTGAGATTGATGTTGCAGTGATATGGAATGATTTACAGTCCCAATTGAAAAGGATCGGTGAAGAAAAAGAGATAAAAGAATTTAAAGAAAAGCTTCTGAGTAGTTCAAAGAAAATAACTACCAGCGACCAAATGCAGATTGGAGTTATGGTAAGAAATGCTTTGGATAGCAAAAGAATAAAATATTCTGAAGAGATACATAATGCTTTGAAAACAATTTGTGTCAGTTCTAATATCCATGATGTTATGGACGATAAAATGATTATAAATACAGCATTTTTAGTAAATAATAATCAGAAAAATGATTTTGAAAGTAAAATAGAAGAACTGAATGAAGAATATGAAGAGCAGTTTAATTTCAGATGTGTTGGACCACTTCCTGCTTATAGCTTTTATACGCTTGAAGTAAAAAAGATGGAATTTGATGTTATTGATTGTGCAAGAGAAACATTAAGTTTAAATGAATCTGCTACAAGGGACGAAATAAAAAAGGCATTTCATTCAAAAGCACTAAAATTACATCCGGATAAAAATCAGGATAATATAGAAAACGAGGTTGAGTTTGAAGAATTAAAAGAGGCTTATAATTACATTTGTGATTATTGCCAGGCTGCTGAACAAACCTCTTTTAACGGTAGATATTCATTTAAAGAAGAAGCTGTAGAGAAGAATAAAATACTAGTAACTTTAAAGGAATAAAAAATGGAAAGAGAAGGAAAGTATATTTATTGTATTATCCAATCTTCACAGGACAGGAATTTTGGTCCTATCGGTGTTGGAAACAGGAATGATGAGGTTCTAACAATTGGGTATAACGATTTAAGTATGGTTGCTAGTAATCATCCTCTTACAAAATTTGTCGTTAATAGAGATAATATGATAGCACATGAGAAAGTGATAGAAAAGGTTATGGAAGAATTTAATAGTGTGCTTCCAGTGCGATTTGGAACCATTGCTTCCAATCCTGATGAGATTAGAAATCTCCTTGATGACAGATATAGGGAATTCAAAGATTATTTAAGATATATGGACAACAAGATTGAATTGAGTATTAAAGGTTTATGGAAAAATATGGATTCAATCTTCAATGAAGTGGTAGAAGAAAATATTCAAATTAAGAATTTGAAAGAAAAAATCAGTAGAAGAAAAGAGGGTAAGAATATTAAACCACAGGTAGAAATTGGTAAGATGGTTGAAAAAGCTTTGATAAAGAAAAAAGAAATTGAAGCTGAAAAAATTGTCGATGCCTTTAGAAGAACTGCAATTGAAAATAGACTTAATAAAACAATTGGCGATGAAATGTTCATCAATGCGGCATTCCTGGTTGATAAGGGCAGAGAAAAAGAATTTGATAATATTATGGATGATCTAAGTGAAAAATATAAAGATAGAATAAAGTTTATGTATTCCGGACCTCTACCTGTTTTTAATTTTGTAAATATTACTATATATCCGCAAGAATGGGAAAAATAGATGCATTACACTTTAAATAACTCTTTAAAAAGGAAAGGTTAGTGTCATTATGGAAGAAGGAAAATATATTTACTGTATAATCCAAAATGGAAAGTATATTGATTTCGGTCCAATAGGAATTGGTGACAGAGGAGATAAATTATATACTGTTGGTTATAAAGACATTAGTGCTCTTGTAAGCAATTCTCCAATAAAAAAGTATTCTACTTCAAGAGAAAATTTTATCGCTCACGAAAAAGCTATTGAAAAGGTAATGGAAAATTATGATGTTTTACCGGTGAGATTCTGCACTATTACAGAAGATGAAGAAATGATTAAAAAAATATTGGAAAAAGAATATGATAAATTTAAAGATTTATTAAATTGGATAAGAGGAAAGAAGGAACTTGGAGTTAAAGCCATTTTTGATAAAGATGTGATTTATAATCATATTGTTGAAAAATACAAAGATATAAAAGCATTAAAAGAAAAACTTAGTTCACTTCCTCCTGAAAAGACTCATCAGCAAAGAATTCAAATTGGCAGAATGGTTGAAATCGCTTTAGAAAAGGAGAAAGAAATTTTTAAGAAGAAAATTTTGGATACTCTTTCTCCTCTATCAGTAGAAGTAAAAGATAATTATACTTATGGTGAAAGAATGATAATCAACTCAGCATTCTTGATTGAAAAAGATATTGAAGATGAGTTTGATAAAGAGATAAATGAGCTTGATGAAGAATATGGTAATATTATTAAATTTAAGTATGTAGGAACCTTACCGCCATTTAATTTTGTGAATTTAATTATTCAAACAAAGGGGCTTTAATGTTTTTAATAGATAGCATTTTACTTGCACCGGTAAAAGGTGTAATCTGGCTTGGAAAAATGATCAATGAAGCTGTTGAAAAAGAAACCTCTGATGAAGGTGTAATCAAAGAAAAACTGATGGAATTACAATTGCAATTTGAATTAGATGAAATTTCTGAAGAGGAATATAATAAAAAGGAAAAGGAACTTTTAGAAAGATTAGATATTATTAGACGAAATAATGAGGAAGAATGAAATGGATAATACTGAATTAATATATTTATATTGTATAACTGATAAAACTCCAGACTTACAAGAGATGGATAAATTATCTGAAAATATTTTTTATATTAATAGCAATGAACTTTATGCAGTTGCGAAATATGTTCCTGAAGCTGAATTTAGTGAAGAAAATCTAAAACAAAATCTTGCTGATATGGGTTGGTTTGAACCTCAGGTTAGAGAACATATAAGAATTATTAGTAAAATAATGAAATCATCAACAGTCATTCCTTTTAAGTTTGGGATAATATATAGTAATAAAAAAAACATAAAAGAGATGATAGATAGTTATTCCAAAGAGTTTAAGGAAAATCTTAATTATTTGAAAAATAAAGAGGAATGGTCTGTAAAGATATATTGCGATTTGGATAGATTTAATAAAATGATTATTAAAGACAACAATGAAATCAATCAGCTTGATAACGAAATTAGAGAAAGTTCTCCTGGTAAAGCTTATATTTTAAAGAAAAAGAGAAAGGATTTGATAAGTAAAGAAAGCGAAAGAAAACTTAACGAATATGGACAGAATTGTTATAATGATCTAAAAAAAGTTGCATATAACACAAAAATTAATAATCTGCTTCCAAGAGAAGTAACAGAAAAACAAATTGATATGATTCTCAATACCGCATATTTAATTACAAAAGATAAAGTTAAGAATTTTGTTATTATTATAGAAGAACTTCAAAATAAGTATAATGATTATGGTTTGGAATTTGATTATTCAGGACCCTGGCCGTCATATAATTTTATCGATATTAAAGAGAAGGAATAAATTTTCAGGAGGTTATATGAATGATGTGATAACAAAATCTAAAGATGTAACCTTGTTAGAAATTCTGGATAGAATTTTGAATAAAGGTGTTGTTATTGCCGGTGATATAGTAATTTCTGTTGCAGATATTGACCTTGTTTATTTAGGATTAAAATTACTTCTTTCCTCTGTTGAGACTATGGAAAAATATAGAGGTGCTCCAATCTACTCGCCATATCAAGAACCATCTTAATAGTTAAGCATTCCCAAGCTGGGGCTTGGGAATGAGTTTGTTTATTTTTTTCTTTGTGCCTTTGTGGTTAGAAAGGATTTTCAGATGAAAAATTATAAATGCATTTATGCTATTTTAGATTCAAATGTAAACGGTAGTGATCATAAACCTGATATAATGGGGTTGGATAGTTCTTCTGTATATTTTGTAGGTTATAGAAATATTTCTGCTGCAATTAGTGATGTAAATCGGGATACAATAAAAATATCATCTGATATTGCATTTTCATACGAAAAAATTATTGAAAATTTGTGGGTGAAATACAATCTTCTTCCAATGAGATTTGGTTCTGTAGTAAAAAGTAATGCAAACATCATTGAAATCCTGAAAAGGAATTATGCAAACTTTATTGATAATTTGAAAAAAGTAGAAAACAAATCTGAATTTGGTTTAAAGATTTTATGGGATATGAATAAAACTGATTTTAATACTGAAAAAACTTTCAACCTGGATAATTACAAAAAATTGAAGAAACTAAATAAAAATTCTATCTATAGAAATTATCTAATCGATAAATTGAAACAGCATAAATCTGAAGATTCTTTTATGAAAAAGATCGATGATATAATTGAAGAGATCCATAGTCCTTTAAAAAGGTTAAGTTATTTGTACAAAGTAAAAAAAATAGTTACTCCAAAAATTATTTTAAATGCAACATATTTAGTCAAAAATGACATGAAGGATGAATTTATTCAAAAGATAAGACAAATCAAAGAAGAAAAAAAGAATATACAATTTCTTTTAACAGGTCCATGGCCTTCTTATAATTTTGTTAAAATATCAATAAAGTGAGTATATCTTATGAATGATGATAAAATTATTCTTAAGTCGGAATCGATTGATGAGATAGCTGAAGAATTAGAAAAGGTTGAAAATGCTCTGCCGAATAGAATTAATGCTGATCCAGAAAAGGTTGAACATGGATTGGCAAAACTTGTTTTAACTCTTATTGAACTTATTAGAAAACTTATGGAAAAGCAAGCAATGAGAAGAATTGAAAGTGATTCATTAACTGAAGAAGAAATTGAACGACTGGGAGAAACTCTGATGAAATTAGAAAACAAAATGGATGAATTAAAAGAAATATTTGGACTTAAAGATGAAGACTTAAATTTGAATTTAGGTCCTTTGGGAGATTTGATGTAAAATTGGAGAAATATGACTATTTCAAAATATCATATTATTTGGGTTGGATTAATATTATTGATCATCATCTGTATAAATGTTATTTATATCAATAGAATAAGGTTAGAAAATAAAAGCTATAAAAATCTTTTTGAAACAATTCATAAACTTCAAAACAAATTAGATAGTCTTGAAGCCCATATAAAAAATTATGAAGACACAATCTCAGAAATTAATACAATTACCAGGAAAATATCCGGTTTGAATTATAATATTCCAGAAAACCATCTTCTGCATTTATCCTATGCAATATGGTTATATTCCAATAAATTTAATATAGATGAGAATTTATTGATTAGTATCGTCAAGCATGAAAGTGAATTTTATAAATATGCGAGAAGTAATAAAGGATGTCTGGGTTATTTCCAGCTTAATCCAGAAGCACATAAACTTGATATGAATAAAATATATGATGAGTATTACCAAACCGAGATGGCTTGTAGAATTTTATTATATAAATTTAGATATTATAAGAATATCCAAAATGTTCTAAATGCTTATAATGGTTGGGTAAATAGAAAAAATAATTATGCAGATGAAGTGTTATCTTTAAGAAATATATTAGCTTTTGGTTAGGAGAGTTTATGCATAAAGAAAAAATATCAATAAATTGCGAAATATTCAGAAAGAAAGAACCGTTAATCAAACATATTACAAATAGAATTAATAAAGAGGAACATATTCTTGATAAAGCAAAATATGCTGAAGAATTAACAAAAGAGGTCAAAGAATTATTGGATTGTTCTGATTATGATGGGAATAAATTAAATTGTAAGAATTGTCATGCTATAGCAAATTTAAGAAAGAAGACTGCAAACCTGATTATAAAAGCAAAGAGTTTAGCATAAAATGAGAAACCTGATATATGTTCCGATAATACATTCAAGTGCTGACCTTGGTTCTTTATCAAAGGATGTAAATAAAAAAGGTATAACTAACTTAGGAGAAAAAGTTTGGGAAAAGCATCTAAAAACTATTGATGGTTTCTGGGATGCGATTTTACATTATTTCTATTCAATTTCTGAACCGGACATGAAGATGAAAATTTATCAGGATGGTATGGTGGCTGATGGTGAAGTTGGTATGAAAATTGTTGAACAGGGAATTAAATCCGGAAGTAAAAACTATGAATTAATTTCAATGCTCATTAAAAAAGGTGGTGTTTTGGTAAAGACAGAAGATTTCCAACTGGTTAAGAAGGAATTGGGTAGTTTTATATCATTAACAAAAGCTAAAACAGTTCTGCAAAAACTAATAGCATTGATAAAATATAATTTAATAAAAAACGTACTCTTAAATCAAAGAGATAAATTCATAGCAAAAAGAATTGATGATACTTTGGAAGAAGATGAATTAGGAATCATTTTTATAGGAGCATTTCATAGAATCAAAAAGAAATTACCCAAAGATATTCAAGTAATTGAATTGAAAGAAATTTCAAAAGTAAGAGAATATCAAAAACTTCTTCCATTTTATCATAAATATAAGGATAAATTTGAGGAATTAGCTCAATATCTCGTTAAGAAATAAAATGATATCTATAATAATATTTGGCGATTAACTAATTTCTGGACCAAGCATAACAATGAGCTTGGTTATGAAAGAAAAGATTGAGAGAGCGATTCATGGTTTTGATTGTCCAAGATGTGGAAATGATTATTTTTATAGACTCAAAGATGATCGTTTCAAATGTTCTCATTGTCAGTTTAGGTACAATTACAGAAAAGAAAATTTGTTCAATTTTTTAATCAATATTCCCTTTAGTCCGGTTTTTAACTAATTACCTTTTTTATTGAGAATATGAGCTTAATTGAAATAGTATCATTACTCAATTTTACTAGATCTAACTACAAATTATTGAGTGCATACAAGCAAGTTTTCTGATAACATTGACAAAACTTGTCTGAGAAATTTTTATTTTTTGTGTTTAATCAAGCAATGGAGATGCTGTGAAAAAAATCATAATCCCAATAATTTTGATTTTCGGGCTTTCATGCACATGCACAAAGAAATGTGTTACGAGTTCAATTCCAAAATATGATATCCCTGTTGATAATGTGTTTGTATTTCAGTGTGACAATGATGAGTTTTATACAGTTCACTTTCAGGATGATGCTGCGTATCTGTATCATGGTTACGGAGTGTACAAATTGCCGCGAGCGATTTCCGCTTCAGGAGCACGCTATTGTGATGGAGTGAACGAATTCTGGAACAAAGGTGATATGGCAATGATTACGATTGGTGATAAATCCTATCAGAACTGCGAGCTCGTTAATCCTAATGAAAGGATGATAAAAGATCCTATGTATTATTTCTGGGGTATGAGCAATGATCCGTTGTGGTCGCTGACAATCATTGATGATAAAGAGATTGTGATCATTTTCGGTGCCAAGAATAAGCTATACCGATTTCCATCAGCAACTTTAGAAGACACGGGACAAGTTGAAAAAATATATGCTGCACAATCGGAAGAGCATACTCTGAAAGTTATCATCACAACGCAGAAATGTTATGACAAAAAAAGTGATCAAACTTTCCCATACCATGTCACACTATTTCTTGATGGAAAAGAATATAATGGATGCGGGAACTCACCTGAATAGTCACTTAATTCTAAATTTCTTATCCCGAAGGTTTTCAGGATGAATATCCAATATTAAATAAGGAATTTCCAATGAAACACACCTCCCGACTAAAGTCGTACTCCTCTCAAGAGGAGATTTTCTCTGTGCTCTCTGTGGTGAATTTTTTTTGGTTTCGGTTCATACGAGTTAGGAAACTATATTTCAAAAAAGTTGACTGCTTAGAAAAATACTCCACTTTATCAATATGATTATTCAGATGATTAAGTATGTTAAAAAATAAAACTGATTTGATCGCTTATTGCGGTTTATATTGTGGCGAATGTTTTAATTACACAGGTGCGATCGCTGATCTCGCACGGGATCTTCGAAAAGAACTGAGGAATTTCAGATTTGATAAAACCGCCGGTGCGCTTTCTGAAATATCATTTTTCAAGGATTTCGAGGATTATGAGACCTGTTACAAGGTACTTGGTGCAATGGTCAAGCTGCGGTGCTCATTTGCAGAATATGAAGATCATTAAGAAAAAGGGTATGGATAAATTTTTAAAAGGCCAAAAACACTGGTATATAAAACCCAAAGAATAATTGATGTATTATGAAAGGATAAAATTATTATGGATGCAATTCAAGCAACAAAACCATATTTGAATAAGGCGATAGAACTAGTGATGGAGTATGGTCCCAAACTCATTTTGGCAATCTTGGTTCTCATTATCGGTATGTGGATCATAAAGGGGATAAAAAAACTTGTCACAAAAGCAATGCAAAAAGGAAAGGTTGAGATATGGTTGCAGAAATTTCTCATTAGTATGATCACAGTTCTGCTGAAAGTGTTACTCTTTATCAGTGTGGCATCTATGGTAGGAATTGCCACCACATCTTTTATCGCAATTCTCGGCGCTGCAACCTTTGCGATCGGTCTTGCACTGCAGGGTGGTATGTCGAACTTTGCTGGTGGCGTACTAATACTTCTACTCAAACCATTCAAAGTTGGGGACACTATCGAAGCTCAGGGATTTGTCGGGAAAGTTCATGAGATACAGATTTTTAACACTATTATGAAAACTTTTGATAATAAGATGATCTATATCCCGAATGGTTCTCTCTCAAATGGCAGTATCACAAACTTCTCTCAGGAACCTGTACGACGGGTGGACATGACTTTTGGAATCGGTTATGGTGATGATATAAAGAGAGCAAAAGAGGTGTTGGCAGGGTTGATTAAGGAAGATGCGCGAATATTAAAAGATCCAGCTCCACTTATTGCAGTTTCCAGCTTAGGAGACAGCTCAGTAAATTTTGCAATAAAAGTGTGGTGTGATAATGCAGAATACTGGAATGTTTATTATGATATGCAGGAGAAGGTAAAGCTAACTTTTGACCAGGAAAATATCTCGATTCCCTTCCCACAAACAGATGTACATTTGTTCAAAGAAGACAAGTGAGCATCATATTAAAAGTATAGATTAGAGCTATAAATGAGAAAATTAATAGTATTTTGTTTATTAATTCTTTTTACATGCGTTCCAGTAGCTCATGCTCAGTTCATGTCAGAGCAGAAGATATCCTTTTTGCATGGACTGGTTTTATTTCTGATAAAGCAATGATTAAACTTGGCTACAGATTTTTAGAGGGCGGCGTAGAAAAAGATGAAGTGTATAACTACGCATTCTTTCATCATATCGTGTTTGGAGTGATGTTCAGGATATAGAACTATTTGTTCTCTTGAGACACTTGAGGTGTCATGGATCTAATTATATTAAATCTTACTTGAGATATAACTTCTGATAGAAAAATAAATTACCCCAGTTTCTTTTGGGGCATTTTTACATATTTTTGAAGGTATATTAGGTTTTGATTTGTTTTCTAATTCTAATTTAATAATTATATTTGTAATAAAATATCCTTCTAAAAAACTATACATATCTTTTTTACTCCAAGCATCAAGTAAATTTTTTGAGATCGAACGTATTTCCTCATCTTTTACTTCCCCCATCCCAATACCAAAATAATTCTGTAATTTATGAAAATATTCAGTTTTTTTAAATTCTGGATTATATTTAATGCTGATTTCAATACTATCTACAGCAAGCATATAGGAGATAAATTCTAACGTATTATTTAAATTAACTGGTCCTTGTTGAAGAAATTTAATACTATTATAAACATCATTTATATCATTATCTCCATAAAGTCCAGTTATTGTTTTATAATTCAAGAAACTTTTCCCAAAATAAAAAACATTATGAACAAATTCATGAAGTTTATAAGATTGAAGATAATCTAAACATTCAGTACTTACTAAAAAAATCCTTAAAAATTGATTTCTTGCAAATATTCCAAGATTTGACATGCAAGATATATTGTCTTCATCAAGTATTAGGGGAAATTTATAATCGCCTAATATGGAGGTATCATATTTTTGGACAGAGCAATAAGTGTGATTTTAGATGGTCAAATGGAAACAGAGATATCAGATATTAGGAGACAAAGATGAAGAAACGGAACAGGTATAGTGGAGTATATAAGG
>Ga0268278_1000502_pt1 | contig 26796 bp, 27 predicted proteins | sample saktaG_3_FD_190135 | JGI IMG/M metagenome (GOLD analysis project Ga0268278, IMG submission 190135) | Saline water microbial communities from Sakinaw Lake, British Columbia, Canada - sak_2010_1_5_55m | ecosystem: Environmental > Aquatic > Non-marine Saline and Alkaline > Saline ...
GGCGTGAACTGGGGAGATGAACTGACTCTCACGTCCCCGATTGCAGATCAACCGACACCATTTGGCATGATGCCGAAAAGTATAACCTTGAAAGTTGTGGGACTATTCTACACGGGCATACCTGAATACGACATGAAATATTCGTATACAGACCTTCATACTCTTCAAAAATTTCAAAATATGGGTGATGCTATTTCGTATCTTGGGATTAAAACAGTTTCCCCAAAAAAGTCCCTCCGGGTAGCAAAGAATATCAGAACTAAACTCGGGGATTCCTATGATGTGCTGGATTGGAGAGAGTTTGAGAAGCATCTTTTCACTGCCATCCGGTTCGAGAAAAAGATCATGTTCCTCGTACTTGTGCTTATTTTTCTTATTGCTGCCTTTAATATGATCGGAAATTATCTCAAACTCGTTGCTCAGAAACGTCAGGATATCGGCATACTCAAATCCTTTGGCGCAAAGAAGAAAGACGTCATGAGAATATTTTTATTCAATGGGATCTTCATCTATCTGATAGGAACCGTTGCCGGTTTTATTGTGTCTCTTGGACTACTCGCGGCTCAAATAAAATGGCAGTTCATACATATTCCTATATCCGGAATGCCTTTTCAATCCCTCCCTGTGAAAATCGAGCTCTTTGACCTGCTTCTCGTTGCGCTCGCATCATTCATTATCACGCTGCTCACCACACTGATCCCGGCACGGCGCACCATGAATATCGATGCGATAAAGGTCATTCAGGAAGCAGAAGAATAGAGTCATTAATTAAGTTTCCTCTTTAAACAATATTTCATCGACACATTCCTTTGCACAAGTATAAGAAAATCCTTTTCTCTGCAAAAATGCGAGCGCTTTATTTCTTCGCTCACGCGGCTCCAATTTCATATATTTTATCTTTCTTTTTGAGAGTTCCCTCACTGCCATCTCATGCTCTGTCTCTCCAGAAAGATACTTTTCGCTCAATCCTTGAATGATTTCGTTTGAAATCCCTTTTTGCTTTAACTTCTGTGTGATTGCATAGTTCCCTTGCGGATGGTGTGAGATCAGATCCAGCATATAGGACTCAGCAAAATCTTTATCATTGATGAATCCTTTTTCCTGATATTTGATAATGAGCGTATCAATTGTTGGCTGTGAAATTTTTTTGCTTGTGAGTTTTCTTAAAATTTCCTTTTTTGAGCGGAACCGGTATTTGAGAAATTCCAGGAGAATATATTCTGCTTCAAAGAATTCAATATTCCTGCGCAGTTCATAAAATTCATCGGGCTGGAAAATTCGCCCTTGCTCCAGCCCGAATTTTTGTAATACGTTCTTTGATGAGACCGAAAAACCGAACTCATCATCGATGAAAATATCGTATAAGCGTTTATTTTTTCTCTTGCTTATCCTTGTTAACTTCATTTTTTGCAGGTGTCTCTATACCGAGTGCTTTTTTCACTTTTTTCTCAATCTGATCTTTGACCTTTGGATTCTCACGCAGATAATCTTGCGTCTGATCCTTACCCTGACCAAGCTGAGTGTTCTCATAAGAATACCACGAGCCCTTCTTCTGGATGATCTTCGCATTCACAGCTTCATCCACGAGAATGCCAAGTGATGAGATGCCCTTCCCGTAGATAATATCAAATTGAACGGAACGGAAAGGAGGGGCAAGCTTATTCTTCACGATCTTAACCCAGATCACGTTGCCGAGGATTTCGTTTGTTGCACTTTTAATCTTGGGTCCGGCTTTTACTTCGATGCGTACTGAGGAATAGAATTTCAGTGCCACACCACCGGTGGTCGTCCTGGGATTCATATAAGGGGTGACGCCGATCTTCATACGTGTCTGGTTAATGAAGATAAGTGCACAGTTAGATTTACCGATCACGCCTGTGAGTTTGCGCAGCGCTTGTGACATGAGACGTGCCTGCAGCCCGACATGGGAATCTCCCATATCTCCTTCAATTTCCGTTTGAGGAACGAGTGCTGCAACCGAGTCCACAATAATCAGATCGACAGCATTGCTCCGCACCAGTGTTTCTACGATCTCAAGTGCTTGTTCTCCATTGTCCGGCTGGGAGATGAGCATTTCATCGGTATTGATGCCGAGTTTTTTGGCATAATTGGGATCCAGCGCATGTTCAGCATCAATAAAGGCAATCACACCGCCCAGTTTCTGAGCTTCGGCTGCAATATGCAAAGCGAGCGTGGTTTTACCAGATGCTTCTTCACCATAAATTTCCGAGATCCTTCCGCGGGGAATTCCTCCCACACCAAGGGCAGCATCAAGATTGATCGCTCCGGTAGGGATGGTTTCTATATCAACGAGAGTGCCATCACCAAGCCGCATGATCGAGCCCTCGCCGTATTTTTTGCGGATCTGACCCATAGCAGTATCTAAGGATTCTTTGTAGTCTTCCTTTTTCATTATATATTACCTCCGTAATTTTTTGCCTTCTCTAAATTAAATGTTTTTAAAATTGAATATATTGGACCTGAGGACGTGAGCTGGCTTTTGAATAACGTGAGCTCATTGCATTGGACAATGTCATCGACAGGTATTAAGTTGGAAGAAATTTTCTCCCATTCGATATTTCGGACAAATTTAATTCTGCCAATTGTTGTATGCAGAGCCAAAGGGCGTTTCTCTTTACTGAACCCGAGATCATACAATGCCATGTCAACATCCTTGAAAAGCTGCGCTGCAGAATCTGTCTCATCTTTCATATCATACCAGATAAGGCGCGGACGCTCCGGATTGGGTATCATTTCTGCTTCTTTAAAGGAAATTGCAAATGGAGTATGTTCAATTGTGACTCCTACTACGGATGTATAAATATCCTCCAGAATACGCTCGTTCACATCGCCCAAAAATTTGAAAGTCACGTGCAGATTTTTCTTATCAACCCACTTGATCCCTTTTGGAATGTGACCTTTCAAAATTTCAATATTGCGCGCAATACGGGTTTTAAGTTCCTCGGGAAAATCAATTGCCAGAAAGAGTCTCATCAGCGTTTATATCCTATTATTCTAAGAAATTCTTTTCGTTTTTCAATGTCTTTATCGGATTCCACTCCCTTTGGAGAGAAGCCGTCAATAACGCCGAGAATACCTCTGCCTTGTTCGGATTCGGCTACGATAACCTCAACCGGATTTGCAGATGCGCAGAAAATATTCACAACCTCAAAGCACTGCTTCAGGCTGTTCAGTACATTTATAGGAAAGGCATCCTGCATCACAATGAAGAAGCTATGCCCCGAAGCAATATTCTCCAGGTTTTCAACAGCAATATCAATAAGGGCTTTGTCAGTGCCGTCTTTTCTGATAAGGCACGGACCTGATGCTTCTGAGAATGCCAGCCCGAACTTGATGCCCGGCACGGAATTCACCATGATCTCATAAATGTCCTCAACGGTCTTAATAAAATGGGACTGTCCCAGAATAATATTGCACCCCTCTGGAAACGTCAATTTCACCGTTTTTAATTCCATTATGGCTCCCTGTTTATTCCTTGTAATGGCATGGTTAGAATAAAGATTTTTTTTTCCATATGTTTGTCAAATTTTGTATGCATTTTCTTGACATTCATGTTCATTCTATCAGAAAAAAATTATGAGAATCGATAGTTACCAGTTCGGAAAGATGGTCATAGACGGAATTCCGTACACACATGATGTGATCATACACAATAATTATGTGCAGTCAGATTGGTGGAGAAAGCGTTCGCATCATTTGATACTTGCAGATATTCCCAGCCTGCTATTTGAAAAACCGGATGTGCTCGTTGTCGGCACAGGCAAATTCGGCTTGATGAAAATTGATAAAGAAGTGATCAGGTATTGTGATAAACATGGCATCGAGCTTATTTGGAAAGATACATCCAGTGCCGTAGATGCTTATAATGATTTGCAGGATTCCGGAAAACACTTCATCGCCGCATTCCATTTGACGTGCTGAGTACATATAGCACAAACAACAGATATTTGTTGACACATATAGGGAAAAAAATCTTTTTAAAATCATTAATGGATTGATCTTGGTACAGACGTTTTAAATTAAATTAATAAACATAAAACGTTTTAACTGATCCGTTAATATATCTAGTGTGATTAGAATGAAATTAATTTATAGAAAACGAGTTTTATTGGCAATAATTCAATCCTTCGGAGGTGAACTAGGAGTAACACATTTTCAAAAATTATTATTCTTATTTAATCAAAGACAGAAAAAAAAAACTTACAATTTTGTACCAAATAGATCCGGATGTTTTTCATTTCAGGCAGTTGCTGATAAATCACGATTGATGAAAGACGGATTTCTTGAAAATGTTAAACAATGGAAAACTATTTCGTGTGAAACGAATTTCTCATCATCTTTAACTGATTTTGACAGGAAAGAGCTCGGTAAATTAAGAATCAAATACGAAAATCTTACAACAAAAGAATTAATACGAGAAATTTATTTAACTTATCCTTATTATGCAATTAACAGCGAGATTGCCGAAAAACACCTTAATGAAGAAGAGAGAGAAGCAATATATAGACTGAAACCAAACGATTTCAAAACAATGCTTTTTACAATTGGTTACGAGGGAAAATCATTAGAAAATTATTTGAATCATTTAATACAAAACAACATAAAAGTGCTATGCGATGTAAGAAAGAATCCAATCAGTATGAAATATGGATTTGCAAAAAAAACATTACAAAATGCTTGTGAGGTGTTGAATATAAAATATATACATTTCCCCGAATTAGGTATTGAATCAAGAAAAAGAATAAACCTAAAAACACAAGCAGATTACGATTCATTATTTTTTGATTATGAAAAGACGGTATTGAGCAAACAGACTGAACAAATTAATACAATAGTGGATTTGCTCGATAATTACAATCGTGTTGCACTGACATGTTTCGAATACTCTCCCCAACAATGCCATCGTACAAGAGTTGCAAATGCCGTAATTAACTCATCTCCTGAATGCTCATTAGAACACTTATAATGACCAAGAAAAAAATACTTGTTACAGTCAAAACCTATCCAACAATTTCAAAAAAATATGACGAATTAGTATGCACTGCAGGTTTTGATGAAGATGGTAATTGGATTAGAATTTACCCTATCCCATTTAGGAAACTTGATTATGTTCATCAATATAAAAAATATCAATGGATTGAAATGGATTTAATAAGGAACAAGAGTGATTTTCGCCCTGAAAGTTATAGTCCGAGAAACATAGATGCTGCTGATGTGATTACTTTTCATGATAAGTTGGGAACAGAAGAAAACTGGGCTGAGAGAAAAAAAATTATCCTCAGAAATATATACGATGACATGTCCGCATTAATTGCCGAAGCAAAAACTAAGGGACTATATACCTCCTTAGGAGTTTTTAAACCTGCTGAAATTAAAGATTTCGTCTGCAAACCTGTTGAAAAGGAGTGGAGTGAAAAACAAAAAGCAACTCTTGAGCAAGAAAGATTATTTGATAAAAAAAGCACTCATGAGATAGTAAAAAAGCTCCCATACAAGTTTAGCTACACCTTCTGTGATGTAAATGGAACAGAATCCACATTAATGAATGAAGATTGGGAGATTGGCGCTTTATTCTGGAATTGTCTTGAGAAAAACCGCGGTGATGAACATGCCGCTTGCGAGGATGTAAGAAAAAAATATTGGGATGACTTTGCAAAAACTAAGGATTTGTATTTTTTTCTTGGTACAACTAAACTAAATCATCTTAGAGCTCCAAATCCATTTATTATTATTGGAACATTTCATCCAAAAAAAGACCTGCAATCCAAATTGGAGATTTAGATTTCTCAAAGTAAGATCGCTGCATTCCATTTGACGTGCTGAGCTTGTATATTACAAACCCATCTAAATAGATATTTTTATTGACATCGGATGCAACATTTGCTATTTGTAAGTTACTGAAATTGTAAACACTTATAACTCTATAAAGATAAGGCGGAAAAGATAAATGAAAAAAGTATTGATTATTTCTTATTTGATTCTTATGCTATTTATTTTAACGAGTTGTGATTTACTCCATCTATTTAGTAATCACTATACCTGCGAACTTTTTAAAGATGCAATCTACTTTATCGATACAGACGGAAGTAACCTTAGAAAGTTAGTCAGCCTCGATCATATAGAAAGTAATTGTGAAGATGATACAATAGATTTGCTTCCAGGTGCCAGACTACTATTATTCACGCCTGATGGCAACAAAATAATTTATTGTACGAATCCTTATGAATCCAATAATAATAGTCTTTATTCTGTAAATTGTGATGGTAGCGATAATACACTTCTTACAGAAGATTTAAACGTTCTTTACAATTATGGTGGAATATCAATTTCTTGCATAGAATCAAAAATTATATTTATCGGTAATGTTAAGTATTTGAACGATAAAAGTGAAAAATTCTCAGATATTTTTATGGTAAATTTGAATGGATCAAATCTGAATAATATAACAAATACTTATGGGATTAATGAAAAAAATCCTCGCTTCTTACCTAATGGTGAAGACATCATTTATTCTTCAATTAATCATTTGAATGACTTAAAATCGTATTCAATTAATAAATTACATCTTAACAGTGGTTCTATTGATACACTCGTATTTAATAATGAATATGCCTATAAACATCTTTTATTATCTCAAGAAGGGACCCAAATATATTATGTTGTATATAAAGACAATTCTTATTCCTTCTTCGCTATGAATTCAACTGGAATACATCAGGTGCAACTATATGAAAATATTCCTTCTATTAACAATACTCCATCCATATCTTCAGATGGTTTAAAAATTGTATATGTTAGCAATCATAATTTGTGTATTATGAATACAAATGGCTCAGGCATTAATCAAATAGAAACATCATTATACTATCCTTGTTACCCCACGTTCTCACAAGGAGGAACTAAAATATTATACTCAGGTTCTGCTATTAATGATAGTATTTACATAATAAATATTAACGGATCAAATGAGATGACAATACATGAGGGATTTATGCCAGCCCTTTCACCGGATGAGAATAAAATAGCTTTCTCGGGATACTATTTTTATAAGACATATGACTATTGGGAGTAGAATATACATTATAACTATTAACCTCTACCCGTTTTAATTTTCGGTAATAATTTTTTCGATCAGTTTACTTGAGCGAATCTATCTCATTTTTTTACTCAATTTTCCGAATAAAATAAATCCCAAAAATAATTATTGACAACCACATATTTAATTCTCAAATAAGAGTTATGAATAGGATGAAAGTCGGAGTAAGAACCTCACAGCTCATGCAGCAGAAGCTCAAGCTCTCGCCGCAGATGCTTATCACTGCTGAGCTTCTCCAGAAGCCAATCCAGGAACTGGAAATGGTGCTTAAAAAGGAACTCCGCATTAATCCTTTCCTACAGGATCTCAGTTCGGATGAAGAGCAATACGATACACCTGAAGTTGCGGATGAGATGGAGGAATATCAATATAATGATGATGATGGAGACCTTGCAGACCAGATACTGCAACTGAACAAGATCATCAATGATATTGGCGAAGTGACCAATGACCAGTTCGGGTATGAACGACAGGACAGATCCAGACCTTCTCCTGATAATGAAGAATACGAAACATCAAAAGAAAATATCTGGGACAACTTCATCCTGCAGGTGAAAGAATTACCGCTTAACCCGGCAGAGCAAGAATTTGCAGATTCCATTCTCAATAACCTTGATGCAAACGGTTACCTCGACACGCCTTTTGTAGAATTGTATGAATCCTATGGGCTTGCTGAAGCACGAGCGGAGCAAATCCATCGTATGATAATGAGTATCTATCCGCGTGGAATGGGAGCACGAAATCTTTCAGAATGCCTGCTTGCACAGCTCGATGAAGAAACCGCGAACCACCCGGTCATTACCTCTATTATTGAAAACGATCTTGATATCTTACAGAATCACCGACTGGATATGCTGACAAAGAAATACAATATTGCTCTCGAAGAGCTGGTTGCCATCAAAAATATTATCCACCACCTTGACCCAAAACCCGGGAGCCGGATAACGAACGGGACTTTATCATACATTAAACCGGATATCATCGTAAAAGAGATCGACGGCGATCTTGAGATCATTGTAAACGACACATACATTCCGGAGATAACGGTCAATAAAGAGTACGCACAGCGGATACTTGCGCAGAGTGCAGATAAGAAAAGCGCAGTGAAATATGTAAGATCAAAACTCCTTGCTGCTGAAAACTTCGTGAAGGCATTATGGATGAGACGGGAGACACTTCTCAGGATAACTGATGAACTTATTCATCAGCAGTCAGCCTTCTTCCGGGAAGGAAAAAAGGAGCTCCAGCCAATGACCTATGAGGATGTGGCAAAAAAGATCAAGCGGGATGTTTCAACCATCTGTAGAGTTGTGAATAATTATTATATTGAAACACCGCTCGGAGTTTATCTTATGAAGTGGTTCTTCACCAGCAAAGTGGGCGACCTCTCATCCCAGCTTATCAAAAAAGAAATTCAGAAAATCGTTGATGCGGAGAACAAGAAAAAGCCGCTTAGCGATCAGAAAATTGTGAATATTTTAAACGACCAGGATATCGACGTATCACTTCGGGCAGTGACAAAATACAGAAATCAAATCGGCATTGCTGCCAGCAGACTGCGGAAAGAACATCTTTAAATTGACGCGCAGTGCTCTCCAATATTTCTAAACCAGCACATGAAATCCTTTGAAATCTTAGCTTCGGGAGTATTCCCGGAAAACAAGCTGAAGATCGTACACACCAAGAGTACTCTTTCCTACGACGAAAAGACATCAGCGCTCATAGAAAGGCATTGGAAGCAAGAACTGAGAGTAGCCAAAGAGAAAAGCAAGCTCCTTTTCAACGGTCCCATTTACCGTCTTGAAGATTATGAAATATTGGAAAATAAGCTCTTAGTATATGTGTCCGAAACCAACTTCAAACAGCTGATGGGAACGAATTTTTATCATCCTGAACTTGCTGAGGAATATGGGAAATCATATTTGTCAAATGCACTTGCGCTGAGCACATTCCTTGAAACTGGAGATGAAAATTTTATCTTTGTAAAACGGAGCCCAAATGTATATTTTGGGGAAGGGTTGTGGCATCTTATTGCAGGGCAGTTCTCGATTGAAAAGAACAAAACTCAGACTCTTTCTGCTTTCGAAGTCTTATATAAAGAATTATTGGAAGAAGGGGCTCTTATAAAAGACGATATTGAAAATTGTGTGTGCCTTGGTTTAATACGGAATACAGTTCACTTCAAACCGGAATTGGTTTTTTATACAAAAACATCATTGTCAGCCAAAAAAGTTACCGAGAAAATCCGCACTGCCCACGATGGTTATGAACATGAAGAAGTAGCGATCGTCCATAAGAGCGAGCTTGATGTTTTTATGAATAATGAAAAATTTACAAGTTTTGCCCGGGGTAATTACTTTCTCTATCAAAGAGAGTTTGTAAAATATGAATAAAGAGCTTTTCAATTCTGGTAAAGAGATCGATTATAAAGATATGCCTCTGGCTGAGCGTGTTCGTCCACAATCTTTAGATGAGTTCGTTGGTCAGCACAAAATTTTGGAAAAGGACACGATCCTTAGAAATATCATCGAGAATAACGAACTGACCTCGCTTATATTCTGGGGTCCGCCGGGAACTGGCAAAACGACCCTGGCTAGGATCATTGCAAACAAGACAAATGCCAGTTTCATCTTCTTCAGTGCAGTACTTTCCAAAATTAATGAAGTGCGCAACGCCATGAAAGAAGCGGAGTTTAATCTACGGAATTTTCATAAAAAAACCATCCTCTTTATTGATGAAATCCATAGGTTCAATAAGGCACAGCAGGACGCATTTTTGCCCTTCGTAGAAAAAGGAGTTATCATTCTCATTGGTGCGACTACAGAAAATCCGTCCTTTGAAGTGATTGCTCCCTTGCTCTCCCGCTGTAAAGTTATCGTGCTCCAGATGCTCGATGAAGAAGATATTTATACGATTATAAAAAGGTGTTTTACACACCCGCATAGTGAAATCCAACAATATGAAAAAATGTTCGATGACAAGATACTTCACTTCCTTGCCGATTATTCCTGCGGCGATGCTCGAGTTGCGCTGAACTCGATAGAACTCATTATCAAGGCGTATGGTAAACAAAAAGAAAAACTATCTGTCGCATCTATCAAGAAATTGCTGGAAAGAAATAATCTCTTTTATGATAAGGATAGAGAAGAGCATTATAACATTATCTCTGCTTTGCATAAATCGTTGAGGGGAAGTGATCCACAGGCAGGGCTTTACTGGCTGGCACGCATGCTGGAAGCCGGGGAAAATCCTCTTTACATCGTCAGAAGACTGGTGCGGTTCGCTTCCGAAGATGTGGGGCTTGCCGATCCGCAAGCGCTGGTTCAGGCAATTGCAGCGAAGGACGCAGTACATTTTCTCGGCATGCCGGAATGCAATCTGGCACTCGCTCAACTGGTCGTATATCTGGCGACAGCTCCCAAAAGCAATAAATTGTATACTGCTTATAAGTCCGCTGCAGGAGATGCAACAAAGACAAGCCATCTGGGTGTGCCCTTTCATATCCGCAATGCGCCGACAGGGTTGATGAAAGAACTTGGTTACGGAAAAGATTATAAATATTCCCCTGAATTCGAGGATGGGTACTCGTACCAGAAATATTTCCCGGATAAGATGAATGAGAAAACGTATTATCTCCCCTCACAATTTGGCTTTGAGAAGGAAATAAAGAAACGATTGGATTGGTGGAACAAGCTGAGGGATAGACCTAAAGAAGATAATAAATAAAAAGGAAAATCTTTTTTCCTGAGTCTTGCAGATTTGAGATTTCAGAAGTTCAACCGTTGCGAAGGTCATCCGCCAGTGGGCGGACAGGCCGATCGTTCGTAAGGCTTTTTACACACCTCCCGGCTAAAGCCGGACTCCTCTTGATAGAGGAGAATTGCATTGGATATTGATCTAACGATTGATAAAAAACAAAAAATAATTCCCCTCTTGAGAGGGGTGCCCCGATTTATCGGGACGGGGTGTGTTATTTCGAAAAATAGATTCCGCTTTCGCGCTTTTACACTTTTTCGCTTTATCGTAACTTCACCATCTTCCTCACCACCGCATGTCCGTTGTACTCTAACTTATATAAATAGGCGCCTGGTGCAACCTGCCTGCCTTGCTCATCTGCACCGTCCCAGACGATCTTTGTCTTTACCCAAAAGTCGTGTGTTGTACCGTCGAACCTACGAATAAGCTGTCCTCGGGTGTTGTATATGGATAGTGTATAATCTTCTACTCTTTCGTAATCTGCAGTGATGAAGAGTATTTCTGTCTCATTTGTAAAAGGATTCGGTGTGTTTTGAAAAAGATACAGTTTGTTAACAAAACTAGTATCCGGCTCATCCACACTGACTGTATCCTGGCACTCATACGCACCAATGTCTATCCTCCCGTTAAATATTCTCGGTTTCCCCGCCAAGTCCTTTGCTGGCAGATGCAGCCCTGTTGTGTCCGGTGTGCCTGCATCGATGCAGGGAGAATATTTCGTTAACTCATAACTAAATGGATCACCACCAACAAAAAGCGGGTCTTCGTCTATGTTGCCGTCTCCCCAATACACTGTTCCGTTGTTATTGGTGTTTATTGCGTCTATTCCACCATCGATATTACAGTATTCTAATGACACAGAATTAGGATCATGTTGAGGATGGAACCATATCTCTGTTTCGGGATCGTTGCGGAGTATTGTATTAATAAGGCTTACATGGCTATCATCAACTAAGCGTATCGTGCCTTCTGAACAGTCCTTGTTATCAACGATGGTGCAGTTTATGAAAAATAATTGATCAAAAGTCCAATTAATATTAAAACCGCTATTAATATCACCATAGTTATTTGTAATCAGACATCCTATAAATAAGGGGGTGTTATCAAGAGAGCCGGCACCAAAATGACCAGTTGCTGGATTGGTTCTGTTATTTTCTATTATACAATTAATAAATACCGGATTACTGTTGCCTCCACAATATATTGCTCTTTCGTTTACTTGCTGATAAGAAGAACTTATTACTACATTTTCGCAGACAGGATTGCAGTATTGTGTGCAATGTAAGTGGGTTGTTATTAAATCAGATGAAATATTATTATCAAATAAATTTATATTTCTTAAAATTGGATTTGAGTAATGGCGAATACTGACACCACCAATTGTTGTTTCATATCCGTGTTGAAGTGACATATCTTCAAGTGTAAAGTTACTAATATTGTGTATCATGAATAAATTACATGTCTGCTCCGCATCAAGAATTGTAACCTCTTTTCCTGCGCCAGTTATAGAAATATACTCTTTCCCGGACAATGCAAAAAACTCACCGGTTAACGAGGGGGAATACGTTCCTTCATCAACATAAATCGTGTTTGGATGGGTGCTGTCAGATTTCACCATAATGAGTGCATGGTAGATATTTAAAAATGCGACATTGTAACTTAATCCACTATTGGCATTATTGCCATCAGGGGAAACATATATATCATTATTAATTTGCTCTATTTTATGGTTAAGCATATCAAAAGTGATACTGCCCTCAAACGCATACGCATAAAATATATCCGGCTCTTGTACCGTAAACGTATCGACATATACTACCGTTGTACCACCGTGATTATAGATATCGCTCCCCAACGGAGAATAATTCATATATATGTCACACCGATCTTGCGAGGAGAAATTTACAATGACATTATCGTCACCTTTATCGAAACCGCCACCTGCAATATATGCAAAATTATGTATGATTTTTGTACCGATAATGTTTAACTCAAGACAATCAAAAACCATTATCCCACCCCCATTGTCTGCTTCATTATCATGTATTTTACAATTCAGTATATTAAATATATCAATAATATCATCACCATAACCAATATATATTCCACCGCCATAAGTATAATTCCCTGTATCATAACCACTACCATGTTGTATAGTAAAACCATAGATAGTTGCTTCATCACCTCCATCTTTTATAACAACACAACTTCCGTTATTATTTCCATCGATAATTGTATTGTTTATATAGGATTCATTACCGGTTGTGTAATACTTGCTGGCAACGGTAATGCTCTTTCCACTATAATCTATATTCTCAACGTATGTTCCGGGATAGACAAGAATAATATCTCCATCTACGGCATTGTTTATTCCTTCCTGTATAGTTGTATAGTCTCCTGTGCCATTTATATCGACAATGATGGTTTGGGGATTGGGATTTTGAATGTAAGGTCTTGGTTTTGATTTTTTCCTATTAAATCTATTTCTAAATAATTTTATTTCGTATTCTTTGTCGTTATAAATTTTGTCACAATCGAACTGATATTGACAATTACAGAAATAAATTATCGGTTCGAAGAATTCTTTTGTTCCTGCTGTGAATTTCTGAGAAACACTGAAAAGACTCCAGTCTTCGATAAATTCTGCAAAGACATATTCAGGATCACCGCCATCAGGTCCCAAATGGGTAAAGATTTCGGTGTAAGTGATAAAGTCACAGTCAGCTTTTAAGAAAAGAGGTATAATAAGTAACAGGAGCATGGTAATAAATATTTTTTTCATTGCTTCTCTCCGTATAAATAGCTCATACTCTATTGGTTTTCCTGATTTCTCTTGTTAAATAAACATTCTACTATAATGTTCATTATATAGTAAATCATCCGAAGCCGGATGAACGGGATTCCTCCGGTCACAAAATCCAAATCGTAAACATTTGCCTTCATATTTTTCCTTAAAATGGATTAATGAAAAGGATGAAATGGGTGTCAATTTTTTCTTCACGCGTGAAATTTTTAAACCTTTTTCATCCCCAATTATCATAACAGGCAAATATGTGAAAAGAAAAATCATGGAGGTACAGATGAAAAAATATCTCGTACTCGCAATAATCTTAGGATTGTTCGCAACGCCATTACTGGCACAAAATTCGAACATGCCAAATCCCCGGGGAAGCATGAACATGATGCAGCAAAAACAAAATCATCAGGAACATTTTATGATGAAACAGGGACCCGAGGGAAAAGGTCAGCACATGGGATTTCCCTTCTGGATGGCTGAAGAACTCGAACTCACAGATGCCCAGATCGATAAGATCGATGACTATCAGGATGATTCCCGTAAACTGTCAATCAGCTTGAATGCCGACATTGATAAATTGCAAATTGACGAAGAAAATGCAATGCAAGATGAAAATTATAAACAAGCTCGCAATATCATTGACCAGATATTTCTGAAGAAGGCAACTCTTGCAAAAGAACGTATTACTTTAAAAGAGAAGATAGCCTCAGTTCTTACTGAAGATCAGATCGCAAAAATAAAATCATTACATAAAACAAAATTTCAAAACCCTCCCGCAAAGCATTCGGAGTGGCATAAGTAGTAGTCACTCTCCCTCTCACTTATAAGAGACATCGCTCTGGTGTCCCTTTTTCTATTACTTCAACAAACACATTTATTGACAGATAGAAAGCCCATTTGCAACAATCATCTTTGTTATGAAATCGAAATCAGAACTCGTTGCAGAAGTTAAAAAAAATATCCTGCCGCAGCACATAGCAATTATTATGGATGGCAACGGCAGATGGGCAAAATCAAAAAATCTGCCGCGCATTAAAGGGCACTATGAGGGCACTCGCGCAGTAAAACGCATTGTGAAAGTTTCCGGAGAGATCGGACTGAATTATCTTACTATCTACGCATTCTCAACAGAAAATTGGAAACGTCCGAATAACGAACCAAAAGCAGTTCTCACTCTTATTGAAAACACACTTATGAAAGAGATCCGAGAACTGTATGAGAGCAATGTGGTTATTAAATTTATCGGGGCGCGAGATGGTATTTCAGATTCGCTTGCCCAAAAGATGAATGATGCGTATGAGATGACCAAAGATAATACGGGACTTCATCTTCTTGTGGCAGTTAATTATGGTGGCAGATTGGAAATTATTGAAGGCATAAACACGCTCCTCAGGGAAAAGCAAGATTCAATTACGTTGGAAGATTTCCCCAAATATTTATATACAAAAGATATTCCCGACCCCGATCTGCTAATCCGTACCAGCGGAGAAATGAGGATCAGCAATTACCTCATCTGGCAGATCGCATATTCCGAAATGTACTTTACAAAAACACTCTGGCCAGATTTTTCGCAGGAAGAATTCCTTCAGGCAATTATTGATTTTCAGAGACGCGCTCGCCGATTTGGAGGAGTGTAGGTCAATGAAAAAAGTAATTGTCCGCATTTTAAGCTCGATGATCTACGGACCTGTTATGCTTGTCTGTGCATGGTTTGGCGGCTACCCTCTTCAAATTCTGCTCTCTCTTGTCATCATACTTGGAATTCGTGAGTTCTCTCTTCTTGCACGTGATCATAAAGAAGTGAAACTCCTTCTTCCTGTCCTGATAATTTGCGGACTGCTGCTCACATGGTCGATATTTTTCTTCCAGTTTAAATACCTTGTGGCTTTGTTTGTATTGTTCCTCTTTTTATTTCTTGCGTGGGATGTGTTTGCAAACAAAGAGCAACAAGCAGTCGAGAAAATCTCCTTCAGCATGTTTTCGCTGATATACATTCCCCTGCTGATATCTTTTCTCTATCTTGTGCGGACGCTCGAGTATGGAAAATTTCTCCTTATCATACTTTACGGCTGCATCTGGTTGACCGACTCTGCGGCGTATTTTCTCGGAGTGAGATTTGGAAAGCATAAAAATATTTTCCGCTCCAGTAAGAACAAATCCATCGAAGGATTCGTTGCGGGTTTTATCACAGCTTTTGTAGGTGCGTATCTGCTTAATCAGCTTGTGTATCTTATATTCGGATATTTCGTGCTGTACTCATGGAAAGATATTGTGGCGTATGGCATCATTGTTGGATTTCTCGGGCAGTTGGGAGACCTTGTTGAGTCCAATCTCAAGCGTGATTTCGGCGTAAAGGATTCATCCAATCTCATTCCGGGGCACGGCGGCATACTCGACCGATTTGATAGTTTGCTGATAAGTGCGCCATTCTTGTATTTCTATTTTACTTTGATAGGATAAATCATGAAAAAAATCGCATTACTCGGCGCAACCGGCTCGATCGGACAGTCCACCATCGAAGTCGTGAAGAGACATTCTGATAAATTCAAGATCGTGCTTGCATCTGCGCACAGCAGGATAGACGAGCTCCTGAATTATGAAAATCAGATTCCGATAGACCATTTTGTGATTACCGGAGAGAACGGCATTACCAGATCCGAAAATACCGATAACATTCATCATGGCGAGGATACGCTTCTTTCACTTTTGGAAGAAATTGATTATGACATTATGCTGAATGCGATTGTCGGCTCTGCGGGTTTGAAATACACTGTTGCGGGATTGAAAACCGGTCATACTATCGCACTTGCAAATAAAGAATCTCTCGTCATGGCAGGGGATATCATCACTGAACTTGCAAGGGAAAATAACTGCAGGATCATTCCAGTGGACAGCGAGCACAGTGCGGTCATGCAGTGTCTTGAAGGTGCGCAGGACAAATCACATGTGCGGAGGATAATACTCACTGCATCAGGCGGTCCGTTTTCAAGCCTGAAAATAGAAGCATTCAAAAACATTACGCTTAAGGACGCACTTCAGCATCCGACCTGGGCTATGGGAGATAAGATCACAATCGATTCTGCCACCATGGCAAACAAAGGGCTGGAAGTTATCGAGGCACATCATCTGTTTGATGTAGCATATGACGAAATCGACGTGCTCATTCATCCGCAGTCTGTTATCCATTCAATGGTGGAGTATATAGATGGCTCTATCATTTCACAGATGAGTTTCCCGGACATGAAGCTCCCGATCCAATATGCGCTGAGTTACCCGGACAGATTTGATGCGACTGCCCAAAACACAGATTTGGCGAATATCCATCAACTCACGTTCTACAAACCGAATTTTGAGAAATTCCCTCTGCTTGGAATGGCTTTTGAAGTCGGCAAGAAAGGGGGCATCATGCCTACCATTTTCAATGCTGCCAATGAAGCTGCGGTCACCCTCTTTCTTCAGGAAAAAATTCATTTTACAGACATTCCAAAAATCGTAGAGAAAGAACTTGCAGCTATGAATATTCACAATCCTGATCTTGAAACAATTATTGAGAAAGACAAAGAAATAAAAGAAAAAATTTATACACATTACTAAAAGGATCATGAAGGGCGCATTATGAGGAAGATATTCGATCATCCTTTTATTCCTATTACTGCATGTTTTATTGGAGGATTACTTTTGGGCTCATATCTCCAATTTCCAATAATTCCTGTTGCAATTACACTCCTTTTAGTTACGGTATTTCTCCTCATTTTTAAGAAGCGACCACTTTTTTTCATCGTGGTTTTGCTGCTTCTTTTTGGGATATTCAGATTTCAGATAGGTAGGATTCTGCCGGAACATCATATTGCACATTTTATTGATCATCTTGGGATTGAAAAAGTTCACATTGAAGGAGACATTATTGAAGAACCTGAAGAATCTCCAGGTAAGATCTCATGTTTAATTAAGCTTACTCAGCTCGAAGGTGTTCCTGTGCTTGGTAATATTCTCCTCACAATCAAAGATACAGATAACGACACAGCTCCTTCTTATGGTGATCATATTAGTTATCATGGAACCGCATTTCGCCCTCTCAAGAATAACAATCCCTACAGTTTCAATTACCAGGAATACCTTGAGAACAATAATATTCACGGGCTTTCTTACCTCTATAGAGCGGATTACACTATCACCAAAAAATCAAAAGATCTCTATTATTATCTCATAGTTGTGCCCAGAAATTGGATAAGAAACCGGATCAACAAATTTTATTCATCAGGATATTCCGGCTTCCTGAAAGCGATTCTGCTTGGTGAAAAGAATTCTCTATCCCCACAATTAAAACAGGATTTTGCTTCATCGGGCTTGTCACACATACTTGCCGTCAGCGGTTTGCATACCGGTGTGATCGCACTCATCTTTTTAACGATCTTCCAGATAGTGTTCAGAAATCGCACCGCAGCTCGAATTCTTACGATAGTTTTACTCATTTATTATATGCTGCTGGCTCATGCAGTTCCTTCTGTTCAGCGCGCCGTGATCATGATAAGTTTGGTGCTTTTGGCAAAGATATTGCAAAGAAGGATCAGCACAATAAATATTCTCTTCGCTGCGGCTTTTATCATTCTTGTGATAAATCCCATGCAGTTATTCAGCATCGGATTTCAGTTATCCTTTATATCGGTGTTTGCCATTCTTGTTATCTTTCAGTATCTGTCCAAAAAATTAAATCCGCTTCGGAAAAATCACTCAAAATTATTTTGGCTGCTTAATCTTATGCTTTTAAGTTTGATGGTTCAGATCGTTCTTGCACCACTCACAATTCATTATTTCCACACACTTGCGCTGGGTGGAATAATTGCAAACGTAATAGCAATACCCCTTATCTCTCTTATGCTTCCGCTTTCCATTCTTTCAATCTTGTTTCCAATTTCTGCAATATGTGCTGTGTATGCTGCTGCGAATAAGTTATTGCTTTTTCTCGTTTTCGCAATTTCCCGTTTTGTTGCATCACACAGAATCCTCTTATTTGATTTCCTTTATCTGAATGATCTTCAAATCCTTTCACTATATACAGTAATGCTTATGCTTATACTCCTGTGGAAACATTCGGACAATTCTCAGATAAAACTGTATAAATTTCTTTCATTTTCCGTTTTGACTATAACAATTCTCGTGGTACCCGGATTATTAAGAGAACGAAATTTCGAGATCACTGTTCTCGATGTCGGACAGGGTGATGCGATCGTTATACGCACACCTGCTCATAAAACCATTCTCATCGATACTGGGGACAAAACGATGAATAAGGATTACGGAGAACTCGTTGTTGTTCCATACTTTAAAGCCCGGGGAATCAAGGATATTGACCTGCTCATCCTCACTCATCCTCATGCGGATCATATTGGAGGAGCTCAAGCAGTTATGGAAAATATCCGGGTTGATAAAGTGTTGATTCCGCGTTGTGAATATGAGTCCACTTTGTATGATAATGTGCTGGCTTCCTTCGAAGAAAATAAGATAGAAGTAATATATGCAGACACCTCTCTTGTGTTTCAGGAATTCCAGCCCGTAAAACTAAAAATATTACATCCTGCCTACGAATATAGAAATGAAAATAATGTAAATAACTACTCGATTGTAGTAAAAGCTGAGTATGAGAATTTTGCCGTACTTTTTACCGGAGATGCAGAGAAAGAAGTTGAAGAAATCCTTATTGAAAATTGGGGGAATAAATTGGATTCGGATCTTTTAAAAGTAGGACATCATGGCAGTAATAGTTCTTCGACTTTTGAATTTTTGGAGCATGTTTCTCCGGAATATGCGGTAATTTCAGTTGGAACAAAAAACAGGTACGATCATCCTGACAAAGAGGTCATTGTGAGAATAGAGAATTCTACTGATAAACTATTTCGCACAGATTTGGATGGGGCAGTGATTTTTACCTATGGAGGTAATTCTTTGAATATAAAGACTATAGTATCTGAGAAGGAAATTATTGATTGTGATATATAAAAAAAAACGAGCCGCCGGGGAAGCGGCTCGACTCTACTAAGAGTAAAGGAGGGAATTATGAGGACCCTGATAAATTGTCCTATAAAAAACCGTGTCAAGTTTTTGTTAAATTTTTTTTAAAAAATTCCCTCTTTCAATAAAAAAAGAGGGAATAACAATTATATATCACAATTATTCTAACTTCATTTCTAAAAGAGCGTAGGTTTCATCTATATAATTTTGAAGATGCTGTACTTCATCTTCGTGCAAATGCTTGAACCTTCCCTGGTACTGGAAATATTCTTTGATGGGTTTTCGTTCTTTTACTTTCAAATTTTGCTTATAATAAATTCCATCTGTTATTTCATAAAGCGGGAAAGAATTTGTTTGAACTGCGAGTTTTGCAAGTTTAATAGTATATCTTGGGTCAGATTTCCAGCCCGTGGGACAGGGTGCGAGTACATGGATAAATGTAAAACCCTTTGTGTTCTTTGCCCTTTCAAGCTTTTTACAGAAATCTTCCGGATATCCGACCGATGCAGTTGCCGCATAAGGAATGCGGTGAGCTGCCATGATCTCGATCATGTTTTTCTTTGGTCCTTTTTTGTAGTGTTTTACAGGCGTGGTGGTGGTCCATGCACCCTCGGGAGTTGCGGAACTGCGCTGTATACCTGTGTTCATATATGCTTCATTATCATACACGATATAAGTAATATCATCATTTCTCTCTGCTGCACCGGAAATTGCCTGTATGCCAATATCAAAGGTTCCTCCGTCGCCAGCCCAGGCAACGACATTTGTGGTATCTTTTCCCTGCACCATAAGACCTGCTTTAATTCCTGATGCCATAATTGCAGCAGTCTCAAATGCAGTGTGAAATAAAGGTACGTTTACGGCTGTATATGGAAAAGCACCATCTATCACAGCCCAACAGCACGCGGGGATGGAAAGCATTGTGTTCCTGCCAAACACCTTGAGGGCATAGCGCATCGCAAGAGAACCTCCACAACCCTGGCATGCAAGGTGACCTGGAGTCATGATTTCTTGTTCGGGAATTGTTAATCTCATAGCTTGACTCCTTTCCATATTAAATCATTTGGAGTATCATTTTTGAGTGCATCATTTGCCATATCTTTTATATCCTCAATTTTTACATCTCGTCCGCCAAGTCCTGCAATATAGGACCGCATCGGAATATCAACTTCATTATATAATGCAGATTTTAACTCTTGGGAGAAAATACCAGAATAACCAGGAGAAATGTTCCTGTCTATCACTGCAAGTTTTTTCACACCTTTGACTACCTCAAGGATTTCCTTCTTAGGATAGGGACGAATCACACGAATTCGCAAATTGCCGACCTTTTTACCTTCTGCACGAAGTTCATCAACAGCTACATTCGTAGTCTCGGCAATCGTGCCTGAAGTAACAAGGATCAAGTCCGCATCTTCGCATCTATACGGATGGACCAGTTTATATGATCTTCCAGTAAGTTCTTCATATTCTTTGCCGGCTTGTTTGATGACATTCACTGCTTCATCCATAGCTTCCTGCATCTTGTAACGGAATTCATAATAGTATTGTTCGTCAGTCAGCGCACCAAATGATCGGGGATCATTTACATCCAGCTTATATTCTGGATTATAGGGTGGAAGATATTTATCAACAAGCTCGATATCGGGCATATCAACCACTTCCACAGTGTGAGAAAGGAAGAAAGCGTCAAAAGATATGAGTGTCGGAAGCAACACCTTCTCGCTTACCTTATATCCGATAATTGTTGAATCAAGAATATCCTGTGCACTTGAAGCATAGATCTGCATCCAGCCGGTATCTCTTTGGGACAAGCTGTCATTCTGATCTGCCCAAATCGACCAACCCGGAGCCATTGCCCTGTTCACATTTGTCATAACTATGGGCATTCGTGCAAGTCCTGCCCAATGAAGCATTTCGTGCATGAGAGCCAATCCCTGAGCACTGGTCGCAGTATATGCTCTCGCTCCGGTTGCCGATGCACCGATACACGCTGCCATCGCAGAGTGCTCAGATTCCACTTTGATGAATTTCGCATCAAGCTCACCGTCCGCAACGATCTCAGATAACTTTTCCACGATGAGTGTCTGGGGCGTGATCGGATATGCAGCAATTACCTGCACCCGCGAAAGCTGTGCACCCCATGATGCAGCAAAGTTTCCCATCATTGTCTTTTTCATTTGCCCTCCTTTTCGTAACTGATCGCATCTTTAGGGCATTCTTCCAAACACATAAGACATCCTTTGCAATAATCATAATTGATAACGGGAAGATCATCCTTTATATCTATTGCAGGTTCGGGACAAATTTTCCAGCAGATGAAGCACTTTATACACTTTTCATAATCGATTATCGGTCGCACATTGCGCCAACTGCCCGTTTTATTATGAAGCATCGAGCCAAGAGACGCACCCATCGGGGGCATATCTTTCGCTCCGGTGATGATAACCGGTTTATCATTCTTCTGAAACTTAATAACCATATTCACATCCTTTCTATCTGCTCGCAATAGCATCATAAGCCTGCTTGGCAGCATGCTTGTTTGCTTCCTGGGATCGGGGAATAGAACTTTCAATCCCCTTAAAAACTGCATCTATTTTCACAATACCTGTGAGCTTTGCAAATGCACCGACAATCGCAGTGTTCACAATGGGCGCCGTTCGGGAACCAAGTCTGTTTTGAACGGCAATTTCAGTCGCATCAACTGTGTAAACTTTAAAGTCATCACCAAAATTATAAAACTCGGGTTTCTTGTCAGAATTGATCAATATCCAACCGCCCTTTTTCAGCCCTTTTGTGATATCAACAACCTCAGTTAATGACGGATCGAGTACGATAACGCCATCCGGATCATATATCTGTGATCGGATCTGTACCGGCTTATCATCAATTCTTGTAAAGGCTTCTACGGGAGCACCTCGCCGCTCAACACCGAATCGGGGAAATGCCTGTACATACTTTCCGCCCTGGAAAGCAGCTTCTGCCAAAACAAAAGAAGCTTTAACCGCTCCCTGACCGCCACGGCCATGCATACGGATTTCAATCATGCTTCCTCCTGCATATTTTTTTTAATATTGTATAAAAATGTGCTCTTTCGAACAAGATTATAATCTATGTTTTTTGTATCATTTATAAAGAAATAATGCAAAACATTAATATCAGCCATGTAATAAACAGTTCCATTCATGTTTCTTTAAGCAGAGTTCAAGTCCATCTAAATCTTTGTCAATAATTTTGACAAAGAAAAGGGCTTGCGCATTTTAAGTCTATATGGCAAATAATCAACGCAAACGATATAAGAAAAAAACTTCAAAAAAGAAAGAAGATAACGCTCTCTTAAAATTTAAGGGTTTATTGATCGTTGCCGTCTTTATTATCGTGGTGTTCTTCATCTGGCAGGTTGTCGTCTCGCTAAAAAAATCACCGGAAGACGATACGCTTATTGTCACGGAAGAAACTACGGAAGTACAGGGTGTCGGCAATATTATTGATTATGCCCTCAAGCGCCTTGAAATCCCGGATAAGTTCATCAAGACATACGAATTCAATGGAAAAACGTACAAAGAAATAACGATAAATTCCAATCAGCTCAGCTTGACGATCAGCAATATTTTCATTACTGATAAGGTCGAAGAAAAGGGTGGCCAGATACTCAATGTGAATGAATCCGATGACGGCAGCAAGATAGAGATGGAGATTTTCGATCCTGTTACGAGGCAATATTACATGCTTATCCTGAAGAATGACACGAAGGGGCTCTATGATAAGATCACAGAACTCTCCATTATTATTGATGATTTCGGTTATTTCGGCGGACCTTTACTTGATGAATTTCTGACTCTGAACAAGGCAATTACTTTCGCGATACTCCCTGATCTTGCATACAGTGAAGAGGTCATGCAAAAAGCGTATAATCAAGGCAGAGAAACCATCATACATGTTCCCATGGAACCGGAAACATACCCCAAAGACGACCCGGGCAAAAATGCCATCTATGTGGATCTTTCAGAAAATGAAATAAAAAAGAGAATGAAGAAGTTCATCAAACAACTTCCTTTATGCATAGGTGTGAATAATCATATGGGTTCCCTGGCAACGCAGCATGAAAATATCATGAGACCTGTTCTTCAAGTTCTTAAAGCGAATGATATGTGCTTTATAGACAGCCGCACGTCTGCAAAAACTGTGGGCTGCACATTGGCAGAAGAAATGGAAGTGCCGACTTGCCAGAGAGATATCTTCCTCGATTCCGGAGAATATCCCGACAGAGTTGCTGCAAAAACAGAAAATATATTAGACCTTGCTCTGCGCACAAACAAGATCATCGTCATATCTCATGCGAAAAAAGGCAGTCTTGAAGAGTTGAAACAGATACTGGAAAATCTTGAAGGAAATAATATAAAACTCGTCCCGGTCACAAATATTGTACTTCCGAAAGAGTATGTTCTATGACCGCAATCAAAGCAATAATTCTCGGCATTATACAGGGACTTACCGAGTTCCTTCCGGTAAGCAGCTCGGGACATCTGGTTATCTTTCAGAAACTATTGAGATTCAACGATCCTGGCGTCCTTTTTGAGATTGCAGTCCATCTCGGCACACTTGTCGCCGTGATCATTTTTTTCAGGAAAGATATTTGGGAAATAATCCAGTCTCTTTTTAATTGGAGAAAAGATGCTCCTGAAAATATAAAATATGCACACCACCTTCTTTTATATCTTTTTATCGCTTCGGTAATTACTGCGATCATTGGATTCAAGTTCAAGGATACTTTTGAATCCCTTTTTGAAAACACAGTTCTTGTGGGTTTCATGCTCATCATTACCGGCGGCGTTCTCTTTGCATCTGATAAAATAAAGAATACAACCAAGACAAAAATGAGTGTCCCATCTTCACTGCTGGTCGGGCTTGCCCAGAGTATTGCAATAATTCCGGGAATTTCTCGTTCGGGGGCGACAATTACCACAGGCATCTTTACCGGTAGAACCCGCGATCTGGCGACACGATTTTCCTTCCTACTTTCCATCCCTGCAATTCTCGGTGCCACGCTCCTGAAATTAAAGGACCTTCAGTCTGCGGTCGCATCCGGTTCGATGGGATTGAACTTCATTCTTGGAGGTATTTTTGCAGCAATTGTGGGATACTTTGCGATTGCTTTTCTCATCAGAATGATCAAGAAAGCAAAGTTGTTTTACTTTTCAATTTACTGCTGGATCATCGGGATCATTACTATATTTTTTATTTAAATTATGACACAGAATATGAAAAAATCCATTGAAGTAATTATCTTCGCATCGGAAAAACCAATATCGGCAGAGCAGATAGCCCTGCATCTTGGTGTCGAGGACAGCATAGAAGTTGAGAAGATTATCGAGAAACTTAATCTTGAGTATAGCGAGCAGGGCAGAACATTCTGCATCAGAAAGGTTGCCGGGGGCTACAAGTTTGCGACAGACCGGCAATTTTACCATCTCATTGAAAAGTTATACGAAGAGAAAAAAGACATCAGCTTAACTTCCTCCGCACTTGAGGTACTTGCAATCGTCGCCTACCACCAACCGATCACGCGCCCAAAAGTGGATGCAATACGCGGAGTAAATTCTCAATATCATATAAAGAACCTGCTGGAAGTAAAACTCATAAAAATTGCAGGCAGAATGAAAACCTTCGGGCGTCCCCTGCTCTATGCAACGACAGATAAATTCCTGCAATTTTTCGGGCTGAATGCGATTGAAGACCTTCCCAATCTTCACCAGATACGAGAGCTTATGGCGACGGATATTGCCGAACCTCAAAACATGAAAGCAGAAGACCAGCTCGAACTACTTGCTGTAGATTCTGATGAATAAAAAACTCAAATACTGGGACTTTAAAGCCGAACTTCAAAAGAGGATCATTCACAATAATTACTTTTTCAACGACGACGAAAGTTACCTGAAAGATAAAGCGTTTCAATACCTCAAAGATGCACTGGTTCCCCCAAAAGTAATAGATTTCAATTTCGAAATTTTTTTTGGAGAAGAAGCTAAAGCGAATGAAGTTATGGAAGCGCTGCAAAGTCCGCCAATGCTTTCCGATAAAAAGCTTGTTATTCTCAGAAACTTCCAGTCCATGCACATAACCTATAAGAAAAAAATCATGGAATATCTTGAAAAACCGATTCCTGATGCAATATTCGTTATTGAAACAGATAAGGTAAATACCCGTTCGGGAATGTATGCCAAGCTCGCGAAACTCGCCCAAACCTACTATTTTTATCATCCGTATAATGAGAGTGAAGCGATCCGTTTCCTCAGAGAGGAGTCTGCTGTTCTAAATAAAACAATTGACGGTGAAGCTGCGCGTATCATGGTCGATTACATCGGGCTTAATTTTCAGGACCTTCATGGCGAACTTGAGAAAGTCGCACTTTACTCCGCCGGCAGAGTCCATATCACTCCCGAAGACGTGAAGGCATGTATCGGCATTTCAAAGGGAAACACGATCTACGAACTGCAAAACGCCCTGGCTCAGCGCAATTTGGGACAAGCAATAAAAGTGCTGGAAAATCTGATGGCAAATAACATATCTGCTGTGCTCATCGTGATCATGCTCACCCGATTCTACACTACTTTGTGGGATATTCTTATTCAACGGTATCAGCAGAATAGATCCAAAACAGAAATCGAGCGTTCGCTTGGCGGCTGGGGTGCGAAATCTTTTATGAACTCTTCCGAGTTCTATTCCCTTGAAAATTTTGAACTTATCTTTGCGCTCCTGCTGGAAGCTGATAAAAAGCTCAAATCAGTTGATGCAAAATTAAACAAAACAATTCTCGAAATGATGATATACAGGATGTGCAAAAATGTCTGAGCAGATAAATTTCAGGTCAGGATTTGTGTCCATAATCGGCAAACCGAATGTGGGCAAATCCACTTTGATGAACGCTTTTCTTGGTGAGAAGCTTTCCATCACAACTCCCAAACCTCAAACCACGCGCCAGAACCTTCTTGGCATTCTCTCCCGCGATGAGTATCAAATCGTTTTTATTGATACGCCCGGCTTTCTCAAACCGCGCTATCTTCTCCAGGAAAAAATGCAAACCTCGATCTCGGAAGCGCTTAAGGATGCGGAAGTC
>Ga0268278_1000506_pt1 | contig 26754 bp, 21 predicted proteins | sample saktaG_3_FD_190135 | JGI IMG/M metagenome (GOLD analysis project Ga0268278, IMG submission 190135) | Saline water microbial communities from Sakinaw Lake, British Columbia, Canada - sak_2010_1_5_55m | ecosystem: Environmental > Aquatic > Non-marine Saline and Alkaline > Saline ...
CGGGGAGTGGTGAAGTTGACCATGCTTATCGCCGAAAAGATTAATGAGGTCCATGGAGGTCCATTTAAAGATGTTTATTTTGATAAAGATCAGATAAATGAACTCAGAATTTCAGCATGGCTTCACGACGTTGGTAAGGTGGCGGTTCCGGAATATGTTATGGATAAACCTACAAAGCTAAGGACAGTATATGATCGGATTGAATTGTTAAAAACTCGTTTTGAGATAATAAAGAGAGATTTAGAGATCAATCTGCTTCGGAAAGGCCGGGATAAGAAGGATATTTCCAATACAGAGACATCCTTTGAGGATTATGAAAATGAATTAGAGAGGTTGAAAGAAGATTATCATTTTATCAGTGCCATAAATCAAGGTGCTGAGTTTATGTCGGACGAGGATATTCAACGAGTGCAGGATATTGCCGGGAGAAAATGGGTAATGGATGGCGAGCGACAAACCTTACTGAACGATGATGAGGTTCAAAACCTTATTACCCGTAAGGGAACACTGACGGATGCTGAGAGAGATGTAATGAATAGTCATGCCGCAATCACTTTTAAAATGCTCTCACAGATGCCGTTCCCCAAAAAGTTGAAAAATGTGCCTGCTTATGCAAGCTCTCATCATGAGCGTCTTAATGGTACAGGCTATCCTCTCGGATTAAAGGGGGACGAAATTCCTCTTCAGGCCAGGATTTTAGCATTGGCTGATGTTTTTGAGGCTTTAACTGCCAGAGACAGGCCTTACCGGGAAGGAAATACAGAGGCTCAGGCAATCAAAATTCTCGGATTTATGGTAAAGGACAATCACCTTGATGCAGACATCTTTGATCTTTTTGTAAAAGAAAATCTTTGGAAATCCTGGAAACATTCCTGCTAAGTTTTATCAAGGGAAGATAGAAGACAGAAAACCGGTAAAAATAGATATTAGTATAAACAAGTGGGTCATGTCACACATCGGGCCAATATTTACCGAGGAATGTTCTTAGGTTCGGATAATCGATGAAATCGATTCATCTAATATTCCATCTTACACCTACAAGTCCTCAGGATCTTTTCAGGAGAAAATCGATGATTACCCTTTGAAAGTCTCTCTATGAAATCGCTTGACAAGACACTGCTATGGAGTTAGTGGTTTATCATGTTTTTGATCTTGAACGTATCGTATGTGTTTTTGAGCAGCTGTAACCACGGGAGGGGATTATGTTCTTATCATCAAAGCCCCGTTTCTCAAAATGAGAGATGGGGCTTTAGATCTTGTTAAAACCAATGCACTTTGAGAGTTTTTATTCGACAAAGCTACTGTATTTGATTTCCGCGTAAGTATATATAAAGACTGTAAAGATTTATTGTAGGTGTTAAAGTAAAAAAAGAAAGGAGAGAAAAATGTTTGAATATCCCAAATACAAAAAAGTTCTTTTCTGCACAGATTTTTCTGAATGTGCAGATCACGCCTTTTGGTACGCTTTTGGTGTTGCCAAGAGAGATGAAGGTTTTTTCCACATCTTACACGTAAACGATAATATGGCAAGTCAGTCATATGTTGAGGGTAAAGTAGAAGCCGCTTATCCGGAACTGGCAGAGTCCATAAGAGAAACCGCTAGAAAAGAGTTGGAGAATGAGCTTCAAGAGCGCTATGCGGGAAAGATAAAGATAGAGAGTGTTCCCTTTGAAATTGTCATAAAAGAGGGCCAGCCATACCACGAAATAATCAGGTTTGCGAGAGAGAAGAATGTTGATATTATTGTTATAGGCACTCGTGGAAAGACAGCAATGAAACATGCCTTTCTCGGAAGTGTCGCTGAGATGACCACCCGACTCAGCGCGATCCCTGTGTTTTCGATCCCGTGCGGGGAAAAAAATTGGCCCGATATTATGTATTAGGATAGCTAATACAACATATCTACCCTACCCCTTAGTAAACCTGTGTTGGCTTGCCTAAGATGCAAAGGTATTGAAATTGGTCAATAAGATTTTACCGCGGGAATGAGCAGAATGTGCCTCTCTGAAGGGTAATTCTTCGTCAGGGAGGCACACAAAATAAGTTAACATTGTTCTTTTCAGATATATAACTAACCATAACAATTCAAAACATCAAGCAGAAGGCAAGTTTAGTCAGCATTTTCTTTAATAAATAATGATGAAGGGCTCAATATTTAGTTGAGCAGTTTAAAAAATACAAAGATGAAAGAGAGAAACAAAATTAAAGAATATATTCAAGGAGAAGGAACTGTAAAAGTGATAGTTGCAACTCACAAAATGATGTAGGAAGAACATCATAGCCGGGATGAGCGGGAAATAAGTTGCTAGGTAGTAGTATGTTTCATCCCGGATTCAATGATCTGGTCCGATCAACTATAGTAAAGCTTAGTATTTGAACTGGGTGCATGCTCCTAATAAAAAATGACGGGAGTAGGAGCGTGAGTAGTATTGGCGGACTGTCTATATGTTTTATATTAATGAAACTCTCGCGATAATTAAAGCTAAAGACTCAGCTACAATACAATACCTACCATACATCAATCGTCCAACGGCGGCGGAATCAGGACGAAATTGCCAACATGTTTTTTCTCTATAAACTCGCGTTGCGCTTCCGCAATCTCTTCCAGCGGAAATGTTTTTGCCACAAGCGGCTGCAACTCGCCACGCTCGATGTAAGAAACAAGATTCGGGAACACCGGCTCATCCCATGCGGTACATCCTATCAACGTCAGATCCTTCAGATAAAAAGTTCGCATATCGAATGTCACCAGTGGCCCTCCGATTGCCCCGGAAGATGCGTATCGTCCCCCTCGCTTCAGTACCTTCAGCAATCCGCCAAAAGCTGGCCCAGCAACATTGTCAATAACCACATCCACCGAGTTTTCACCGAGACTGGCAACGACATCGTCGTCACGATCTATGACACGATCCGCTCCGATGGAAAGGACCTGTTCCATCTTCTTTTTTGCCGCAATCGCCGTCACGGTAGCGCCCCGTCGCTTTACTAGCTGCACGACGGCTGAGCCAACACCGCCTGAAGCTCCAGGTACCAGAACATGTTCCCCCTGAGATACTCCCCCACGATGCACCATGTTTTCAGCAGTTCCGTAGGCACAAGGGATTGTACCAAGTTCGGCATCACTCCAATCACAGTTCAGTGCGAACACCTCATCGGCAGGAACTTTGACAAACTGGGCGAAGGCGCCGTCGAAATCAGAGCCCATCCAAATATTTTCCATGGATTTAAAGCCGAACTGACGCATGCATGCACGCACGAGAACGCGAGACCCGATGGTGTCCTTGTCTCCATCAGGAGCAACGGCAACAATACGTCCGCAGCAGTCTGTGCCTTGGATAAATGGAAATGGGGATGCCTCGTTCCATCCCCCATCCTTCTTTGTATTTGCTTGTTCTTCTTCAACAATTGCAGCATCCTCGGTGCTAGTTGTTACCGAGGAGGAGTACCAGCCGACACGTGTATTGATTTCGGTGTTGTTGACCCCGGCGGCGAGGACGTGCAGCAGAACCTCACCCGATTTAACCGTCGGAAGGCTGACCACGCGGCACTGTAGTTTGTCGTATCCTCCATTACCGGCGGTAACAACCGCTTTCATCGTTTCCCGATCTTTCACTGGATCAAATCTGTCTTGTTTGGGCTCCGCATCCCACTTCATTTTCATACCGAATCTTCCTTTCATTTCTAAGACATGACAAGGCCTCAGCCAATCCCACTAAAGTAGTGTTGTTAAGTTATGACCCGTTTCAACAATGTAGGTATTTGCCGAATTTCTATGCAAGCCTACTTCAATTCATGAACAATGAAAAGCGGAAGTTTCATTCTGAAATCAAATAAATATGGACTTCGGCCAATGATTATTTTGTGACAATAGGGGCCAACAGTCAAGTGGGAGAAATGCTAGCAGTTCAGCAAATACTGGCTGAAGCAGCTCATTGCACTGAAAATTAGAGAGAACTCACTTTCAGAAAGAATCATGGCAATCTATGCTCTTGAGAAGCCTTGACTGTTTTGGCCGATCAATATTTTGTTACCCCAAAGACCTCTTTGCTTCTGATAGCATCACTTGGCCAATCCTATTTTCCATGCAGGATGTCCATCCAGCGGATCGCTTCTGAATCACTGATTTTGCCAAGATAGACCTGGGTTGTTTTTAAATCCTGATGTCTTAAAATCACTTTTGATAAGACTTCCAGAGGCACACCGTTTCTGCTGGCATAGGTGGCTGAGTATCTCCGGAGGTCGTGAGGCGAGATACGAACATTTACTTTATGTCCCAATCTCCTGACCAGGGCCCTTGCTGTTGAATAACATATAGGAAATGGACGGTCATCAGATTGGAGGGCTTGATCTTTGATGTATTCCGTCGGTCTCTTTGACACATTCTCCGGCATATAGGCAATCTCGGATTCTTTACCGGATTTTGGTTCCCGCAAGGTAATAGTTCTGTCAGAGACATCCAACACCTTTATCTTCAGCAACTCGCCGATCCTCAGTCCGCACTTTGCCTGAAGTTCCAGGATCAAGCGATCTCTAACTCTTTTCGTGTTGTAGATCATTTCATCCACCGTTTCCCGTTCGAGCATCTTGCGTAAAACCTCCTTGGGTGTTCGATAGGATTTCCTAAGCAGTGGCGTGGCGTATTACAAGGATTTTTCATGTTCAGCGAACAACGGTCGATGATAAAATTGTAAAAGGCTTTTAACTGGGCATATCGTAGCCTTCGAGTAGATTTTGCAAGATCCTGTGTTAGGGTCTCCAGAAAGGTGTAGATTTCATCGGGACCAATGGAATCCAAGGCTCTTTCAGCGTAAATCCTTTCGAACCTGATAAGCAGATGATCGTAACTGTCGATGGTACGCTGTTTATGGTTTGACTGGAGATAATTATTGAATAGTCTGATCGCCTCTTGTGTTGTTATGGTCCACCTCCGTATTATTTGTTTTATGAGGTCTTTGGGGTTCCCGGGGATTATATGCCTCAGGTGGACCAGACGCATGAAGAATTATGACATGAGGTAATGGGGAAGCTCACATAGATTTAATGGCAGATGAAAATCTGTGGGAAAACCTCCACATTTCATCCCGGATTCAATGATCTGACCCGATCAATTTACGTTAAGAGTTGTATTTGAAGTCTTGGGTAACCATCCCCACCCTTGGCCTTTGTATGGATAGGTGTTGCGAAACAACGTGAAGCAACACTTATCCATGTTTTTGCGGAGACAGGTGTCGTGTAGATGTCTCGGAGGGTGCTTTTCCCTTCGGGCACGGAACGACGCTTATCTCCGTGTCTGTTTCTGCGTCCGGGGTGGTGGTTTTTTTGGGGAGCCCCCAAGGGGCGGATGGGCGGATGGTTTAATGTGCGCATGTTTCTCGCGGGCATTGAACGATACGACGGGTGGCGGGGGGTTATTTTTCACAGGTTTTGCGCTCAGCCTTACCATCCCTGTCAAGGACTGCGGCTATCTTCGTGACTTTACATCATAGAGAAATTCATTGCCCGGATCGTATGGGACATTCATTTGTTGAAAATTATAACGAAATGAGGTAAGAGGAGCCGCCTTTGTAGTGACCTGTTATTATTAAAGGTGATTTAAAAATGACTGATACAAGGTAGACTCTCGAGAGATACCGGAGAAAGGAACATAATAACTATATGTCGACATCTGTAATGACGTTATTTCCATTCATGCTCAATGGTATGGAAGCCATGAAAATTCCCATAGAGATTGCGGCAGACATGGCCCTCAAGGACTTTCATGCGGCATTCGCCGGTGCGGATATGATGAAAAATCTTCACGATACCCATGTAAAGATGTCCAGACATTTTCTGCCCCTCATGGACCCTGTTATCGAAAAGGAGACATCGGAAAGTCTTCTTGATATCTACCAGGAAGGAAGTGATGCCCTTTTTAGTATTTACAGGGAAAATCTATTAAGACCACTGGCGCGATTCTATGAGGAACGAGCCGGTGAACTCGAGTTTCTCAAACTTTTTACCGATGAACTCCCGCCCCAGGATTGGACCGTAGAATACGACCAGTCAAAAATCCTTCTTGACCTGCCGAGTTTTCGTCTCATTGAGATATCGGCGGATATAAGACATGCAATAGAAAACTATACGGTGATTTTTGCACCCCGGGCCGGTCATCACTCTAACATTGCCGAGCGTGTGGCACTCTTTTTAAGAGGTCAGGGCCTCACTCGTATGGCCATCGTGGAGCAAAAGTGTGCAGAGGACATACCGCTCTATGTCGACGGCAAAAGACATCATGAAAACTTCGAAGGGCAGATCAGACAATATACTGAAATTCTTGAGCATCTTAAGGGAAAAACGGGGTTTCCGCCCCATCTCGTTGCAATATGTCAGCCCGGTCCCCTTCTTATGATGACCCTCATTCTGAGACCCGATCTGGGTAAAACCTTCGGTTCTGCCGGCGCGCCCATGGATACGGAGGCGGAACAGGGGTTTCTCACCGATTTTGCCCGTTCAATGGGTGAGAACTATATTGAGAGGCTGATCGCCCTCTTCGGGCAGACCGTATGTGATGATCGACCGGGAAGGGGAAGAGAGATCTTTGACGGCCGTTTTCATGTGCTCGGCTTTTATCTCCTCTCCATGGATCAGCACGTAAAAAATTTCAAGCACCTTCTCGATGATCTCAAAAGCGGCAACAGTGAATCCGCCGAGAAGCAGAAGGCCTTTTATGAATGGTACAATTATGTCCAGTCCTTTCCCCGAAGTTTTATCGAAGATACCTATAAAAAGATCTTTGTGGGAAATGAGTTGATACGGGGTGATCTTGTTATCGACGGAAAGACTGTTGGAATCAAAGACTATCCCGGATCGGTTCCCCTCTGGGCTCTCGGCGGCAGTAACGACAATATTGCCCCCCCTCTGCAGGCTACGGGACATATGAAGCTTATTGAGGCGGTACCCGACGAAGACAAACTCACACTCATCTGTAATGGGGGCCACATGGCCCTTTTCCGCTCTCAGAATGTGCTCAATGAATATTACACAAAAATAGCCCGGTTCATCCTTGATCGAAGTGACCTTGAGGTGTTGTCGATGTGACGTGGAGATGAGGGAGGGTATTCGAAATTGGTTTCTATTCCGAATCGTCTCCATCTTTCCGGTTCTTGTCAGAAGATGAAAAAGGCGTGAAGGGGTGCCGGAAGGGTGAGAGATTCTCCATCGCCTCCTTTGCTTTCTTTGAGAGTTCATCGCTCGGATCGAGCCACTTTCTGAACTGTACGTCCATTTCGTTTTTGTATATCAAATAGTTGTCGACTGTCTTCATGAGATACTTTTCAAAAAATTCTTTGAGAATATTGTCTCCGTATTGTATAATCACGCGAAGTAACGGTACGGGTAGAAGAATATTCTTTGCCTTTGCCTCATCCACGATGATCTGTGGAAGAATGAAGGCGGTGACATCCTCCCCCGTCTTCGCATCAACTGCCTTGACCACAGTTCCCGCCCGTATCATGCCCTCTACCTGATTCAATGTAACGTACTCGCTGTTACCGGTATCGTAAAGACGCCTGTTTGCATATTTCTTGATAAAATATCGTAATAGAGTTACTGGTTTCATTGATTTTGAATTTATGCGGTCGTAGACAGAATACCACGGGTTTACCCGTGAATGAATGAGCATTTCCAACCATTCACGAGAGTGTGCGTCCGTGAAGTGTGAATGGTTGGTCGGCACAGGACACCGAAGCCGAAAGGACACCGGGCATGCCAAAGGCGTTTTTGTTGTCTCCACCTACAACAGTTCAGCGTTGGATTTATTCAGGAATTGAGGATTACGTATGGAAAGAGAGTAACGTTGCGGATCACGCGCGGCGGTTAGCCGTCGCGTAGATTCGTCTTGTTGGGCTACTTTCTGTTCTCATTTCATCCGCCAAGTGTCGTCCTTTTCCAGCACCGATTTTGCCCCGTCACCTTTGAGCCAGTCTCTTGCAGAGGCATAGTTGAGCAGATACGAATCCCAGAACGCCGTGGAGAACGCTAGAATTACGCGGTGGTGATTGGGATTGCGAGGCTTTGTGTCACCAGGCAGAGCGCGCTCCGTAAAGGCGGAGTGCTCAGCTTGATTGAGAACCAGTTCGTACTTGTCGCCGGCCGGCAAGGCGGGGAACACAGCAAGGCGGGAGTTCATATCGGCATGGCCTATCGCGGAGGTATCTTGTGTCCCAGTCATGAGCAGCCACGGAAGCGAGACATTTCCGAATGCTTCCAGAGGACTTCCTCGATCCGGGCTGCTGGGGCTCATGACTATCGCGGCGTCAATCCGTGGATCGGTCAACAGATCTCTGCCGCGCGCGAATGCCTGTCCGCTCACCGCCTGCGTGGTTACGGCGCCAAAGGAGTGCCCTGACATGCCGACTTTCTCAAGATTCAACCTCCCTGCAATTGCATGCCCGTCTTTCTTGTTCCATTGGTCGAGTTGATCCAGTACGGCGGGAATGTCCTTCACTCGCAACAGGAAATTGTGTCCATTGGCCACCTTCTTCATGGCCGCCATCCACTGTGCCGGTGGGGCGTCCTTCCATACGGAGATATCGCTGCCGGGATGCTGGAGAAACACCGCCACGTATCCCCTGGCAGACCAGTGCTTCCCAAGATATGCACTGCCCTCGCGGGAACCGCCCAATCCATGACTAAATAGTATGACAGGAGAAGGGGATTTCTCTCGCGGAAGATAGACTCGGATGGGAATGTCACGCTGGCGTGCATTGTCGTGAACATCGAAATTCAAGATTTCAGGTGCGATCTGGGACGTAGTGGTGAGGGGATCATAAGCTGGTCTTCCCTCGGCGGCAGCTATTGCAAAACACATAGAGCCGAACGACACGATGCTTACGATCATTTGTATGGTGATTCTCATTGTTACGACTCACCGTCTGCTCAACAATGATTATATAGTTTCTGCATAAGACACCTCCCAAATGTATACAAAACTAAGTGAAGGCATTGGAGTCTATTGATAATTGCGCTATTCGCTCTGAAAGCCACATCTCTTATTAAAGCCTGTCAATCATTTGTTTCAGGAAGAAAGACTTTTTTGATAAGTACACTCAAATCGGATGAACCTGAATTTTGAAAAGGAATCCTTTCAGGGCATCGACGAATAGATTTCCCGATGTTTTTCCACCCGTCTCACGTCTCGCAGGTTTGTTGCCGGGTTTCTTTTTTCCCGGGAGTAGTGTCTTTGTTCCGTCTGCCGCGCGGGTTCATCGGATCTGACCGCATGGAGAGCGCGATGCGGTTTCGTTTTATATCAACATCCATCACCGTCACCTCGACCCTCTGATTTGCCTTTACGACATCATGGGGATTGCGGACAAACTTGTCGGTCAGCGCGCTGACATGCACGAGCCCGTCCTGGTGAACCCCGATATACACAAAGGCGCCTTTTTTTCTAAACCCTTATAAATTTACACAAGATATCTTACACTACCCCACTTATCTTTCCATTTATTAAAAAATACTCTGTTAAAAAATACTCTTGACACACAAATTTTATCTTCATATACTCTCGACACAAAAGAGCAATATCTTATCAATGAAACTTTCTAGGTGCCGAGGGTGTTTTGAAAAAATGGCCAACACTTTTTAATATGAGAGATTGAGTTGAGCTATGCTCTTGCCCTAAGAGAGCGAGGGAATAAATAGCGAAGGAGAAAATCGGATTATATGGAAGTTAAATCCCCGTCAACGCGTTCAGTCGATAGGATCGTGGAAGAACAGATCAAAAGGTGGCAAAGTGATCGGAAGAAGAAATACAAGAAACCCATTCGTCCGGTGATAACCATATCCAGACTGCCGGGCGCCGGAAGTCAAATTCTGGCCCAAAGTCTGGTGGATGATCTGAAAATCGACTTTTTCGACTCGGAAATCGTTGAGAAGATTGCGAAGGATTCAAAGGTGAGTGAAAGGATCGTTCAGACCCTCGACGAACAGGATCGTTCCATCGTTGCCGATTGGATCCAGTTGTTAGCCAAGGACCATATGTGGGCCTATGAGTATATGGAGCATCTCACCAAGGTTGTCAACAGTATTGGTGCCCACGGTCATGCCTTGATTGTCGGCCGTGGCGCTGGGTTTATCTTGCCGACGGAAGTAAGTCTGCGCTTGCTGTTGGTGGCGCCGCTACAGACCCGCATTGACAATGTGATGAAGGCATACAACGTTTCTGAGAAGGAAGCGAGACGGCGTGTTGTCAGGACGGAAGCGGATCGTAAGGCCTTTATCCGCAAATATTTCGACGCCGATATGACCGATCCGATATATTACGATCTCGTCATCAATACCCAGAATCTCCATATCGATGTCGCCGTTAAAATAGTTGAAGAGGCATTCAACTCACGACATTGGTATAACTACAATATAAGAAAATAGCAGCGCGGCCGGAAAATGTGTATCAAGCAAGAAAAGCCTCTGGGACTTATTGACCAGGTGGTTTTCTTGCTTGTCTTTCCGGTCCAATGAATTCCTTTCTCACGGCGACAAAGGTTGCTGTTATGTCTGGTCTCGGAAAGTAATTGTCAATTTAGCAATCGTTCTTCTTTCCGTATCAAACCTGCTTTTTTAAAAACATGCAGCATGGGAATATTATCCGAGAAAACCTCTGCCGTAGAGCCAGGGAACCCTTGCCGCTTCGCCAGATAGGTAAGATAGGACAACAACGCTCGGTGTAGCTCTTTGCATGATTTGATCCTATCTCCAGAAGCCGGTTGAACGTTTTATAACTCCTCTACGACGCTTTTCCCCACCAGATCTGCCAAGATGGCGATTTTTTCGCTGTCCTCGGGCGTGATCAACGCCTCCAACCGGTCTATCTGCTTGGCCACCTGAAAGGTATCGTGGGCGACGAGAAGCAGGGGGATGCCCTGCTCCCCAGCCATTGCAATGATGTTTGAAGGGGGGATGATATTATTGGTCAGGAGGACCCCGGCGCTATCGCTTGCAAGGGCGGCGACGATCATGTCGTTCCGGTCGCCGCTGGTGATGAGGAGTTTGTTTTCCTGGTTGAATACGGGGTTTCTCATGCATGTCTCTGCCGACATGGCCCCCACAAGCACATGCTTCACCAAATTGCCCAGTCCGGCCTCCCCGCTCAGAACCTTCGCAAAGAAGGCATCAGCGAGAAAACGCATGGAATAATAGGAAAGGCTTTCTTCATAAGGGATAACGCCCAGGATAGGGACACCCATGGCGGCAATGTCTTTCATGAAACTGTCATTAAAGTCCTTAATATCCTGAACCTTGTTGATGACAATACCCCGAAGACTGCATGCGGACATATTGAAATACTTGTGGATGAATTGAATGTCGTCCATAATACCGTCGGGCTCGCCGGACACAACGACGACGACTTCTGCACCGGTGTAGCCGGCCAGTGTCAATGAATCGAGGGATACAGAGGCTCCGTAACAGATGTCCTTGCCGCCTTCGATGAAAAGGCCGTCCATACCGGTAGAGGCATTTTTGGCCATCGCGCCGACAACACGTCTGGCACTCTCTTCATCATGGACAAAGCGCAGCTTGGCGTGATTAAACCCCAGCGTGACACTGTCGGGATCGCAATCGAGGCCCCACAATTTGATGATCAGACTGGCGTCGTAATCCCAGTTTTTTTTCCGCTGATAGATCAACCGGTCGCCGAAAGGTTTCAGATAACCGTATTTCTTCTTTCGCGATGCCGCCAGCCCCACAATAAAGCTGGTTTTCCCGGCGTTTTCGCGCATTGAAGCGATAAGATAGGCGTTCATTTATGAGTCCTCCTTCTTATTTTTAATGAGAATTCTGACGTCCACGGCGGTGAGGCCGCGGCCCTCCTCGTGAACGACAACCGGATTGATCTCAATATCAGTGATCCTCCGGCAATGATTGATGACGGTGCCAATCTTGATCACCGTCGAGATCACCTCCTCGATGTCTTTTCTTTTCTCGCCCCGGACGCCAAGCAGAAGGGGAAACGAGCGGATTTCCTTGAGCATGCCCATCACGTCTTGCCTGTTCAGGGGCAGGGCCCGGAAGACAACGTCTTTCATGACCTCCACATAGATGCCGCCCAGACCGCACATGACGATCGGTCCGAAGGACGGATCAAGGCGGGCGCCGATGATGATTTCCATGCCAGTCGACACCATCTGGGTAACTTCGACGCCGTCGATGACGGCCTGGGGATTGTAAGCCTTGACGTTTTGTATAATCGCCTCATAGGCATCGATCACTTCCCCGCGAGTGAGGAGGTCGAGGGCGACGCCGCCGGAATCGCTTTTGTGAAGGATATGCCGGGAGACGATCTTCATCACGACGGGGTAACCGATGTCTTCGGCAAAGTTCACGGCCTGGTTGATGTTACGGGCGATGCGGCTCTTGGGGACTGCGACCCCCGCGGCATTCAGAACAGCGATGCCTTCGTTGGCTAAAAGAAATGTCCGGTTGTCCTTGAAAGCCCCGTCGATGATGCTGTTGATCGCTGCCGCGTCGATGGGCGCTTCTTCCGTCTCTACGGTCATATCACGCAAGTAGTTCACGTACCGATAGGAGACCCCCATGCAGGAGATGGCCTCATAGACATCGGAAAATAGGGGAATGTTGCGCCGTTTGAGGGTCTGTAGCGTCTCCTCGACATGAACACCACCGATGGCCGCATAGGTGATGGGCTTGCTCTTCGCCTTGTGTTGTTCATATGTTTCTTCAATCATGGTGACCAGGTTTTCCGAATCAAAGGTGGCCGTTTCACAGTACAGAGCTATGGTGGCATCCATGAACTTGCTTTCAGCCGGCGCTGCCAAAGCCGTTTTATAATCGGCGGAAATGGCCGCGCCAGTCAGGTCGATGGGATTCTTGGTGGAGCCGAAGGCCGGCGTGACGGGGGAAAAGACCTTTTTCAAGATTTCCTGATCGTCATACAGGTCGATGCCGAATTTTTCGCAGGCATCCGAGGCCATAACGCCGATGCCTCCGCCGTTGGTGATGATGACGCTCCGGTTTCCCTTCGGCAGCGGGCTTTCAGCGAGAAATTTGCACCAGTTGAAGGCCTCGTCGAGGCTTTCGGCGCGCATAACCCCGCACTGTTTCATGACGGCGTCGAAGATATCGTCGGAGCCTGCCAGTGATCCCGTATGCGAAGCTGCGGCCAGAGCACCCCTTCGAGAGCACCCCGATTTGATGGCCACAACCGGTTTTCTCGCCGTGGCCTGTCGCAGGACTCGGATAAGGCGTTCGCCCTTTTTCACGCCTTCAATATAAAGGAGGATGACCTTGGTCGGTTTATGACCGATGAGGTATTCCAAGAGGTCGGCCTCGTCGATATCGCACTTGTTTCCCAAGGATACAATAGTCGAAAGGCCTAGGTTCTCCACAGCGGCCCTGCCGATCATGGCGATGCCTAAGGCGCCGCTTTGGGTGAGGATCGCCACCGGACCCTCGTTAACGCCCGTCGCTGAGAATGTGGCGTTGAGGGAGACCGCGGACGAATAGATGCCGAAGATGTTGGGACCCAGGATCCGCATCCCAGCCGCGCGGGCGATGCGGACCATTTCTCTTTCCGCTTCGGCATTGCCCGATTCGGAAAAACCGGACGTGATGATCTGGACGTGTTTGACCCCCTTATCGGCGCAGTTCTGAACGGCGGCAACCACGTTCCGGGCCGGGATGACCACCGTCGCCAGATCGACGGTGCCCTGAATTTCCTCCATGCTTCTGTGTGACTTCAATCCCAGGACATCTTCACCCTTGGGGTTGACCGGATAGACGGCGCCCCGATAGCCGCCTTCGATGATGTTGCGCACGATGCTGTAACCGATTTTTTTCGGATCCCCGGAAGCGCCGATAATAGCAACGGATTGCGGTTCAAAGAGTTTGCGGATGGCGGCTCTTTTCTTCATGACGATCCATGCCTCGAAAAAGGGTTTAAATAAAGCGCATCTTCAGTTCATAGGCCCCGTATTCCATTTTTTTTTCCATATCGAAGCCCATCTTTTCAAAAACATGAAGCATCGGCTTATTTTCCACGAGGACATCGGCGGCGAATCCCTGAAGGCCTTCTTTTTGAGCCAAGATCGTCAAATAGGAAAGCAACTCCGTGCCGATGCCCTTGTCCTGGTAACTGTCCCGCACGGAAAAGGCGACTTCCGCTGTATGGGTCGTAGCGTCCTTGATGGCTTGTCCCATTCCGACGGCCACTTCCTTGCCGTTTTCCTCGACCGTTGCCAGAATGACCATTTCCTGGGAGTAGTCGATGACGACGAATTCCTGGCGCATTGTGTGGGGGATGTCTCTACGCGCCGACATGAATCGCCGCTGGAGGCTTTTATCGGACATGTCGTAAAACAGGTCTTTGATCAGGGGTTCATCATCGATCTTCACGGACCGGAAATGAACAACCAGACCTTTTTTCGTTGTCCGGACCGCTTCCAAGTATTCCGGGTATTCCCCCTTCTTGCCGGGGATGAAGGCCTGGTCTTTGTAGATGAGATTGAGCTTTTTTGCCTCTTCGATCAACTGGGCTCGGAACTTGGGATGGGCGATGGCGATAAGGCTCATGGCGCGTTCCCGGATGTTTTTGCCGTGAACGTATGCGATGCCGTATTCGGTGACGACGTACTGGATGTCCCCCCGGTTCAGTGTGACGCCCGCGCCGCTGTCAAGAAAAGGCACAATCCGCGATATCTCGCCGTTTAGAGCTGTGGACTGGATGACCAGAATGGTTTTCCCGCCGGGGGCCAAAACGGCGCCGCGCATGAAATCGGCGCTACCGCCGATGCCGCTGTAAAATTGTTTTCCGATGGATTCCGCCGTGGCCTGCCCCGTCAGATCTATCTGGAGGGCCGCGTTGATGGCCGTCATGTTTTCGATCGTGCAGATGATCCGGGGGTCGTTGGTGTAATCAATGCCCCGAAATTCAAAGTTGGGATTGTCGTCGATATACTGGTAAGTCTTCGCCGTACCCATGCAAAAGGACGCGATGGACTTTCCTTTGTCGATGTTTTTCCTTGAATTGTTGATAACACCCCGTCGGATCAGCTCAACCATGGAATCGGTCAGGAGTTCCGAATGGATGCCCAGGTCGTTTTTTTCGCCGATGTTGCTCAAAATGGCGTTGGGTGCGCTGCCGTATCCCAACTGAATTGTGTCGCCGTTGTTGATGATCTTGGAAACGTATTTGCCGATTTGCAGGGCGATTTCTCCGGGTATTCCCGGGGAATATTCGAGGAGAGGCTCGTCATGATGGATCATGAAGTCAATTGCGTCCATGTTGATGAAGGTGTCACCGTGGACCCGGGGCATGTTTTCATTAATCTGGGCGATGATGATGTTCGCGTTGTCGATGGCAGCCCGGCAAATATCGACACTGACGCCCAGGCTCACAAAGCCGTTCTTGTCGGGGAGCGATGTCTGGATCAGGGCGACATCGATAGGGATTCTTTTATGGTTGATGAGCCTTGGTATTTGCGAAAGAAAAATGGGTGTGTAATCGGCGATGCCCCGATTGATGGAATCCCTGGTGTTGTCACCGACAAAAAAGGAGTTGTAGCGAAAGTTATAGTTGTATTTTTCGTCGGCATAGGGGGCAACGCCCAAGGTCCAGATATGCATGACTTCCGCCTCGGCAAAGGCCTTGGGGTTATTTTCCACATATTTCATCAGGGCCTGCAGGGCGTACTGGGGTTCGCCGCAGGCCGTACTGATGAAAATCCGGTCGCCTCGCCGGATGTGGGAAAAGATTTCATCTTCGGGTGCAAATTTTTTCTGATATTTTTGTTTAACGTTTTTCAGGTGCTTTGGGTCCATGGATGACATGGTTGCCTCCTCTTTAGACTGAGGACAGATTTGAAATCTGTTCCGAAAAGATAGGATAGAACCCACCCTCTTAATAATACTACACTATAATGCCATGGATGGGAAAGATTTTTTTGATGAATGCCACGATTTGATCTGCTTCTTTGCGGCATTTTTGTTTTTCCGGTCCCTTGAGAGTAAAAGGAGCATCTTCCAGACTGCCGATGCGCGTTTCCGGGCCGTACATCATCCCCCCTACCAGACCGGCAAAGGAATCCGTCATTTTTATTCCGCAAAGGGTCGCCCATATCAGGGCCCAGAGGGCCGCCGTTTTGTAGATCTCGTATCCGCCGCCGCCGGTCGCCATGATACGGGGACAGAGGCTTTTCAATGTTTTCATGACCGTCTCATAACTGTGGCTGGTGAGGTTCAAATGCGCCAGGGGGTCGTCTTTATGGGCGTCGCCGCCGCATTCAATAAACAGGATATCCGGGTTGAAGGCCGCGATAAGGGGCGGCACGATGTCATCAAAGACGGAGAGATATATGTCGTCGTCGGTTCCGGCATGAAAGGGAATATTCACATTGAATCCTTTGCCGGCGCCGCTTCCCGTTTCATCTACATCCCCCCCCCACGGATAGAGGGATTGACCGCTTTCGTGCAGGGAAATTGTCAGTACGCGGTCGTCTTCATAGAAGGCCTCTTGGACGCCGTTGCCGTGATGGGCATCGATGTCGCAATAGGCGACGCGTTTCCCTTCATTCAACAGGGCTCTGATGGCGATGGCAATGTCGTTGACATAGCAGAAGCCTTCGGCAGAACCGCTTCTGGCATGATGGAATCCCCCATGGGGATTGAAGACAACTTCCGCTTCTCCCTTTGCCAGGAGCATGGCGCCTTCGTAAGTCGCGCCGGCTGCTTCGAGGGCGAAATCGAGCATGCCGATTATGCTGGGATTATCGCTGGTGCCGATGCCGGCGTCCAGCATGTTGATAGTGAACTTTCCGAGATTGTTGAGCTTCAACAGTTCGACATATTGGGCGGTGTGAAATAAAAGAAGCAGTTTTTCATCCAGCTTCTTGGGGACCATGATCCTCTGGTTCGGCTCGAAGATGAGGGAGTAACGGTTCAAAAGTTCATAAAACAACTTTGCCCGCACCGGCTTAAACGGATGATCGTGGCCGTAATTAAAAGATGCCAGCTTGTCCGAATAAAAGAGGATATGTTGAATCTTTGTCTCCATGATATCAGATCATGCTCCCGATTTAAGATTTTAACGTATAGATGGCAAGAAAGAGCGGTTTTTTTCGATTAAGTCTATTTTATTAATTTTTTAAGGATAAAAAGGATCGGGAAATATTTTTCCACCCTGTCAAGCCAACAGACGAGAGGAGCATTCAGGATCTCTTTTATTCTCTCCCTGAACAAGATGTGTTACCAGATACTTTACCCAACTCAAGGCCCTGTCACATAAGGCGGCCCAGCCATTAGTGGCTATTGATTATATGGATAGAATGGCCATTGTTGGTGTGACAGGAAGAGAAGAACCGGAGAGTAAAGAGCGCATCATTGCCGTAGTTAGCTATAGCAGAAATCTTGCGGAAGTTGCGTTTACAACACATAATAAATGGCAAAATAGGGGTATCGGTACATTTCTGTTCAAGTATCTAATCCAGATTGCCAGAGAACATAATATCGCAGGTTTTGCCGCTGACGTACTTAGCGAAAATACCCACATGCTGCGGGTCTTTCAGAATGCCGGCCATGTGCTGGAGACCAGACTGGAATATGGCGCATACGAATTAAAATTGCTGTTTGAAAAATTGCCTCCTCACACAACGTAAAACACATCAAAAGTAACTGCCTTAAAATCTTTATCAAATTTCCAGATATGGAATAAGTTGAAGATCTCTCATCAGATGCTTTAATCTTTTTGGAGTAATGATCAACGTAACAACCCTGCGTCTTTTGCTTCTTTGGTGAGCTGATCACGAAAATCCGGGTGCGCGATGGAAACCATGGCTTTTACCCGCTGCTCGTTGCTTTTATTGTGCAGGTCGGCAATGCCGTACTCGGTTACTATGTATTGAACGTCAGTCCTCGGTGTGGTTACCACGGTACCAGGAGGTAAAACGGAAGCTATTCTGGATATTGGCCCATTCTTGGTATTCGCTGCCGATTTAAGCGCAATAAAAGACAGTCCCCCCTTGGATAGTTGAGCACCTCTGACAAAATCAATCTGACCCCCTGTGCCGCTGTAGACAGAAAAACCCAAGGTCTCAGAACACACCTGTCCTGTTAGGTCAACGGTAAGGGCATTGTTTATCGAGACAAAATTATCGATCTTGGCAATATTAGTGACATCATTTATGTAGGATATGGGGAACGTATCTACGAAAGGATTTCTATCCATGAATTCGTACAGTTCCTTGGTTCCGATACCGAAACCACATACTATCTTGTCGCGATGGAAGGTCTTTTTCTCACAGTTGATGACCCCTTTTTTGGCTAATGTCACCATGGAGTCAGTGAGCATCTCCGTGTGAACCCCAAGGTCTTTCTTGTTCTCAAGTTTGAAACCTACAGCGTTTGCGAGTTTGCCAAGCCCGATCTGTATGCATGCCCCGTCAGGGATTCGCTCAACAATATACTCAGCAATCTTATGTTCCTCTTCTCCTGCTATGATGGGGGGAATCTCTGCAAGATCATGATCTGCCTCGCATATATAATCAACCTTGCTTACATGGATATGTGCATCCATACCATTGACAAAGGGTGTTTTCTTATTGACCTGGACGATGATTTTATCGGCCAGCCTTGAAACAAGGCCGTTGTTGAAGGTTCCCAATGGGCCAAAGCTCATATATCCCCTTGCATCGGGCTCTGACACCTCAAATATTGCCACATTAAAGGACAACGTATCGGTAGTGAGTTCTTCTGTCTTAGAAAATTGGTACGATGTCACTTCTATATTGCCTTGTGGGAGAAACATTCTCTCCAAAGGACCGGCAAATATGGTGTGATGTTTGATGTGCCCCCTATACTCGGCTTGGAGATAGTCCAAGGGGTTCATCAGGAGGCCTGAAAGAATGGTTACGTCTTTTAGTTCTTTGTAACGTTTTGAAATAGCCGCAATGATGTCAATTGGTGTACTTGGACCTGCAGACATCATTATACCGTCACCGGACTTGATTTGTGCCGCGGCATCTTCGACTGAAATCAATTTTCTCTTGTACTCTTCTTGCCAATCCATAATAAATCCCCCTTCTTGGGTCTCCCCATGTTGACCGGATAATGATTATTTGTTAGCAAACATATCGTTCAGTCAAGAGGTATAGCGGGGCTGTTTTTGCTTGTCAAGGGATATTTCACATCGAAAAACAGGGGCTGGCGATGCGATTGGGAGAGGAAGGTGGAGCAGCGGCCGGCCTTTTTAGAAAATCAGATCACCTTTTGGTCGAGTCACCCGGCAAGAGGGCATTTTTGAGCACAATCCAGACAGGCCTCTCCACTACGCCTCAAATGATCCTTCGAATTTTCAAAGCGTCATGACTTGATATAGTTGTCCCAGTCCCAAGAATATTAGGGGTCGGCGTAAATGTGATCATTACCGTTCGAAGTCTTGCATGCCTTCAGTAAAATCGGGACTGACGCTTTCAGGAAGAAAATCCTTTTTGGGTAAGTACACTTAAAATGGCGGAACCTTAATTCTGAAACTGAAAAGGGGTCATTCCCCGCTCCTAAGCTAATATGCTTTCCATCCTTTCAGGACATCGGCGAATAGATTTCCCGATGTTTTTCCACCCGTCTCACGTCTCGCAGGTTTTTTGCCGGTCTTCTTTTTCCCCGGGAGTAGTGTCTTTGTTCCGTCTGCCGCGCGGGTTCATCGGATCTGACCGCATGGAGAGCGCGATGCGGTTTCGTTTTATATCAATATCCATCACCGTCACCTCGACCCTCTGATTTGCCTTTACGACATCATGGGGATTGCGGACAAACTTGTCGGTCAGCGCGCTGACATGCACGAGCCCGTCCTGGTGAACCCCGATATCCACAAAGGCGCCGAACTCGGTCACGTTCGTTACAATGCCGGGCAGTTTCATTCCCACCTCAAGATCCGCCATTTTGCTGACGCCTTCGGTGAAGGTGAAAAGTTCAAACTGTTCGCGCGGGTCACGGCCGGGCTTTGCGAGTTCACCCATTATATCCGTGAGAGTCGGCATGCCGGTGGTGTCGCTGACATAGTTTTCCAGTATAATCTTTTTACGAAGCTCGGCGCTGGTCATCAGGTCTGAAACTCTGCAGCCAAGATCGCTTGCCATCGATTCGACAACGGGGTAGCTTTCGGGATGGACTGCCGAGGCATCGAGGAGGTTCTCCGCGCCCCTTATTCTCAAAAACCCGACCGCCTGTTCAAAGGTTTTTGCACCCATTCCCGGAACCTTCATCAGTTCGGCGCGCGAGGAGAATGCCCCCTTTTCATTGCGGCAGGAGATTATATTTCCGGCCAGTTTCTCTGAGAGGCCCGACACATAGCTCAGGAGTTGTTTGCTTGCTGTATTCACCTCTACGCCAACCGCGTTCACGCAACTTGTCACAACATCATCCAGAGATTTTTTCAGGGCTTTCTGATCCACGTCATGCTGATACTGCCCGACACCTATGGCCTTTGGGTCTATCTTTACCAGCTCCGACAGGGGATCCATAAGGCGTCTCCCGATTGACACCGCGCCACGAACGGTCAAGTCATAATCGGGAAATTCCTCGCGGGCAACCTTGGAGGCGGAATATACCGACGCGCCGCTTTCACTGACCATAATCACGGCGACCGTTCTGCCGAAGCCTATGCCCCTGCAGAATTCTTCCGTCTCGCGTCCGCCTGTGCCGTTGCCGATGGCGATGGCATCGATGCTGAAACTCTCCACCAGTTTTTTTAGTGTTTCTTCCGATTCTTTTGTGCGGTTGCGCGGCTGGAGCGGGAAGATCGTATCGTTGTGCAGAAGCTTTCCCTGTGGGTCGAGGCAGACAACCTTGCACCCGGTGCGCAGGCCGGGATCGATGGCAAGGACCCTCTTCTGTCCAAGGGGAGAGGCAAGGAGCAGATTTCTGATGTTCTGCGCGAACACCCTGATCGCCTTTCCGTCCGCCCTGTTTTTGCTTTCAAGACGAGTCTCCGTTTCCATGGATAGTGAAAGAAGACGCTTGTAGCTGTCTTTCACCGCGAGGCGCACCTCCCGCGCGGCGGGATTATCACCCTTTACAAAATGCCGTTCCAGTATGTCGATAGTTCTTTCCTCATCCGGGAGCACGCGAAATATGAGAAATCCGTCGGCAGCGCCGCGGCGGATAGCCAAGACACGGTGCGACGGCGCCTTGGCCACGGGTTCTTCCCAGTCAAAATAATCCCTGTATTTTGCCCCCTCCTCTTCTTTGTTCTTCGCAATCTTTGAATGTATGACAGCCTTCTTGGCGAAAAGTTCCCGCAGGGCAGCTCTGACTCCCGCATCCTCGTTTATCCACTCCGCAATGATATCACGCGCGCCGGCGAGCGCGTCTTCAATTGTTTCCACGCCCTTTTCGAGATCAATAAAGGCGATAGCCTCCGCCTCCAGGTTGATGTCACCCTGTTCAAATATCTTTGCGGCCAGCGGCTCTAGCCCACGGTCTCTTGCCGCCATTCCACGGGTACGCCGTTTCGGTCTATAGGGCAGATAGATATCTTCCAGAAGGACCAAAGTTTCGGCAGACAGTACCTTTTCCTTCAACTCGTCGGTAAGCTTGCCCTGTTCCTCCAGCGATTTGAGAACGGTTCCTCTTCGTTTATCCAGCGTACCGAGTTGCTCAGCCCTGTCCTGGATGGATATGACCTCTACCTCGTCCATCCCCCCGGTTGCTTCCTTGCGATAACGGGCGATAAAAGGAACAGTTGCCCCCTCTTCTAAAAGCAGCAAGACAGCCCGTACCTGTTTTTCCGTCAATTGCAGTTCCTGCGCTATCTTTATAATCTGTTTTTCAGTCATTCGTATTTTGGGCTCCATATGATTTCGATTCTTCGGGAAATTGACAAGGGACAGGATGTTAAGGATTTAAAAACATCCGAAACCGTTCCGGTATCTCAAAGTTTTTTCCTGAGGCATAATTCTTAGCTGAAGGGCATGACATACCTGTACATCATCCAGAAATGTGAAAAGGTTCCCATCATGACAAAAACATGGAAAATTTCATGGAACCCGACAATGCGGGGCCAGGGATCAGGCCTCTTGATCGCGTAGATTATGGCACCTGTAGTATAAAACAACCCGCCAATGAGCAGCCATGTCACTCCCCCGAGATGAATGGTTTTTATCAACGGCCATACGACAACAATGGCCAGCCACCCTGTGACAACATAGATAAGAGTGTAAAGCCACCGCGGAGCCTGGAGCCATAAAATTTTCATAAATATGCCGCACGCGGTTACCCCCCATATGACTCCGAACAGGCTCCACCCCCAGGGTCCTCTCAACGGAATAAGGCATATGGGCGTATATGTGGCCGCGATAAGTATAAATATCATCATGTGATCAATCTTTCGCAGACGCAGCGCGGCCTTTTCCGAAACGGGCAGCCAGTGATACAGGGTGCTCGCAGTATAGAGCAGGATCATCCCCGCTCCAAAGATGGAGAAAGCAACTATGTGAACGGGTCTAACGGGGTGAGTAGAGCCCCATATCAGGAATATCAATCCTGTAACAGCAAGGATAATGCCTATGCAGTGCGTAAGGCCACTGATCGGATCTTTCAATTTTACCATAATTACAGATCCTCATGCGGGTTGCACCATCTTCCCATTAATGGGAAGATGGTGCGTCAAATTTCCGGCGTGTCGGTGCGAGATCTGCGGGTTGTGGGCTGAATCCTGCAGTGCCGGAGGCCGATACTATTGCATTTTCAGGCATGTTGTCAATTGTAAAAATCAGTGGTTCTCTTGTAACAGGGACCACAGTTTTATGTTCGGCTTTGATGGTTTGATATTTGATAAGAATTGAGGTCCCCATAAAAAACATCAGGATTAGGAAAAATCTCCAGAAAACGCTTGCATTATGTTCCTATTGTTATAAGAGTAGCAAAAAATTACAGAGTATTTATTCGAGCAGGAAAGGAAAAAGAAAATGCGGATAACACAGGGAAAGTGGTTTTACGTACCGGTTGTGATTATAGGTATGGCATTGCTTGCCATGCAGGCATGCAATAAAGAAGAGGTAAAGCTCCCGGAAGGCACAATAGTGGTAGTAAACGGAGCAGTGATCACTCAGGAAGATCTTGATGCAGAGTTGTCCATGGCGCAGCAGCAATTTGCCGCTATGGATCAGTTAGACGATGAACAACTTGCTCAAATCAAGGCAGATCTCCTTGAGAGTCTTATCTCCCGTAAGGTGCTCTATCAGGAGAGTCAGAAAAAGGGAATAAAGGTGGACGATGTGACCATCGATGAACGCCTTGCGAACATGAAAAAACAATTTCCAAAGGAAGACGATTTCAAAGCTATGCTGGAGAAGATGCATCTTACTGAAGATGCTCTGAAGTCCCAGTTGCTTGAAGGGATGGCAATCCAGAAACTCGTAGACCAGGAAGTCATGAGCAATATGGAGATATCGGACAAGGATACGAAGGATTATTACGATAAGAACACGGACCTCTTCAAACAACCAGAAAAGATTCAGGCAAGCCATATCCTTGTCAAGGTTGAATCGGGGGCGGACGAATCAGTTAAGGCTGAAGCACTCAAGAAGATCAAGAAGATACAGGAAGAACTGAAAGCGGGTGGAGATTTTGCTGAACTTGCCAAAAAATATTCGGACTGTCCCAGCAGCGCCAAAGGTGGTGACCTCGGCTACTTCGGACGGGGACAGATGGTAAAACCCTTTGAAGATACAGCCTTTTCTCTGAAACAGGGAGATCTAAGCGATATAACCGAAACCGACTTCGGTTATCACCTGATAAAAGCCGGGGACAGAACCCCTGGGGTTGTAACCGATTACAAGGATATCAAAGAAAAACTTGCCCAATATCTGAAACAGATGAAGGCCAAGGAAGAGATGAAGAAATATGTTGAAAGTCTGAAGGAAAAGGCAAAGATAGAAAGATTTCTTCCAGAAGCTAAAAAGCAGAATTCATCTGAATAAGGCACGCTAAATGAAAGCCGCCTGTTGGCAGGTGATTTGTCCCGGAATAATTTGATCTCAAGGCCGGGAAAACTTTCACGTACATTTACACCCATTGTCAAAATAAAAAAGGAGGTTGGCTTTTTACCCAACCTCCCGTTATTTCTGGTAGTCCCACGGGGAATTGAACCCCGGTTTCCGGCGTGAGAGGCCAGCGTCCTAACCGCTAGACGATGGGACCATGGCTGGGGGACCAGGATTCGAACCTGGGTAGCAGATTCCAGAGACCTGAGTCCTACCGCTAGACCATCCCCCAATGGAATAGCCTTTAACGGACGGTAACTAGACAAATAATCCTCAAAAGTCAAGGTTTATTTCTCAGTTGTTACTGATTCCCCAATGTCTGTCACTATTCAGGCGTCAATATGATTTTTGCGTTTTTACTGTATTAGAAGGGGAAGTCTGAGTTCCGGCCGATGTGGAGGCACCCCAACCCGGAATAGTAACCGATATCTAAGGGATTTAGTGCGTAATATCAAGCGGTAAAGCCATTATCCAGAAGGCGTCGCATTGTATTTGCCGCACTGTGCTGCGCTATTTCTTACCCGGGGAATTATAGAATTATCTTGACATTAGATCAAAATTGTAATTATGCTCCGTTCTTTTTAGCTATATATTTAACAGGACAAGTTTTGCAGATCAACATCTCAAATATTCCGGAAGAGGGGTTGAATCTCCGGTTCTCTAAAGGTGAAAAATGGTTCCACCGGTCACTGCCGATGGGTGATGATTCTGGTTTTTGCGTGCGGAACATTGACGTTAGATGCTTTGTGGAGAAGGTCTTGAAGAATGTGTCGATCACGGGTAGAATCGGAGTCGGAATTGGACTTGAGTGCTGCAAATGTCTGGAAAAATTCGACTTTCCAGTAGAGATTGAGTTCAAATATGTTCTCATGCCCGCTTACGATCTGAAGGAAGACGATCTGGAGCTGACATATGAAGATCTGGAATGCGGTTATTATGAAGGTGATATAATAGATCTGGGTCAGATTGTAGTAGAGCAGGTTGTCCTGCATGTTCCGGTTAAACCCCTTTGTAATGCTTTTTGTAAGGGGCTTTGTCCCGTCTGCGGGATAAATCTTAATATAGAGAAGTGTAATCATGAAACGCAGCAGATAAGTAGCTCATTTGCTGCGTTAAAAAATTTTAAGACGAAGAAGGAAAGGTAGTTGTACTATGGCTAATCCAACCAATAGACATTCGAGAACAAGGAGAAATAAGAGAAGGACTCACGATGCCCTTGAAGCTGTCACCACCTCCGTATGCTCACAATGCAGTGAACCAAAGCTGCCCCACCGCGCATGTCCCCATTGTGGTTTCTACAAAGGGCGTGAAGTTATTTCCGTTGAATAGATTTTCCCGGAGTATGTGCTCTGAGGGAGAAGAGTTATGGATAACTTGGGTATAGTCTTTCCCGGTCAGGGTTCACAATACGTAGGAATGGGAAGGGAGCTGTACGAAGGGTTTAAAGAAACAAGGGAAATCTTTGCGGAAGCGGAAGAAGCCCTCAACACCAACCTTGCGAAGCTTTGCTTTGAAGGGCCGCAGGATGTCCTCGATCTGACGCCAAACACTCAAACGGCAGTATTGACAGTGGGTGTTGCCCTCTACAGGGTATTTGAAAAGGAAATAGGCATAGAGCCGGAGGCCATGGCGGGACACAGCTTGGGAGAATATGCCGCTCTCTGTGCCTCAGGGTCCATCGATTTTTCCGATGCCGTCAAACTCGTACATGCAAGGGGACGATACCAGCAGGAAGCGGTGCCTCAGGGCAAAGGCTGCATGGCGGCCATTATTGGCCTTGACAGGGGATCCGTTGAAGAAATATGCCGGAATACGGACAAAGACCATGGAGTGGTCGCGTTGGCGAATATCAACAGCCCGGGTCAGTTTGTTGTCTCCGGTAACACCGCAGCGGTTGAAAAGGCCATAGTGTTGGCAAAGGGGAAGGGCGCCCGGATGGGTATCAAGCTTCCCATAAGTGTTCCCTGCCACTGCAACCTCTTGGACGAAGCGGCGGAAAAGCTGGAAAAAGATCTTGACAATGTCTTAATAAAAAAATGCAGGGTAAAGGTAATACCGAACTTTGATCCGGAAGCTCTGCATTCGATAGGTACTACCAGAAAGCTCCTTGCAAGACAGCTGAATTCCCCCGTAAGATGGCAGGAAACGGTAGAACGGATGTACAAAATGGGGATAACGACAGTGGTTGAGATAGGGCCGAAGAGGACTTTATCAAGTCTCATAAAGAGGATAGACAGCCGTATCAAAACCCTTAATATAGAAGATATGGCCTCTCTGAAAACAACAATCGATTTCTTTAACGGTGACGAGGCGGCATAGGCCCACATTTTTTTCGGGGCAGTCCCGACGAGTCGGGATTACGAAATGTTTAGTTTGTGGTTTTGCCGCCTTGGGAGAGAACTACCGGCAGGGCGTGTATAGAAATCATTCTTGAAAAAAATAAGGTACATATGGAAACGCCAGGCGGAAAACCTCTGGATGGGAAAATAGCGCTGGTAACGGGTAGCTCGAGGGGAATTGGAAGAGCCATTGCGGTGGAGCTTGCCCGCGCGGGGGCTTTTACCTTCATAAACTATGTTCGCAATGAAGGGGCGGCCCGCGAGACGCTTGAGATTGTGGAGGACCGGGGGGGCAGGGGTAGTCTGCTGAGTTTTGACGTATCGGATTTCGATGCCGTCCAGGATGCCATAAGAGGCATAACGGAAGAAAAAGGCAGGATCGA
>Ga0268278_1000512_pt1 | contig 26616 bp, 26 predicted proteins | sample saktaG_3_FD_190135 | JGI IMG/M metagenome (GOLD analysis project Ga0268278, IMG submission 190135) | Saline water microbial communities from Sakinaw Lake, British Columbia, Canada - sak_2010_1_5_55m | ecosystem: Environmental > Aquatic > Non-marine Saline and Alkaline > Saline ...
TACTCCTCCGCCCAAAATAATTGATTTAACATTAAATTCCCGAGCAGCTTTAAGGGTTTTTTTAATTAAAACATCAATAATTGCTTGTTGAGTTTCTTTGCAAATCTGTGATATAAGTTTTTCATCGTTTTTAAATTTTTGGAGTTTTGTTCCCCTGTTAAATTTCGCCGTAGGCGAACCCGCCTTGCGGGATTTAACAGGGTGTACTAAATAGAGGACAGCTGTTTTTAGGCCCGAAAAACTGAAATCATAATCAAGAGAATTAAGCATAGGCCGAGGAAGTTTGATTTCTTTTCTTACTTCTTTGGCTTTTTGGGCATATTGAGAAATGATTGGTCCACCGGGATATCCTAAGCCAAGTAATTTAGCCACTTTATCAAAGCATTCTCCAGCTGCATCATCTCTGGTTTGTCCTATTTTTTTATATTGATTATATTTTTTAATAAGCACTAATTCGGTATGTCCACCAGAAACAATTAGTCCTAAAGCTGGAAATTGGGGCTGATTATTGATAAAATTAACGGCAATATGCCCCTTGAGGTGGTTAATCGGCATAAGGGGCTTTTCCCAAGCATAAGCCAATGTTTTAGCGCTTTCTACCCCAACTAAGAGTGAGGTTATTAATCCTGGTCCAGTAGTTACAGCGATTAAATCAATTGCAGATGGATTTAAGGTTAAAGATTTTTTAATGACAGGTATTATTTTTTTAATGTGTTCGCGGGCAGCTAATTCTGGAATAATGCCTCCGTATTTACTATGAATAGGAATTTGGGAAGCAATAACCTTGCTTAGGATTTTAAAAGATGGTTTATTTTTTTGATGTTTAATCTCCAACAATGAAGCTGCTGTTTCATCACACGAAGTTTCAATACCAAGAATAATAAATCTTTTTTTATTATGTTCCAATGTTCCAATGTTCCAATGTTCCATACTATTGACTTTAACATAAAATATTTTTTTGACAAATCATTTAATTGTATTAGAATTAAGGGGTAACTATTATTGATTAATAATATAATATATGTCAGAGATTTCTCCAGCTATACGAAAATTAATTAAAGATTATCAATTTTGGCAAAAATCGCTTACTCCTGATCCAGAGGCGATTACTATTAAGGTTGATGAAGTAGCCAGCAAGGTAGCTTCTTTTTATGAGCGCATTAGAAAGATAGTAGACTGGAAAGAACAGCATTTAATGAGAAGGGTAGCTATTGAGAGAATTTTAAAAAGAAGGTTGCTTTTAAGGACCAAAGAACAACAAATTTCCGAGCCCTTTATTTTTGAATTAGTAAGGGGAGGATATTTTTCTAATGCCCCCATAGAGAAAGCTAAGGTTGGTATAACTCAAAATATTTTAGATAAATATATTTTTATTTTAGATAATTTAAAGAAAATAGATATTAAAGATAAAAATAAAGGCGAGCTTTATACGGGGATATTAGGTATAGCGGCTTGCGAAATTGAAGAAACCTTAGATCCAAATTTTTATTTTAAACAAAATGCTCTTTTAAGCTTTGTAGAAACTATAATGAGGGCGCGTATAAAAATTGGTGAAAGAGCTCAAAAATTGAGTGAGATTACTGAAGAAGAAATAAATATACAAATTTATGTTGCCGCTCAACAAGCTCTTTTTAGATTAGATTTACCGATTATTAGCTATAACCTTATTAAACGTCGTTATCCATTTTGGGAATGTGCTTCTCAAGATCAAATTCAAGAATTTGCTCAAAATATTTGTATTATTTTAGAAGACATTGAAAAAACGCTAGATCATCCATTGGCAGATAAATTCTATAAAATAGCAGAGAGGTATGACACACCTTATTTGCTCTTAGACGACATTATAACTGAAAATCCTCAAGAAATTGCAGTTGAAATTCCTGATCAAAATAATTTAGATAAGTTGGTTTCTAAAGCATATTCTTTGCGCCTTAAAACGCTACGATCTCGTATAGGTAGAGCAGCTTTTTATAGTACTTTATCTATTTTTTGTACTAATATATTTACCCTTTATGTTTTAGAGTTTCCTTTTGCTAAATATGTAATGGGTAATATTAATCCTGTGGCAGCTATAGTAGATGTTTTGGGCCCAACTTGTTTAATGCTCTTTTTGATTTCTACCGTTAGAATGCCACCCAAAGAAAACAGAAGGTTGGTTATTCAAGAAGTGCAAAAAATAATTTATGATGATCAACCAGAAGAAAGTTATGAAGTGGAAATCTATCCCAAGGGCAATATAATTTTTAGATTGATTAATAATTTACTTTACACTATTAGTTTTTGTGTTTGTTTTGGTCTTATTCTTTTTGCCCTCTATAAATTAAGTTATCCACCGTTATCCTATGCTTTATTAATCATGTTTACTTCCTTGATTGCTTTTACTGGGACAAAAATCAGAAACAGGTCTAGAGAGTTGCATGTCACAGAGAAGAAAGAAAGTTTTTTCCAGGTTATTGTAGATCTATTTTCTTTACCAGTAATTCGTTTAGGCAAATGGCTTCTTGCTCGTTGGAAAAAAATTAATATTTTGGGGGTAGCTTTTAATGTTTTAATTGATACTCCCTTTTTAATATTTGTAGAATTTTTAGAACAATGGAGATATTTTCTAAAAGAGAAGAAAGAAGATATTAGATAAATCATTGGAACATTGGAACATTGGAACATTGGAACATTGGAACATTAATTTGTTTCTTATTTCTTTTTTAATAATTAATTGATTGCGTTTATGACAAAATACATTTTTATAACTGGAGGCGTAATGTCGGGCTTAGGTAAGGGTATTGCTACGGCTTCCATTGGTAAAATTTTACAGAGTAAGGGTTATCGCATTACAGCAATTAAAATTGATCCATATATTAATGTTGATGCTGGCACCATGAACCCAATAGAGCATGGTGAAGTTTTTGTTACAGAAGATGGATTAGAAACAGATCAAGATATAGGAAACTATGAGAGATTTTTAAACCAAAATATTTCCAGTTTAAATTATATGACCACTGGAAGTGTTTACAATGCAGTTATTCAAAAAGAAAGGAACTTGGATTATAATGGCCGATGCGTAGAGGTTATTCCAGATATTCCCAACGAAGTTATTGGTCGCATTAAAAAGGCAGGCCACAAAGCTAAGGCTGAAATAGTATTGATAGAAGTTGGGGGAACAATCGGAGAATATCAAAATGCTATATTTTTAGAAGCAGCTAGAATGATGAAACTAGAAAATTCCCATCATGTTCTTTTTGTTATGCTTAGTTATTTACCTGTTCCCGCTAAGATTGGCGAGATGAAAACCAAACCGACTCAGTATGCTGTTCGTACATTGAATTCAGCTGGCATTCAGCCTGATTTTATTCTGGCCAGGTCATCTAGTCCCTTAGATGATGTCCGCAAAGGAAAAATTTCTATTTTTTGCAACATCAGTGAAACTGATGTTATTTCTGCTCCCGATGTAGAATCTATTTATGATATTCCTCTGAATTTTGAGGATGATAAGTTGGGTAAGAAAATTTTAAAAAAGTTAAAACTACCCATTCGCAAAACTAATCTCCATGATTGGTCTAGGGCATCAAGGATTATTAATAAAGCCCGTCATACGCTTCATATTGGAATAATTGGCAAATATTTTAAAACTGGAAAATTCACTTTAGCTGATTCCTACATTTCAGTAATTGAAGCAGTTAAACATGGTTGCTGGATTAATAATTGTCGTCCCGTTTTTCATTGGATAAATAGCCGAGACGTAGAGAAGTATGGAACAAAAGATTTAAAAAAGATGGCAGGGCTGATTATTACTCAAGGCTGGGGAAAAAGGGGGTCTGAGGGAATGATTAAAACTATTAAATATTGCCGAGAAAAGAGAAAACCTTGTTTTGGTCTTTGTTACGGTATGCAGATGGCGGTAATTGAATTTGCCAGGAACGTTTGCCAATTAAAAGAAGCCACGTCAGAAGAAATTAATTCCCGTTCCAAATATCACGTTATTCATCTTATGCCGAACCAAAAGGAAATGATTGCTAACAAGCAATATGGAGGCACTATTAGGTTGGGCGCTTATCCTTGTTGTTTAAAGAAGAATAGTAGGGCAGCTAAAATTTACAAAAAAAGCGAAATTTTTGAAAGACATCGTCATCGTTACGAATTTAATAATGAATATAGGGAGATTATGGAAAAGAAAGGTTTGGTAATTAGCGGTTTTTCTCCAGATAATAAACTGGTGGAGATTATTGAGATTCCAGGGCATCCTTTTTTTATAGCTACCCAATTTCATCCTGAATATAAATCTAGATTTATGAATCCACATCCTTTATTTGTAGCTTTCATTAAAGCTTGTCTTTCAAATTCCCAGGACTTATCCACAATTGACTAATTAAGGTTTTCGTTTATAATAAAACTAATTAAAAAAACCTGAGGTTAAATTATCACTGTGCAAAAATAAAATAATTTAATCTCTAAAAATTATTTTTGAAATGTTTATTTTAGTAAAAACTATTAAACATATTCCCATTCAGTCGGACGGTTAATTTTTTTGGTTATTATAAAACCAAAGCTCAACCGCTGACTAGGCGGTTTTTTTAATTGTTCTTTGAAAATTAAATAAGTTAGTATAGAGCATCTTAACCTTATTAGGTAATCTCGTTTTGAGTATATTTAATGGGGTGAACACACGCCAACAAAATATTATTTAATTTATATTATATTATGAATTAAATGATGAATTAGAGAATTAATTAGTGCATATGGTGGATGCCTAGACACCAAAAGCCGATGAAGGACGTAGCAGCCTGCGATAAGCCTCGGGAAGGTGGCAAGCAACCTTTGATCCGAGGATTTCCGAATGGGGAAACCCAATTCGTTGAAGACGAATTAACTTAATGCAAATTAAGTGGGGTACCCGGGGAAGTGAAACATCTCAGTACCCGGAGGAAAAGAGAGCGAAATGATAAAATTTTAATTTTATCTGCGATTTCCTTAGTAGCGGCGAGCGAAAGGGAAACAGTCTAAACTTTATAGAATCTAAATTTTATAGGAGTCTTATCTTCGGATATTTCTTTTATTTAATGAAAGGTAGTAAAGCTAAAATATTCTATAAAGTGTTGTGGGGTAGTTAATGTTTTGTTTTTTACTGAGCAAAGTTAGGGTTTAAATTTTTAGTTCAATAGCATGGAATTGCTAACCATAGGGGGTGAAAGTCCCGTAAATTAAAAAAATTTAAATTTTAATAGTTAATTATACCCGAGTAATGCCAAACCCGTGAAATTTGGCATGAATCAAGGCGGACTATCGCCTAAGACTAAATACTTTTGGTGATCGATAGTGAACTAGTACCGTGAGGGAAAGGTGAAAAGTAGCCCGGTTAGGGCGATGAAAAGTACCTGAAACCATATGCTAACAAAGAGTCAGAGCCCTGAGCTTGTCGAAGGGTGATGGCGTTCCTATTGAAGAATGAGCCAACGAGTTTTCTTATCATGTTTGGTTAAGTCTAAATATAGACGAAGCCGAAGCGAAAGCGAGTATTAAAAGTGCGAATTATCAATATGATGGGAAAGACCCGAAACTGAGTGAGCTATCCATGGCCAGGGTGAGTCTGTCTTAATTGACAGAGGAGGCCCGAACCCGTTGACCGTACAACATCATGGGATGAGCTGTGGATAGGGGTAAAAAGCCAATCGAACTCAGTGATAGCTGGTTCTCCCCGAAATAGCTTTAGGGCTAGCCCGTTCTTTACTCTCTGGGGGTAGAGCTACTGGATGAGTGAGGGTGGAGTAATCCTACCTCATTCAATCAAACTCCGAATACCAGAGCCAAAATAGAGCGGAGTCAGACTATGGGGGCTAAGCTCCATCAGTCGAAAGGGAAACAGCCCAGATCTCAATCTAAGGTCCCTAAATTTTCCGTCTCAGACGGATCAGCCTTTATTGGCTGAGGATTAAGTGTAAAAGGTAGTGAAATGACTTGGACAATCAGGAGGTTGGCTTAGAAGCAGCCATCCTTTAAAGAAAGCGTAACAGCTCACTGATCAAGTTGTCTTGCGCCGAAAATGTACCGGGGCTAAATTCAATACCGAAGATGAGAACGTCGATGTTTTGCATCGGCGTGGTAGGGGAGCATTCTTTGTGCGGTGAAGTCAGACTGTAAGGTCTGGTGGAGCGCAAAGAAGAGAGAATGTTGGCATAAGTAGTAAAAAGTTCGGTGAGAATCCGAACCACCGCAAACCCAAGGTTTCCTGGGCACTGATTGTCAACCCAGGGTTAGGCGGCCCTAAGTCTTTGCCGAAGGGTAAAGATAATGGACAGACGGTTAATATTCCGTCTCTAATATTAGCATCTGATGGAATGACGCTTCTGTAAGCTTTGAGCGTGTTCTGGCTATACGCGTTTAAGTAGTTGGGCGGGTCTTCTAGGCAAATCCGGAAGATGTAATGCCTGCTACGAATAAAATTCTCGCAAGGGGAGATTTGAAGGGAGTGGAAGCCAAGAAAAGTTTCTAGGGCTAAGCTAATATTATCCGTACCGCAAACCGACACAGGTGGGTGAGGAGAGTATCCTCAGGTGGACGAGAGAACCCTCGTTTAGGAACTCGGCAAAAAAGCGTCCGAAACTTCGGAATAAGGACTCTCTCTCTGTTTTCGGACAGAGGGGGCGCAGCTAAAGTACGCCAAGCGACTGTTTAACAAAAACATAGGTCCCTGCTCAAACCGTAAGGTGATATATAGGGGCTGATGCCTGGCCAGTGTCAGAACGTTAAGAGGAGAGGTGAAGTTGATACTTCGGTATTGATCGAGCTTTGAATCCAAGCGCTGATGAACGCCGGCGGTAACTATAATGATTTAACGGTTATAGGTTGTAGTTACTTAAATAAATTTGGCTATATGCTGGAAACACCGTTGTATGTCTTGACTACTCGCGGTATTAGTCTTATATAAGAATAGACTAATCACCGCAGTGAAAATGTCAGACTGCGGTCAATCAGCAGGAAAGACTCCTGTAAAATGGAGAATCCTCAGAGACTACACGCCAGACTCCAATATAGTTTTGGAGATGATATAGTCCGCTCTCATAAGCGATTATGAGCTAATTGTATTAGATATTTAGTGTCTATTTGCGATTAGGTTCCGTTAATTTTATTTAACGGAGTTAACATGAAAGAACCGTCCTAAGGTTGGATTTTTCTTGCCTTAGTAAAATCTAGCTATATGCTGGAACGTCTGTACTTTTAATAGTTGCAAAACAAATGTTACTATGGTATAGTTACCCCATAGATAATTAATGATAGAGGTAATTATATGTACAGTAAAAAAACATTTGTTGCAGATAATCAGCAGGAAAGGCAAAAATTAATCGGTTGGATCGTAGGTTTCATTGATGGTGAAGGATGTTTTTCCGTAAGCATCTTTAGAAATCCTACTACCAGTTCCGGTTGGCAAATATTTCCAGAATTTATTGTTGCTCAGGGAGCTAAGAGTGTAAAGGTATTAAAGAAATTAGAAAAATTTTTCCAATGTGGAAAGGTTTATATCAATCGTAAGTATGGTAATCACAGAGAAGATTTATACCGATACTGTGTGAGAAAATTGGATGATTTAGAAAATAAAATTATTCCATTTTTTCGGCAGAATCAATTAAAAACAGCGAAAATCAATGACTTCAGGAAATTCGCAAAAATTGTAAGAATAATGCGTTCAGGAAAACATTTAAGTCAACAAGGTTGTGAAAGAATTGCGAGAATCATTGAAACAATGAATCGAAAAAAGCCAGCCAAATTTTTGTCATCCTCAGAGACTATACGCTAGACCGAGATACATAAAACATTATGTATTCGGAAGATATAGTCCGAGCTTCGGTGAGAGCCGAAGAGATTAGCAGAAATGACTAATCCCTCCTAAAATTAGGAGAGTAACAAAACTGAACGAAATTCCTTGTCGTGTAAGTTACGACCTGCATGAATGGCATAACGACTTGGCAACTGTCTCAACGAGGGACTCGATGAAATTGCAATGGGCGTGAAGATGCGCTCTACGCACAGTTAGACGAAAAGACCCCATGAAGCTTTACTAAAGCTTGATATTGGATTAGGGGTATATCTGTTCAGTAATAGGTGGGAGCTCTTCGGAGCACCAGTGAGATACCACCCTTATATATTTTTGATCCTTAATCCCCCTTTGGGGGGGAGACAGTATCTGGTGGTTAGTTTGTCTGGGGCGGATGCCTCAACTGATCACAATTTCTCCGTTTTTTATTGTGATTCAGGGGCCTTTTGACTGAAAAGTCAAAAGCAAACTGGCTATATGCTGGAAACCCTATTTAATTTTAATAAACCTTAATGGTAAAATTTATTAAAAAGAATCATAGAGATTCGATAGGCAATCAGCAGGGAAGTCGTCACAAAGACGACCCCTCAACGACTACACGCCAGATTCCTGCACTTTGTAGGAATATGATATAGTCTGATCTTTCAGGGAACTGAAAGACTTGGGTTACCCTTAAATCAGGGAAAAATTTAAGATTTCGCCCTTAAATAAACTCAAGACCTAATCAAAAAATATATGTATTCAAATAAAATTGAAAATATTAAGAAAACATTGAAATTAACATCTAAACAACGCCAGATTATTATCGGCAAGTTGTTAGGAGATGGACACCTAGAAACATCTAATGACGGTAAGACATATCGTTTAAAGATAGAACATTCTTTCAAACAGAAAGAATATGTTGATTGGTGTTATCAAGAATTTAAAGACTGGGTTTTAACCAAGCCTCAAATTAAAAAGCAGACATTTAATGGAAAGGCATATGAAAAATATTGGTTTAACACCTTAAGTCATAGTTCTTTCAGATTCTACGCTCATCAATTTTATCCTCAGGATAAAAAAGTTATTCCTAAGTTGATTCATAAGTGGTTGACTCCATTATCTTTGGCCATTTGGTTTATGGATGATGGTTCAATTAAATCTAAGAATCATAGAGCTAGAATTCTTAATACTCAATGTTTTTCAGTTAAGGAAATTAGAAGGTTAATCCTAATTTTGCAGACGAAATTTGACTTAAGTTGCAAATTAAGGAAGCAGAAAGAAGGATATCAAATTATGATATTAGCTGAATCAGCAAATAAATTTTATAATTTGATTAAAGAATTTATTATCCCTTCTATGGACTATAAACTTAAAGGATTAGATTAACACAAATGCCCAAAAGGTAACGGAGGCGTTTAAAGGTTGACTTAGCGCGGATGGAAATCGCGCTGGACGTGTAAAGGCACAAGTCAGCTTGACGGCAAGACTTACAAGTCGCGCCGAGAGGAAACTCGGACTTAGTGAACCGACTCTTGCTTATAGGAGCGGAGAAGATTAACGGATAAAAGCTACTCTGGGGATAACAGGTTAGTTTCGCCTGAGAGTTCATATCGACGGCGAAGTTCGACACCTCGATGTCGGCTCATCGCATCCTGGGGGTGAAGCAACTCCCAAGGGTTTGGCTGTTCGCCAATTAAAGCGGTACGCGAGCTGGGTTCAGAACGTCGTGAGACAGTTCGGTCTCTATCTACTGTGCGCGTTGAAACTTGAGGGGGCCCTTCGATAGTACGAGAGGACCTCGAAGGACGAACCTCTAGTGTACCAGTTGTCCTGCCAAGGGCATTGCTGGGTAGCTACGTTCGGTTTGGATAAACGCTGAAAGCATATAAGCGTGAAGCCGTCCTCAAGATTAAGTTTCTTAGACTCCCGGGAGAACACCGGGTATATAGGCTCTAAGTATAAGTCCAGTAATGGATTTAGCTGAGGAGTACTAATCAGTCATCAATTCTCTAATTTATCATTTAGTTCATAATCCTTTGTGTGAGGACAATAGAATTCTGGTGATTCTACCGGGGAGGTAACACCCGTTCCCATCCCGAACACGGCAGTTAAGCTCCCTAGGGCCGATGGTAGTCCTTTGGGCGAGAGTAGGTAATTGCCAGAATCCTGTTGTTCTCATTAAAAAGACCACTATTTATTTAGTGGTTTTTTTGTTATAATTAAAATACCTTAGCTTTTATACAATAATATTTAATTACAAGGTTCCTGAGCAAAGCGAAGGGTTCTTAACATAAATGTATGTATTATATAACTGATTTACATATTCATTCTAAATATTCTAGAGCTACATCTCCTAAAATGGACTTAGAACATTTAGATAAAGAAGCTCAGATTAAAGGGATTCAGGTTTTGGGTACGGGAGATTTTACTCATCCTATTTGGTTCAAAGAATTGAAAAGTAAATTAAAGTTAGTAGAAGAAGGAGTTTATCAAGTAAAGGGGAGTAAACATCTAACTAATTTCATTTTAACCTCAGAATTATCTTGTATCTACACAAAAAATGGGAGATGCCGTCGTATTCACTTAGTTTTCTTAGCTCCGAGTTTAGAAATAGTTGGAAAAATTAACAAAACATTAGACAAGAGGTTTAACATAAGGTCAGATGGACGACCTATCCTAGGAGTTGACGCCGAAGAATTAACTAAGCTTATTTTTGACATTTCTCCGAAATGTTTTTTAATTTGCGCCCATATCTGGACTCCTTGGTTTTCTTTATTCGGTGCTAAATCAGGATTTGATACAGTAAAAGAATGTTTTGGGAAAATGAGTTCTCAGGTTTATGCCATGGAAACGGGTTTGAGCTCCGACCCAGCTATGAATTGGCGTTTATCAGCCCTGGATAAATACACTTTACTTAGTAATTCTGATGCTCATAGCCCCCGCAACTTAGGTCGCGAAGCCAATGTTTTTAATTTAAAAAAATTAACTTATTCTAATTTAACTAACGCCATTAAAACTAAAAAAGGACTGGAATATACTATTGAATTTTATCCAGAAGAAGGAAAATATCACTTAGACGGACACCGTGCCTGTAATGTTAAAATGACTCCCCAAGAATCTATAAAAAACAAAAATATTTGTCCTAAATGTCATCGTCCCTTAACTATCGGAGTTTTACACCGAGTTAATGAGCTGGCTGACCGTCCCGTAGGATTTATTCCCCTTAAATCTATACCATTCAAAAGCATTATTCCTTTGCCTGAATTGATATCTGAGATAAAAGGAGTAGGCCCTAAATCTAAAACAGTTCAGAAAGAATATGATTCTCTAATTTCTAAAGGAAAGAATGAATTCAATATTTTACTTCATCTTTCTCAGAAAGAGTTGGAAAAAATATCTTCTCCCGAATTAGCTTCATCTATTATTAAGGTGAGAAAAGGAGATGTAATAAAAGAAGAGGGTTATGACGGAGTTTATGGAAGAATTAGAGTTAAGGGATTAGAAAATAAAAAAACTTCTCTCCAAAAAAAAATATTTTGATTAATTAAATTAAAAAGAAAAAAAGATTATGAAAAACTGGAAATCAATTATTTTAATTTTTATAATATTTGTTCTGATTTGGTTTTTAAGATTCTATCTTAACTTTCCTGAGATTAATTCAGAAACCATTAATATTGTATTAACAATATCAAGCATCCTTTTTGGCTTTTTGGCGGGATTTTTTATTTCCGAGTTATGGTCTAGATATTCAGAGATAAGGTCAATCCAAGGAGCTAGGTCTTCAAATGGTTTAAATATGATAAAATATGCAGAACACTTTTTTGGAAACGAAAAATTTAAAGAAAGTTTTTTAAAACTAACAGAAAGAAGTTCTGTCGTTGATGAAATCGTAGAATGGGAAGAAGGTCACCTAGAATTATCATATTATAGAGACATAGAAAAGTCTTTTGCTCTCATTAAAGATGATAATGTGAAGACAAACAAGAATTTGCGTTACTTTGAGAAATTGTTGACAGCATATGATAGATATATCGAAACTACAGTAAGATTAGATACATTGGGGAAAGAGAGGTTGTTCGCTTCCGAATGGGTTATGATGTCCATTCTCTCTTTAATAATCGCTTTATCCATTTTGTTTATTGATGTTTCAAATCTTTTTTTTCGAATTATCGTTTTGACTTTTCCGGTTATAATTATGCTGGCTATGAAAATTATATATGATTTGGACACTCTGGGCTGGAGCAAAGAAAGCGTCTCTCTGGAGCCAAATCAAAGGATTTTCGATGCTTTGGGATTAAAAAGATTTTACCTTAAGAGAAAAAGGAAATTTATTAGTTCGCGAATTAAAGATTATAGGACAGAGAACGATTTAACCCCGGAATTAAAAAATCTTTGCGCTGATGTCGCCAAACTAAGAAAATCTTAAAAAATATGGCAGAAATTAAAAAAAGTAACAAAAAATCTCAAATAAGGCGAGCCTTGATTATAATCCTTGTTTTTTTAGCTGGTTTTTTTAGCAGTGATTTATTTAATTCTTCAGATTTTTCTGATAATACTCTTATTTTTGATGATTCCAAAGATAGGCTTTATTTAGTAACAAAAGTAGTTGATGGCGATACAATTGAAATTAATGGTTCGGACAGAATTCGTCTTTTAGAAATAGACGCACCAGAAAGAGATGAGTGTTATTTCTCAGAATCAAAAGAGGCCTTAAGTAATTTAATAGAAGGAGAATATGTGCGTTTAGAAAAAGATATTTCTGGCGTAGATAATTTTGGCAGATTACTTCGTTATGTATTTTTACCCCAAGAAGAGACAATGGACGATACTTTTGTTAATGACTATATGTTAGAACAAGGATTTGCTGATATATATGAAGTGTCTCAAAGTAAAAGATATAGAGATATTTTAATGCACGGTAGAAACGAAGCAGTGGCTATGAGAAAAGGAATGTGGTCTGCTTGCGAACAAGAATTAGAAGAAGAAATGGAAAAATTTGAAACAAATAATTTTCCTCCAGACCCGAATTGTATTATCAAAGGAAATATTTCTAAAAATGGATATGGAAAAGTATATTTTACTCCCGGTTGCGCGAACTACAAAACAACAAAAATAGATTTTGCAAAAGGGGATATGTATTTCTGCACTGAAGAAGAAGCTCAAGCCGCAGGCTTCACAAAAGCTGCGAGTTGTAAATAAAGGGTTAAAAAAGAATTAATAAAGAATATAATTAAATAATTTATAATTATGTCACCAAAAAGGTGCCCATTTTGCAAAGAGGAAATAAGTATGTTTTACACTTCTTGTCCTCATTGCGGAAGAGTAATTATTGAAACATTTGAAAATCCTAGCCTTGGAGACAATATGCCAAGACACAACAAGTCCTCTCGTTGCAGAAAAATCAAAAAAGTGTTAATAAATCTTTGGAATAGACAAAAAGTTTTAATTGACAGAGTTAAGGATAAATTTAGACGGAAAAAGAAAATATATACTTATCGATTTGATAAATGGAAGAAATATAAAAGAATCATTTTCATTCTTTTGATTATAATCATTATTATTTTAGTTATTAGATCAGGCAATAGCACTGAATATGGCAAGAATGATTCGACCATTTCCACACCTCCTGCTATCCAAAAAGAATATATTTCTTTATCTAATGGGACGATAATAGATTCAATTCCTTTATATCTTGATGGATTAGGAGAGATTAGTATAGATAATGGCACCAGCATGGATGCTGTGGCAAAATTAGTAAGAAATTATCCTCGCAAATCTGTTTATACTGTTTATATTAAGGCAAAAAGCATTTACAAAATGACTGAGATATCTGATGGATCTTATGATTTATACTTTGTGCATGGGCAAGATTGGGACATAATCAATCGGAAATTTTTAGTTAATGCTTCATATTCGAAGTTTGAAGACGGCTTTGATTTTGTCACTCAAGAAGAATATCTGTTAGATGGTATTAACACTAGATATACAGTATTTGAAATAACATTACATTCCGTGGTTGGGGGTTCAGCAGAGACTGATAGGGTTTCCGAAAAGGAATTTAATCAATTTTAGTTTTTTATGCCCATTAATTTATCAGATAAACAAATAAAAAGTAATTTGGAATTCATTAAGGAGCATTTGCCATCACATCCAACGGCCGTAGACGGTTTATATCAATTACCTAAAAATTTATCAGATAATGTTATAAAGACTAATTTTTCTCAAAGTTCGCTACAAAAAATATCAGATCATATTGGATATTTTCTGGGTATTCTAAAAAGCGTTAAAATTAATTTTGTGGAAGAAACCGCTGATCCAAGATGGATAGCGTCCAATACTGGAATTCTCATTCAAGACAATGAAGAATCATCAACGCCTGGCATTTATAAAGTAATTGGCTATGATCATAGCGAAATAGTATTAATCAAAAAATATAGATATCAATTTCAAAATTTATTAGCAATTTTGGCTCATGAATATACCCATCATTACTTGCACGAACATAGGGTTAAGAAAGATAATGTTTCCGAAAATGAAATTTTAACTGAAATTGCTACCGCTTTTTTGGGTATAGGTCAACTTCTAATTGAAGGTTATCAACCGATTACTTGGACCAGTGATTACTATAATTATGTTTTGGTGAGTGGGAGCACGGTACACACAATGACATTGGGTTATGTCACTCCAGCTACAATCAAGAAAGCTATTATTTTGGCGACAGAATTAAGGCAATGGAATCCCAAGGAAGTAGTTAAAAGCTTTAAATCGTTGTTCGATAAACTATCCGTTTATTTAAAATTAATTCCATATAGAAATGAATTTAGAAAAATCGAGAAACACAGGAAAAAGATAATTATTGCTAACAGGATATTAGCAGAAACGACAGAGAGGGAAAAAAGAGAAATAATTATAATCAAAAAGGGATTGAGTGAAATAAAGGCAAAATACAAAAATATTTGTTTGGGATTTAATGAAATATCTCAGAAAGTAAATTTATCATTAGTGGCAAAAGAAGATGGGGAAAGCTTTGTTGTCTTAGCGAATGAGATTTCGCAAGGAAAGATTGAAAACGAAATAGACAATCTTTCAAGAATTAGCGAAGATATTAATAAATTTAGCTATATTAAAGAACAAAAAAATCAATTGACGGACAATATTATCAAATGGCAAATATTATTAGATAAGTATTCAAAAAATCAATAAAAAATAATTTATGGGAAGAGGCAAAATAATTAATTTTCAATATTACAAAAAAGTTGATAGATCAATGATGGATTGGGGATTAACTTTGCCTCAAAAATCGATACCTTTTTTTGATTCTGGGAGAACCCTTAAAGCAGGAACGCAAAGAGATATAGAAATTTTATGGGACAGGAAAATATATGGTGCGAGACTAAGTCATGTTAATCGTAAAAAAGGTAAAGTTTATCAAATAAGATGGGACAATAATAGAGATTTTTTACAAAAACTTAGAAAGACATTCATTCAATCATATGTAATTTTAAAAAGTCAAAAGGAATTGTTCGAGCTTTCCAAGGATGAATCAAAAAGGAAACATTTTAGGACAAAATTGTTAGGCGGACAGCAAGAGGTGTTAATCTTTGAACCAATTAACGATAAGCAAATAAAATGTGAAGTTTTTATTAAAATCGAAAATGAATGGAATACATTATTCGAAAGGTTAGCAAATGAAAATGTTTTTGGATGGTTGTTTGACAAGAATAAGAACTACCTAATTTCTAGAAGCACAAATTGGATAGATGTAAAAAATTTTAATAAACATTCAGAAGCGACAAATGTAATTTATTATTTAGCACACACCAAGATGAAACTATTATACATCGGGAAAGCAGTAGTTTTAGGCAAAAGGGTTAAGTTGGGACGAAAACATCAAAGCATGCCCGGAGATTGGGACAAATTTAGATATGATATCCTAAGACCTGAATATTCAAATATTTTAGAGAGGGTTGAGGATCATACCATTAGAGCTTTTGCATCCATATTAAAAAATAACAAATCTTTTTCTAGTATAGGAATAGGAGATTATAAATTAGTAAACAATAATTGGAAAAAGTTATAAGAATCGTATATAAAAATAATTATTATAGTTTTGCTGAAAAAGGTAATTTATAATTTTTTTACCGAAGATATATGAAATCTAAAGCTCTGTAGACGTCCAACGTCCACAGATATGTTTACCAAAAAATTCAAAAAAGAGGGACAGTCACCCCATTTTATATCCTCTATTTTAAGCCAAAAATATAATTAAAAATAAAAATCTAAAAGATTAATTTGAATATTCGTACAATAACCACTTAGATTGAATAATTAAAAATTTTTAAATTTATGAGCACACCAGACACATTAGAAAATAATATAGATAACGGTACGGAAAAGATTAGTCAACCTAAAGTCGATCAGGATTTTACTAAAAATATAATACCGCCACAGTATAATGGTCTTCCCAGTGAAGTCGTTGAGGAATTATGGACTAATTTAATTTATCTTGATAAAGAAAAAAATCAAACTGAAGCAGAACAACGTCAAAATATTATTAACCAAATCAAGGCAAATGAAAATGCTAGAGAGAAAGAAAAACGAAGTCTACTTATTGAACAATATTCTCAGCTCCCTAATGATAGTAAAGATAAATTTTCTGGCGCTCAAAATAATGCGATGAAAATTACTTATGAACATATTAAAGGTGAACGAGAATTAACAGAATTAACAAAAGAGGAGGGATATGTTCTTAGCAAAATCAAGAATGCATACGAAGATTTTAAAAGAGAAAACCCCGACAAAGAATTTCCATTTAAACTGAAAAGCGTTATAGATAAACAAGTTTGGGACAACCTCAATTATCGTCTTGCTTTTGATGTTTTAAATTCACAAAAAGAAATTTTCGACCATAGTAAAAAAGAGGGACAGTCACCCCATTTTATATCATCTATTTTAAGCCAAAGAATTAACTAAAAATAAAAATCTAAAATTTAATTAAAGAGGTAAAACAAAAATATGAAGGAAAAAAATGATAAAGTGATGAAAAAACTTGATGGTGCAAATATGGATATCGATTTAACGACTGAGAGCAAAAGTATTTCATGGGACCAAGACAAGTGTCCTTGGAATGAACATGAGAACACCAACGAACATAAATGCGCAATAAAGAATGTCTCTATATGCCCCTATTTCTGTGGGATTGAATATTTAGATAATGTCCTTTGTTGTTACCCCTACAAAAATCCTACCAAAGGTAGTGAATAAAATTGCAGTAGAAAATAGGGACAGTCACCATATTTTATGAGCTCTATTTTAAGCCCAAACCCAGACCATTATATCAAGAATTGAAAATAAGCAAAAAATTGATTGAATTTAAAATTTGTTTAATTGAAATTTTTAAATTTAAAAAATAATTTAATTAAAATAATATGAGTTTAGTTAAATGTCCAGAATGTCAGTCAGAAGTATCTGACAGGGCATCGTCTTGCCCAAAGTGTGGTTTTCCCCTCAAAGAATCAGCTGTTTCGTCAAAAGAAAAAATAGTTACAGTGAATAAAGCAGAGAATATTGAATTAACTAGCAAAAAATGGAAAATCATGAAACTAGTTTTTTGGCCCATGTTTATAATTGGGCTTATTCTCTTTTTTAATGGTTTTATGGTTATGATGATAGAAAAAGAAAATGAGTCTGGGGTTATAAAATTTGCAATAGGTTCATTAATGTCTTTCGTAGGTTTTATTGGTTTGATAGTATCTAAATTTGGTTCCTGGTGGCAACATAGGTAATAATTTTTAATGATTGGCGAGAAGAAGGGGACTATCCCCCTAACTCGGCTCCCTAAAACTCGCTTTTAATGCGGGTTTTAAAGCAAAAAATTTGGTTTACCAAAAAATTGATTAAAAATAAAAATCTGAAATTTGATTAGTGATAATTTATGAGATTCAAAATTGATGATAAAATATTTGAACAATATCCATCCTTAAATATTGGGGTTATTGTTGGGGAAGAAATAGATAACTCAGGCGAGAATCCAGATATTCTTTACATGTTATCTGAGTTGTCAAATACGATAAAAGAAAAGTATAATCTTAAGACGCTAAAAGAGGTGCCAAAAATTCATGCATGGAGAGAGGCATATAGAGCATTCGGTGCCAAACCCAAAAGACACACTTGCTCTGTTGAAAATTTATATCGTATGGCTCTTGAAGGCATTCACTTGCAACATATTAACAAAATCGTTGATGTATATAACTATATTTCGCTAAAACATATGATACCCGTCGGTGGTGATGATATAGATAAAATTGACGGTGATATTGTTTTGTGTTTTGCTAAAGGAGATGAGAAATTTATTCGTCTTAATTCAGATGAGGTAGACCATCCCAAAGAAGGCGAGGTTGTATATGCCGATAAGAAAGAGATTTTATGTCGCAGATGGAATTGGCGTGAATGCGATAAATCTAAAATGACTGAATATACCAAAAATGTGGCACTTGTAGTAGAAGGACTTTCGCCCATTTCTAAAGAGGATGTACAGTTAATAGTTGAAGAATTGGGACGATTAGTTGAAAAATTTTGTGGTGGAAGAATCTCAACACATATCCTGAACGCAAAAAATAGGGAAATTGAAATTTAAAATGAAACAAATATGAACAACAGAAAGAGAGAAACTATTAAAATAACAATTATTGTGGTTCTTTATATTATACTGACGCTTATTCTTTGGAAAATAATTCAAGGTTATTTAACAACTGATTTTTTTGCTTCAATTTTATCTAATCTCGGTATTTTAGCACCAATAATAATGACCTTAATACAGGCATTACAAGTATTAATTGCCCCAATACCTGTCCAGCCCGTTTCAATTGCAAGTGGATATATTTTTGGCGCTTTCTGGGGATTTATAATAGCTTATGTTGGTCTTGTTCTTGGAAGCTTTATAGCATTTCATATTGGAAAGAGGTTTGGTAGACCGCTTGTTAAACGAATTGTTTCTAAAAGAGTTATGAAGAAATATGATGGACATATCCAAAATGTTAGTGTATTTATTTTAGCATTGATTATGTGGCTCCCTCTTTTCCCCGATGATGAGATTTTATATATACTTGGAATGTCGAAGACAAAGGTTAAGAAGATAACAATCCCTGTTCTTATCGGAAAAACAGGAGGCGCCTGTACTGCAATTATAGGCGCTGGATTAGGAAAATATTCTCCATTTGCTTTTCATATTATATTTCTCGTGTTGTTAATGACTGTTATGGGTTTTTATTATAGAAATACATTAGAAAGATGGTTTGAAAAATTAATGAAAAGATGCAAGAGAAAATAAAACACAGGTCGGACCTGCAAGGAAGTTGGATTAAAAGTAAAAATTTAAGATTTAAACTCCCCCAATAGGGAGTTTTTTTATTATGAAAATTTTGTTATAATCAACCCATGAAGGCATTATCTCTAAAACAACCCTTTGCTGAACTAATTCTTCAAGGCAAAAAAAAGATAGAATTTACAAAAAATAGGGACAGTCACCCCATTTTATATCCTCTATTTTAAGCCAAAAAATTGATTAAAAACAAAAATCTAAAAATTAATTTAAATATTTTGCATAATGTGTGACGGTTCCCGCCAGTTCTGTTCGTCGCTCCGTGACGTCGCATAATTGACGGCTATCCAAAATGTCTGCCGGCCAGCATAGCCGGACGGCAGTCACTTCGGATCAGCCGCCACACATTATGTGAAATAAATTTATAATTTTTATTATGAAGTTTGAATTAGATACGTACAGTGAAAAGGAATTTCAAAATATTTCTTTACCTAAACAAGATTTGAATAATAAGGAATTCTCTAATTGCACATTTAAAAAATGCGATTTTAACGGTTGTAAATTTTCTGGTTCAGTCTTTGTTGATTGCAGCTTTCAAGATTGCAATTTATCAAATATAAAAGTTGATATTTGTAGTTTTCAGAACGTGCTTTTTGAAAATTGCAAATTACTTGGGGTAATATTTGCAACAATCAACGCTTTTCTCATAGATTGGAAATTTAACGCTTGTCGAATTGAACTTTGCGATTTTGGTGGGCTTGATATGAGAAATAGCAAATTCTTTGAATGTACAATTAGAGAAACTGATTTTATCAATTCAAATCTTGCTGGATCTGATTTTGGTGACTCTGACTTACAGTCTAGTAAATTTCAAAATACAAATTTAGAAAAAGTAAATTTTGTTGGGGCAAAGAATTACTATATTGACCCAAATCAAAATAAGTTGAAGAAAGCTAAGTTTTCACAGCCAGAGGTTTTATTTTTGCTAGCTGGATTTGATATTGAAATAGAATAAAAATTATAAATTTACATCACATAACAAGGCATATCTGGTTACATAAAAAGGACTCCAATGTTCTTAAAGGAATGTCCTTGAAAAATAGGGAAAAAATAGGGACAGTCACCCCATTTTATATCCTCTATTTTAAGCCAAAAAATTGATTAAAAACAAAAAAAGAAACTATTAAATTTAAATTTTTATGGACGAAGAAATAAAAAAACGTCTTGATTTACAAGATGAATTGCTAAGAAAAATTTATATTTCAGTTGAAAAGACACGTAAATATTTTTTAATTACGGTAATTATTACAATCATTACAATTGTCTTGCCTTTAATTGCTCTGATTTTTGTACTACCATGGCTTATAAATACTTATATGTCAACTTTTGGAACTTTTTAGTTTTTTCAACATAAAGAGGGACCCCAGGGGACCCCAGGGGTCAACCAATAAAGAATTAAATAAATATGAAAAATAATAAACCAAAAATAATTATTGTAGACAAAGACGATAAAATCATAGCTTATAAAAATAGGGACGCTATAAACAAAGAAGATATTTATCGTGTTTCTGCTTTATGTATTACTAATTCTCGTGGTGAAATTCTTCTCTCAAGACGTCATCATACGAAATCTCACCGTCCAAGAAAATGGGGTCCTGCTGTCGCTGGAACTGTTGAGGAAGGGGAAACCTATGAGGAAAATATTATTAAAGAAGCAGAGGAAGAGCTGGGGCTCAAGAGAATTAAACCTGAACTCGGTCCAAAAATAAAAATTGACAACGAATCTCACAGCTTCACTCAATGGTACACATTGAATATTGATAAAAATATAGAAGAATTTAAAATACAAGAAGACGAAGTCGAAGAAATTAAATGGTTTTCGTACCACGAATTCAAGAAAGAAATCCAAAAATATCCAGAAGAATTTATACCAAGAATGGAAGAATTTTTTGAACTGTTGAAAAAATGGACTGTCCCCAAAAAGTGAGCCCTGCAAAAATATTTATATATTTTTAATTTTAATCAAATAATACTATGGAACTTTCAATTTTTTTCGCACAATTTTGGGGTGGCTTCTTTGTAATTTTTGGGTTGTTGTTTATTATAACAGGGCAATTAGGCAAAACTATAGAAATGACCGAGAACAAGGCTTTTGTTATTTCTACGGGGTACATCACATTACTCATGGGATTAGTTACTGTAATTTTACACAATCTTTGGGTTGCTGACTGGAGAGTAACTATCACTATCTTGGGTTGGTCCACTTTAATTAAAGGAATTATGAAAATCGGATTTCCAGAACAAATACATAAACAAGCGCAAAGATTCAAAAAGAAACAAATGATTAGCGCCGCCTTCATGGTTCTTTTAGGCATGTGGCTGCTTTGGATGAGTTTTTCTTAATCAAATTTTTATCAAATATTAGAAAAATGGGGACTGTCCTCGAAAAATGAGCCCCAGAAACAAAAAATAGAACAAAAAATAGGGACAGTCACCCCATTCTATATCCTCTATTTTAAGCCAAAAAATTGATTAAAAATAAAAATTCAAAGTTTAATATATCAAATTTATGAATTATAAACGTTTGATTATTTCTCTCGCCTTACCTCAATTAGCGGGACTCATTGGCGCGCTTTTTACTGTCTCGGCAATACCGACTTGGTATGCTTCTTTACAGAGACCAAGCTTTAGTCCGCCCAATTGGGTCTTTGGCCCAGCCTGGACAATCCTTTATATCTTAATGGGTATAAGCATTTATTTAATTTGGCAAAGGATTAAAGAAGGGAAGAAAATAAAATCAGTAATGTTTTTGTTTTGGGTACATTTATTCTTTAATGCTATTTGGTCAATAATATTCTTTGGCTTTCAAAATCCTAAATTAGCTTTAATAAATATCGTTATTATCTGGCTTTTCATCATTATTTTAATGTTTAAGTTTTGGAAGATTAACAGATGGTCAACATATCTTTTAATTCCTTATTTCCTTTGGGTGAGTTTTGCCAGCATCCTCAATTACTTCATTTGGTACTTAAACTAAAGAACAAAAAAGAAGGCTGCCTAACATAAAGAGGGACCCCTGTGGTTCCGTCACAGAGAAAATAAAAATTAAAAATTAATTATTTTAATATGGAAATAAAACAATTACAAAAAAAAGCTTCTAAAGTATTTTTAGATAATTTAAAGAGAGATAATATCGAAGTCAGTGATGATTATTTATTATTAAAATTATCTGAGGAGTTTGGGGAATTCATACAATCATACTTAGTGTATAAAAAAAGATGCAGACCAGCAAAATATTTATCACCACAGATATCAAAAAAAGAATTGTCTAAAGAATTATCGGATGTTTTGGGACTGATTCTTGTGATTGCCAATGAATTAAAGATTGATGTTGAAGAGGCTTTGATAAAAAAATGGATTACAAGAGAATGGATTAAAAACAAAAATTTAAATAAATAGTTATTATTTTTTTATTAGAAATCGTTAATATCCGTGAATATTAGTCATTTTTACTAACAATTCACGGGTTATTGACAAAAAAACGTGAATGATATACAATATTATATATGACTATAAATAATCCGAGTAAAAAAAAGATAGAAAGTCTCCAAAAAGAATATAATTCCTTGAGTAAAGGGAAAGAATCTCTTTTGGGCATGATAGATGAAGTGGAAATATCAGAAAGCGTGTATAATTCTAATGCTATTGAAAATTCTACTCTTACCCTCAAAGAAACAGAAAAAATCCTTATGGAAATGGAAATTTCTCGCAATGTTTCTTTGCGTGAAGTTTTTGAAGCGAAAAATTTGGCGCGTGTTATTGATTACACTAAGAAAAATTTAGAAAACGCAGAAATCACAGAAGAAATAATTCTTTTACTTCACAAAATACTCATTGCTAGTATCGACGATAATATTGCTGGTCGATTTAGAGAGAAAGGTGAATACGTTAGGGTTGGAACTTATATTGCTCCAGCTCCCGAACATGTGAAACTCATGATTAAAGAATTATTATTTGAATATTCAAGCAATTTGATACAATATTTTATAGATAAGGTCGTTAAATTTCATCTTGAATTTGAGGGCATTCATCCTTTTTGTGATGGTAATGGTCGTATTGGCCGCGTGTTATTAAACCATCAATTAAGGTGTTTTGGTTTTCCGATTATTATCATTCGCAACAAAGAAAAAAAAGAATATTATAAATCCTTTAGAGATTATCGCGAAAATAAGAATTATAAGACATTAGGAAAAATTATTTTTTTTGCCCTTGCGGAATCACTACACAAAAGAATTACTTATTTAAAAGGAGAAAAGATTATTTCTTTAACCGATTATGCCAAACAACACAAAAAGTCAGTTACATCAACATTAAATGCGGCACGCCGACAAACAATTCCTGCCTTTAGGGAAAAGAATGTTTGGAAAATTGGCGAGAAATTTAAAATTTAATTATTTTATATAATATGCAAGTTACTAATTTGATAGAACAATTTGATAGGTTGCAAGTTATACACGGAGATAAAAATCTAGACGCAGTTTATGGTGCAGGGCAAATTAATAGTCCCAAATTGTGTTTGGTATTTATGAATCCAACTGGTAAAAATATTTCATCAAACAAAGAATGGAATGGTTTGAAAGCTCCTTGGATAGGTGCCAAAAATGTATGGAAAATGTTATACCAACTTGATTTATTTGATGAAGACCTTTTTAATCAAATTAATGAGAAAAAGCCGGAAGACTGGGATTATAAATTTGCAGAGAAAGTCTATAGAGAAGTCATAGATAATTCCCTATACATAACCAATTTATCAAAAGCCACTCAGGTTGACGCAAGACCACTTAAAAATGAAGTTTTTAAAGAATATTTAACTTTATTTATAGATGAGATTAATAGCATTAATCCGAAGGTAATCATAACTTTTGGTAATCAAGTAAGTTCAATTTTATTGGACAAAAGTATTAAAGTCTCGGAGTATAGAAAAAAGCATGAACTAGTCGAGATTAATGAACGGCTTGTTAAAGTATTTCCTGTATATTATCCGTTTGGACAAGGAATGAGGAATATAGAAAAAGCGAAAGAAGATATTGATTGGATTATAAAAAACCAAATTTAACAAATAATGAAAAAATCTATCAAAAGACGATTAGTAGTTGCAGGTCCGACCTGCAAAAAATTGATTAAAAATAAAAATTTATAAATTAGTACTTGCTATTTTCGTATCAATATGATACGATTATTGTATCAATATGATACGATTATGATTAACTTCAATCAAAGGCAACAAAAAATAGCTTCAATTTTTTTAAAGAATGATCAGCTTTCTTCCTCAATGGTTTATGCTGAGATAACCAAGTTAGGGGAAGAAGTCTCTTTGGTTACCATAAAGAGACTTATTTCTAAATTACTTGCTGTGGGAATTTTGAAGATATCGGGTTCGGGGAGGTCTACTAATTATTCTATCAGTACTTTGGGTAGAATTTTTGCTAATGTTAATGCTGAAAATTATTGTCTGGTTGAACCAGATAGACGTTATGGGTTGAGGCAATACAATTTTGATTTATTGTCTGAATTTCCTCTAGAGATATTCTCAAAAGATGAGTTAGAAGTTTTGGAAAGTGCGACAATTGAATACAAGCATTTGACCAAAGAAGTGCCTAGGGCCATTCAAAAAAAAGAATTAGAGCGGTTGATTGTTGAACTTTCTTGGAAATCATCAAAAATTGAAGGCAACACTTATACTCTTCTTGATACGGAAAAATTGCTTTTAGAAAATAAAGTTGCACTCAATAAAACAAAAGACGAAACTCAAATGATATTAAATCATAAAGATGCTTTTAATTTTATTCGTCAGAACAAAAATCAATTTAAGACAATTAGTAAAAAGAATTTAGAGGAATTACACTATATTCTTATTAAAAAGTTAAATGTTGGTCAGGGGTTGAGGAAAAAACCAGTAGGAATACTTGGTTCTATTTATCGTCCCCTTGATAATGTTTATCAAATTAATGAGGCAATAGAGATTTTAGTAAAAAAGATTTCACAAACACCGTCTCCTTATGCCAAAGCCTTGATGGCTCTTTTGGGCTTAGCTTATATCCAACCATTTGAAGACGGGAATAAAAGAACTGCAAGGATTATGACTAATGCTATATTATTGGCTTATAATTTGGCGCCTTTATCTTATCGTAGTGTCGATGAGGAGAAATATAGGGAAGCTGTGTTGGTGTTTTATGAATTAAATTCAATTATTCCTCTGAAAAAGATTTTTATTGAGCAATATAATTTTGCAGCCAGAAATTACGCAGTCAAATGAATTTTATATAAAATAAAAACCTAAATGATTATGAAATTCAAAATTGACAACAAAATATTTGAACAATATCCATCTTTGAATATTGGAGTTGTTGTCGGAAAAGGAATAGATAACTCAGGAGAGAATTCCGACATTCTATGTATGTTATCTGAATTGTCAAATACGATAAAAGAAAAGTATAATCTTGAAACCCTAAAAGAGATACCAAAAATTCAGGTATGGAGAGAGGCATATAGGACATTCGGTGCCAAGCCAAAAAGATACACTTGTTCTGTCGAAAACTTATATCGCATGGTTCTTGAAGGAGTTCATTTGCGACATATTAACAAAATTGTTGATATATATAACTATATTTCTTTAAAATATATGATACCCGCTGGTGGCGACGATATAGATAAAATTGATGGTGATATCATTTTGGGTTTTGCCAAAGGAGACGAAATATTTATTCGCCTTAATTCAGATGAAGTAGATCATCCCAAAGAGGGTGAGGTTGTATATGTAGACAGCAAAGAGGTTTTATGTCGCAGGTGGAATTGGCGTGAATGCGATAAATCTAAAATGACTGAAAATACTCAAAATGTAATACTTGTCATAGAAGGGCTTTCGCCTGTTTCCAAAAAGGATGTTCAATTGATATCTGAAGAATTGGGGCGATTGGTTGAAAAATTCTGTGGTGGGGAAACCTCAACACACGCCCTATGCGCAGAAAACAAGGAAATAGATATTTAAAAAAGGGATTGTCTTTTGAGTAGAAAATAGATTAAAAATAAAAATCTAAAAATTAATTTGAATATGAACAATTTGCCATTAGTCAAAATTGCTATATGCTTTTTTGAAACACCAAGTAAAAAGATTTTAATACTCAAAAGGAATCCTTTGGTTTATCAGGGCAATACCTGGGGCCCTGTGGGGGGTAAAGTTGAAAAAAATGAAGAACCACTCTGTGCGGTTCAAAGGGAAGTTGGGGAAGAGGTTAATGTCAAGGTCACAAAGAAAGATTTTAAATATATCGGTAAATACAATGCTCACCACGATAATATGCTCGCTGAGTGCTATGTTTATAAAGTGTTTGTTTCTAATATATTTAAACCCAAACTTCGACAAGAAGAGGCCATAGATTTTAAATGGGTTTCATATAAGGACTTATATAACATGGATAATGTCATGAAGGGTTTGCATGAATTATTAGAT
>Ga0268278_1000513_pt1 | contig 26566 bp, 22 predicted proteins | sample saktaG_3_FD_190135 | JGI IMG/M metagenome (GOLD analysis project Ga0268278, IMG submission 190135) | Saline water microbial communities from Sakinaw Lake, British Columbia, Canada - sak_2010_1_5_55m | ecosystem: Environmental > Aquatic > Non-marine Saline and Alkaline > Saline ...
TATAAGTAATTAAATCACTTAGTCTTGTTTTTTCGTTTTCTTTTTTTAGTTTGCTTTGTTTTAGACCTTTTGGTCTTTTTTTTATGTTTTTTTATTTATTTATCTCTTGACATCGTTACCGGTTGCTGTAAAAGAAAAAATCGTCCTCAAAAAGGACGATTAAGTATCGCGGTACCACCTTTGTTCTAGCAATGCTAGCACTCGAAACCATTAACGCTGGCGACGTTCGGAACTACTCTATTCATCCCGACAACTCCATGGCGACATTCATCAATCCTTAGGGTAGACTCGCACCAAACGTCTACTCGCTTTTTTTCCGGGGTTGACTACTCTTCCACTTCACTGTATTTGTGTTGTATTTTATCAAAGAATCTTCCATTTGTAAAGCGGTTTCGTGATAATTATCGACAATCAATATGCCCGCGCAGTAGGATATCTTCATAAAACTGAGGGCGAGATGTCCGTCTAGCAGTTCAATCAGTTCCGAAAACACATGGTAATACTCTGACTCGTCCCAGTATTCGGAGCTTTTCTTCTTGCAAATCTCTTTTTCAGAGTAATTGGCAAACAAGATATCGCCAATCAGGATTTTGCCATAAGGTACCAAATGCTTCAGCAAGTACTCAATCATATTCACAAATTCATTGATGTCAAGATGATGAAAAGCATATGAGGATACAATGAAATCAAATTTTTCCGACTTAAAATCTTCTGGCAGTCCTTTGTAGAAATCATGATGCAGTAATTTGGCATCAGGCAGTCTTAAACGGGCAAGTTCCAACATTTTTTCCGATACGTCAACACCAAAGAGATGGATTTTTTCCGGAGGAATCTTTTGATAGAGAGCTCCGGTTCCGATGCCAAGATCAAGAATTTTTACTTCAGGAATATGTGAGCAAGTAATGACCTGATTGGCAATATTTGTCATAACATCGTCGTATCCTGCAAACGGGAACAGGTGGAGCCGATCAGATTCTTGAACCATTTGGTCGTAATCTTCAGCCAGTTTGTCAAACAATTTATCCAGCATGCTTATTCCCTTCCTTCCGTGACGTAACATTCAATCTTATCCCAGATAAGTTCCCGATTTTCTTTCGTTTCTGCCGAAAAGAATACGAGCGCATCTGTTTTCTCCAATCCAAGTTTTTCCTGGATGGCAATTCTTTGTTTAATTCTTTGATTATTCGATAGTTTATCGGATTTTGTGAGCACGTAAAGCACATTTAGCCCTTTGGCTTCGAAATAGGTTTTCATTAACAAATCATCACTTGTCGGGAGGTGCCTGATGTCTAGCAACAATACCGCAAGGGAGATGAAGCGGCTGGTTTCCAGATAATCCTCGATCCTTTGTCTGAAAGTTTCGAGCATGTCCTGGCTGACCTTGGCGAATCCGTAGCCTGGAATATCAACAAAATAAAAGTTCTTGTTGATGAGAAAAAAGTTTATTAATCTGGTTTTCCCCGGAGTCTGCGAAACCTTGGCGATTTTGGAATGATTGAGCATCGCATTGATGAATGACGATTTTCCCACATTGCTTCTTCCAGAGAGAACAACCTGCGGAAGACCATCTTGGATATATTGGTCGATTTTGGCGGCACTGATGATGAATTCAATCGATCTGATTATCAAGATTACCCCTCCTTAAATGTCATTTACTCGCAATATTAAGAATTTTAGATACATGGTCTCTTCCGATCCCAGAAGCGCAGGATGATCTGAGGCTTGGACTTTCAGTTCACAAAGCTGGACTTGCTTTTTCGCATCGGAGGCAGCTTCTGTCAACACTTCGAGAAAATTCTCGAGGCTAAGGTAATGCGAACACGATGCGGAAACCAAAAAGCCACCATCACTTAGCAGTTTCATCGCTTGAAGATTGATTTCCTTATAACCCTTGATTGCTTGCGCAAGTTTGGTTCTGGTTTTGGTAAACGCTGGCGGATCAAGAATGATCATGTCAAATTTATCTCCGAGGGTTTGAGCTTCCCGCAAATACTTGAAGACATCGGCTTCCACAACATCGATATCAAGCTTGTTTATTCGGGCATTTTCCCCGATTCTGTCACAGGCTTCCTTGGAAATATCGACGGCTATAACTTTTTTTGCTCCCGCGTGTTTGGCTTGAAGGGCAAAATTGCCAATATGAGAAAAGCAATCAAGAACAATTTTGTTTTTTGCATAGGGAATAATTGCTAAATGGTTGGCGCTTTGATCCAAAAACGCGCCTGTTTTTTGTCCGGTCTTGATGTCGATCGCAAATTGCAGGTCGCCTTCTTTGATGAAAATCTTGTCAGGCACTTCACCATACAATATTCCTTGGGTTAGTTCAAGTCCTTCTTTTACCCTTTGCGATACATCGCTTCTTTCATAGATTCCCTTGGGACAAAATATCTCCACAAGCAATTTGATAAACATGTCTTTTCTGATTTCAACGCCAAGCGAGAGGATTTGAACAGATAGATAGTCATCATATTTATCGACAATCAATCCGGGAATACCATCTGCTTCGGCAAAGAAAGCGCGGTACGTTTTATTGAAACCCGTCTCAATCCGTTTCTCATTCGCCTTGATCAGTTTGCTTCTAAAGAATTCTTCATCGATTTCGATTTCATTTCTTGAAAGAAGTCTGACAAATATTTTAGAATGCGTATTTAAAAACCCTTGGCCGAGAAATTCGGCATTATGAGTAAAGACGCTGACGATGTCGCCACTCTTGATTTGGCCTTCGATCCGGTTGACTTCATTGTTGAAGACCCAGGCATGACCCAAGCGGATCCTGTCTTCTTCGGTTTTGTTCAAATAGATTTTGCATTCGTTCATATTTTACCTCTCACAGGATAATTATAGCACGTTTTATGCAATCTATTCCGAGTAATGAACGATCGATACCGAACTTTTTGATATTTCTTGTTTCACTTGTTCCATGTCTTCTGCACTTAGTAAATCGATTTTTTCAATCAATTGAAAAACATTGATGCCTCTTAGAAAATAATCCGACAACAGCGCATTGGCTCGGGATACGGAATCAAAGATTTGCACAAAATCACCAATCAATTTTCGTTTCTGCTTCAAAAAATTATCAACATCAAGTTGATAATTTGCCGAATTTGCCAGCAATTTTCGGATGAAAGCAATCGTCTGTAGGGGTCTGGTTGTTTCGGTGTACAAGACAACATGTGCAAAACTATCCTCGCAACTCACGGAAAAATCAAAGGTCGTATTAATCAGATTTTTCTTCTGCATGTCTTCCTGAATCGGGGATGATTTACCTAGGTAGTTATCCAAGAACAATTGAAACTTGATTTCTTGGATAGCCGATTGTTCCGGCTCATGGAAAATGGTTCGATCAAGTTTAATGCCTAGCATGACCAGACTGCTTTTTAAATCCAAGTGCTTGTGGAAAAAAGTTTTGACGACACTTCGCTCTTCCAAAAATTTTATACTCTTTTTTTCAATGTATGGTTTTGCTTTGAGAAAGAACTGATGTTCTTTCAACAAGTCGACGATCTTTTCAATTTCGATTTCGCCGCTTAAGACCAACAACATGTCTTTAGGTTGATAGAACAGGTCGAACGCGTTTTGCAGAACTGATTGATCGATTTTTTCCAAAGATTCCCTTGAACCGGCAATATCGTTTCTGATCGTGTTTTTGATATACATCTGGTTCATCAGGTCATAGTACATCATCTGTTCAACATCATCTTTATACATGGATATCTCATTCAAAATGATCTGCTTTTCCTTTTCGATGGATTCTGTTTTGAAAAAGGAATCTGTAAGCATATCAAACAATAGATTGAGCGGTGCTTCAATGCTGTTGGTGGTCGTAAAATATACTGCCGTTCGATTATAGGTCGTGTAAGCATTGACTGAAGCCCCTAAAAGCGCGAACTGACGGGAAATGTTCTCTCCGTTTTCAAACAACATGTGCTCGAGGAAATGCGCTGTGCCTTCGGGCAAGCACACCTGATTTGATTGGTTTGTCACGTTAACTGTGCTATCGACAGATCCAAACGGAATAAGCAAAGTTGCCGCTTTGCGAACGAAACCGGTTTTAGGCAAGATTACCAAGCGCAACCCTGCGCATAGCTCGGTTTCATAAAGTGTTTCCTGAAGCGGCTGATAAAAGGTTTTCTTAATCATTTTACCGCTCCTTTTTGCGTATAGATATAGACTGTGTCTAAGATCATTGTTTTGGCAGCCGTGATGATATCATTTGCTTTTACCTTTTCGATTTTCGTAAGTGTTTCAATCAGGGAATATTCTTGTTTGAACAACTGCAGACTAAAGAACGTCCGGTTGATGATATGGACAAGCGAATCATTTCCTTGCAAAACCCGTTTTTTCAGCGTTTCTTTCGCCAAAGTCAGATCGTCTTCAGAAATAGATGCTTCATCAATGCCGGAGATGATTGTTTGCACTTTGGCAATCAATTCGGACTCTTTGCCTATTTCAGTGCCTGCAAACACAAACAAAACACCTTTGTTCGGAAGGTATGTGCTGGAAATATCATAACTCAATTGATTTTTCTCACGGATATCTAAAAAGAGTTTTGCCTGATCGGAATCGCCTAGTATGACATTATTGAGCATCATTGCATAATACAATGGATCTAGATTTTGGATTGGAGTCCTATAACCTAAAAAAATCCGAGACTGGAATACTTCACCATATTCCGTGATTTGTTCGATATCTTGGATTGTTTTTGTCTCCATATCAAGCCACGTCGCGTCGATAGATGTTTGTTTTGTGGAAAAGTTCTCTGCAATAGCTTCATCGAGCATGATTTCAGAAAAATCACCAACCACAAAAATTTCCAACAAATCATTTTTAAGCATCTGAGAATACGCCTTGTTCATATCTTCAAGTGAAAGTTCAGGCAAAGTGTCCAAATCGCCTCTAGCAGAATAACGGAACAATTCGTCTTTGAACATCAATTGTTTGAACCTGGTGTAACTGTAACTGAATTTGTCATGATATTCGGTCTTCAATTCTTCCAACAACATCCTTTTTTCTTGGACAAACAATGATTTTTTAAACGACCCTCGATATAATTTCGGATTGTAAATGATGTCGCTTAACATTTTGAAAGCTTTCGTAAAGATTTGAGGATGACCCGGAAGAAATTTTTCATTGACGAAAGCCATGTCAAAAGAAATGACACTTTGCATGCCGATTTTCTGGGTTGAGGCAGAAATTTCCGTGCCATATAATCCGCTAAGTTCGCTTTGTATCAAACTGCGATTGGGATATTTTTTTGTTGCCCCGGTCAAAAGTTCCGGCAAAAGCGATCTTTGATTGATGGTCTGGGCTTCACAGGTGCTGATGAATTTGCATGAGACCAAAATCGTTTTGAACTGGGAGGTCTGTTGATAGTGGACAGGGATATCATGAATTGTTTTTTTTGTGTATTCCATAGGCTCCTCATAGAAGAATGGATGTTTATCGGGTGATAAACATCCATTAGGGCTAAGCTAGTTCTAGTGCAATTTTCATCATGTTGGTAAATGCATATTGTCTTTCTTCAGGGGTAGTTTCTTCTTTGGTAATCAGGGAATCGGAGATTGTAAGCAGGCATGCTGCCTGTTTCCCCAGAACACGTGCAGTATGGAATAGGGCAAATGCTTCCATTTCCACCGCCAGGCATTTATGTGTTTCTAACATCAATTGATTTGAGCTACCATCTTCACGGTAGAATACATCGCTCGAGTGGACGCGGCCTTTGACAATCGGAATGCCGAGTTTATTTGCGGCTCTTTCGAGTTCTTCGTTTAGTTGAGTTGAAGCGGGAAGCAGATCTTTTTCACATCCGCTTTGCGCCTTGGCAAAATATGAATCGCTCCAGGCGTCTGTCACAAGCATTGTGTCGAAAAGTTTCAGATTCTTCGCATATGATCCGGCTGAGCCAACGCGGATAATTCTGTCAACATCAAAAAATTTGAAGAGTTCGTAGGCATAGATTCCAATTGAGGGCATGCCCATACCCGATCCCATGACCGATATTTCCCGGCCATTGTATTTGCCGGTAAAACCCAGCATGTTGCGGACGGAATTGAACACCTTAACATCGGTTAGATAAGTATCGGCGATATATTTGGCGCGAAGCGGATCTCCTGGCATCAGCACAGTTTTTGCGATTTCATGTTTTTGGGCTTGAATATGGGGTGTTGACATTAGGCCACTTCCTTATCTAGAATACTAATTTTAGAATTGATATAGTCGATTACGAATTGATCACTAGGGATTATAAACTCATAGTCATGTTCCTTGATCGAGGATGTGACTACATAATATGGTTTCCTTTTGTCTGGTTGGAGGGCTTTGATGATAAAGTCTTCTCCATGAGGCATCGAAATGCTTTTTGTTGGCGTTTGCTTGAAAGCCTGTTGGTCGAAAGCTTCCAAGAAAAGATTGTCATCATCAATAAAAAGTGCTGCTTTTTTCATATAGAGCATTAAGCCGTTTTTCCCGATGATTGGAATATAAAGACTGATATTCGGGTGTTTGCTGATGAGATAGTCATATTGGGACTTGATTGCCTTTTTCGCCTGGCGGTAGAGCATGAAATCCTTCGCGAAAAAATATAAAAGCAACATGATAAAAACGATGATGATCGTAATCCAGTCAGGGTCTATCTTCAAAACCAGAAATCCCAGAAATAGGACTACGGAATAAATTATCGCGTTAATCAGGATTTTTATTAAGTTGAATGACGAGACGATTAGTTCCGCTTTGGCATTCAAAAGCGTTTGTTGTTCAGACATCAATAGCCACTCCCAGCATCGTTATTTATCCATAAAACATTGTTTTTATTCTCGATTTTATTTGTACTATCATCAAGCATTTTTATAAGATCCATACGTGTCCCGACCCTGCCTTTTGCTTTGACTTTAATACGGTTTTACTTCTTGCATCAAAAATAAATTTATTTTTGGTTTTGACAGGTTATAAGTTGATAAGAGAAGCAGTCTCAAAATTTATCGCATTCTCACTGCATTTTTGTAAAGATGTATATCTGGTGCTTAATAAGAAGTTTTCTTTTGTTCTATAATTGCCAATATAGTATACTAAAAAGTTGAATAAAAGTCAATCAAACCCCGTGCAAAAGCCGACAAATCGCTATATCGTCCATGAGATTGGATATCTATTTAGTTATTGACAATGTTGTGGCATCTAGGGCAAAGCATATCATCATCGACTGTCTCGACGATCGTCCAGCATCTGGCACAAGTCGTACCTTCGGCGAAAGTGACATCAATCGACATGTCGTCGGTCTTGAATGAGCCGAAGCCTTCTTTCTTGATCTCGACTTTGGAAACGATGAAAACCTGGGCAAGATTGACTTTCAAAGTATCCAAAAGCGAGTCGTATTTTCCTTTGGGGTACAAAGTAAGTTTGGCATTCAAACTTTTGCCGATGATCTTGTCGTTTCTTGCCAGTTCCAGGGCCTTGAGCACATCTTCCCGGAGCTCCATGAATTTGTCGTATTTCTTTTCCAGTACTCCCGGGTAATCTATGACTTTCGGCATGTCTAACAAATATACGTCTTCTTTATCTTTTGAAACCAAGTAGTCATATACTTCTGAAGTCGTATGCGGAATGATCGGTGTCAGAATCCGCAACAAGGAGTCGGTTATGGTGTATAAGACTGTCTGGATCCTTCTTCTTTCTTTGCTGTTTGCTTTTTCGATATAGAGGATGTCTTTGGCGAAATCAAGATAAAACGCCGAAACAAAAGTGACAAAATTAGACACTTTGCGGTACACGTCATCAAATCTGAATTCTTCATAGGAATCAAGCACTTCCTTGACAAGCTTGTTGATCTTGATCATGATATATTGATCGATTTCATCCAACTCTGCAAACAAGACAAGATTTTTGTCCTTGTCGAAGTCAAAAAGGTTACCTAAAAGGAATTTGAAGGTATTGCGGATTTTACGATAAGATTCGGATACTTGTTTCAGCAAATCATCAGACAGCCTGACATCAGCCTGGTAATCGACACTCGAGACCCAGAGCCTGAAGATATCAGCACCCAAGGTATTCGCGATTTTGTTAGGATCGACGACATTGCCAAGTGATTTGGACATTTTTCTGCCTTCGCCATCTAAGATGAATCCATGCGAAACGAGGGTTTTATATGGACTCATTCCCATCGTAGCAATCCCGGTGACCAGACTTGAATTGAACCAACCGCGATATTGATCGGAACCTTCCAAATATAAGTCTGCAGGATAGGGCAGTCCTCTTTCAATCATTGCTCCGTGATGACTTGAGCCTGAGTCGAACCAGACATCCATGATGTCAGTCTCTTTTTTGAAAATGCCGTTTGGCGAATCAGGATGAGAATAGTTTTCCGGCAACAATTCTTTTTCAGTTTTGGTGAACCAGGCATTGGAACCTTCTTTCGCAAAGATTTGTGCGACATGCTCGATGATATCTTTATCGAGGATTGGAGTATTTTTTTCTGTATAGAAAGCGGGAATGGGAACGCCCCATGTTCTTTGACGGGAGATGCACCAGGAACCCCTTTCCTTGATCATGTTGGATAATCTGACATCACCCCAGGAAGGATACCATTTAACTTGCTGGATTGCCCGCAATATATCTTGTTTCAAGAGATCGATAGAAGCAAACCATTGTGGTGTTGCTCGGAAAATGACAGGTTTCTTCGTCCGCCAGTCATGAGGATAGCTATGCAGAATTTCCTGTTTCTTCAAGAGGGCGTTTGCTTCTTCGAGAGCTTTGATGACCTCGAGATTGCATTCATCGACAAACAAACCGGCAAATCTATCTCCCGCTTCTATAGTCATGACACCATGACTGTCAATAGGACAAAAAACATCAAGCCCATAGATTTGACCGACATTAAAGTCGTCTTCTCCATGACCCGGAGCGGTATGGACAAGTCCGGTCCCGTCTTCGGTGGACACGTGTTCACCCAAAATAATCGGACAGATCCGATCGTACAAAGGATGTTTGTAAGTGATGCCTTCAAGTTGGGAACCCATTAGTGATTTGACAACATCTACATCTTTCCAGCCCAGAGTCTCCTTCAGGGCATCGAGACGGCTTTTCGCGATAACATAGAGGCGGTTATCGGCTTTGACAAGGATATATTCAATATTGGGACCGAGACAGATCGCCAAATTAGCGGGAATTGTCCAGGGTGTGGTAGTCCAAATCATAAACTCCGCGTTCTTTGGCAACAGCCCGTTCGTGTTCTTAATTGGCATTGCCACATAAATGGATGGTGATTTGACATCGTGATACTCAATTTCCGCTTCAGCAAGCGCTGATTCGCTGGACGGAGACCAATAAACAGGCTTCAATCCCTTGTAGATGAGTCCTTTTTCTACCATTTCGCCAAAAAGACGAAGCTGGGCGGCTTCATATTCTTTATCAAGCGTGATATATGGATGATCCCATTCGCCCAAAATTCCCAAACGACGGAATTGTTGTTTCTGGATTTCGACTTGTTCCAAGGCAAATTCCTTGCATAGTTCCCTGAATTTTGCCACATCGATTTCCTTCCGGTTGACTTTCTTGTCTTTGGAAAGAGCATTTTCGATCGGTAGTCCGTGGGTATCCCATCCGGGAATGTATGGTGCCTTGAAACCGGACATGTTCTTATATCGCAAAACAAAATCCTTGAGGATCTTATTGAGTGCTGTACCAGCATGGATGGAGCCATTCGCGTAAGGAGGACCGTCATGCAAAACATAGACTGGACGTCCTTCATTTTTTTCCATCAGTTTTTCGTAAATCGCTTTTGCTTCCCAAACTGCTTGGATAAGTGGTTCTTTTTGTCCGAGATTTCCCCGCATGGGAAAATCTGTCAAAGGCATTAGAAGTGTGTCTTTAAAGTTCTTTGGTGTGTCCATTTTATTCCTCCTATAAAAAAATCGTCCCTATCGAAGGACGATCAAAACCGCGGTACCACCTTTGTTCTAGATAACTAGCTCTTGAGTCGGTAACGCTGACTTGCGGGAAAGTCTACTCGATTCGACATTCCACTCACGGGTGATGCTTAATCCATCGCAATCCTTGTTTTCACCAGCCACAAGGTCTCTAATAATCACGATATAGATTAAACGCGTCCCGATCATAGTTTTATATTTAAATAAATTATACTTGATTCTTGTTGTTTTTTCAAGGAAAATCGCTTAAATTCTAAATAGCGCGTCCGATTATGGTAAGCAATACCTGAAAAATAATCAATCCAAGCATCGGCGTAAAATCAACCATTCCGATAACAATCCAGCCGCGAAAGATTTTGAGATATGGTGAAGTGATTTTTTCTAAAATCAGAAAGAATTTCGAGTTGCGGATTGGTGTCCAGCTGAGGATAATTGTCGCAATCATGATGTAAAAATAGATAGTGAGCACTTGATAGCTGTATTTGAGCAGATAATAGATGAAATCAGGCATGTTTACTTCTTGGTATAGTCATGGATGAATTTCTGGAGTGTCGGACCGTTCAAGTCGCTCTTTTGTGCCATCAAGTAGATTTTATCCTGAATTTTAACGATTTCACCGTCACAAGCATAGAGCACACCGGTGAGAAACATCAAAACTTCATTGGCCTCGGTAATGAGACAATCAGAAAAATTCAGCACGATTGGCAACCTGTGCATGACCATTTCCGCATAGTCGTAAATTCCGGTAGTATCCTGGATCCGGTAAAATTTCAGATCTTCAAAGTCAACATCCGTCGTGGGTGTCTGGTTTTTCTTCTTTAACAAGCCCATTGTCATTCCTCGTTTCCGAATAATATTGATCCAAGTCTCAGATGCGTGGCGCCGCAAGCGATTGCGATCTCGTAATCGCTTGACATGCCCATTGACAGATAGTCGCAAGGGACATTTGGCAAGCGTAAAGCTTTGATCTCGGATTGAAGCTGATTTAGTTTCATGAAACTCCTGCGAATTTCATCCAAGTCGTCCGTAAGTGGGGCCATACCCATCAGTCCGACTATGACTATTTTATCACAGTTTGCAATTTTTTTGCATAATTCAACTGTAAATTCGGGCAAAATTCCCGATTTTGTCGCTTCATCAGATATATGGACTTCCACAAAGCATTTTAATGGCGAGCCTTTCCGATATTTTTGAATGGCTTCCGCAAGTGACATTCTGTCAAGCGAATGCAGATAATCAATTTCGTTTATGACAAGTTTGACTTTATTGGTTTGAAGTTGACCGATAAAATGCCATATTAGAGGCAAATCAGTCAGCTTGTTTTTCTTCTCTAGGAAAGCATCTGTTCGGTTCTCGCCGATATTATTGATGCCCGCTGCATATAATTCCCTGATTTGTGCTTCCAACACGTATTTGGTGGCTGCGATCACTATCTGAGAAGTAAGTTTCTCCCGGATCTGGCATAAATTATCACTAATGCTCATAATCCACACCTTCTCATTTTTTCTTTTTCCGGTTTGAGTAGGAAAACAAACCGGAGATAAACATCAAATAGACTGCAAGCAGTATTTTTACAAATGTATTGTCAACCCAAAAAGCGATCGCCAGAAGCACCACGATCAGATTGGCAAGATAAAACAGAAACATGATCCAAAAGTTTTTTTTCTTAATCAAATTGACCAACCTTCTTTTTGCATTCTTCGATACCTTCTTGGGTCTGGTTCGCAAATTTAAGCGGAGTGATTGAAATGTATCCTTCCTCGACAGCCCAAAGATCAGTATTTTTTTCCAAAGCGTATGGCAGGAATTTACGACGATTCTTATAGGTTCCATCTTCGTTGCGAAGATAAAAATGTTGGGCCGGTCTGAAGCCAAGATCCGTGATCAAAATGCCTTTTGAAACTTTGAAATCACGACTGACAAAATTCACATTCAAAAGATATTTTTCCGAAAGAAGATCATGGGCGAGAATATAATCCATCACGCTTTCCACTTCCGCTTCCGCTGTTTTGAAATAATCATAATCCGCGGAGAAAGCAATTGCTTTTTTCTTGAACTTCAAAGCCTCCATGCAGGCCCCAACGGTGCCGGAATAGACGGTGTCGGCACCAATGTTGAAACCATTGTTTATCCCTGAAACAACAAGATCAGGTTCGATTTTCAAACCATGCAAAGCAAAAGATACCGCATCTGCCGGCGTGCCTTCGACACTATAAACGGAATCGCCATGCTCATGCACGTTAGCAGTGTTCCAGAAAATCCGGGAAACGGAGGCTCCGCTCATGTGATGGTGTGGGGCTACCAAAATGACCTCGCCATACTTTTGCAGTATCTTGTGCAAAATTTTGATTCCCTCGGAATTATACCCGTCATCATTAGTAAGCAGTATTTTCATCTTGGCAACTCGATTCTGGAACCGTGAGCGTATTTAGGTTTGTACAGCACAAAAGTCTTGCCTATAGTTTGGACGACGTTTACGCCTGTAGCTTCGAAACTTTGGATGATATTTGGTTTTTCCAGCTGGCATGTGTCCAACACAGATACTTTGACTAGCTCATTTTTTTTTAGATAATCGATAATTTGCGTGGTCAAAGCCTCACTTAAGCCATCTTTTCCGATCTGGAAAATTGGTTTAATAGTCTGAGCAAGTTTTCGTAGAAAGCTTTTTTCTTTTCCTGATAAATTCATATTTTGGTCCTTTCTAACCGAATAAAGGAATTATTATATATATCATCTGTGTAAATTCAAGAGAGCGATTATGATAATTATCGAGATTGTCGCGTTTTTCCGGTATTTCTCAATCGATTGAATAAAGGAAATACCATCTCGTTTTCAGGGCAGCAGAGCTTGGGTTTCACAAGGTAATCAGTGTTTTCCCGATGTCTAAAATAATACCATTGTTTACCAAGGAATACAACCTTTATCCAAGAAAAAAGGCTGGTAACCCAGCCTGGGATTATTTCTTGAATCTTTCTTTCAACCAGGAAGGAATTTGAATGTCTTCCGTGTCTTCCTCGATGGTTTTTTTCAAAGGTTCAGTTTCCTTGACGTTCTTCTGTTTTTTTGCTTTCTCTTTTTTTTGCGAACGGCTTGGTCTGTTAAACACTTCCTCGACCGGGCTTGGCTGCTCTGTTTTTTCTTCGGCCCTTTGAATCGTCATGTCTTTGAAAAGCGGATCTTCGCTAAAACCTGTGGCGATGACCGTGACGATGATTTCATCCTGCAAGTCAGAGTTGATCGCAGAACCATAAATAACATTGATATCGGTTGTGGAGGATTTTTGGATCTCCTCGATGATTTCATTGATTTCATAAAGCGAGGCATCGAAGCCCGAAGTGATATTTACAATTGCATCTGTCGCACCGTTAATCGATGTTTCAAGCAGCGGACTGCGAATTGCAGCCCTGGCTGCCTCAATCGCCCTGTTTTCTCCACCGGCGATGCCAATGCCCATCAAAGCGGTACCTTTGTCTTTCATAACCGTTTTGACGTCTGCGAAGTCAACATTAACGACTCCGGGGACAGCAATAATCTCGGTGATTCCTTGCACGCCTTGGCGAAGTACGTTGTCAGCTTCACGGAAAGCATCAAGATAAGGCGTGTTTTTATCGACAATATATAATAGTTTGTCATTCGGTATGGCAATTAGAGTATCGACATATGGTTTCAGTTCTTCGAGTCCCTGGATGGCAACGCTCATTCTTTTTCTGCCTTCAAAACCGAAAGGTTTGGTCACGATACCGATTGTAAGGCAACCCATTTCTCTGGCAATCCTGGCAATAACTGGTGCCGCTCCGGTTCCGGTCCCGCCACCCATGCCGGCAGTGATGAATACCATGTCTGTATCAGAGAGCAGGTCGCGGATCTCATCTTCTGATTCCAATGCCGCTTGTCTCCCGATATCGGGGCTTGCGCCTGCGCCTAAGCCTCTGGTCAACATCTTTCCAAGTTGAAGACGAATATCGGCCTTTGATAGTTTGAGAACTTGTGCATCGGTGTTCATAGCGACAAACTCTACGCCTTGAACATCGTTCTCAATCATCCGGTTAATGGCAGATCCTCCGCCACCACCGACACCAATGACTTTGATAGTCGGTTTTTGGTTAAATTTATCGTTAAGATCGAACATAACTTCCTCCCATGTTCTGCATTTTTGAACCATAGGACACTTTATTCACAACTAGGTGTATTTCACGCTGTGCGTATCAATCCTATTATACGTTTTCATAAGTGCTTTTTCAATAAGTATTACATATATTTTCTTTAGTTTTCCGTCGAAAAGCAAACCAAATCTTTGTTGTGCTTATAAATCGATTGGCTTCTCTTGGTAGTATCTTTGTAAGAACTCGGTTTTAAAATCAAGAAATCTGTCTTCTTTGATTGCCATACGGATCGATTTCAGCAACTGCTTCAAAAAGTAGAGATTATGGTAAGTAACAAGTCTAAGTCCCAAAATCTCACCCGATTTGAACAAGTGACGCAAGTAACTCTTGGTATAGGTTTTGCATACATGACAATCACATTCGGGATCAAGTGGGGTCATGTCGTTTTCATAAGTCTTGTTTTTGATTACGACTTTTCCATTTGCGGTCATAGCCGACCCATGTCTAGCGATTCTTGTCGGCAGAACGCAATCAAACATATCAATGCCGTTTTCGACGCCTGCGAAGATATCATCCGGAGAACCTACTCCCATCAGATATCTTGGTTTGTCTTCTGGCATGTGCTTGGAAAGAAATTTGAGCATCGAATACATTTCCGCTTTGGTTTCTCCAACTGAAAGTCCGCCGATCGAATACCCGGGAAAATCGATTTTCTTGAGTTCTTCGAGACAATGCAAGCGCAAGTCTTCAAAAGAGCCGCCTTGGACAATCCCGAACAAAGCTTGCTCATCAGGATGCTTATGGACGTTTTTTCCTCTTTCAGCCCACCTAATTGTTCTTTCTACCGAATTTTTCATATATTCATAATCAGAATAGAACGGAGCGCACTCATCAAAACTCATGATGATGTCTGCTCCCAGAGTATTTTGAATCCGGATGCTGTCTTCAGGTGACATGTGTAACAATTCACCGCTAAGATGATGGCGAAAGATTACTCCTTCTTCCTGAATCTTGCGGATATGGGAAAGTGAAAATACCTGGAATCCTCCCGAATCGGTGAGCAGTGACTTGTCCCAATGCATGAAACCTTTTACCCCACCGTGTTTTTTGATGATCTCCTCACCCGGCTGCAACCAGAGATGATAGGTGTTTGCCAGGATAAGTCCTTCGCTCACTTCGGCGATTTCTTCGACTGAAAGCGTCTTGACTGAAGCTTGGGTTCCTACCGGAATGAAAACGGGAGTTGGTATCGCATGATTTCTTGTATGTAAAATCCCACATCTTGCACCGGATTGTTTGCAGATGTGGGTCAGTTCATAATTGAAAGCCATAATGTTAGAGGATGATTCCGTAGGTTTCCCCAGTAAGTCCCGCGGCATTTCCTTCATCAGTGTCGATGTGCATCGCCGAAGCGAAATCCTCACGGACGCGAATTACCACGTCGTCGAAAATGAGGGATCTTTCCGGTGTCTGAATTTTCACATTTACAATCTGTTTGTCTTTCACTCCGAACTTTTGAGCATCAACCGGTGTTAGATGTACATGTCTTTTGGCAATGATGACGCCAGTTTTGATTTCGATTTCGCCAATTGGTCCGATGATTTTACATGGAGCACTATTTTCCGTGTCCCCAGATTCTCTCACGGGAGCATCAAGGCCTATCGTCCTACAATCAGTCATCGACATTTCAACTTGAGTCTTATTTCTGACTGGACCCAAGATCGATACTCCGGTGAGTTCTTTTTTTGGTCCGGAGATAGTAACTCTTTCCACGGCGGCATACTGTCCTGGTTGAGATAACATTTTTTTTACGGTCAGACTATATCCTTTTCCAAAAAGGGTTTCTAAGTCATATTGTGACAGATGGACGTGTCTGGCAGATACTTCCACTAATACTGATTTATTCATTGTTTCCTCCTGTACAGTCATAAAAATGGTCATGTTCATTTTACTATAATTCTCGCTATTTCGCAATTCAAATCGTTTTTTTATTGAATTTTGGCCCGCTAGACGGTATAATGGTGTCACGTTCGCAGTTCGTAACCATCCTGCGTTATCAAAACTAGGGGGAATAGCTTATATGAATGAAATTTTATGGTTTGTTTTTGCAATTGCAAACTTCTGTTTGTTTCTGGGAATGTACAAGTTGTTTGGCAAATCCGGCATCTATGCCTGGGTTGCAATTGCGACGATTCTAGCCAACATCCAAGTGACAAAAAACATTACTTTGTTTGGCATCAATGCCACTTTGGGCAACATCATGTATGGCACGATATTTTTAGCCACTGATGCCCTGAACGAAATCTTTGGCAAGAAATCGGCGACAAAAGCGGTTATGATCGGATTCTACGTGCTGCTTGCGGCCTTGATATTGATGCAGATATCCCTACAGTTCATTCCGAATGATTCGGATATTGCCGATGGTGCATTGCATACTATCTTCGGTTTCCTTCCCCGCTTGGCGCTAGGATCGTTGACGGCTTTTGCGATTAGCCAGTTTCTTGATGTCAATCTGTTTCAAAAAATCAAATCCAAGTTTCCGGAAAACAAATTCCTTTGGCTAAGAAACAATGGTTCAACTTTTGTCAGTCAGTTGGTTGACACGTTGATTTTCGTTCCGATCGCTTTCTTAGGAGTGTATGATTTTCCCGTAGTATTGGAGATTTTCATTTCAACTTATCTGATCAAGATCATGGTGGCTGCTTTAGACACGCCTTTCCTGTATTTGATCAAAAGAATCAAGCCCATACAATAGAAAAGGCCTCGTGGCCTTTTTTTTAATAGGAAATTGTCTTTGCATACAAAATATGTAATATGTAATACAGTATATATGTTTTAATTATCTTCTCAAAAATGGTATATAAACCCAGTAAAGAGTGTTATGTACTACCTAGAGGAAACTATATTAAGAAGATATCAAAACAGCTATTACAAGTAAGTAATACATTAGATATAAACACAAGAAAAGAACTGGGCGTGTTTGAAGGATTAAATCTACAAATTGATACACTGAAATGTATCCAAAAAAGGCAAGTTAAAGAAATCACCATCAGAGAAAAATATGATGGCCAATACATTGAAGTGATTCATACGTATATCGATGAACCAATCGAAGAAATTATAGGAAACAATAAAAGCGAAACCATGTCCATTGATTTTGGGTATAACAACTTAGCGTATTGTGCACTAAGTAATGGGAATCACCTTCATATCGATGGCTTGAGATTAAAGAGCATGAATCAAAGATATCATAAACGAATAGCACATTTAGCAAGTGCAAGACCGAATCAGATGGTTTTAACGAAAGCTATGATATCTTTGATTGAAAAGAGAAATAATCAGATGACATACAGCATCTATAAGGCCGCACGGTTGATAATCGATCTCGCGATTACGCAACAAGTGGGAAGAATTATCATTGGCTACAACGAAGGGTTCAAAGACATCAAATTGTCAGATCAATATAATCAAATGGCGAAATCCATTCCGATCGCTTGGTTAAGAGATCGAATTCTGTATTTAGCGAAATCCAAAGGAATCGAAACGAAAGTCATCAATGAAGCTTATACATCGAAATCATCCTACATCGATAAAGATGATTTGCCAGACTTGAATGATAAAGAAGTGCCGAATTTCAGTGGCAAAAGAATCAAAAGAGGAATGTATGTGAGTAAGAATGGTTTATGCCTCAATGCCGATTTGAATGCGGCATTGAATATCATGAGAAAAGGTAACCCCGATGCCATATGGATAGGGTCTAAAGGTTTGAACACACCTAAACGGACTTGCTTGTTTTAAGTAAGTACTGTTTTAAAGAGTGATTTGAAAAATCACTTATGTTCTCGTATGAACATCGAATCGCCAAAGGAAAAGAAACGATATTTTTCTTTGATTGCTTCGTTATAAGCGTGCATGATGATCTCTCTGGATGAAAATGCCGAGACCAGCATGACAAGTGTAGACTTCGGAAGATGGAAATTCGTGATTAAACCATCGATAGTTTGGAATTCATATCCTGGAAAAATAAAGATGTCAGTAAAACCGGAATCCGGTTCAAAACGGCCAAATTTTCTATAGACTGACTCCAGTGTCCTGGTAGAAGTCGTACCAACCGCGATGATTTGTCTGTTTTCTTGTTTCGCAATGTTTAGCGTGTCTGAAGCTTCCTTGGAAAGAACATAATATTCGCTATACATCTTATGCTTTAAGACATCTTCCACCGCGACTGGGCGGAAAGTTCCAAGCCCCACGTGCAAAGTCAGGTAAACGATCTCAATGCCTTTCGCTTTAATCAAGTTTATAAGTTCATCCGTAAAATGCAAGCCTGCGGTTGGAGCCGCAGCACTACCCAAAACTTTTGAATAGACGGTTTGATACCTATTCTTGTCTTGGAGATGCTCATGGATATATGGAGGTAAAGGCATTTCTCCCAATTGGTCAAGAATCTCCATAAACACACCACTATAGACCATTTGGAAAAGCCTGATTCCATCAAGACCTTCTTCGACACACTTTGAGAGCAACAGTCCGCCGCCAAAGCTTACGACTGTGCCTTTTTTAACTCTTCGTGCCGGTTTAACCAAAGTTTCCCACATATCACCATGTATTTGTCGCAAAAGCAATACCTCGATATGGGCACCCGTTACTGGCTTTTCACCTATCAGTCTGGCGGGCATTACTTTGGTGTCGTTTAACACCAAAACGTCTCCCTTGTGCAGATATTGAGGTAAATTGGAAAATTTATCATGTGCTACGTTTAGCTGAGTCCGGTCTACAAGCAATAATCTGGAATCGGATCTATTTTTAAGCGGAGACTGGGCAATCAATTCCTCAGGCAAGTTATAATCAAAATCGCTTGTTTTCATCCTAGAATAGCGTCCCCTGATATTTTTTATTCAGATGTTTATATGCCTTTTCAGTTGCCATTCTGCCTCTTGGCGTTCTTGAAAGATAACCATTTTGAATTAAGAAAGGTTCATACACATCTTCAAGCGTCTGTGAATCTTCACTAATCGAAGTTGCTAGCGTTTCAAGGCCTACCGGTCCGCCCCGATATTTATCGATGATCGCTCCAAGATACTCCCTGTCTTTTCGATCAAGACCGCATTCATCGATCTTCAGTTTTTCAAGCGCTTGTCTGGTAATGTCCAAAGTGATCGTTCCATCACCGAGTATATCGGCGAAATCACGGACTCTGCGAAACAAACGATTTACAATCCGCGGCGTGCCCCGGCTTCTTTTCGCAAGTTCGATAATCGCTTGAGGATGGATCAGACAATCATAAATTCTCGAAGTTCTTTTGCAAATAACTTCCAATTCTTCATCAGTATAAAAATCCAAACGGTGGACAATTCCGAATCTTTCACGAAGCGGACCGGACAAATCCCCGAATCTGGTTGTAGCTCCAATCAAGGTAAACGGCGGTAAATCAACGCGAATCGACTTTGCACCCGAGTCTTTTCCGACCACAATATCGATCACAAAATCCTCCATTGAAGAATATAGAATCTCTTCAACAATTCTGGGTAATCTGTGGATTTCGTCGATAAACAGAACATCTCCAGGCTCCAAACAAGTCAGGATCGCAGCCAGATCACCGGTTCTTTCAATTGTGGGTCCACTACAGACTTTTATGGATACGCCCAACTCGTTTGCAATAACTTGAGCAAGGGTTGTTTTGCCTAATCCTGGCGGCCCATAAAGCAAAACATGGTCAAGTGATTCTTCTCTTTTTTTAGCTGCCTGGACGGCGATTTTCATCATTTCCTTCACGCTTGTTTGACCGACATATTCCAAAAAAGATTGCGGACGCAATGTTTCCTCGATTTCATCGTCAAGCAATAGATTGTTACTGATAATCCTTTTGTCCATAACTCACACCTCGAACATATTATATCAAATTTTCAGGCAATATCATATGATTTATTTCACTTCATTTGTTGAATTATAGACACAACTATATTATAATAAAATATGAGAGGCATAGTGGAGTGGTAAAATGGCAAAAAATCGCGATATCATATCATATTACCTAAAACAATTTCCTAAACTCAAATCCGACCACGAAAGCGTTCAGAAAGACCTTGAACGCGATTTAATGCTGGTCATTCAGGATTATGCCGATGAAATTGAAAACATCAAGGCAAACTACCAAGTTTTCGAAGACAATCATTTTCTGCAATACATGCAAAAGAAACAAGATTTTGATAATGCTATTGAGTTTGTTGATTCGGAATACAAGGAACTGTTTGACAGACTTGACAACGATTTCTCCGAAAATCAAGATTATTCAAATCAGCGTATTCAACAAGAAAACATTCAATTCAAAGGTGTTATCAACAATATAAACGAATTAAAGAAGCAGGCCCATACCCAATTCTTGGAACTGACAAAGGAAATTAACAACCAAATTGATCATGAAATGAAAGTGCACTTTGATTTTATTGATTTGGAAGACGGTAAATTCAAGGGCATCCAAAAAAACTACCAGGAGATTAATTCCGAACAAGCCAATCGTTTGTTATGGACAATTGAAGAGTCTAAAAACGCCTTGATTGATTTAGGCAAGCAACTTCAAGACAAATCATATCAACATGCCAAGTACATGAATGAATCTGTACTAAATGTTCTAGAGTCTTTAAGAGAAACCAAGAACAAGATGACAGTCATATTCAAATCTACAACCGAGCTGTTTACCAAACAAAAAACCAAAATTGAACGCTTGAACCACGAACGTCAAAAACCGCACTCCTTGCTGAACCAGACAATCATCAGGCAATACGTCAAGCAAATTCGAGATGTCAACCAGAAAAAAATGTCATTTGATCAGATGATTAGACGCGAGCTAAAGATCTCGCTAGACATTCTCGGCAAACGGATTCTTGATTTTGATGAACAGGGCAACCGGTTTGAAACCGAAAAAGCGATTATGCAATATGAAATTGTTAAGAAAAAAGCCGAATATCTGTTGCATCGCAACCGGGCCATGTCAGAACTTCTGATTTCTAAATATCAAAACGAAATCAAAAAAATAAAAATTGATTCATTTCGTCGTGTAGAAGAAATCAAGCTTGCCTATTTCATGCCGGCAACGTTTTTTCAAAACAGCATCAACCTTTACAGTAATTTCGCATTTTATGTCAATGAATCCTTCGATGATTTGGACAACTTGCTTACTGATTTGATTTCATTCAACCAAAAGATCTCGGACGTCGAAAGCAACTACATCAGACAAAGCGCGAAAACAGTTGAGGACTATAAGATCAAAGTCATGGTTCAAGTCAACAATGTTACCACGAAATTGACTGATTTGATTACGAAAATCGATGTCCTAAGCAAGGACATTATCACGCTTGAATCGAGAAACCAGCTGGAAGTCGCTGAAATCAGAAAAAATATGGAAAGCACAGAAATCAACGGCGATTATCAAAAATATCTCGTCCAACTAGATAACGACGAGTATTTTGCTTGTTACCAACACGATATAAATGTGCAGTTGATCAAGTCTGAAACCCAGTATAAAGACACATTATTATTGATTGACAAAAACGTGACAAGCCTGCACAAACAACAACAAGTCATGTTGGCAAATCAAAAACATATGACTTCTGTCTCATTTAGTGAGAAGACGATCCATGATCTTGCCTACGATCGTGAGTTGGCATTTTTCTATGCTACATATGATAAAGACAAACGTGCCATTCAATTCAAGGAAAAACTTGAAGCAGGAAAATTGGCTTTTGCTTTTGCCAGATACAATTATATTTTCGCCAAAAAATATGATCTTTTGCGCCAAGAACATGTCAAGAACCGTCAAGACGGCAGCCAGCATGTGGTCGAATATGTATATAACAGCCAGAAATTGATCGATCTCAATGAACTTCAGACAAAAACAATCACCGAGAAGATCGATAAATTGGCCACCGAAAGAGACTATGCATATTATTTGGAATTGATGCGCGAAAACATGATCAAAAGTATCATTGTCCAAACCGATCTCAAAACTGACAAAAACCGTCAGGCAGTGACCATGTACCACCATCATTTCTACGAAACGCTGACAAACACAGCTAGTCTCTTTAACAATCAGATTAAAATCCTCAAGCGTCTGCTTGTTCATCTTGACAACGATTTTGCCATCAACCAGGGCCTCAACATCATCAATCAGAATGCGTATACATACAATGTCTGCTATTTGATTGAGAAAGCCTATTCCCAAGCCATTGAGTCGATTACCGATGTGATGCCACAAATCAATGTGTCCGAACTCAGAAAGTCAAGGCAGGAAGATTTTGAAACATATGTAATCTTGGCACATCGAACGCTGATCGGTTTGAAGAAAGCCAGGACCAATAAGAAGAAAACCAGATACCTTCTGGAAAACTTATATATTAGTTCACTACTTCTTTTCGCAAATGTGTCCAATCAAATCCAGCGAAGTCTTCATCATGCGGAACTGTCAATCATTAAAAATGATGTTTTGTTCATCGAAAGAGTCAACGAACAAACCCACAAGACCACGAATATCATCAACCACGAATTTGACTCATTGATCTATAAAGCCGTTAGAATGGGCAAGAAGAAAGACAAGAAAATTGAACATTTGACCAAAATAAAAACAAATATCGAACTTGAACTTAGAAACAAAGTAAAAAAAGTCAATGCAGCCTATATGGACACCATGAATTCTGAAGCTGACAAAATCGCTTTTGTCAATAAAGAAATCGTAAAATTCATCAAAGAAAATGAAAAAGCCCTAGAAATGCAAAAACATGCCGAAAAAGCAAACTTCCGACTTGAAAGAAAATTGCTCGATAAGAAATATTCTGACTTTGTCAAAGCATATCAGCATTTAAAAGCAGTAAACGAAAACACCTACCATTCAGAAATCAATTTCGTCGAATTGATGGCAGTTTCAGGCTCAAAAGAAGTCGAAACCGCTTTACAAACACTTGACAAGAAAATCGTGCAATTGCCTTCTGCGGGAACTACGCTCACCAAACAGCTTGAAGCAGATAAACAAGTGCTTGTCGAAAAACGGCGCTTCGACCTGCTGCAGCAACTAGCAGTAATCGAGGGGAGCAAATTTACTGCCAGACCAAAGTATTTGAAAGAAATTGAGGCCGTTAAACAGCGTCTACCAGAGGATTATCTCGGGCTCTATCAACAGATGCAAAAAGCAGAAACCGAGTTCTTGCAGCAATATACTGCGACTGAGGCCTCTTTTGAAGATGACTTCCGCCAATTCCTGCAATCCCAGCAGACATTCAGAAAAATAATTGACGAAGATTCAGTTCCCGCTAAGCCATTCGAAAAATATTTCGATCTGCAGAAAAAACTATTGAACAAGACTCAGGAAGCATATTCCACCAACATGTTAAAATCTGGCATCACCAAAGCCATGATCAAGGCAGAAGAAACCAAATCCAAGGACAGGCAAGACCGAATCATCAACGGATAGAATAGGAGGAGCCAATGGCAGATTCCAAAGACAAACTGCAACAAGACATCACCAATAAAGAATCATACCTAAATTCCTCAAGTGCGGCCTTTAATAAGGAAATCGCGCTTTTTGAGCAATTCTTCGACAAAATATCCAACCATGCCAAAGCTCACAGGCAAATTACCATAAACAATCTTGACCAGGTCGAAGAAAGACTTATTGCCCTCAAGGAACAAGCAGCTTCTCTTAAAGACCAGATTTTTTTCCATGATGAGACCGTCATCGTGGACAGACAGGAAATCATCGCCGAGACCGAAATAGCGGTCCATGAACGAAACACCCTGTTATTAGACAACGATCGCTTTGAAGGCAACGATATCCTTGAAGCAATCGATTATTTGAATAAAGCGTTGATCCAGGTCAAAATGAATTTTTTTGAGACCTATCACAACTCATATCTTAACAGCATCATGACAACCGATATCTTCTTCGACTTTTACTATGACAAGTCCAAGGAATTCCAGTCCGTGCTCGAACAACATCAACAAGAAGTCATGGATCTGTTTCTCGAACTCAATGAAGAGATCAAGAACATGGACGACGCCATATCCAATATCATGCAAAAAAAGAACGAGACGATTCAGAGGATCAACTTGTTCTACAAACAGGAAATGAAACATTATGTCGACAACCAGTTGATGTTCTCTGCGGTCACTGATCCGACATCAATCGACATTCAAGCGCTTGTATCAGATAAAATCGTTCAATTTAAAACCTTCAGAAGCCACCTTGAAGAACAAAACAAACACATCGAAACCCATATGCGAAAAGAATTCCAAACATTGAATAAAAACGTATTGACGAGACTCTTCAATCGGAAATCAAATCTGATCACCGGCCAAAAAGGTTTTTTTGACAATCCCGAAACTTATTTACTTGATCTCAAGCAACAAATCGTTCAAGCAGATGAACAAAATGACAAAACCCTGTCTCGTCGTTTGATTGCCATGTATCTTCAATTAAAAGATTATCGGCTCCAGATGAAAAAGTGTGCCAAACGGGCAGCCGGAATGGTTAAAAAACAACGATTGCTTCGTAACAAAATGCTTTTGCAATTCAAACTGGAAACCAACCGGATCACCAATGATTTGGAAAGAACCTTGAATCTATACCAGGAGCTCATGCAATACGACACATTTCTCGCCCAGGCAATCGGTGACGATTCTTCTAAAATCGTCAAAGATGAGTTGAACTATCTTTCGCTGCTGGCGATGAACAAGGAATTCAAGACAAACATCAATTTCGATATCGAAAGTCAGACTATCAAAGGCCAGATTAACGAAGTCGAAATGAAACTAATTTACCAAGTTAAAAAACAACTTCTGCTTCAGGAGGTCGAACTCCTTGATGTGATCAAAGATGCCCAAATTTTCCTGATCGACAGAAAACATACATACTATGACGCAAAAAAACAGATTGAAAAAGAGCGTTTCCTGATTGACAGATTGGAAACCGCCATGAACTACCATCTCGAATACATGCACGAAATAGCTAAAATCAACCGCAAATGGAATTCCGAAGTTTTACATATTCTGATTTCCGATATCCGGAACCAGGAGACGCATAATATCCATATCGTCGATGCCGCTGCCCGGGTGAAACTTGCCCTTAAAGAATACGATATCAAGTCACTCCATTTCAAAACCATGTATGAAAACGAATTGAATTATCTTGTCATGCAATCTTCACGTGTCGAAAAAGAGACGAAAATCCATAATGATTTCATCCTCTCTACCTATGAAAACCAGATGCGCTTCACATCGGAACAAATCGAGCTCGCCTCATCAGAATACAGATTGCGGGTTGAAGCCATCATCCAAGCTGTCGATGAGGAGAGAAAGTATCTTGAGGAAATCTACCGGAACACAGCCAAAAAATACGACAAACGCCGTCAGTTGCTTGATGATGCTTTTCAATCGATCCTCTATCACAACAATCATATGTTAACGGAAACAGCGGATGAGAAAATCCATAAAATCCTGAACAAGGAAATCGACAAAGCAAGAAAGCAGTACTTTTTGGACAAAACCGAGATCGAAGCGGAATATGCCAAAGACAAGACCATCGCGGAAACGAAACGAAAACTCAGAGAACTCGATTCCCATTTGGAAGATGCTCTTCAAGATGCAGACCAGCTGAGAGTTGACACCATTCAGGAAATGCAGGAACAATTTGCCTATGCCAAAGAACATTACGAAGTTTTGAAGCCCTATCTGGATCAAAAAGTCAATATTCTTGATCCGACTTTCTACAACGGGCTGGAAAACATCAATAAACGCTACCGCTACAAACTCAAAGTCGCGGAAGTCGAACTAGATGATGCCTCCAAAGACTTGCTTGACACATATCTAAACATCTATTTCACCGAAAAACCCGCAGAGAACAAACAGGAAATGCTGCAAAAGATTGAAGAACTGAATACGCTTCGCGAAAGTGCCAGTCTCAAATATTCTGCACGGATGCAAGCCTTGGAAGACGCATATCAGGCTGAACTTGCGGATTATCAGAGCAATTCCGATATCATCAATCAGGAGACAATTTCGATAAAAAACTCCATCATTTCAAAACGGGATCTGACAATGCATACAATCCAAACTGAACTCGACCAAGTCGATCAACAATACATCCTGCAACAGAAAAACCACGAGTTGTCCCATACTTTTGAAATCAGGAGTCTTACTTCCGAATATCAGAAAGCACTCATATCTAATCAGCATTTCCGCGAAACCTTAAATGTTGAATTTGAACACCTGATGAATTCCTATAAACCATACATCAGGTTGATCAGACATAACCGCGATATCCAAGACGTGTTCCGGAGCGTTAACCGCAAAGCTAGAAAAAAAGTTCGCAAGGAACAAAAAAAGATCATCAAAAACAGTCGAACCTACCCGGTTATATAAAAGGCGACACATCCTAAAGTGAACCCCATTTAGTGGACACAAAATAAAAAGACATTACAAGAGATGTTAGTATACACAGAGAAAGTGTTTATTAACATCTTTTTTGTTTGTATTTGAATTGTAGGCTTTCAATCCTGTCTG
>Ga0268278_1000521_pt1 | contig 26355 bp, 21 predicted proteins | sample saktaG_3_FD_190135 | JGI IMG/M metagenome (GOLD analysis project Ga0268278, IMG submission 190135) | Saline water microbial communities from Sakinaw Lake, British Columbia, Canada - sak_2010_1_5_55m | ecosystem: Environmental > Aquatic > Non-marine Saline and Alkaline > Saline ...
ACTTTTAGAATTGGAGCTGAGGATGCTGAATTTTTAGAGAAAGAATTTTCTCCCAATTTTACGGCAGAGGATATGGTCAATCTTGCAAAGTATAATATTTATTTAAAATTGATGATAGACGGAATAAGCGGCAGACCGTTTTCTGCGACTACTCTGACTCCGCATTCAGAAGAGAAGGAAAGTAACCATCTTAAAATCATCAAAGCTTCAAGAGAAAGATATGGAACTTCAAAGAAAGATGTTGAAAAGAAAATTTCCGATTGGGCAGAGCAAGTTAGAACTCTTCAAGAACAAATCAAAGCTCCTCTGAGTCTTTATGATGCCAGGTGTTCAAAATGCGGCAAAGAAATTAAATTAACTTTTTTACCTGACGGGGTAAGGCCCGTTTATTGCAAGTCTTGCTTGAAGAAAACGGAAGAAGGGCAAGGGGCAGAAAAAAAGCAAACGGAAGAAAAAGGTATTGAGAAAAACCTGGCCATTTCCTTAAAAGAAGCGGTGGAGAAAGAGCCTGTTTCCTTCTCTGTTTCCGGAGGGTTTGATAAAGAAAAGAAAAAGGTGAAAAGAAAGCAGATAGATAAAGAAGAACTTAGAAAAGTTCTGGAAGAATCTCTTAATGGAGGAAAGTTTGAGAAAGGTGAAAAAGGAAAGGTTTCTAAAAAAGGAACGTTAAAGCCCGGGGAAAAGGTTAAGTTTTAGAATTCCCTTTAAGAAGCTTTAGAAAACTGTTTTTTGTTAATTTTCTTTAGTTAGTTTTATGCTTAAAGCCTTCAAAAATTTAATTTTAAGAAATAAGCGTGTTTTGGTGCGCTGCGATTTAAATGTTCCTTTAAATGAGGAAGGTAAAATCATTGACGGATTTCGCATTAAGCGAATTTTGCCTACCGTTGAATATTTGCTTAAGGAAAACTGTAAGATAATTTTAATTAGTCATCTTGGAAGACCCGGTATCCGGAGAGACAAAAGATACAGCTTAAGGCCCGTAGCTGCTAGAATGGAAAAGATGCTCGGGAAAAGGGTGCATTTCCTGGACGATTGCATTGGTGAGGGCATAGAGAATAAGATAGATAAAATGAAATATCAGGATATATATCTATTAGAAAATTTAAGATTTCACACAGGTGAAAAAGCCAATAATACTGATTTTGCCAGAGCTCTTTCAAAATTAGCTGAAGTGTATGTCAATGATGCTTTTGGAGCTTGTCACAGAATGCATGCTTCAATAGTGGAGTTGCCTAAATATTTGCCTTCGGGAGCGGGGCTTTTGCTTGAAAAAGAGGTAGATGTTCTGGAAAGCGTTTTGAAAAATCCAAAAAGGCCGCTTGTGGTAATTATTGGGGGAGTAAAGATTTTGACAAAAATTGGAGTTATTGGAAAGTTCTTGGAAATTGCTGACCATCTTCTTTTGGGGGGCAAGATTTATGAACCTATTTTGCAATTGAAAGGCGTTTTGATTGGAAGGCCTTGGCCCGAAAAGAAAATAGTTGAGGCAGTTAAGAAAATTGATCTTACCGATATTAAGATTCATCCCCCCGTGGATGGTTTAGTGTGTTTGCCTCAATCAGAAGAAGGATATTCGAGAATATCTGCTATAGGAAGTGTCAGGAAAGAGGAAGATGTTTTTGATATCGGACCGGAAACAATTGAGCTTTTTACATCTTTAATCAAAGAAGCAAAAACAATATTTTGGTCCGGTCCCTTAGGACGTTTTGAACAAGAACCTTTTGGCAGAGGAAGCGAAGCTGTTGCCCAAGTTATTATTAAAAACCACTCTGCTTTTAAGATTGTTGGGGGAGGAGACACCAATGCTTTTTTGGCAAAGTATGGCTTGAGGGATAAGTTTGACCATGTTTCAACGGGCGGAGGAGCGATGCTTGAATTTCTAAGCGGTAAGGAATTACCAGGTATTAAAGCGCTCCAGAAATAGAAGTTTAATATTCATACGTTAAGTCTTTAATATTTTAAAAGAATGAAAGGAAAGATAAAGAATTTAAGAAAAGCGGCGCAAAGAATATTGAAAGCAATAAAGAATGAAGAGAGGATTATTCTTTATGGTGATGCTGATCTGGATGGCATAGGATCAGTTATTATTCTCAAAGAAACTATTGAAAAACTGAGAGGTAAAATCTCTGCTTTTTATTTCCCTAAAAGAGAAAAAGAAGGATACGGAATAACCGAAGAATCTTTAAGTGTTTTGAAAAAGAATGCCCCTGCTCTTTTTATTGCCTTAGATTGCGGCATATCTAATTTTAAAGAGGTGAAAAAAGCCAATAAGCTTGGTTTTGAAGTTATCATTGTCGACCATCATCAGGTTTTGGATAAATTGCCCGAAGCTTCTATTATTATTGACCCCAAGCAAGAGACGGATAAGTATCCTTTTAAGGAAATGGCTTGCGTGGGCGTTGCCTATAAATTGGCTGAAGCTGTCTTTATGGAAGACAAGGAGAATTATCCGAAAAACAAGAGGTTCCTTAAAGAGTTTTTGGAGATTGTAGCTTTGGGAACTATAGCAGACCAGGTACCTTTGATATGTGAAAATGAAAAGTTTGTAAAAGAAGGCCTCAGAACCCTAAACTACACTTCAAGACCCGGTCTCCAGGTTTTAATTGAGCTTACCGGCTTCAAAGATGGCGGACTTCAAGAAGTTCAGCAGAAGATAACTTCTCGATTGAAATCATCCGAGAACCAGGGCAATCTTAATGAGATTTTCATATTTCTAACGGAAAAATCCCTTGCCAAAACGGAGAAAATGGCTCTGGATTTCATTAAGGAATCTAGGAGGAAAAAAGATCAAGCAGATGAAATTTATTCCGAGGTTGAGAAAAAAGTGAAAGATTCCGATATTTTTGTTTTTCAGGGCAGTAAAGAATGGCCTTTGATCTCGCTTGGAGGTGTGGCTTCAAGAATATGCCACAAATTCAAGAAACCTGTTTTCCTTTACAGGATTCAGGGAAAGGAAAATCAGGGAACGGTAAGAAATCCGGGGGATATAAATGGAGTTGAAGCAATGATACACTGCAAGGAACTTTTGGAAACTTACGGTGGGCATGCCAAAGCATCCGGGTTTAGGATAAAAAACAAAAATCTGAAGAAATTTAAGAAACGCTTATCTGAATATTTCAGAAAGCAGATAAATTCAAAAGAAAATGACTAAATTAAAAAGCGTTAAAAAAATATCAGTTTATACCGATGGAGGATCCAGGGGAAATCCCGGGCCCGGAGCAGTCGGTATTGTTGTTTGCAATATTCACGGGGAGAAGATCAAGGAATATTCCGAGTATTTAGGCAAGGTTACAAATAATGAAGCCGAATACGGGGCGGTAATTTTTGCATTGAAAAAGATAAAGCATCTTTTTGGCAAGAAGAGTACAAAAAACATGGAAGTTGAGATAAATTCTGATTCGGAACTTTTAGTAAACCAGCTTGAAGGAGAGTACAAGATTGTTAATTCTAATATCGGCGAGCTCTTTTTGAAAGTCTGGAATCTTAAAATTGATTACAAGAAAGTAAAGTTTAATCTGATTCCCAGAGAGAAGAACAGGAAAGCAGATGCTTTGGTCAACCAGTGCTTGGATGCCGAGTCAAAAGCACAAGGATTATTTTAGTAAATTAAAAAGCGAAAACAAATTGTTTTCGCTCCCTAATACCTTAACAAATCCGTAAGCCGAATTTTGTTTTAGGCGGCCATCTATCTGGTTCCGATATTACTATCGGAATCTAGCGAACTACTTTTCCTTTCAGAAAGATTCTGAAAGGTTTGTTCTTGCACCCGGCAAGGATTTAGCCGTTTCACCTCGGTTTTAAATAAAGTTTCTTTTTTTACTCCTTTAGGGGGTATAAAAAAGATGTCTTACTTTGTGACCGAACTTATCCTTTTGGGATATTCCTCGGCTTTCGCCTGGAACGTCTCTGTTCGCACCTCTATTCCAATTTTTTGGAACGACGGCTGTTAGCCGCTGCCTTTTTAGATTCTATAGAAATCTATAGAAAATGGGTGTTCGGACTTTCCTCCCCGATGAATTCGAGGCGGTCGCTCGATTTGTTAAGGTGCCGTTATTCTAGCAGGAGAATCTCTTCTTGTCAAATGAAAAATTGACCCTGGGTTAAAGCAAGTGTAAAATAAAGAAATGTTCTATAAATTCTTTAATTCTCAAACCAGGAGCATCACTTTTGCTGCTGCAATCCTTACATTGTCCGGTATATTCAGCATGGTTTTGGCTTTGGTAAGAGATCGTCTTTTAGCAGGTCGTTTTGGAGCAGGAGCGGAACTTGATATCTACTTTGCTGCTTTTAGAATTCCGGATTTTGTTTACGGAATATTAATTATGGGAGGAATATCAACCGTGTTTTTGCCTGTTTTTTCCCAATACTTTAAGAAAGATCCGGAGGAAGGATGGCGTTTGACAAATAATGTTTTAAATTGCTTTTTACTCATTTTGATCGTAATTTGCACTCTTTTGTGTATTCTTACACCCTTCTTTGTTAGATTTATTGTTCCCGGATTTGACATCCAGAACAGGGCCTTGGTTATAGCTTTAACAAGGATAATGTTTTTGAGTCCTATTCTTTTGGGAATATCAAGTGTTTTTTCCGGGGTTCTCCATTATTTCAGCCGTTTTCTGGTTTATTCTCTGTGTCCCATTTTATATAATCTTGGCATTATCTTTGGAATCGTCTTTCTTTATCCGGCCTTCGGCATTAATGGCTTGGCTTACGGTGTGATACTTGGAGCTTTAATGCATTGGGTCATTCAAATTCCCGCTGCAAGATACACGGGGTATAAATATCGTCTTTCTTTGAATTTCAAATATCCGGGACTGGTTAAGCTTTTTAAGCTTATGGTGCCCAGGACAATTGGCAGTGCCGCTTACCATATAAACTTAATTGTTATTACGGCAATCGCTTCGACCTTGCAGGTTGGTTCGATTGCTGTTTTTAATTTTGCTTATAATATAAACTATATTCCCGTAGGGTTAGTTGGAATTCCTTTTGCTTTGGCCGTATTCCCGGCTATGTCGCGGAATTTTGTCCACAATGAAAAAGAAAGGTTTTTAAAGAATTTTTCATCAACTTTCAGGCAGATACTTTTTTTAGTAACTCCAATGTCCGTCTTTATGTTTTTATTAAGGGCTCAAATCATAAGATTAATTCTCGGAACGGGCAGATTTGGATGGGAAGATACCAGATTAACTGCTGCTTGTTTGGGGCTTTTCTGCTTTGGAATTTTTGCTGCAGCCCTTTCTCCTTTTCTCTGCCGTACTTTTTATTCTTTTCATGACACTAAAACACCCGTAATTCTCGGTGTGATTTGCATATCGTTCAATGTTGGTTTGAGTTTTTTATTTGTTCGGCTTTTGAGTTTTGAAAATGCTTTTCGAAATATGATTGCTTCTTTGTTAAAGATGCATGATATTGAAAATTTACAAGTATTGGGACTGCCTTTGGCTCTTTCGGTTTTTGCTGTCGTTTATTTATCACTCCTTTTGATTTTTCTCAGAAAGAGAATAAATGATCTGGATTTTGGGAAGATATTGGTTTCTTTTAAAAAGATATTACTTGCTACTTTTACATCGAGCTTCACCGTTTATTTTGTTTTGAAGGTTACCGCTCCTTTAGTTGACATGCGTACATTTTTGGGAGTTTTAATTCAGACTTCTTTTGCTTTAATAGCCGGGAGCGCTGTTTATCTTTTGTTTACCTTTTTGTTAAGGTCTCCGGAACTTAGAGCTATCAAGAACTCTTTCTTTAAGAAATCCGTATTAAAGAACCAACAGATGAATTGTGGAAAAGAAATACATTAGAAACTTTGTTATTATTGCTCATATAGACCATGGAAAATCAACTTTGGCTGATAGGTTTCTTGAATTGACAAAAACGGTTAATCCGAAAAAAATGCATTCCCAATATCTTGATTTAATGGATCTTGAAAGAGAAAAGGGGATTACCATAAAGATGCAGCCGGTTGCTATGGATTATCTTTTTGAAGGGAATCGCTATCTCTTGAACCTTATAGATACCCCGGGACATGTTGACTTCTCCTATGAGGTTTCCCGCTCCCTTGCAGCAGTTGAGGGAGCTGTTCTGCTGGTGGATGCCGTCAAGGGTATTCAGGCTCAAACGGTTGCCAATTTAGAATTGGCTCAAAGTCAAGGGCTGACTGTCATTCCCATTATCAATAAGATTGATTTGCCTGAAGCAAGGATTAAAGAAGTTGAAAAGGAAATGTCCGACCTTCTTTTTGTTGTGCCTGAAGATATTTTAAAGATATCGGCAAAAGACGGCGTTAATATTGAAAAAGTTTTAGAGACGATTATTGAAAAGATTCCCTTCCCGAAAGATGTTTCCAAAGAAGATAATTTACGCGCCCTCATATTTGATTCAAAGTATGATTCTTTTAAAGGAGTTATAGCTTATGTCAGGGTCTTTGACGGTCATGTCAAGGAAGGGGACAGCATCTATTTAATCAAGGGAGAGGTTGAAAGCCAGGTAAAAGAAGTTGGGTTTTTTAAGCCCGAATTGGTTAAAGCCGGGTCCTTGGAATCAGGCGAAATTGGATATATTGCCACAGGCATTAAGGAATCGCGCAAAGTAAAGGTAGGTGATACCATTTTGCTTTCAAGGTCCAGGCCTCAATCCTCGGGGCTTGCCTTGCATGGATACAAAGAGTCCTCGCCCATGGTTTTTTTAAGCGTTTACCCCGAAGATTCGAATGACTTTGAGCTCTTGAAGAATGCTTTAGAGAAATTAATATTAACCGATGCCTCTTTAATATTTAAGCCCGAGTTGAAAGCGGGGCTTGGAAGAGGATATCAATGCGGATTTTTGGGCCTTTTGCACGCGGAGATTATTATTGAAAGATTGAAGAGGGAGTTTGACTTAAACCTTATCCTCTCAATCCCGTCGGTTTTGTTTAAGCTGATCGATAAGACAAATAAAAGCTATTTCATTTACAGTCCCAGTGACTGGCCCGAAAATCCTTCCGGAATTAAAGAAACTTTAGAGCAATGGGCAAAGCTTGAGATTTTAACTCCTTTAAAATACATGGGAAATGTTTCGGAGCTTTTAAAAAAGATTAAATCCAATTACGTTAAAACTGACTATATAGGGGAGGAGAAATGCCGGTTAGTTTATGAAACTCCTTTAAGGGAAATCGTGGCTAAAAACTTTTATGATAAAGTGAAGAGCGTAACCAAAGGTTTTGCTTCCGTCAATTACGAAGTCTTGGATTGGAGGCAGGTTAACCTTGTCAAACTTGATATTTTGGTATTGGGGAAAAGAGAAGATTCCTTGTCAAAGATTGTTCCTGAATCTGAAGTTCAGAAAGAAGGCAGAAGAATGGTTGAAAAACTAAAAAGCGTTTTGCCCCCTCAGCTTTTCTCCGTTCCTTTACAAGCAATCGTTTATGGAAAAATAATTGCAAGAGAAACTATCCGCGCCAAAAGAAAAGACGTCATAGCTCCTCTTTACGGAGGTGACTTTTCAAGGAAAAGAAAACTTCTTCAAAAACAGAAGAAGGGGAAAAAGAAACTTAAGGAAAAAGGAAAGCTGGCAATTCCTCCAAATATCTTTCTGGAGATATTTAAAAGTGAATAATTATATTTGAAAAGAAAGTCTAAAAATGCTAATTTAGAATAAGGGTGCAAGTGTAAATCCAAGCATGCTCAGAATTATGAGGGAAACTATCACTATCCAGACCATCCGAAAAATATCCTTTTGTTTTAATTTTTTCATAAGCCAATTAAATTAATTAATCCTTTATAAGATGGTAGCAAAGTTTAAAAGATTTAAAAAGAGAGTTGTCAAATCATCGCTTTTTTCTTACCTTCTTCTTGCTTTAATTTTGGGAATAACTGGTTTCCTAATTTTTTCAGCCGTTAGTATAAACCAGAAAAGAGCTAAGATAACTCAAGATATTATGTCGATGCAGGAACAGATTCGAGATTTAGAACGAAGGAAAGAGAATCTTCAAGCTAATATTTCTTATCAGGAAAGCGAAGAATACATAGAAGAAGTTGCAAGGGAAGGTCTTAATTTAAAGAGTCCCGGAGAGCAGGGAGTTGCCTTTATTGAGGAGGAAGAAGAGGAACAAGTTCCTGAGCAAGAGGAAGAAAAAGGGTTTTTAGATAATATTTTTGAAAAGTTAAAGTTTTGGTAGTTTGTGCGGGTGTCGTATAGCGGTTATTATAATTCCTTCCCAAGGAATAAATGGCGGTTCGACTCCGCTCACCCGCTTGGGTTTTATGCCAGCATAGCTCAGGGGTAGAGCAACTCTTTCGTAAAGAGTAGGTCGGGGGTCCGAATCCCTCTGCTGGCTTTAAAAAACTTGCTGAAAGGCGGGATTTTTTGTTGACATTTTTGAGAAACAGAAGTATAATATAATATCTTTTCTTTTAAAAATTAATAGGAGGTGAATTGATTTGAAAATTCAAAGATTGTCATGCGACCTGCAAGTCCATCCATATGGGGACAAAGTAAAAGTTGTAGATATTTTAAGACAGATGGAAAAAAATGACCTTGATCTAGCAGCTCTACTTGACTTTGGTTGGCACGATTCTGTTAATCTTCAAGTGGTAATGTTCGCAGATGAGGAGTTGAAGTCTTGTTACAAAATGGATATAGATATTGATAAGAATACTTATCGTTTTGTTAACAAGAAAAATGGGAAAAGGCTTTTTATAATCTTAGGAAGTGAAACTGCTCCTTTTGACCAATCTTGGCATATTTTATCGATAGGAGTGACTCGAATTCAGAGCCTTTACAGCGCAGAAGGCATTATTAATGAGATACTGGAAAGAGGGGGAATAGCGATTTTTGACCATCCTTATGTAGATGCTCGCCCGTCTCGCAGGTTTAGAGATATTAGTTCAGCAAGAGAACCAGAACTTCTTCATATTTGCGGCAAATATCTTAACAGGATGGCTCTTGAATGGAATGGGTTATTAATTCCATGGGTAAGGAACCTTATGCCTAATGGTTATGATGATCTTACAAACAAGAGAACGAGTGTGCTTGCGGAAACGATGCGTATGCCGTTAGTGCCAACAACTGACTTACATGCATGGAATAAGAGAATGCTAAAACCTCTCGGGACTGCGAGGATTGTAATTTCTTCAGGGAATATTGACGAGAATGATATACTCGGTCACTTAAAGAGATATATTTCGAAAAATCATTTTCAAGTCAATAAAGAATATGTAAGCTTTTCTCATTTCTTGGAAGTGTTTCTACATTCAGATTGGCTGAAGAGAAAGTAAGAAAGTTTTGTATAAGCGAGACGGTTATGTCTCGCTTTCTTCTTGACTATTTTTTTAATTGTGGTAGCATAAAGCATCGTAGTTCTTTCAACAATTGGGTCCGTGTAGTTCAGCGAAGAACACACGCCTTTAAAGCGTCATTAGGAGATAGAAATCTATCCGTGATTTAAATCAAAGAAATACTCGATTTCTAAATCCGAGAGACACTGGTTCAATTCCAGTCACGGGCACCAATTTTTAAGATAGGCGAGTAAGTATTTATGTTTACTCGCCATTTATTTTAATTTGATTTTTCCCTTGACAGACTTTTTACTTGTTGTAATATTAAATATCATAGTCCTTTCGAGAAAGAAATTGTGATCTGTGTAGTTTAAGAAAAAAGCTAAAACACGCGTCTACACAAAACTGAAATTGACTAACTAATCCAATTGACGTTTAAAGATTGGTAAACCAATCTGGTTAGGAAGACTTATTGGTATATAGTTGATTAACCCGGCCAGAAACTGCCGCGGAAACTGCGGGTTTATCGTCTAGAGATGCTTGGGACAGGCGCCAAGCCACAGGTCACAATTATATATATAAGCGAGCATTTGCTCGCTTTTTATTTTATTCTCTTCGTTTACTTTCATTTGATTTTATGTTAGATTTATCTAAAGAAATGAAAATCTTATCTGATAAAATTGAAGATTTGAAATTAAAACTCCTTCATTTGAAGGACTGCCTTTGACTTAAGTGATAAGGAAGAAAAGATTAAAGAATTAGAGAAAGAAACAAGAATTCCCGATTTTTGGGAAGATAACAAAAAGGCAGCTGGAATAACAAAGGAGCTTTCTTCTTTGAAGGAAGAAGTTGGGGAATATCAGTCTTTGGAAAAAGAACTTGAAGAAGTTGAAACCCTTGAGGAACTGGTTGGGAAAGATAAATCTCTCGGAAAAGAAGTTGAAGAGAAGGTTAGTTCTTTAGGAAAAGAAATAGGAAAACAAGAGTTTAAGGTTTTTCTTTCGGATAAATACGATAAAGGTCCTGCAATCCTTTCAATATATTCCGGAGCGGGAGGTCAGGATGCCCAGGATTGGGCAACTATACTTTTGAGAATGTATCAGAGGTATTGTGAAAGGAAAGGATTTAATGTTAAATTAATAGACCAATCGTTTGGAGAAGTGGGGAGTGAAGGCAGGATTGGGACGAAACAGGCAACTTTGGAAGTAAAAGGGAAATATGCTTACGGGTTTTTAAAGAAAGAGAACGGTGTTCACAGGCTAGTCAGAATCTCTCCCTTTTCTGCTCAAAGCTTAAGGCACACTTCCTTTGCTTTAGTTGAAATCTTACCTGAGATTTCAAAGGAAGAAGAGGAAGAAATAGAGATAAAGCCGGAAGATTTGAGAGTTGATTTTTACAGGGCTTCGGGACCCGGAGGCCAGTATGTGAATAAAAGAGATTCTGCTGTGAGAATAACGCATTTGCCTACGAATATTGTCGTTTCTTGCCAGGGTGAGCGCTTGCAAGGGAAGAACAGGGAAACGGCCATGAAAATGCTTTATTCAAAGCTTTATCGTTTGAAAGAAAAGGAGGGAAAAAAGAAGATAGCTGAACTTAAAGGAAAAGCGGTTTCCATAGAATGGGGAAGCCAGATAAGAAGCTATGTCTTTCATCCTTACAAGATGATAAAAGATTTAAGGACCGGTGTTGAGACTTCAAACATCGAGAAGGTCCTTGATGGTGAAATAGATCAGTTTATTGAAGCTGAAGTGAAGATTAAAAAAGATGATTAAGTTTCAAAATATAACTAAAACTTATTCCAATAACATTATTGCCTTAGATGACGTGTCTTTTGAAGTAGATTCTAATGAATTTGTCTGTATTGTAGGAAGATCGGGGGCAGGGAAGACAACTCTCTTAAAACTGCTTTTGGGGATTGAAAAGCCCAGTAAGGGCAAAATCTTTTTTAATGGAGATGAGGTTTCGTCTTTGGGTTCCGGAAAACTTCAAGGAATCAGAAGGAAGATGGGAGTTGTTTTTCAGGATTATAAGCTCCTTCCCTCAAGGACAGTTTATGAAAACATTTCCTACGTTTTAGAATTAATGGGCAAGAATGATGAGGAGATTTCAGTGGAAGTCCATCAAGTGCTTGAGATAGTCGGACTCAGTAGCAGAGCTTTCAATTTTCCGGCCCAGCTTTCTGGAGGAGAACAGCAAAGAGCGGCTATTGCAAGAGCTATTGCCCACCGTCCCAAAGTAGTTTTAGCCGACGAGCCTACGGGAAACCTTGATCCTTATCATACAAGAGACATAATTAATCTTTTGAAAAAGATTCATAAGCTTGGAACTACCGTTATTTTGTCCACCCATGACAAAGAGATAATAGATAATCTGGAAGAAAGAGTGGTTACTTTAGAAGAAGGGAAAGTAATAAGGGATGACCAAAAAGGAAGGTTCATCTTATAACTTATTTTATGAATTTTATTAAAAAAATATTACAGCTTGGATGGAAAAACTTTTCCCGGAACATAGGAGGGGCCTCTGCCTGCATCTTTATTCTGGTTGTGGTCGTTTCTTTGATTACGTCCATCTATATCTTCGGAGCGGTTTCTGAATTCTTAATTGGACAGGTTCAAGAAAAAGTTGATATCAACGTCTATTTCAATGAAAATGTTTTGGAAGGGGAGATAACGGAATTTTCAAAGGAAGTTGCTAAGGTTTCTGAAGTTAAAGACGTTAAATATATTTCAAAAGAAGAAGCTCTTGTGAGATTTGAAGAACGCCATGAAGATGATGCTCTTTTAATGGAATCTTTAGGTGAACTTGGATTGAATCCTTTTCTTGCTCATTTAGACATTAAGGCTTTTCATTCTTCACAGTATGCTTCAATCGTAAGCTACTTGGAGCAAGGAGAGTTTGAAGATCTAATTTACAAGATTGATTATTATGAGAAAGAGCCTATTATTGAAAAGCTTTTGTTGATTAATCAGCAAGTGAACAGGGGCGGTATTGTTTTGGCTCTTGTTTTGGGATTGATTGCCGTTCTGGTTGCTTACAATCAGGTTCAATTGGCTTTGCAGAATTCAAAGCAGGAAATAGAGATTATGAGAATGGTTGGCGCTTCAAATTGGTTTATAAAGGGACCGTTTGTGATTCACGGGATAATTATAGGGACATTTGCCGTTTTGATAACGCTTCTTGTGTTCTTTTCTTTGCTTTTTGCTTTTAATTCCAAGATTCAGGTTTCTCTTGGAGGATTTGATATGCTGGGATTCTTCAAAGGAGGGTTTTGGAACATATTCTTGCTTCAGATGATAATTGCTGTAGGCATTGGAGTCTTTGGAAGTCTGATTGCTATAAGGAAGTACTTGAGAGTATAAAACTTGTGGTGAGTGTACCGAACCATTGCGGGATCGTCTAACGGTAGGACGGATGCCCCTGGAGCATTTAATCTTGGTTCGAATCCAAGTCCCGCAGCAAAGAAATCGTAAATCCTTTTAAACTTGGAAGTGTCGAGAGTAATTTTAAATACCTTGAAAAAGTTGTCAATATGGTATTTTTTATTACAGTTAATTGATGAAAATGTATAGATTTGACAAGATTTTATACAGATTACATAATAAGATAAACTTATTTTTTCAGACGGGAGATGCTTGGCTTAAAATTCAAAAAAATGATTCTAAAACAAATATTCAAAAATCATCCGTTAATTTCCACGGTTGTCTCGCATTAATTAAGTTTTAAAACAGACTTTATGACTATTTTTTTGAAAAAATTTGGTACAACCTTAAATAGTCGGCAATTTGGCAGGGAATCCTTTGCTGCTTTCGAGCCCTCCCTGAGGGATATAAAAAACGATGAAAAGGTCATAGTGGATTTTGAAGGGGTCATAACTTTTACGCCTTCCTGGGGTGATGAATTTTTGAGTCCTCTATTTAATAGATTTGGCGAGAGGTTAGTGTTTAAAAATACTGAGAATCCTTCGGTTCAAGCAACATTAAAATTGTTGGGAAAGATTTACGGGAAAGATTTTAAGTAATGATTCCTTGGCTTCCGGACAAAACATATTAACTGGAATGGGTCATGAGGCATGCCTCAAAAGTTCCTAAATTTTCCTTAAACCCCTAGTTTCAAACTGGGGATGTTAGCAAGGAAATCGCAAACATTTTTGGGTTTAAGATTTAAAAAATCAGTTGAAGTCTGTCTTTAACCGTCTGCCACTAGGGGCGAAAGGGTAGTCCGAAGCTTTAGCGAAGAATACCAAGCCCCGCAGCACTGTTTTAGGCAAGGACTTTTATTTAATATATGTCATTATAAACAATCTTAGTAAGATTGTTTTTATTTAGTTATCGTTCTTTAAATTAAAAAAGAAAGGAAGTGAAAGTAAAAATGGATAGCATGATTGAGATTGTGGTTGAAGATAAAGAAATTAATCATAGAGTTATCGTTGCATCGTTTCAGAAATCGATAAGCCTGCCAGATTGCTTTCCAGAAGATGTTGCCAGTGAATTATTTAGGTTCTTATCTAAAAATACTGGAAAACTCATAGGGGGAGCCTAAAGAGAATTTCAGGGACATGAGTTTTTTCCCTCAACCGCTGAATGATGGTCCATTCGAGAGAATAAAAAAAAGTTGAGTTTAGATAAAAAAAGGAGGAATAAAAAAAGTGATTATTAAGACTGGGGTTTAACTCTGGTCTTTTTTCTTAAAATAATGTATAATATAGTACCTGTCTAAGTTGAATCTTGGCAGGCTTTATTAAAATTATGGAGACAAACGTATGGAGATAAGAAACATCGCAATTATTGCTCATGTAGATCATGGAAAAACAACTTTGACCGATATTTTGATGCGCCAGACAAAAATGGCTGATGAGGGCGTTAGTATGGATTCAGACGCATTGGAAAAAGAGAGGGGAATTACAATTTACTCAAAAAACACTTCCTTAATCTATAAGGGTACAAAGATAAATATTATTGACACACCTGGTCATGCTGATTTTAGTTCGGAAGTAGAAAGGATCTTAAGGTCTATTGATTCTGTTTTGCTTTTGGTAGATGCTCGGGAAGGGCCTATGCCTCAGACAAAATTCGTATTGAAAAAGTCACTGGAGCTTAATTTAAAACCAATAGTAGTAATTAATAAGATAGACAAGCCTGCAGCAAGACCAAACAAGGTTCGTGATATGGTGCTTGAGTTGTTTATGGATTTAGGAGCAAGCGATGAACAGCTTGATTTTGAAACGATTTACGCTATATCCAGAAAGGGGATTGCAAAAAGAAAATTAGATGACAAGGATGAAGACCTCTCTTCGCTCCTTGATTTAATATTGGAAAAGGTAAATCCGGCTTCAAGCGACGAAGCAAACAAAAAACCTTTAAGAATGCAGTCTTTTAGCCTGGCTTATGATAATTATGTGGGGAGGATGGCTATTGCCAGAATATATGAAGGCAAGGTGAAGAAGGGCATGAGTGTGATCGTAAAGGAAGGTGAAGACAAATACAGGACGGGTAAAATAAGTAATGTATATACTTTCTACGGATTAAATAGAAAAGAAGTTGATGAAGCGGTTGCCGGTGACATTGTAATGATAGCAGGGTTGCCGGGTATATATATCGGAGAAACAATCTGTCAAAACAAAGACCAGGAGATGTTGCCGGCTATTAAGATTGATGAGCCGACAATTTCGCTTGACTTAATGGTAAACAACTCTCCTTTTGCCGGTAAAGAAGGAAAATACGTAACTATCAGTAAATTAAAAGAAAGGCTGGAAAGGGAGTTAGAGGTTAATGTGGGATTGAAGATTGATTTTAATACGGCAAGTACTCGTTATAAGCTTTATGGCAGGGGAGAATTGCATATTGCCGTTCTTTTAGAGAATATGAGGAGAGAAAATTTTGAAGTGCAGGTTTCTCAGCCTAAGGTGATTATTAAGAATGAAGGAGGCGTGAAGAAAGAACCGTACGAAGAGGTGATAATAGATGTTCCGAAAGAAATGGCCGGTACGGTGATCGACAAATTATCTAAGAGAAAAGGCAGGATAATTGATATGAAGTTGGAACAAAACCATCAAAGATTAGTTTTTGAAATTCCAACTCGCGGTATTTTAGGTTATCGAGGAAATTTTGTCATTGATACAAAGGGCGAAGGCATTCTTACCAGTCGCGTAATTGGATTTAAAGAATACGCAGGAGATATGGATAAACACGAGTTTGGGTCTATGATATCTATGGAAAATGGAAAAGCTTCTGGTTTTGCTCTATGGAATTTGCAAGAAAGAGGCAAAATTTACATTCATCCAAATGCTGATGTTTACAGCGGAATGGTTATAGGCGATGTGTCAAAGGGAAATGATATGTGGGTAAATCCAATTAAAGGAAAAAATCTAACCAATGTCAGGGCTGCGGGATCTGACGATGCTATTGTTCTAGCTCCTCCGGTGGAGATAACATTAGAAAGAGGCTTAGAAATTATGAAAGAAGATGAGTTTTTAGAGATTACCCCAAAAAACATCAGATTAAGAAAAGAATCTCTAAGTCGGAAGGAAAAAGCTAAGAAAGTAAGAGAATCAGCATAAACATTATCAAACCAGGGTTAAACCCTGGTTTTTTCTTGAAATCTGCCCGAAATAGGATTATTCTAAAGATAGAGAAGGTACAAAAGGGGAAATACCTTATTTTTTTGAAGTTTAGTTCTAATAAAACAAATGATTATGGGAAAGCTAAAAGATTTATCAAAAATTGAAAGACCAAGAGAAAAATTAATTGTGAAAGGTTCTCAAAATTTAAAAGATGAGGAGCTTTTAGCAATTCTTTTAGGAACTGGAATAAAAGGGAAAAATGTTGTTGAAGTTTCCAGACAGATTTTAAGAAAATATTCTAAAAAAAGATTATTACAATTAGGTTACAAAGAACTATCTAAAATTAAAGGTGTTGGTTCAGCAAAAGCTTGCACAATCTTGGCTGCTCAAGAATTGATTAAAAGAGCTTTAAAGATTCAAGATGAAACTCTACCAATTATTGACTCAGTCAAGGATGTAGTTGCTCAAGCTGTTTATTTAAGAGACAAAACTCGTGAACACTTAATGACTATTTATCTTAATGCTAGAAACGAGATGATTTGGAAAAAACAATCAACTTTTATTGGAACCCTAAATGCCAATTTGGTTCACCCAAGAGAGATTTTTGAAGAAGCTCTAAAACATAACGCAGCTTCAGTGGTTTTAGTTCATAACCACCCTTCAGGAGATTCGGAACCTTCTCAAGACGATTTAGAAATTACCAAAAGAATAGTGGAAGCCGGCAAAATAATGGGCATAGATGTTTTAGACCATATTATCATCACTAAAACCAAAGCATTCAGTTTTAAAGAGAATAAATTAATTTAAAATTATGGCAATTTTTGATGAATTAAAATCAATAGGAAAAATTTTGCAGGAAGCAGGAAAAATTGAACAATATCAACAAATCCTAGAAACCCAGAAAAAGCTTTTAGAAATGCAGAAAAAGATACAGGAACTAGAGAAAAAGGATAGAGAGTTGAAAGAGAAATTAGAAATAAAAGAAAATTTAATCTTTGAAAAGAATGCTTATTGGATAAAGAAAGAAAACGGTGAAAAAGATGGTCCATTTTGTTCGGTTTGTTGGGATGCGGACAGAAAATTAATCAGACTTCGTGTAGGTGATTATGCAGGCGGATGGGCTTACTGTCTTAAATGTAGAAATTTAGCAAATCGTTAATTTTTATATCTAAGTTGGTTTAGATAAAAAAGGAAAAATTAATTTAAAAATATGACAGAAAATCTTTATTCAAAATTAGAAGATTTACTTAAGAAAGTTTCTTGTTTTTAGAATAAAAAGAAAGAAGAATTCAATAAGTTTTTGAATAAAGTAAAAATAAAATAATTATGGAAAGAACTTTTAATATCTCCAATCTCATAGAACAAAAAACAGAATATTGGATAACTCAAGAAAAGAAAAAATCTCAATCTGTAATTGGAACTTTAATTAAATATATTGAAAAAACAAATAAATTACGAGAACCACAGAAAAAAGCCATAGAGGTATATCTATGGCTTAAATTCGTTGGCGATAATCAAAAATTAGCAAATATTATCAAGCAGGGTTTATTATATGATGAAGAACAAGCTCAAAGATATGATAATTTTTATACTTTTGGCAATAATTATACAACGCAATTTCTAAATCAATTTCTTCAAGATAATGGAGTAAAAAATCTACATAAAAAATTAGTAAATGACCCGTATGGCAAAAAGATAAACTGGGAGCAAGTTTTAGACGACCTATTATATAATTACGAATATCCAAATTATCTCTTCAGCCTACCAATGGGGGCAGGAAAAACATATTTAATGGCTTGCTTTATCTACTTAGATTTATACTTCGCCAATCTCTATAAGAAAGATAAAAGGTTTGCTCATAACTTCATAGTGCTTGCTCCGACAGCTTCAAAAACAGCGATACTCCCCTCTTTACGGACAATTAAAAACTTTAATCCTGAATGGATATTACCAAAGGCAGAAGCAAATAAGATTAAGCAAGTTGTTCAAATTGAAATTTTAGACGCTTTAAGTTCTCAAAGAAAAGATAAGTTGCAGGGAGAGAATCCAAATCTTGAAAAAGTGAATAGATTACTGCAAATCAGAGATTTTGGATTGATATTTATTACCAATGCCGAAAAAGTAATATTGGAAAGATATGAAGAAAGAGATAAATTACTTGTAAAAAATCTAAGGAAAGGACAAAAAAATCTGCTAAATAATAAAGAATTATCAGAGATTACAAAATCAAATAAACTGAGAGAGGGGTTGTCAGAAATTCCATCTTTGACAGTTATTTTAGACGAAGTGCATCACACCTACAAAAATAAAAAAGAAGAGAAAAAATCAAGAGAGACAGTTAATATACTAAACCAAAATAAAAATATAATTAGTGTGTTGGGATTCTCAGGAACGCCTTATGTTAGATACTCAGTAAATATTGGGGACGACAAAATTAAACTAAACCAAATTCAAGATATTGTTTACAATTATCCTCTCAATGAAGGAATAGGTAGATTTCTGAAAGTGCCTGAAGTGAAAAGCGATAATGTTAAAGAAAAATCATTTATTAAAAATGCTTTAACGGATTTCTTTAAAAATTTTGACATTAAATATCCAGATGGCACAAAAAGTAAAATAGCTTTCTATTGTCCCTCTATCAAGATTCTCAACGAAAAAGTTTTGCCAGTAGTAAAAGAATGGTATCAGAAATACAGAAAAAACAAAGAAAGCGAATTGCTTAGATATTACTCTAAGGTTAGTAAAGAGAATAAACAATATGAACTTCCAAAAGAGAATTTAGCTCTATTTCATAACTTAGATAAACCCTATTCAGACAAAAGGGTTGTATTACTGGTAGCAGTAGGGATAGAAGGATGGGATTGTAAGAGTTTAACCGCTATTGCCTTACCAAGACAGAAGACAACGAAAAACTTTGTCTTACAAACAACTTGCCGATGCTTAAGAGAGGAAGAAAATGCAGAGAAAGAAAAAGCGTTAATCTACTTAGCAAAAAGCAATTATGAAACATTAGATAAAGAATTAGGAGAAAACTATCATTTAAAGATTTCTGACTTGAGATTAAAAAGAGAGGAAGAAATTCCAGTAAAAATTAGGAAGCCGAAGCTCGGAAAATTAGAATATAAACAAATTGGCACAAAATATAAAATTGTAATAGAGAAAGGAGTAAATTATAAGAATCGGCTAAAAAACTTTGATTTTAAAGTTTTCAAGAATAAATACAGATTTGATGAAAAAATAATGATAGGGAAAATAGGTAAATATGGGATAATCAAAGAAGCTTATGTTAAACAAGCTTACAAAGATGAAGACTTAGACTATACTTTTAGCAATTTTATCTATGATGTAGCCAATGAAACATTTGGTAAGTTGGATGAAACTGACCTATTAAACGATTACGATAAAGAATTAAAAGATATCTTTATAATTATTAAAAAAAATAAGAAATGGATCATCGCTAATCCAAACTTACAATTAAAAGATATTATCCACTATATTACCTCACTTTTGATGGAAGAATATGATTCTAAATCTGAAACGTTTACAAAAGACATAGAGATTGAATTGCTTGAATGGGACATTAAAAATCCTCAAATATTAGCCAGAACTGCCAATGGAAGCTTACTTAAATTTATGCCAAAGATTAGTGAAGAAAATATAAAATTATATAAAAAACATCCTGAAGACTTGGAAGAAGAAGTGGATAACATTGACCCTCAAAATATTAGCTTTAATTATATTCCTTATAGAATGGATTCAAGTTTTGAACAAAACGCTCTCTCAGATATGCTAAAGATGAGCGAGTTAGCAGGATTAGAAGTATATTTTAATGGCTATAAGAACAACGAACTACAAGGTTTTTATATAGAAACGCCCAGAGGCAGATACACACCTGATTTTCTAATTATTAAAAGAAAAGGAGATAGAAAATATCAAAGTAAAAAGAACAAGGGAAAAATAGGAAAAATACTGATTATAGAAACCAAAGGAAAGTTATATTATAACGAGGAATTTAGACAAAAAGAGGCATTTGTTAAAAATGAATTTGTTAAATATAATCCAAACTTTAAATATGAATGCTTTGTTGATAAACAAGGAAAAAATGATTTTAGCGAATTTATTAACGAATTAAAAAATAAAATAAAAACATTATGAAAAAACCAAAAACATATAATTTAACTCCTGCCGAAGGGCAAGCTTTATTAAATTTTCAGGGACGGCTCTATCCTAAAACAATAAATCTTTTTGAAACAGAAATAATTGAAGAAATAAAACAAAAGAAGAATAAGCGATTAAAACTAACTGGCAAAGAAAAAGAATTGCATCCTGATTTTCAAAACCTGCTTATTCAAGGTGACTGTCTATCAGTTTGTGCTTATCTAAAAAGTGAAAATATTAAAGTTGATTTAGTTTATATTGATCCACCCTTCGCTTCAGGAGCTAATTATGCTAAGAAAATCTATTTAAGAAACAGCGGGAAAATGAACATTGAAAATGATGATAATAGTATTGGTGAAGAAATAATGTATTCTGATATTTGGCAAAAAGAAGATTACTTGAACTGGTTTTATGAAAGATTATTAGCAATCAAAGAAATAATGAGCGAAGAAGCAAGTATTTATTTACATTTAGATTGGCACATTGAGGCTTATGCGAAAGTTTTAATGGATGAAATCTTTGGTGAAGAAAATTTCAGGTCTCAGATTGTATGGAACACAGCATCGCTTAATGTTGCAGGTTTTAAGACACAAGCAAATAATTGGATATATTCTCAAGGTATAATTCTCTACTATGTAAAAAACAATTTAAAAGATTCTTTTATTTTTAATAAACAGTATTTAAAAACTTTAAAATATCCTTACGAAGACAAAAAAGGTAAATATAGATTAACTCGCAACGATGAAAAAGTATATGAAAATAAAGATAAAGGTGATCCAGTCACTGATATTTGGAATGATATACTTTCATTCAACTATATTGCTGCAGCAAGGGAAAGCCTTAATTATACTACTCAAAAACCAGAAGCCTTGTTAGAGAGAATTATCAAAGCCTCTTCCGATAAAGGAATGATTGTCGCTGATTTCTTCTGCGGAAGTGGAACGGCCTTACGAAAAGCTTACAAATTAGAGAGGAAATTTATTGGATGCGATATTGGAAGTAATGCAATTCAAACAACGAGAGATGAATTAGCCAAAATAGGTGCTGATTTTGATATTTTGAAAGTCAAAGATGGATTAAGACTATTTAGGAATCCAGCCCAGACAACTGCCAGACTATTCGGTTTAATTGATGGATTTAAGACATCGGCAGAACTTGAATTGGGAAGTTTCTGGGATGGCGGTATTGTTAACGATAAAGGAAGCTATGAGCCAATTAAATTTATCGGAGTTGATAAAACTCTTACTAAAAAATTATTGGATGTTATTTTAGAAGAAATTTACAGATTAGAAGACACAAAAACAGGAGTAAGCAAAGTAAAATTAGTTTACGCCTACAAAGATTTAGATATTGACCAAAGCTATGTAAATAAAACTATTAAAAAAGCAGGGAAAACAAATATCAAAATTGAATTGGTGGGACTTGATGAACTGTTGGATGAAAAGAAAGAAATGTTATACACTTTAGACAATGCGGATATAGAAGTTAAGAAACAGGACAAGCAATACAAAGTAAAGATTAAAAAATACTTCAGCCCTTACCTGAAAAAGAAAATAGATGAATATAACGCAAAGAAGGTTAAAAACGGACAACGGGAATTAGAAGACAAAAATAAAATGGAAGAAATTAAAATCAGCAATACTGGACTGGAACTGATTGAAGCAATACAATTTGACACTACCTTGAAAAAAAGTGGTGTCTGGGTAAGCAATTTAGAATTAGAAGATAAAGCAGGGAGCAAAGAGAAGATTAAAGGAGAGTATTTATTAAATACAAATAAATTCAAGATAAAAATAAGAAATATCGCAGGTGACGAAATAACAATATCATCCAAAGATTTAAAAAATGAGCAAATACAATAATCTTAAATTTTTTAAAAAACAAGAGCAAGAGTTAGTCATAAATGCGACAAATGTGAGAAAGTAATTCATTCCGGTGATTTTTATTATGCCGAAACATTAAAAGATAAATCTCTGCACATCCTTCATAACAAAAAGTTTTGTGCAGATTGTTACCAAAAATACGGAAATGTTTTACTTATAAACAAAAAACTGAAGAATTAATTGAAGAATAAAAAATGATGAAAATTCCAACTTTTATTAAATGGGCTGGAGGGAAAAGAAGATCAATTAAAAGATTAGAACCTTTATTTCCCAAGAAAATTAATAGGTACTTTGAGCCTTTCCTCGGCGGAGGAGTAATCTTCTTTTACATAAAGCAGAAATATAATCCTTGTTATATAATGATTTCTGATAATAACCCGGAGTTAATTAACGCTTTTAAGACTGTAAAAGCAAAGCCCAAAGAGTTAATAACAGAATTATTAAAACATAAAAAAAGGAATTCTGAGAAATATTATTATAAGATGAGGGCAATTAATCTTAAAGTTCTTTCCAAAGTTGAAAGAACTGCAAGGTTTATCTTTCTTAATAAAACATGTTTTAATGGACTTTATAGAGTTAACTCTAAGGGACAGTTTAATGTACCTATTGGAAGATACAAAAACCCTGAAATCTTTGATAAAGAAAATATCTTATTAGCGAGTTCTCTTCTAAGAGACGTAAAAATAAGGAAACAAGATTTCGAAGAAATAGAGAAGTCTATTAAAAAAGAGGATTTCATTTATTTTGACCCCTGTTATAATCCCAAGATGAGAACAAATATTTTCAATAATTACACAAAAGAAGGATTCTTAGAAAAAGAGCAAAAGAGGTTGGCTAAATTATTTAAAAGATTGGATGAAAAAGGTTGCAGGCTTATGCTAAGTAATAGTGATACGGCATTAGTCAGAGAATTATATAAGGGTTATCGGATGAAGATAATTAAATGTGGCAGAAGCATTAATTGTAAGGGCGACGGAAGAAAAAAAGTCAATGAGTTACTAATCATGAATTACTAATTTAGTCTAAGAAGATCGAGAATATGAATGTATGCAGTAATATCTTAACTTAATATGATCAATACTAATTACAAACAAAATCTTGAGAGAATTGAATCTAAAGCAAACACCGAAGGAGAAAAAAATGTTAATAAGTTATTTCTAGATTTAGATTTTAATTTTATTGATTGCAATATAGTAGTAGACAAGATAGGTGAAATCGATGGTTTATTCAAATTAAAAGATAACTATCTATTAATCCTAGAAATAGATGATACAAAAGATCTCTCCTCTAAGAAGATTGGAGAGTTTTATAGTAAGTGGTCAGATAAGGAAAATATAAAAAAGATTTTAGATAAATATAAAACACACCAAGAAATAAAGATTATTAAAGTTTTTATAAGTTATAAAAATGAAACTCCATCAGATGGTCCAATCAAAGATTCATTAGCACATCACTTCAAAGATCTTTCTAATAAAATTTTATATAAGGATGACATTGAATATTTTCAAAAATCTTTTTCAGTAATAGGAAAATGGGCGAAAAATGATCTAATAAATTTTATTGATCTGCATAGAGAATCAAAAAATATGTGTCTCAAAAAAGCATTGCGAATTCTTATAGGTAAACGTAAGGCCTATCTTCTTTCTGCAACAGCTTATGAGCTATTAGAATCTTGTTACATTTATAGGCGTCGAGACAGAACTCAAGGAGGTTATCAAAGAATTTTGAAACCAGATAGAATTAATGATCTCAAAAAATTTATTGAGAATGAAGAGATTATAGCTTTCCCAAATTCATTAATTATAAACTGCTCTCAGAGATTAGAAGATGTCCCTGAAGAAAAAACAGAAATTTGTGAAGTTAAATTTCCAATTGATTATTGTTCATCGAGAATAGTGGATGGACAACATAGACTATTAGGTTTTGCTAAAGTAGAAGATTATATACAAAAAAACCATAATTTACCAGTTGTAGCTTTTGACGATATGAAGATTGCTGAAGAAGCTAAGACTTTTATAACAATCAATACTAAACAAAAAAGTATTGATCCAAATTTATTATTAATTTTAAAATCAGATTTTGATTGGGATAAAGGAACTAAATTTTTCAATGAAAGACAAGCAGTTTTGGTGATTAGGAAATTGAATGATATTAAAAATTCACCACTTTATAAAAAAATATTTCTTGGTTATAATTCTCCCAGAAGTAGGAAAATAACATTAGCTACTTTAGTTTCCGCAGTACTAGGGAATAATTTAATTGCTGGAGATAAACATTTATTGCAGGAAGATGAAGATATAGATAATTTAGAAGCACCGTATCAAAAGATCAGAAGAATATTTGAGGAAATGAAAAAAGCCCTTCCCAATTATTGCGATATTAAAAAAATAGATCGAATAGAGGGTTTCTTTTTATCAAATAAAGGGTTGAGAATAATCTTCAGATTAATACAATTTTTAATTAGGAATAAGAGAAAAGGTAATATACAGATTGAGTTTATTGAATTATTTGAAGACCTAAGTTCTATTATAGATAATGATCTCGTCAACGATCTACAAAAATATTACGGAGAGGGGGGAGCTACAAAGGCAACCGAGGAATTAATGAAAGAACTCAAAAAGAGTAGAAAAGAAAAATATAAAAAATTTAAGATTAATCTTAGAGAGATATAACCTAGACAACTTTTTTAAATTGTAAAAACAGAAACGGTCATAAATTTTTGATAAGCCAATTAATTTCAGCTAAAGCTAAATAAAAAGTCGAATCCTTCGATAAATTCAGGACAAATTAAAAAATAAAATTATAGGGTTTGTTAATACCAAGCGTCAACAGCTTTACTGGGGTTAGACCTTCGCAGTTGGTTGATCCCAAGCTTCAACCAATTTAAAAAAGGATTAAAATAAAATTATGTCTATTATAATTTCAAAAAACGGCCGAAATGCAAAAAAAATAGATAAGTCTGATTTTCAAAAAGAGAATTATCTTCAAGAATATATCCAAAACAATCCTGATTCCATTCCCATATATGAACTTAAAGAAGATAAAAAACTTTTTGTAGTCAAAAGAGAATTTCCTACCAATGCAGGACCAATTGATGCTTTGGCTATAGATAAAGATGGGGAAATTTATATCGTTGAGACTAAACTCTATAAAAATCCAGACAAAAGAACGGTAGTCGCTCAAGTTTTAGACTATGGAGCTGCTCTTTGGAAACATATGAATGACTTTAAGGAATTCATTGATATTCTTAACACAGAGACGCGCGCAAAATTTAATATGGATTTTGAAGGGAAATTTAAAGATTTTTTTAGTCTATCAGATGAAGAAGTTGTGTTAGCGAGAGAAACAATAAGAAAAAATCTCAATGAGGGTAATATTAAATTCGTTGTACTTATGGATAGCATCGGCGAAAGATTAAAAGACTTGATATTATACGTGAACCAAAATAGTCAATTCGATATTTATGCGGTACAGCTTGAGTATTACAAATTTGAAGATTATGAGATTATGATTCCAAAAATATTTGGCGCCGAGGTTAAAAAAGATATTGCAGTATCGTCTAGCATTAGAAAGGAATGGGATGAAGAAACTTTTTTCCAAGCACTAGAACAAACCCTCGAAAAAACAGAAACCGAAGAAATGAAAAAAATCTATAATAAATTTAAAATTATCTCCGACAAAATAAGATGGGGCACTGGCGGACTAATAGGATCTTATGCTCCGATCATAGAAAAAATTAGTCCTAGCAGATCATTATTATCTATTCATTCTAACGGTAAATTAACAATTAAATTTAATTGGTTTTTAAATAACGAATACGAAAAGAGCGTTAGGGATAAATTTAAACAATTATTGGATAGACATACTAAAGGATTAAAAATACCGCCGAATTTTCGAGATCTTATGATAAATTTTGAATTAAAAGAATGGGTTCTGCACGCTGAAGGAATAATGAAAGCGTTTGAGGAATTAAAAAATGAAAATAATTAAAACTTAGGGTTTATTGACGCCAAGCGTCAACAGCTTTAATAAAAATAAGACTGGTTAAAGCCAGGCTTCAACCAGTCTAACTTCAACCAATCTAAAACAATGTTCAATATTTCATTTTTAGAACCTATTAAATCATTGTGGGAAGTAATGAAATCATTATGGTATCTTTGGGCTATTGTAGCGGGTATTGTAGGAATTAAGATATTTTTTAACTGGCTTGAAGTATGGTTAGAAAAAAGACGAATTAAAAAATGGTTAGAAGAGCATAAAGCATTGGAGGATTGGAGAGAAATAGGCGGTATAGAATTTTCAAGAGTTACTGCAGCTATTTATCGTAACTTAGGATATAAAACTACAGTAACAGATGGTCGAGGAGACGAAGAAATTGATATTAAAGGGTATAAAGATGGGAAAAGAATTCTTTTCCAATGTAAAAATATGGAAAAAGCTGAACCTCATGATATTCGTGCTTTTTCTGACACTTTAAGAAAACAAAATTTTAAAGAAGGGGAAA
>Ga0268278_1000524_pt1 | contig 26324 bp, 28 predicted proteins | sample saktaG_3_FD_190135 | JGI IMG/M metagenome (GOLD analysis project Ga0268278, IMG submission 190135) | Saline water microbial communities from Sakinaw Lake, British Columbia, Canada - sak_2010_1_5_55m | ecosystem: Environmental > Aquatic > Non-marine Saline and Alkaline > Saline ...
TCCCTGTTCCGCTGGTGCGCAAGCTCGGCGTAGGGTTTCTTGAACGACTCCGCGCCGGTGTCGCACCGCCTGAGTCTTTTAGAAGTGCCGCTTCCCATATTATGGGGACAGGGCAAGCCATCCGTGGCTACGCTGCGGGCGGGCCGGTCGGAACTTCTACCTCGACAAGCGACGGCAGTAACGATAAGAATGTGAATGTTGCTTTCTTCGACGACCGAAAAAAGATGCGCCGCTGGGCAGAAAGCTCCGAGGGGGAAACAGCGATCCTGAAAGTGATGAAGAAGAACGCATTTAAATTTGTTTAGTTGAAAGGGAAATATGAAAAGTACAACCATATCGTCTATACCCGTTTTTGTAATGTGCTATCCGCCGAACTGGGCAGAAACGGTTGACTGTACTTTCAAAGTGATTACGGACACCGAACGGGGGCTTACCGGTAAGGAAGATCGCACACCCATGTCGATGTCCCTTCGCGCTTCTTTGTCCTATACAGCAACTATGTTGCGGAGAGATGCTACAGAGTTCCGCGCCGCTTTAAATACCCTCGGCAACACGCCCGTCCTTTGCCCCTTCTGGCCCGCTCTTGATAATTACGGTGCTGTAAGTAAGGCGGGAGTATCGGCAGGCTTGTGGGTCGTCTATGAGCCGGGCTGGTCGTCGTGGGAAATCTACGCAGAAGGGGGAGCACCCGCTACCTTTACTCCTTCCGCGCTGGCTATGAAAGCACCGCTTCTTTGGGGACGTTTCGACGGGAATCCGATGCCGGAGATGCTGACCGACGAACTGACGACTGTAGACATTAAATTTGTCGAGAACTCCCCTGTCTCCTATGCACTAACAGTCGCCGCGCAACTATTCGACGACGGGCCGGTCGTGGACACAGTAGCGCAACCGATGTTCCCGTTATTGCCGAACTGGGCAGAGGACGTGGCTGTCGGTGAATCTCAATTCGAGATCGTTAAGGACGAAATCGGCTTCGGGCGCGAGACAGCGGATATTTATTACGACCAGAAAGGGTCGCGCATCGTCGAGCAATCCTTCGCATGTAAGTCGTGGAGCGAATTTAAAAAGGTGCTCCGATTCTTTTTCTTCTCGTGCGGCGCGGCGGCGATGTTCTGGCTCCCCGGCTGTGTGGGCGATTCCCGTTTATTGCCGCACCGTCCAACACGCATTACCGTGAGTAACGCAACCGATCCGCTATTCGACGGGAATTATATTTGGAATGATGGAATCAGCAAGTGGACGAAGAGCGCGTATCAGGTTTGGCACGACACGCTCTGGTACATGAGCGATGGGACTACGACTTACACCGCGCCGGATAACGGACTCAGCATCCCGCCTGCAACATTCACGCGGACGCTGGAGTATCCTTTGACGATTACGGTTGGCGAGGCGGGTATTACATTATGTAACGGAGAATATTATTTTTCTGGAATATTAAGTGGATTTCCGTATTGGGAAAACTCAAATGGAATATATATATATAGAAACTCACTGTTCTGGTATTTTAGAATAGGAACAACCGGAACTATTTATTATCGTTGTTATCAATCAGCTACTCCAATATATCCAAACGGTATATTTACATATGCGGCGGACGCAGGGATACCGCCAGCCCCCACCCTCGAATACACTCTTGAAGCGCCGGCGGCAACCGTCTCTTACGGCTCGATCACCGTCGATAACCCAGCAGCGTTCGAGGGCGCCGCCACACTCGCGCTCGTTCAGCGTTCACAGGCGGTCGGTTTCAACATTTTCTCCGTGGATTTAGACACCGGCGAGATTCAATTCGATCTCGACCAGCCCTTGACTATTCCTTACACGATCGGAGCGACACAGGTTTCCCCGTTAATCCTCTCGCGCTTCCAACAGCCAGAAATCGAATTCTCGTTCCTAACGGACGAGCTGGCGATTGTCAAATCCGCGTTCAAAGAAGTGCCGGAAGAATATGCCGCCGACGAGTTGAACCCGTCCGGAAAGCAGGACGCTCGGGCATACCTTTATAAGTTCTCCATGACAGGCTACTCGCCTTGGCTATTCACGTCGTTCGAGATGCCGATTACACACGGGACGGACGTTTATGTGCCTAAGCACTTTGAGCACTCCGAATCGGTCGAGAACGTGAATATGGAGCAGGACGAGTTGACGCTTAAATCTCGCCGATTCTGGGACGCGACAACGGCGTCTCTTAGAAACCCACTTGGGTACTTCCTGCCCTTGCGCCTCGAAGCCGTTCTCTATCTCGACATCTACGAATGCCTGCCCGACAGCGACGGGGTGGTAACGAGCGTCAATACGATATTCAAGGGACAGGTCGCGTCCGCTTCTTTCGACGGCCCGATGATAGATGCGAAGTGCTACGGCATCTCGTCTTTGTTTGACCGGAAGATTCCGAATATCTTAATGCAACCGACATGCAATTACGCTGTATATTCCGCGCCTTGTGGATTGCTTGCGGCAGACTGGAAAATGTCGTCCACCGTAGTTTCGTACACGGCAGGGTCTTACGAGATTATAGTAACGCCTCCGGTATTCACGGACGACACCCCCACGCAGGCACGACCGACTGTATCGGTATTCGATCACTTCTTCGCTGCCGGAAAGTTTGAGAAGGGCACCGCCAGCACGTTCGAGCGTCGCGGAGTTTTAGATTCGGTAGCCAACGGGTCGAATATCAAAATCACGTTAAGGCATCCATTCGATGTCACTCCGGTCGTATCAGAAACAATTTATCTTTGGGCAGGGTGCGACGGTGCTTCAGGGACTTGTAAAGCGTTTGACGACACAATGGTAGCAGGTTCGGCAGTAAACCCGACAGGGAAGTTCGGAAACTTCGACCGTTTCGGGGGATTCCCGTTCGTGCCGCTAGGCAACCCGACCGTAGCCAAGGTGAACAAGGACTACTCGCAGGGAGGTAAGAAATAATGGACTCTTGGTTTAATACCCCCGAGAGAGTCCAGCGGCTCAACGAAGCGGCTCAGACATGGCTAGGCACGCCGTTCGCGGCGAACAGCCGATGTAAAGGCAAACAGGGGGGAGTGTCCTGCCAGATGCTAGCCGAACAGGTCTACAAGGAATCCGGAGTGCCTTTTTCTTTCCTCGTGCCTTCCGGCTCGATGCGCTGGGCGGGAGTAAGCTCAGACAGCCTGATTGTTCAGTTCTTGGAAACACATCCCGAGCTAATTGCGCTTGTATCCGATCCATCTCCGGAAGTAGTGCAGGCGGGCGACCTGCTGGGATTCAAAATAGGCAAGTGCGTTCATCATGTCGGCGTTGCGTTGTCGGAAGATAAATTTATTCATTGTATGCGGGGGTCAAGTGCTCTAATCTGCTCCCTATCTGACCCAACCTATAAACACCGCTTGGCATGTATCTGGAGGATTAAACCGTAATGTTTGGAGGCTCTTCATCCGATACTACCGCCCCTGTTGTTGCTGGAACAACGGAAGAGGACATTAGCACCAATCAGGAGGCTATCCCGATTCCCTATCTGACAGGCACGCAGAAAGCCGCCGTGCGCTGGATTTCCGGCGTTTATAACCAGTACAATGTCGAAGTGCCTCTACCGGGCGGCAAGGGCGGCGATAAGAAAGGGGGCGGGCAGGGCACGGGTACCTACGACTATTTTGGAAGTATAGCCGGTGTGGTGTGTCTAGGTCAGGTCGATGAACTCGTAGCCATCGCCATAGACGGCGAGCAGGTTTGGGCACTTGGAAATGTGTTCCGTATCGAGCAGGCAAACCCCTTCGTCGGGTCGATTCCCGGAAAAGGCAATTTCCGTTTTTATTGGGGCACAGAAGATCAGACGCTGGCTTCGAATTCTTTGTTGAAAGCAGCTAATAACAGCGCGGGAGAAGACCATCCAGATTATCGGGGGATAGCCTTCATTGAGTTTAAAGACCTCCTATTCGGGCGGGAAAAAGTATCGGCACCAAGTATAGAGGTTGTAGTAAGTCGCGCGGCTACACAAGCACTGTGCTCTGGAACGGAGCTGGAATTGGACGACGGACAATCGAATCCGATCGCAACTATCGCCGAGTTAATGACGAATACTCGCTACGGGCTTGGAATGCCGACCACGCTTTTCGATGCTTCTACTTTCCAAACCACTGCCGAGGCACTATACGCCCGTAAGGATTTGACGTTTTGTTCTCCGTTCCTGAATCAGCAAGCCAGCCTGCGAGAAGTAATCGCAGAAGTTTCGGCCATGACAGATTGTTTTTTGAAGTGGGACACGTCCCAAGCCAAAATCGTTGCTGGATATTGGGAGCACGGGGATACCCCCGACCTGACAGGCCTCGTTTCCATCGGGGAAGCCGACCTTACTGAAACTCCTGACTTCGACGCTAGCGGATGGAGCGGGATATCTACCGGTTGGGACATTACTTTTTCTGACCGCACGCGCATGTACAAAGACTCGTCCGAGAAATATGACGACGTGAGTTTAATCGAGCTGACCGGCGAGCGCATCCGCGAGAATTTGAATCGACCGTATATCACGCGCCGTAATCAAGCACTCGCACACGCTGCCGAGTGGGGAAAGACCGTAGCCCGCCCCTCGTTATCTGGCGAGATCGTTATACGCCGCCGCCGTGCGGCACTGCTGACTGTCGGGGAGCTATTCAAACTGGATATCGACGTAGAGCCGGGCGGAGAGCAATTGATTCAGGTTTGCCGATGCTTGGAAAAATCAGCCGACCAGACAGGCTCTGTTACTGTTAAGTTTTCCGCTGAAACCAATTTGATTCCGTTATCGTACACGCCCGCCGTTGTCCCTTTCACGGATTCAAATACTTTCCCCGAGCCTGCTCAGTTCGCCTACGTGCGTCCGATTGAAATGCCGCCTGCGTTTGCGGATACGGAATACGGCATCGCCGTCCTAGCACAACGCGAAGACAATCTGACCGTTGGATACAATGTCCTGTACGATAAAGCAGTGGACGGAGCGTTTACAAACATCGGAACGATTAGGTCTTTCGGCGTATGTGCTTCGTTATTGAATCCTTACTTGAGCACGACTAAAGGAGCCGACGAAGCAGGATACGACCCCGCCACTAACCCCTTGATTCTGGATGTGCTGGATTCCAATACGATTGATCTCGCATCTATGCCGGACGACGTGGGACTAGACGGAGCTCGCGCCGACCAGTTTTTGCTGATCTTGGCAGAGCTGGACAACCGGGTTGTCAACGGCGATTTTTCTAACGGCACGACCGGCTGGTCGTTTACGCCCGGTAGCGGCACGCCCGCGCCGACTTTCTCGGCGGTCGATGGAGAGGGTGTCTGTATTAACAGCGACGTGTCCGGTACGGGGAGCACACTATCTATCGACTCGCAGAGCGTGTTAGCAGGCAAACGGTACGTTGTTACCTTCCGAGCGAAAACCGAAGTAGCCGGAGACCTGATATATGCACAGGTGACTAACCAGCGAGACTCGGACGGTAGTTGGACTTGGGCTTCTTTCGACGGCATCGAAGCAGATAAGATCGACGGCGTTCCCGGTTCGACGGAGTGGACGACCTACACGATGGGAATTACTGCGACATACAGCACAGCTCTGCGCTTCTTGTTTATAGCTGATTTCAATAACGACGGCGGGAACACTTGGATAGACAGCCTCCGGATAGTCGAGGAAACGAAGCCCATTAAGCTCGATGCTGACGGCTTTGCTATTACTGAAATACTTTCTGTGTCTGCTGTGTCGGTTGAGACGGAAGGCACCCGGACGATTCAGGCTCTGCGGGGTCGTTTCTCTACTGGCACCCGCAATTTCAGCTCAGGCGCAGAAGCGTGGCTTGTGCGACGTGCATCAGTCAAGGTGTTCACGCACGAGGACTTCGCTACTGAGGCGACTGCTGAATCGCCGATTTATTTTAAGACCGAGCCTTACAATATCTTTAAGACGCGAGACATCGCTGACGACGGTTCGGTAGAATTTACTTTCGCGACGGCTCGTTTCTTCGCTCCTAAAATAGCGTTCGACACTCTGCCCGTTCTAGGCCCTTATGTCGGTTCTGATTATGTGGTGTCCGGTGTGATTACAGACCAAGACGGCGATTTATCTTCGTGGTCGCTGTCTTATATCGACACAGCCGGAAACGAAACCGTAGTCGCAGGCAGCCCAATCGACCCGACGACTTCTTTTGCTTTCTCCGTTCCGATTAAGTTCCCCATCGCCGGAACCTTCGACATCGTTGTCCGTGCTAAAGATTCGACGACTTTTATCGACAGCTACGTGGAAGAGCGCGTGACGAAGACCGCCTCGGTAGCTACTTCAGTGGTCGGCGTACCTACGACTATTACGACGACAACCGGTTTTAATATGATCTGGCTGAATTGGACGAACCCTACCGACCCAGACTTGGCTATCATAGAAGTGTACGAGAGTGCTTCGAACGATATCAGCACGGCTTCTTTGGTTGCCAGCACCGGCGCGGAATTCTGCTCGGTAGCAATTAATGATACAATAACTCATTATTTCTGGCTTCGGTCGAAAGACATCTCAGGAAATTACAGCGCGTTCACTCCGGGCGATACGTCAGGCATTACAGGAACAGCGCGGGGTAGTGTTACAGGCAGTGAGGTGGACGCGGCAGGCGTCGAGGTGGTATCCGTTCTTCCTACTACGGGACTGACGGACGGACGCGTCGTATATCTGACGACGGATAAAAAGATTTACCGATACATCGCCGGTACTGGTTGGTCGTCCTCGTCGGCAGCTACAGATATCACCGGACAGATCGTGGCTGACCAAATAACTGCCGGAAGTATTGCCGCCGTCCATGTAGGAGCGAACGAGATTATAGCCAGCGAAGCGAATATTCAGAACGGTATAATCACCTCCGCGAAGATCGCCTCTCTGACTGCCGACAAGATCGCCGCAGGAACGATAGGTGCCGTGAAGCTGACGATGGGCGGAGCCGCCTCGATTATCGAAAGCTCTACGTTTACGGATACGGCAGGCTATCAGCTCAAGGGCGACGGGTCGGCTATCTTTGCAAACATGGAAATACGCAAGGATACTGTCGTGGCTTCCGGTACAGGCAATTTCATCAAGTCCGCTAACTATGTTCCCGGCGCGTCGGGATGGGCTATTCGCGGAGACGGTTTCGCCGAGTTCTGGGACATCAACGTGTACGGGAGCGTGCCGTTGCCTCAAGTTTTCGCCGGAGCGACTGAACTTACGAGTGGGTCGTCGTACACAAATCGGCTCGATCAGACGGTTGTAACCATCGTTGTTGTCGCCGGAACCACCGCATACTACCGCACCGATGGAGGGATTCCGTCCGGACTGTCCTCCGAACTGGTTCCGGAAAGCGGGGAAATCACCATCACCGGACGGAAAATTCTGAGAACAAAAAGCTTTGAAGATACCACCGGACGCAGCAGCGGGGTTTTTTCTGCCGAGTTCTTTAACTACCTTCCAATCATATCGTCGGGAACCCCGTACCTTCGGACATACGAATACAATGCCAGCTATCCGGGAGCTGCTAGCAATAATTCAAATCAGGTGCGCTGGTCAACGGGTGGGTCTTCGACGGTCCCGCCGTCATTTACATCGGCCACTTTTAACACAGTTTTCCCGCCTTATGCTGCGTCGATCTATTACAATACGGACGGATCACCAAACGGGCTGGCCTATAACATCGGAACGACCGCCGCAGTGTGGTTTATTCCAGGGTATGCAAACCCGTATGCATTAGCAAATGTCGTATTTTTCTATCAAAAAGGAACAACCCTGAAACTCTACACCATCGGGCAGGGGGTCTTTCGAACGGTAACAATTTTGGACAGAAGCCCGGCAAACTTCCCGGACAGTTTCTAGGGCAGTTGACACCCCCTTAATAACGAAGGAACGCCATGAGCACCAAGCGACTATCCCTATTAACGAAATTGACTTTCACCTGTTTTTCCCTAGTATCCCTTGAGGAGTTAAAAATATGGCATCTAAAAAACCAGCACCGAAAAAGACCGAGCCGGAAGACCTCACGCAAGTAGGGGTTATTCACGGGGCAATGTACGATATGTTCGGAGGCTCTTTTTCCGGAGGTATCTTAGCCGCTCTCTCTAACCCCGACCTCCCGAAAGGCGCGTCCCCCGAAGGCAGTAACACCAACGCTGCTGTAACGACGACCTACCCGCACCCGGTCAACGTCGAATCCGTCCTGAAACTCAAGGATATTTCCTCGCATCACTGCGCCTGCATCCAAGCCAAGAAGTTCGGGACGATCGGGCTAGGCTTCATCGACGAAGGACAGGCCATCTCTGCTTCCGTTACGACCGACGAGGCACAGAACGCCGCCGCCAGCCTCCTTTCAGGTAAAGCCTACGTCCGCTCCGCCGTGGATGATAAACTCGACCCGCTGACTCACTACGGCTTCTCCAACGACCTTTTGAACATCGCCGAGGATTTCATGGACACCGGCACCGGCTACATGGAGGTTGTACGCAACGCCTCTGACGAAATCACTTGGCTGGGCTTCGTGCCTACCGCCGACATCTGGGCGATCTCGCAGGGCAACCATATTTACTACCTGTACCGGAACCCCGTTAGCGGACAGCAGACCTATTTCGCCAAGTTCGGAATAGAAAACAAGAAGTGGTTATTCTCAGACGGCCCGTACAATGGCAATTCTACGCTGCTGCCTGAGAAGGTGTCGGAAATCATCCCCTTCATCTGCCCGTCGAATCGCGTGCGCCATTACGGTTATCCCGAGTGGCTGTCTGCCGCGACCGACATCGACCTGCTGAAAAAGGCGAAGCAGTACAAGGCGGACTTCTACCATAATCGCGGAGTGATGGACTTCATTATCGCCGTCATGGGCGAGTCAATGGACTCGGATAAATGGGCTAAGATCGAAACGGCTATTCGCGGTACTTCCGGCATGGGTAACAATTTCAAGAATCTCGCGCTAAATCTAGGGAACCCGGACGCTAAGTTGCAGGTCGAGAAGCTCGCTTCCGAGAACGGCACGGAAGAACAATTCGGTAAAGACAACGAGGTGCTCTCGCAGAACATTGTTTCGGCGCACCGTATCCCGCCGCTACTGGCGAATATCCTGATCCCCGGCAAGCTCGGAGCCGCCAACGAGTTCGTGAACGCGCTGATCGCAGCACAGCTCCTCGTTTTCGGCCCGTATCAGAATATCTTCCAAAGCACCCTAGCCAAGACCCTTGCAGGGCCGGACGGCATTAAGGGAATCAAGGAAGAAGATTTCCGCCTCAGGACGATTACCAGCCAGATCAACCTGACCGGACTTGACACCATAGGGAAGATGCGCTCCGGCGTGAACGACCCGCAGAACGCCGACAGAGACCTGCAAAAAGGGGTCAAGAAGTAAGGAGGCTCCTCGGTGAACCTCTATAGCCGTATTATTCGCAAACTGCTCCCTGCCGCCCGAAACAAGGCCATCACGCGCCTTGGAGGAGGGCAACTCGCAGCCGCCCTCAACGAGAACGTCGATTCCGAGAACGAGACCGGCGCAACAGGGCACTTGAACGTCCCTCATTACTGGGCACCCTTCTACCACGACCGTGAGAAGCGCGGAGTGGTTCGGTCAAGTAGGGAAGGCGGCATGTTGATTTGGTTCAACGATAAGAACGACGATCCTAGACTAAACGGGGGGCTGTATCCTGTGACAAAATCGCAGGTGAGGCACCTGACTAAGGACACGATTCGTTACTTCTCTCAGAAGAACAGGGAGAAAGTCTCCGCTTACTGCAAGTCCACAGGAAAGCGCAGAAAAGACCTGACACGCGACGATTATATGGCGATGAACCTGCCTATGATCGTAACGAAACAATCCCCGCGTCACGGCGACATCGGGGCCGTTCACGATAACCCGTTCTTCTCGGACGCGCCGGGAGGGGGAATGGCGGGATTTAATCAGGAAGCCCTTCCGATAATCCGCGAGGTATGTTTCGAGCACGTCGAGGAATTTCTACGAAGCACCGGCCTTAAAGATAAAACGATCGTCCGTAACATCGCATTACGCTAAAAGACGAACCCAGCTACTTCGGGGACTTCTCTAAAAGACGAACCCCGCGACAGGAAGGGTACCGTCGCGGGGCCGGAGCAAAAGGAAAAGGAAGGAAACCGAGTGCTCGAAGGAATTAAACCATTATACCTTTCTAGCCGTCAATGTTAAATACATTCTGCTACTGTGTTTGCCATTTCCCATCCCTCTTCGGTAGGTTTGAACCGGGCTATAGGCGACTCATTGCTGGCGTCGAAGTGAGGATCAAGCAACCCACGCGCTTTGTACTTGCCTTTATAAACCATTACTTTGACTCCCTCAAAATTAGTGCAGTCTAAGTAACGCACCTTTAAAACGTAAGCGTTTTTATATTCTTTAATATCCAGACAAATCCACCGAGACGGATCGGGATTTGGCACAGCAGTAACAAACGTGTTTGTGTGGCAATGATTCCAGTTTTTAAATGAGCAACCCATGACGAACTTCCTTTCTTTTTCTGTTCTTCCTGCACACTACTCCGAGAATGTTTTATTTCAAGTTATTTTTCAAACTATTTTTAATCCGTGCTTCTTTAAAATACCGTTCGGCAGCGTAAAGAGCCAGCCCGACGCTATCCCCGGCGTCTATCCAATCGCCCGCGTTGAGATTTCCGGTCTTGTCGTACTGTTTAAAATTCTCCGGTACAGCGTACTGACAGTTACCCCCGGCGAGGGCGTATTTGATGCCAAGGGCCGAGAACACCCGCGCCTGCTTAATGTGCTTCGGTACTGATCCTTTCCACGCCTGCGGGACGGGCAAGTAGACATTAGGGGTGTCCCGCCACAGGCCGACCAGCCCACCGGCGACCTGTGCCAAGTGGATAAGGTCTTGAGGCCGTGCGGCGTTCGTCCTTCCGGTGTAGGTTACTTGCTGGGACTCGATGGCGACCGCCTGTGCTTTCAAAGGACATCCGAACGGAAACCTCAGTATTTGCACGACGGCTTCTTCGTTCTTCGCTCCCTTGGCCTTTACTGTCCAGATGCCCGACAAAGCAGACATTGTGCCTTCGTCGTTACACACGATCACGGCGGTATGGAGCGAGTGTAGGTCGGGATCGACTCCGGCGAAATACAACATCACCGACTCGCTTTCTTCTTCGGCACGTAGCCCTGCTCCCATACGACCGTGAACCAGCTCTTGGAAGCAAAGATGCTGAAGATCATTTCAGGACACGCTGCCTGTAGTTCTTTGAAGGCTGTCAGGGCGCGGAACTGCTCGGCGTCTTTGAAAGGGTCGGCAGAGTTGAATTTGATCTCGTCGAGGATACCCTTGCCTGCCGTCTTGCGGATATATTTCAGGATTTCGTCGTATTTGTTAAGGCGTTTACGGCCTCGGGTTTCGTTAGGGTTTTTTAATGACATGGGATTCCTTTCTTGTTCGGATAAAAAGAAGGCAGCTCGCAACTACCTTTTATTCAATTTATTTTTATGTTTATTTTTCAGGCACGTTGATTTTCAAAATATTCGGCGTGTTACCACGGACGTACGGAACATCCTTGCGCAGTATAATACCTCGCCAGCCCGCGCTTTCCATCCCGTCGCGGAGCATCTGCACCACGGCTTCGTCGGCTTTTAGTTGTGGCGCATAGTACAGGTGGTTGTGCCCGGTCTTTCCGGCCAGCAACAGCACCTCTGCGACTTCCGCAATACGTTCCAGCCGCTCGGAAAGTATCGGCGATTCGGCGCGTCCGTAGAACTCGTCCACGGATAGGCAATCCACCACGTTGTAGGTGAAGTGCTCGATCTGGTTCTTGCCCCAGAGGATCGCGTTACAGGCGTCGTCGTCCTTTAGGAAGCTGCCGTCCGGGTTTTGTATCGAAATACCCCCGTCGAGCACAATACCGTCCGGAAGCACGCGGAGCAGGTCGAGGAGCGATTCAATGATCGTAACCTCGTCGCCTTCACTGTTGAACGCCTTAACGGAGCCTTCGTCGATGATTACAATACATCGCAGGCACGCCTGATTCGCACAGACAAGCCAGTTTTCGTTGGCAAGGTCGGGCATCTTCTTGAGGTGCTCGCTGTAGGTGGGGTGGAAATTCTTTTCTGCTTTAGTTACTTCGGTCATGGTTTTCCTTTTAGTGAGTTGTTCCAGTTTCTTCGAGAAGAGTTTCGAGGTCTTTTTCGGTAATGTCGAGCCGTTGCTTGGCATAAATACGCTCCAGAATCAAAGCCTTGAGCAGAATATGATAATTCAGCTCGTCGCCGATCTTTTCACAGAGCAACTCAACGCTCGGGAGCTTCCCTCTGTCGAGGTCGTCGATAATGTCGAGAATCGAAACGGTGTGCTTCGTCAACATACCCAGTAACGCCTTTTCTGGCGACACGCCAAGGACTCCGGCAGCTCGTTTGAAATTATGGAGCTTGTCGCTGTTCCTTGCGTACTCCGAGGATTTAGACCCCATCGTCTGCCGAATCTGTTCGATCGTGTTATCCAGCAGGGTGTCGAAATCGCGATGGTTCACTTTAGTGCCTCCAGCTTCTTTTTAAGGCGTGTGTTTTGTCCTTTAAGGCACGCGATTTCCTTCTTGAACTTCGCGCTGTTAGCCTTCGCGCCTTCGAGCCATTTGTTGTGTGATTCTAGGCAATTCGTGATGATTTCATTTGCTCGGGCTATGTTGTCGTTCCGTTCCTTGAGCCAGCCGGACATCATCGCTTCGTCTTCCTTCCAAGCCTGCCGCTCTTCGTGCATCTCGTGAAAGGCAACTCCCACGGCGACGAGGCTACAAACAATAAAAAATAACTGAATCGCGATCATATACATTACTCCTTCTCCTTTTTAGTTTCCTTCTCCGGGCCGTAACACGGACACCCGGTTATGTCCCGCTTCGTGCCGTTACAGCACTGCTTCTTGAGAATCACGGCACAGGCCGTCCCGTCGTGTTGAGCGCACTTATCACCTAACATTGCTATTCCTCTCCCGTTAATTCTTCGATTTCAATTTCTTCCGTGTTGTCTTCCTCTTCGACAGCTTCCGGTTCCCAAGGAATCAACTTCCCATTTTCCCAAACCGGTTCGGCGGCTTTGTACCACCGACGCATCGTACACGCGACGGCTTTGCTGACAATATCCGGAGTAACGACGCGGAACTGTTCTTCCATGATCGACGCGACTTTAGCCAGCCGCTCGGTCGTGTATTCGTCGTCGAGTATCTCCCCGGCCACTTCGTCGTGAATGAAGAGAGCAGGCCAAACGCTCCCCGCCAGACTCCCGACCGAACATTCCTTCATCACCGCTGCGAGAGCCGTTAAAGCCCCGTCAGCCGAGATGCCTTGAAGTGCCTGACCGTTGGCGCAGGCGCAGTAGTCACACTTCGCCCTGTGCAATCCCAGCGGAGTGTCGTAGGCGTAATAGGTGCGCTTCGAGAACTTGCCTTCGTCGTCCTCGACGAAATCCGGTTCGTTGATTCTGTCCCAGCACTCTTTGTTGACGTAATTTAGGTACTGCTTCATTTCAGGATAGGTATCAAAAAATACGTCACGTAGCAGTTCTGCCGTTTTTAAATCCACGGTAACGCCGTAGGTAGCCTTGGCATAAGCGACGAAGGTGCGCGGGCCTAGACCCCCCGGATACCCGAGACCCGTAGGCTTGGCGAACTTCCGATAGTGCTTAAAGAAATCGCCCCATGTCGCGCCTTCCTTAATGAGCTGGAATTGTGGCGAGGAACACGGCTCGTTTGACAGCAGTTCGCCGATCTGTTGCAGTATGGAGAAGCGAGCGTCCTTTTCGTCCTCGAAGCCCTCGGCGGCGTCTGCGGCTTCTTTGAAGGTGTCATCGAGCTTGTAAGCAATCTGCGCCCCTAGAAAGGCGTGTGTGTCTACTCCGGCGTTGATTTTATCAGCAAGAACCGAATGTCCGAATAAATTAAGGCAAACCTGCGCTGCCGTGCAGAGTTCCATACCGCTATAGTCAATCGAGAACAGCACGCGTCCCGGCGCGGGTATCACGCAAGGACGGATGCGAGGATCGACCTGCTGGCCGTTCCAAGACGGGTAGAGCTTCGAGGCGTACGACGAGGTGCGTCCGGTGCGTTTCAGCGGAGAGAAGCAGGCGTGTATGCGTTCGGCGGGGGCTTTGCCGTAATACTTACTGGCCTGTTCCTCTTCGGTAGCCGGTGCGGGATAGCCGGGTATCGCGCCGTACATGTTCGGAAGGTAGGACGTAACGATTTTCTCGATGCGCTTCCGTTCGGCGTACTTCGCTATAACGGGGTCGCAGTCCTGAAAGTTCGCCATCCATTCCTTATTGGCTTTCAGCTTCCACTTGTCGGGCAAGCAACGGTCGTATCCTTCGGCTGGCGGCTTATCGGAATCGGCGGCGAGTTGTCGAAGAGCCTCGACGACAGCCTCGGTTTTAATCTGGTGCATCCCCTCGATGAAGTCGTCCTTAATGCCTTCCTGTTTCAGATTAGCGAGCGTGGCTTTCGCCGCCCACGCTTCGCACTTTCCATCTAGCGCGAGTTTCCAGATACGGTCGTGCAGAGTGATTATGGAAGTGGAAGCCTTCGTCGCTTCCTTCATCTTCACCGGACAGTTGCACTCGACCTTTTTTCCCTTTTTAAAATCAAGGTGTGATTTATGTCCTCGGCATGTTTCGAGATGCTCCTTAGTACCTTTGGCGTAGGGCTGCGGGGGAAGGGCAGGAATGACAATCCCTGCCTCGACGAGAGGCTGAACCAGCTCCGGCGCGTTGTAGAGGTCTTCAAACTCCTTCGTTACGGCAAGCACCCGTTCAGGGTCGAGGAGGTTGCCTTGCAATTCGAGTAGCCGCAAGGCGAAGTGGACGCGGGTGCGGAAGGTCGCCTGAGTGAACGGGTCGTAGCCGGTGCTCTCAATAACCTTCTTGCGCCGGATTTCCTGCTCCAGAAACACGAGGCCGGTGTACTTGGCGTCGTCCATCGCGTAGTTGCGATAGTGCTCCGGCCACTGCTCCACAGGATACTCTTTAACGATGCTGTATGTAAGCCGGGCGGAATCCGTCGCTTCCTTGGCTTCTTTGATGTCGATGCCAAGGTAATCTTTTACCAGTGCGTCAAGGCCGTAGAAAATTTTACGGTTCATACCCCCGTCTTCCACTACGTCGATATTGCCGGAGACCGTAAGGTTAATCAACATTTCGCGGAGCATCGTATCGTGGATACGGTCGGCGTAGAGAGCCTGCCAGATCAAAGGCAGTAAGGTCGGCTCGTAGCGGGAGATGATAGACAGGTCGTAAGCTACGTTCTGCCCGATCAGGTGCGTGTCTGGGTCTTCGAGCAAAGCACGGTAGGTAGCGAGCGTGTCGTCCCTGTCGAGATGCCCGATAATAGCTACGTCCTTCGTCTGGAGATCATAGAAAGTCGAGCAGATTAAATCAGGGGCGAGGTTGCCGGGGCCTATCAGGTCGGTTTCGGTATCGAACGCGATATAGTTAGCCATTTTAATTTCCTTTTTAACGGCGGTTAAAACCAAAGACGGCGAACAGCCCACAGCAGGACGCAGAGCCAGAAGGCAGCCGTTGCGATCTCTGAAGCGCGTTCTTTCAAATCCTGTTCGCGGCAGTGCGTCCAGCTCCCTATCGCGATTAGAACGACAACGGGAATGACGGACAGAATCAGCCAAAGTGCGAGGTAATCTTGCCAAACATCGAGGTGCATGTTACGCCGCCTTTCTTGTCTGTACGTTCGTCTTTCTGCCGTTACGGGCGAAAGCCTTGTAAGCCGCCTTCTCGTCCTTGTATTTCTTACGCAAGGAGCCGGGGGTCAGAATAATCCGCGCCTCCCCTCCTCGTTTCCCTGTGCGGTTCTGGACGGCGTAGGTCGCCGTACGGTGAGTCGCCGCGTCGCCGTAAACTGCCTTCTTAATCTTCTTTGCTGTTTTTGAGTTCATGGTTTCCTTTTAGTTTTTAAAATAGAAGCTGTCTCTCCAGCTAGCCGCACCACTCCCTAGGCAGGTGTCGCCCGATTTCAATTACCCGTTATCGTTTTCGAGGAACGAGTTGAACTGTTCCACGGAACCGAAGAACTTCGCGATGTCCTTGGCGTCCGCGTTTTGGGCGACTTCGGCCAGAGGCACCCGGCGTTTGATGTACGTGTTCACGAACACGCTGATCTCTTCGACCATTTCGCCTTTGTCGTTCTTCACGTACTTACCGGTGTTCTTGACCTTTTCCTTGGTTTCGAGTTCCAGAACGGTCGAGCCGTCGAGACACCCCGTATCCGCGTTGACTCCACAGACCAGATCACAAATAACCCTCCAAGCGGCGTCGTCTTCTGTTTCGTCAGCAGCGGGCTTGAAGTTCGGATCAGCGGCCTTGAGGTCGGTGATCGTTTCAGACACGAGCTGTTCTTCGTCGGTAAAGGAGCGTCCCATCGACTTGAGCACGAATTCCTTCATGTCCTTATGGAAGTAAGGCCCCTGAAAGATACAGAACGAGACTGCCGTTCCTTTATGTTCGCCGTCGTAATTATCCTGACCGATTTCCCGTCCGTGCGAATCGCAGATCGGGCGGATACAGGTGAGAATGCGTTTAATGAATTGATTTTTGGTTTTAAGTGCTATTTCGAGACTCGTCTTATTGAGCAGATACCACGCGGTACCCTGCGCCGGATTATTCTGGCGTTGAGATACCTGTGCTCTGGCAATCCCTGACCAAAGCTGCGTCATGTTCATCGGTTTACTGGTTGCTGGTGTAGTCATACTTCTTTCTCCTGTTTCTGTTGTTCGTTGCTGTTCCTATCCCGTCCGCTCTGCCAAACTACTTTCGGGGGGTTCGTTACGGAAGAGAGTAAAACACCCTCTCCGTTAAATTTCAAATTATTTTTTAATTTATTTTTCTGCCTTAAAAACACGCGCCTCTACGACGAATCCGTCGTACCCTTTTTTACTTAGCAACTCGGCGTCCTTCGTAGCGTCTAGCTCGTAGTGGTGCTCGGAGTGTAGGACAGGCGCGCCGCGCCCTTGCAAAGTGAAAACCAAGTGTTTATGTTCCATGTTTAATTCCTTTCTAATACTTTTCTCAGCACGTCCGCTTCTAGTTCGAGCTTCCTTTTTTGATCGCCGAAAATCGAGGCGCGAGGGCTTAATTTATCTTCGTCGGCGAGCAGCCACGCTGTTATTTTTTCTTCTGAGAGCATATACGGCACCTTTCTTTTTATACTTCCTGCTTCATTAATTTGGCTTTTAGTGGGTTCTGTCATACTTCCCCCTCGAACCGTTCCTTCAGTAATTCCTGACCTTCCTTGTCCAAATAACGCGCTTCCGTGCCCCACTGCCGTAGCACAGCATAAGGGACGACCGTAGGCTTAAAGGTGTACGTCCCGTAAATCAAGAGCTGTTTATTGCCGATCGTCTGGTGAATATAGGCAGCGTCGTTCAGCGTCGCGCCGAAGGTTATCATATCGAACTCGGTCGTATGGCAAGTTGTCGCGTGTACTTCGTCGCGTTCCTGCCCGGCTCGGTTCGTGCGCCCTAAAGACTGCTCCGCTAGAATCGCGTCTCGCGGCCACTGAAGATAATACGAGTGTCCGAAGTGTTGTAGGTTCAGGCCGGTGGACTTCGAGCCAAGAGAAGCTACCGTAACGCGGCGGCGATTTTCAGGCGCGATGATTGCACGGTCGGCAACTTTCCCGGCAGGACAGTACAGCGCGTCGATTCCGGCTTCTATGAGTGCTTCCATAATCCAGCGACCGACCTCCTGATGGTAGACCCAGATTAGAAGCCCCTCGCCCTTGTTCTCAGCTTTAAATTGTTTCACCCATTCGACACACGCCCGAATCTTGTAATCACAGACCCGTACGGCACGCCCGTCGCGCTCGATGCGCCCGTCGAAATCAGCGGCTTTCATCAGCCCCCAGTACGTGTAGAGAAGCTCCCCGACGTTCTTCCCGCCGTGGTTGTGCATATCCAGACCTATGAGATGCGGCGTGTCTAAGCCTGCCTTGGCGTGCGACTGTATCCACTGCCGGAGCTGCTTCGCATAGTCTTGGTGCAGAGTGTGAAATTCCTGCGAGCGTTCCAGCAGTATCTTAGCCTCTGGGATAGTGATACCCTTACGCTCGGCGAGCTTCTCTTCGGTAGGCCAGAACAGCTCGTTGTAAAACCCCGCGCCCTCGATCTCGTAACGCCATTTCCAGATGTGCATTGCATGTTCGATTTCGTCCCCGTTCGGGGTAAGCCACTCGTTCGTGATTTTGGCTATAAGCCTCTCGACGGCGTTCTGCCCTTCGCACTTCTCGAAATTCGGGACGGCGTTATTGTCGAAGAGCTGGCTTGCCCACGCCGCGCCGTTCACGGACGTAACGACACCGGGGCAGGTCTCCAGCCGCTTCTTATACGCCTTCCGGAAGCCCATAAGCCCGTGCTCGAACTGCTCGTTAGGAAAATTCTGCTGCGCCCAGTTCACCAGAGGCATAATCGGGCCGGTCTTCGGTCGGTTGTCGTTCCGGTAATCGGACATATTGGAAGCCTGAGAATCAATCAGGGCAGACCACGCCTCGGCGATCACCGGAGCGTTGGGCAGGAAGTTGTTATTCTTGAGCGCAGCGCGAGCGAGGTAGTGATAATCTGCGGGGGACTTGCGGGTAATTGTACCGGACAGACAAATGATCTCGGGGTTATGTTTATTGACGTACTCCCTGAACCGTTTCGCGCGGGCTGAGTTACGGGCACCGGATACGTTATGCGCCTCGTCACAGATAATGCAGGTCGGCTCGATGTCTTCGAGAATCTCGGAGGCGTCCTTCGAGGACATCATGGAATACGTCGCGACGTAAAGCCCCTTCTTGTTGCTCTTGGCGAGCAGGCGGCGGTAATTGGGCGTGTGCCCGGCGAGGACGTGGACGTGCAGATTAAAGTCGCGAAGCCACTTGCGGTACTGTTGCAGGTCGTGCTCGACAAGCTGAATCAGCACCGGAGACGGGACGATTAGGAGAATCTTGTGCTTGCCCTTCTGAAAGGCTTCGTTCGCTATCATCAGGGAAGTGAGTGTCTTGCCCCCTCCGACCGCGATAGGAAGGAACGCGCCGTCGAAATCATAGTAGGCGGCGATAGCGGCAGCCTGCTCGCGGAAGAGCCTGTGCTTCGGGGAGGCGTTGTAGAAATCGCTCGCCAGATACTTCCAGCTTATCATGTCGATTTCTTCTTTGGTCAGCGGCTCCTGAATCGGAAGCGCGACAATACGCCGGACTTCGGAAGCGATATTATCCTCGGCCTTCTGCTGCATTCTCGTCAGGGACTTGACGGGAGACAGGGCGGCAGGGGAGACCGGCGCGGGGGTCGCGGCGGCTCGTCGGTGTAACTGGGAGAAAGAGAGGGCCATTACTTTTTCTCCGCAATCAATTTAACACGCGCGGCAATTAAACCTATATAATTAGGATTTAGTTCGCAAAGAACGGCATCCCGCCCGTTTTTTACAGACACGCCTGCCGTAGTGCCACTTCCTCCAAACGGGTCGAGAACGGTTCCGCCAGCCGGACAACCAGCAAGGATGCAAGGCTCTATCAAATCGGAAGGGAAGGTGGCGAAGTGTGCGCCCTTGTACGGCTTCGTGGTGACTGTCCAGACGGAGCGTCGGTTGCGCTTTCCATCATCTCCTGTTCCACATCTTCCAAGATTTGTGGGTGCTCTGCCTACGTATGCAGATTCTTGTGCTTCTGACTTCTTGCTCGATTTGTGTTTTACGTTTGGAGCAACGGCATCCTCCTTAATCGCCTCGTTATCAAAATAATACTTCGCCGATTTACTTAGCAGAAATATGTATTCATGAGCCTTCGTGCATCGGTCGGTAACGCTTTCAGGCATCGGATTCGGTTTGTGCCAGATAATGTCCTGCCGCAGATACCATCCGTCTTGCTGAAGGGCGAAAGCAACCCGCCAAGGGATGCCGATTAGGTCTTTTGGTTTGAGACCTATGGTGTCCGCTTTCATCCCTTTGCTGTTACCAACGTCGCCAACCTTGCCATCTGGCACCTGATACCCGCGGTTTGCCGCGTAGCTATCCCCCAAATTCAGCCACAGCGTACCGTCATCACGCAGAACCCGCTTCACTTCGCGGAATACCTCGACCAGCTTTTTAACGAAGGCATCCGGCGTTTCCTCCAAACCAATCTGACCGTCACATCCGTAATCACGAAGTCCGAAGTAGGGCGGTGATGTTACGCAGGTGTTTATACATTCGTCCGGAAGTGTCTTGAGTGATTCGATGCAATCACCCGATAATACAGTGTACTCTGCTTTATTAAGTTGTGATTCGCAGTAAAGAACTTCTGCGTCGCATTCTCTATCTACCGGACATTCGGCGTTCTCGCAGCGCATGGGCTGTGTGTGCCCGTCGCCTACGATAGAGCCTCCGCAATTAGGGCATGTTTTCATAAGCCTCTTCCATGCGAAGGTATTCCAGCACCTGTTCAATAAGGGCGATACGTTCCTTAACCGGCTCTTTAGGCAAAGACTGCATTACAGCAGTGCATTGCTTATCAAATTCATCGGGGATGTACTGCGCTGCTTTTAATTTACTTATGTCCACTTTGTTCTCCTTTGTTCCTGTTTAACTGTTAAGCAATTACTTCGTATTCGTTCCAAAAGTGATCAATCGTTACCTTGTGCCGAGCTTTCAACTCGCGCAGGGATACAGTAAGCGAACAGACTTCCTTTACAATGAAAATCTCTCGCGTGTTTTTATTCCGGACGATTTCGCCGGTGATTACTTCGTTCACTTCATTTCCTCCCTGACTTTTTCCCAAATCCCTTCACTGTCGCCCTGCCCTGCTTTATCAAAGCCGTAGTGCAAAATCAGCACCGCTTCCCGTTCGCCGAGCGACTTCTTAAACCGCTTCTCGTAAATCTTCCCGTAGTGCTGGATATAGGCTACCGCGATCTCGAAACTCTTTTCGTCGTGGAGCCTGTCCGAGAGACGGTAATCTTTACTTGTGAACGTGTTTACGTCGTGCACGAGCCATGTAGGGAGTAAAAGCACCCCCGCTTCCCCGCGCCCTCCTCGGGCGTGTTCGTCGAAAGCCGTCTTGACTTCGGCTACCGCGTAAAGGAGGGCGTAAAGGGAAAGAGGAGTTAGCATACCACACTCTCCATTCCTGCAAAAATCCAAAAAGGAATAACCGGAGTGATTGAGTTGCCCAGAGCTAAATACCTGCGTCCGTCCAACCTGCCGGGAATCCCATCGCTTTCTCGTATTCCTCCGGCATTAGTTTCCGTAATCTCAACGAGGCAGGAGGACAATCGCTCAAGCGAGACGCCTCCTTTCCACGGCAGCAACATCGGGAGAACATCTTCTGCCCCTCTACTGCGTATAACCTGTCCGCGCTTTTCTGCGTAATTAAGTACCGCGTCGGCGCGTCCGGGTTCAGGATGTCCGACAATGTATGCTCTTTTCCTGCGACAAGCGCATCCAAAATTCTGTGAATCAAAGATTCTGTGTGACCACTCATAAGCGAACATCTCCTGTTTAACTGTTTCCATATGTTTAACGACTTGAGGCACATTCTCGATAACTACCCATTCAGGGTCGATTTCATTTATCAATCGTGCTAATTCCCAAAAAAGCCCGCTATGTTCTCCGTCTAGGTGTTTATGTGATCCATGCGCTGCTTGCGATAAATCGGTGCAGGGAAACCCTCCGGTGATTAAATCAACACCGATGAAATCGCGAAAAAGCTCGCCCGACATTTCTTTAATATCGCCGTAGTTTGGTATCTCTGGAAAATGTTTAGCAAGTACAGTACAAGCAAAGGGGTCTATCTCTGAAAAGCCGACGGTATTTATCCCGTTGAGCTTCGCTGCGATAGTAAATCCGCCGATCCCGCTAAATAAATCAAGGTGTTGCATAGCCTCCTTTGCTCCCGCCCCTCCGAAGAAGGGCGGGCGTTTCTTCCTTATTGACCCGGCTCACCGATAACGACAGAAGCGTAGGCTTCCAGCGCGAAGATAAGCACCTGATCGTCCGAGCCTTTCGGCACGTTGACGGCTTCGATAATACTGTTCCCGATCAACTCCGCCCAGCGAGGCGCGTTGGCGTTAATCATATCGCGGCGGGTGAACACCGGGATAGAATAGTAACTATCCGAAGGCGTACCGGCTTCGCGTGCGATTTTCAGAATCTCGTCCGCCACAGCCTCCATGAAATCGCGCAGGTAAATGACGTGATTCGCGTCGCCGAATTTGTACGACAGTCGTTTGCGGTTCTGGACGCGGTGGTAAGCTACCGTGAATCCTTTGCGCTCCGGCTCGTAGAACTGGTCGGCGAACTCCTTACGGGTAAGCCCTTCCTCGACCGGCTTAACGAGCGCGGCGGGGGCGGCAGGCACTGGAGGAACTGCCGGAGGAGGTAAGGACACCTTCGGCGGTGCTTCGACCTTGACGGCCATTTCCGGAGCCTTGACGACTACGGGCGGGACGACCTGCGCTACGACAGGGGCTTCTTCGACCGGGGCGTCTTTCAGGACGAACGACACAGAGCCGTCTTCGTTCGCTTCGATCTTGTAGGCGTCCGGCGAGGGTTTCCCTTCACGCTCAGACAGCACCTTGCACACGGAGCACGGGCGACCGCCGTTCATGCCGAGAACGAGGCTCTTGTTATCGGGGCCGGTACAGACCGGGCATGACTCGCTGTACCATGGGGCTTGCTGGCGAGGCGTGTCCGATACGGGCACGGCAGCGACGGCTACCGGCGCGGGGGCGGCTACCTGAACGGGAGCCGGTACGGACGGGACGGGAACGGGCGTCCCGCTGCTCGCGGCGGCGGCGAGTGCTTTTTTACGATTTAACTCTGCTACTAGTGACATTTTTCTTTCTCCTTCTTTTGACCCGCTCTCGTTCATCGAGGCGAGGATATTACTGTGTTCTTCTGCTTTGGCTTCGACGGAACTCCCGTCGATTCTAGCCTTATACTCTCTGCAAGATTCGCGACCTAAACATATCTGCAAAAACGGGCAACCCCCGTACGCATTACACGCGCTCATTTTATCTTCCGGCATCGGTACGTCATGTACTTCTTTAGCGTTCTTTGAATAAAGCACCATGTCATTTACCACGGGCAGTATTTCCTTATCCCAGTATTCCTGTAACTGTTCCTTTGTTTTTTCGACTTCGATTACTTTAACGGCGGGGTCTTCGATGTCTTTCCTGAAAAGGTTATAGCGGAGCCAGAGCGTCGGCTGATCGTAAACGCCCGTGGCGTAGAGTGACTGCCCGTAGGCGTTCATCGCTACGGCTCTGCCGAGCTTCGCCTTACCGTAATACTTGAAGTTGCCGCAGAATTTATGGTCCTGAACGTGCCCTACAGCAAACGAAAGGTAGTCGATGAATCCCGAGAACCGTACCTTAACGCCGTGGAACTCGCCAATGTCGTATTTGATAGGATATTCGGTTTGTCCGTCCGGTAGCCGGGTGAGGACGCCTTCGGTAATGCCTTTATCAATCAGCGTTTTAACAAGCACCTGATCCGTTTCATTGATGGCAAAACCGGTCGGTTGACTGGTAAAGCGGTTATACTGCTTTTCCCAGCCTTCAGGGTAAAGCGGCTCGCTCTTATTAAACCGTTCGCAGACTCCGTGCCCGATGTCACCGAGCAGTGTGTTCGTGCCCTGCTTCTCCGGAAGGCCGAGGACGTGCTTTAGCCACCAAGAGCGGTAGCAGGTCTTCGCCCGGTCGATCTGCGAAGGAGAGATTTTAAGTAGGGGGGTCGTTGGCATTTAATCCGCCCTCGCCCATTTCCCGCGTTTCAATGTGTAGAACGTGTCTGCTTTGATTTTCTTACCATCTACTAACGCAGATTTTACAGAGATGCGATGTCCGTCTTTCCATTCAGCAAGGACAATAAAAGAACCTAAAGACGCTTTGGCTTTTCCTTCTATCCCAATTGAGATAGCTACCGACTCAACACCTTCCACCGATGCGGCTGACCGAATGCCGGTGTTCGTAGCGGCTGACCGAATGCCGGTGTTCGTAGCGGCTGACCCAATGCCTGTGCTCGTAGCGGCTGAATAGTCGCCTGTGTTCGCAGCGGCTGAATAGTCGCCTGTGTTCGTAGCGGCTGACCGAATGCCTGTGTTCGTAGCGGCTGACCGAATGCCGGTGTTCGTAGCGGCTGACCGAATGCCGGTGTTCGTAGCGGCTGACCGAATGCCTGTGTTCGTAGCGGCTGACTGAGTGCCTGTGTTCGTAGCGACTGACTGGTAGCCGGTGTTCGTAGCGGCTGACTGAGTGCCTGTGTTCGTAGCGACTGACTGAGTGCCTGTGTTCGTAGCGGCTGACCGAATGCCGGTGTTCGTAGCGGCTGAATAGTCGCCTGTGTTGCTTTCTTTGTTATTTTTCCAATCGACCTTTGAAAATATAAAATCGACCGAGAGCTTAACCATTGCCTGAGTTGAAATAAATCCTTTAACCGTCAGTTTCTTGGAGACTCGTTTTGAATCTAATTCGGTTTCAGGGGAAACGCCTTCCGCCTCGATCTCGGCGAACTTGCTATCCGCTGGCGGGTAGTAGTTGAAAATATCAAGCGGGTTCTCGCAGAAATGAAAGCCTCTTTTACATAACTCAACGTCGCCTTCGTGTTCGTAGGTTTTGCCTACTTCAAACTGCATGCCGCGACACTTCATATCCTTGTCGAATCCTTTATATCCCTTCATAGCGCACTCCCTTTTTTGTTTAACTGGTTCCTTTATAGTTTACGTAATTTTATTTTTCAACTTATTTCTTCGGTTAATTTTTCAGCGGCTAAAATTCGCGCTTCGGCTATTCTCTGACGAGCGATCTCAAAGTAACCGGGGTCTAGCTCGATTCCTACAAAATCTCTGTTAAGGTTCATGCAGGCGACTCCGGTTGTTCCGCTTCCCATCGTGAAATCAAGGACTGCCTCGCCTTCGTTGGTGTAGGTCTTGATTAGGTATTCCATCAGGGCTACTGGTTTTTGGGTGGGGTGGAGATGGTCCTTATCTCTCTTAAGCCTGAGTGTAGTTAGTGGGTATCTTTCGCCCTTATTTATAGTGATTATTTCATTGCCGAGCAGTTCAGTTGTCTTGGCATCTTTATTATAGTTGTCTGTGCTACCGCCCTTTTTACATGTGTATGGATTACCTGCTGTCATCTGGGGATTATAAACCTTATGGTACCCTTTTTCACAAAACACGATTACGTCCTCATTGTTCTTTAGTGGGTACTTCTTTGCGTTAAGGAATCCAGTACCAGCCTCTTTAACCCATACCCAGCAATACTTAAACATCTTCATATTTGAAGCAATAAGCGTTGTCGTGAACGGCTGGCTTGCGGTCATAACAATCGCACCGTTCTTTTTCGTAACCCGCTTCAACTGCTCCCACATCGGCTCAAGCGGAATAATCGAGTCCCACTTGCAGGCCGTTGTTCCGTAGGGCGGGTCGGTCATTACCATGTCGATGCTTCCGCTCTCAATCTCTTTCATCCGTTCTAGACAATCGCCTTGCATCAATCTCATTCCATCCTCATTTCTTTTAAGGCAGATTCTATTCTCGCTTCTGCTATCTCAAAGTAACCGGGGTCTAGCTCGATTCCTACAAAATCTCTGTTAAGGTTCATGCAGGCGACTCCGGTTGTTCCGCTTCCCATCGTGAAATCAAGAACTGTCTCGCCTTCGTTGGTGTAGGTCTTGATTAAGTATTCCATCAGGGCTACTGGCTTTTGGGTGGGGTGGACGTTTTTACCTTTGCGGTTTGAGAACTCAAGAAGCTGTGTTGGGCATCTTCCTCCGGTGTTTACAATATCGTGATCTCTCTGAGAACCGTAGCATTCACTGCCTTTATATCCTTTTCTTTTGCCCGTGTACGGCTCCCCTTTCGCTCTTTGCTGGTTATATGTAGGCTGTTTTTTGTAAAACACCAAAACGTCTTCAATGTTTTTAAGTGGCATTCGTTTTGCATTTAACTGTCCTGTGTGTGGCTTCTTCCACGCCCATGAATATCGGAGCCACTCTGCGTTGGAAGCCCCGAGGACTGAGCTAAAGGGCTGAGTTGCCGTCATCACAATCGCCCCGTTGGGCTTAATCACCCGCTTCAACTGCTCCCACATCGGCCCTAGCTGGATGATGCTGTCCCACTCACACGCTGTTGTTCCGTAGGGCGGGTCGGTCATTACCATGTCGATGCTTCCGTCAGGTAACTCCTTCATCTGCTCTAAACAATCGCCGTGAATTAAATAATGATCTGACATTTTTATACCCCCTCCGCCTCTAACTGTTTCGCCCTGTATCCTCGAATAATGTTCGCGTCGATACCCTTCATCATCGCGTACTTTAAGACCGTATCCAGCTCGATTTCATAGAAGTATTTAAACGCCTTCGTGAA
>Ga0268278_1000535_pt1 | contig 26010 bp, 21 predicted proteins | sample saktaG_3_FD_190135 | JGI IMG/M metagenome (GOLD analysis project Ga0268278, IMG submission 190135) | Saline water microbial communities from Sakinaw Lake, British Columbia, Canada - sak_2010_1_5_55m | ecosystem: Environmental > Aquatic > Non-marine Saline and Alkaline > Saline ...
AGATTTAATTTATAAGAAAGAAGATGCAGAATGGTTTAAGTCGTCTGATTTTGGTGACGAAAGAGATAGGGTTGTTGTTAAAAAAGATGGAAATAAAACATATTTAGCAGGTGATATTGCTTTGCACAATGATAAATTTGAAAATAAGAAGTTTGATAAGGTAATTAATGTTTGGGGAGCTGATCATCATGGAGATGTTTCTGGTTTAATGGCTGGAGTTGAGGCGTTGGGCTATAAAGATAAGTTGCAAATTATTCTTTTACAGTTTGTGACGATTTTAGATAAAGGCGAAAAGCAGAAAATGTCTAAAAGAGCTGGTGTTTACGTCCTTATGGATGAATTATTAGATAGGGTTGGAAAAGATGCAGTTCGCTTTTTCTTTTTACAGAAGTCAGCTGATACGCATTTGAATTTTGATTTAGAACTAGCTAAAGAGCAATCAAACAAAAATCCAGTTTATTATGTTCAGTATGCTTATGCAAGGATTCATAGTATTCTTGCAAAAACAGAGAATAAAGAATCAAAATTATTATTTGAAAATTTGAATAAAGAAGAAGAAATAAATCTTATAAAACAATTAATTAGATTCCCAGAGATTATTGAAGATATTGCCAGAGATTATCAGGTTCAGCGACTTCCTTATTATTCAATAGAATTAGCAAATGCTTTTCATAAGTTTTATGAAAATTGCAGGGTTTTAGATGAAGATAAAAAAACAGCGCAAGCAAGAATTAATTTAATCAAAGCGACAAAAATAGTTCTTAAGAGCACTCTGGAGATAATGGGTATTTCAGCTCCAGAGAAAATGTAAAATATAAAAAGATATGGATTTAGCTAAAAACGAAGAGAAAATATTAAAATTCTGGGATAAAAACAAAATTGTTGAAAAAGGATTGAATAAAAATAAAGGCAAAAAGAAATTTGTTTTTTTTGAAGGACCACCAACTGCCAATGGTCGTCCAGGGATACATCATGTTGAAGCCAGAGTCTTTAAAGATATTATTCCACGCTACAAAACAATGCAGGGATTTTTTGTTGATAGAAAAGCAGGTTGGGATACTCATGGCTTGCCAGTAGAACTAGAAGTGGAAAAAGAGCTTGGTTTTAAAAATAAAGATGATATTGAAAAATATGGTATTGCTAAATTTAATGAAAAATGTAAAAAGAGTGTTTGGAAATATAAAGATGAATGGGAAGAACTAACTAAGAGAATTGGTTTTTGGATAGATATGAAAGATCCATATATCACTTATGAAAATGAATATATTGAAAGTATTTGGTATATTCTTAAAAAAGTTTGGGATAAAGGATTATTATTCAAAGGATTTAAAATTGTTCCTCAGTGTCCTAGGTGCGAAACAGTTCTTTCTAGTCATGAAGTTTCTCAGGGATATAAAAAGGTTTGGGATAATTCTGTATATTTGAATTTTAAAGTTACCAAGGGTAATGAAAAAATTAAAAAAAATGATATTGTTTTAGCTTGGACTACAACGCCTTGGACCTTACCAGGCAATGTAGCTTTAGCTGTAGGAAAAAAAATTAATTACGTTAAAATAGCTTATCAAGGCAAGAGATATATTTTAGCTAAAAATAGATTAAGAATTATTGATGGTGATTATAAGGTTGTTGATGAATTTTTAGGTAGTGATTTAGTTAATGTAGAATATCAGCCTTTATTTGAAATTGAGTCAGTTAAAAAGAGTGGTAAAAAGGCTCACTATATAGTTCCAGCTAATTTTGTTAGTACTGAGGATGGGACTGGAGTTGTTCATACAGCAGTGATGTATGGAGAAGAAGATTATAAATTAGGCAAAGAAGTTGGTTTACCCGAAATCCATACAGTTGATGAAAAAGGGTATTTTCTGAAAGATTTAGCTAAGTATGATTTATTAGGTAAATTTGTTAAAGACAAAGAAATAGAAGATAAAATATTAAATTATTTGAAGAAAAGTGGATTGCTTTTTAAAGAAGAAAAATATGAACATGACTACCCTTTTTGTTGGCGTTGCGATACTCCTTTACTATATTATGCCAAAGAATCTTGGTTTATTGGGATGTCTAAGCTTCGGAAGGAATTAGTAGCTAATAATAATAAAATTTATTGGGAACCAAATCATATTAAAAATGGACGCTTTGGTGTATTTATTAAACAAGCTTGTGATTGGGCTTTATCTAGAGAAAGATATTGGGGGACTCCTCTGCCTATTTGGGAATGTGAAAAGTGTGGTCAAAGAAAATGTATTGGTAGTATTAAAGAATTAGGTGTAGATATAAAAGACTTGCATCGTCCTTTTATTGATAAAATTAAGTTAAAATGTAAATGTGGTGGTCAAATGATTCGAGATAAAAGTGTGATTGATTGTTGGTTTGATTCAGGATCAATGCCTTTTTCTCAATGGCATTATCCTTTTGGAACTGATAGTAAGAAAAAATTCAAAGAACATTATCCAGCTGATTTTATTTCAGAAGCAATAGATCAAACTAGAGGCTGGTTTAATTCCTTATTATCCGTTGCCACTTTAATGGAACATGTTGGAGAAATAGAAGAAGGTAATTCTTTTAAAAATTGTATTTGTCTTGGTCATGTTCTTGATAGAAAAGGCAGGAAAATGTCTAAGTCTTGGGGAAATGTAGTTGACCCTTGGAAAATGTGTGATCAATATGGAGCAGATACATTGCGTTGGTATTTTTATACTATTAATCAAGCAGGTGAGCCTAAGAGATTTGATATTAAAGATTTGACTAATAAGAATAGGCGTTTCTTTGGTACTCTTTTAAATTCTTTTGTTTTTTTTGATACTTATAAAGAAAAAGATTTTAAACCAAAAGCAATTAAATCAAATAATATATTAGATAAATGGATTATTTCCTGTTTTAATTCTCTTAATAAGCAAGTAATAATTAATTTAGATAAATATGACGTAGTTACAGCAGCTCGACTAATTGATGATTTTGTTGATCAGCTTTCTAATTGGTATATTCGTCGTTCTAGATCTAGGTTACAGAAAGCTAAGAATAAAAAAGAAAAAGCAGAAGCTAGCCAAACTTTATTTTGGATTTTATTTAATCTATCTAAATTAGCTGCTCCTTTTGTTCCTTTTATTACTGAAGAAATTTACCAAAAGATGAAAAGCAATAAAGACTCTCAATCAGTTCATCTAGATGATTATCCAAAGCCAAAAGAAAAATTAATTGATAAACAATTAGAAGAAGAGATGGATCAAACAAGGCAGATAGCTGCTGAAGCTTTAGCTCAAAGAGCTAAAGCTGGAATTAAAGTGAGGCAACCGTTAAATAAATTAACAATTAATAATAAGTTAATTGTTCAAAATAAAGAACTAACTGAATTAATAAAAGAAGAAGTAAATGTAAAAGAAGTTGTTTTTGGAAAAAATATCAAACTAGATATTAAGATTACTGTAGAATTAAAAAAAGAAGGATTAGTAAGAGATTTAGTTCGTCTTGTTCAAGGTATGCGTAAAGATGCAGGTTTAAATCCTGGTCAATTAATTAATCTATATTACTCAGTTGATTCTGATTTAGAGAGGATTATAAAAAAACAAGAAAAAGAGATTAAGGAAGATATAAGTGCTAAGAAATTAGAACTTAAACCAAAAACAAAGCAAAAATATTTAATTGAAAAACAAATTGATTTAGATAATAAAAAAATTTGGCTTGGAATTAAAAAGTAGTCATCCTGAGCTAACAAGCGAAGGATCTATTTAGACAAAGATTCTTCGGCTTTGCCTCAGAATGACAAAGAGGAACATAATTTAGAATGACATGTTATATAAAACTAAGGGAATTATTATTAAAAAATCAAATTTAGGAGAATTTGACCAGTTGATAACTGTTTATACTAAAGAATTTGGTAAAATTTTACTTAAGGGCAAGTCAGTTCGTAAGAATCAAGCAAAGCTTAAGGGTCACTTAGAACTCTTTCTAAATAGTTGTTTAATGGTTGCTCCGGCTAGAGGATTTGATATTATTACTGGAGCAGAAACTATAAACAGTTTTTCTCGTCTTCACAATAATCTGCTTTCTCTATTTGTTTCTTTTTATTTATCTGAACTAATTGACAAATTAATTCCTGAGCCAGAAAAAGATAATCAAATTTGGCAACTTGTTTTATGTTCTTTTCAGGAAATTAATCAAAAAAATAACGATATTAAAATTATTATTAATAATTTCGAAAATAGACTGTTAGAATTTCTTGGGTATGGAAATAAGCAAAATAATAATCTTAATTTTATCCAATCTATTTTAAACGAAAAAATAAATTCAAAACATTTTTTACAAAAAGAGTTTGATTTGTTAATATAAGACTAATGGAATTAAAAGAATTAAAAAAGAAACTTTATAAACCAGAATCTGATTTTGAAGAAAGATTAAAGGTGCCAGAACTTTTTCAACCTGAAAAAGAAAGAGAAAAAAAATCTTCGAAAGAATGGGAGAAAACAGAAAAAAAACTATTTTTACTTTCTGCTAAACAAAAGAAATATTTACTGATCGGTTCAGTTTCAATAGTGTTTATTTTTTTAGTAACAGCTGGATTTATGTTTTGGCGGGGGCTAACTTCTTTTGATATAGATAATGTTAAATTAGAAATAAGCGGTTCGGAAAGAATTATTAGCGGAGAAGAGGTTGTTTATAAGGTTAAATATAAAAATAATACTAGACTTTCTTTAAAAAATGTTAAATTAATCTTTCGTTATCCTGAAGGGTCAATTCATTCAGGCAGTAATAATTTAATTGAATCTTTGAATTTAGCTGATTTGGAGGCAGGACAGGAAAATCAAATAGAATTTCCTGTTAGAATTATAGGATTAAAAAATGAAATAAAAAAAGTTTCAACTGAATTAAGTTATAAACCAGGCGATATTGCTTCTGTTTTTAATAATTCATCGGAATTCTCAAGCGAAATAATTTCAGTCCCTTTGATTCTTAATTTTGATATGCCTAAGGAATTAGTTAATGGACAATCATTTGAATTTTCTTTGAAATTTATGAATCAATCAGATGTTTCATTTGACAATCTTTTAATTAAAATTGATTATCCTTCTGGTTTTAACTTTAAATCATCCGAGCCTCAATCATTAGAAAAAAACAATGTTTGGTCTATAAACAAAATAAAATCTGGGCAAGAAATAGAAATTTTTATAAATGGAAATATTAATGGAGAAGAAGGTGATAGTAAGCTCTTTAAGGCTCAGGCAGGAATTTTAGATAATAATCAATTTATTTTATATTCTGAATCAATAAACGCTTTAAAAATTTCATCGTCTCCGTTATCAGTAATTCAGACTGTTAATGATTCGTTTAATTATATTGCTGAATCAGGAGAAAAATTAAATTATCAAATAAATTATAAGAATACTACAGATGTAGGTATTAGAAGCGTTGTTATAACCTCAAAATTAGAAGGAAATGTTTTAGATCATGCAACTTTAGATTTAAAAAGCGGCTCTTTTGATGGAAACTTACAAATTATTACCTGGAAGACAAGTAATTTACCCGAATTAGAATTTTTAGGACCCGGGCAAGAGGGAAAAGTTAATTTTTCTATTGAAGTTAAGAAACCGCTTCCTATAAATAATTATAATGACAAAAATTTTGAAATAATTAATACAGTTAAAGTTGATTCTTTAGAAGCGCCATTATCCTTAAAAGATATTGATGTTGCAGGGCAAAGTATAATATCTGTTAAAGTAAAGAGTCAATTAACTGTTCAAGCTCAAGCGTATTATAATGACGATTCTATTATGAATAGTGGGCCAATTCCGCCAAAAGTTGGACAAACAACTACCTATACAATTAAATTAAGATTAATTAATTCAAGCAATGACTTAAGAGATGTCAAAATTAAAGTGTTTTTGCCGCCTCATGTAAAATGGATTGGTAAGTTTGAGCCTGCTAATTCCAATTTAAAATATAATTTTAATACAGGCCAGCTTATTTGGGATATTGGAGATTTGCTTTCTGCTACAGGAATTCTTTTGCCTGTTAAAGAAACTGCTTTTCAAGTATCAATAACTCCTGGATTGGCCAATGTTGGTCATTTATTAGAATTAATCGGCCAATCAAAAGCTTCTGGTCATGATGATTTTGCTGATCTGGAAGTAAACGGGATCGATGGGCCGATTGATACTGATTTGCCAGATGATTTAACTATTGACGAAAACCAAGAAGTTATTGAATAATAATTTATTATGGTTACTATGGAAAAAATTGTATCACTTTGCAAAAGACGAGGGTTTGTTTTTCCTTCGTCAGATATTTATGGCGGTTTTGCTGCTGTTTATGATTACGGACCTTATGGCGTAGAGCTTGCCAATGCAATAAAGAGAGAATGGTGGAGGACAATGGTTCAATTAAGAGGTGATATTGTTGGATTGGATTCAGCTATCTTTATGCATCCTAAAATTTGGGAAGCAAGCGGACATGTATCTGGTTTTTCAGACCCCTTAGTTGAATGCAAAGATTGCCATACTCGTTCTAGGGTTGATCATTTATTAGAAGGAATTGGAGTGGAAGCTGATGAAAAGATGCTTGAAGAAGAAATTAATAAAATATTTTTAGAGAATAAAGAAAAATTAAAATGTCCTAATTGTGGTAGAAAAAATTTTACTGAAGCCAAAAAATTTAATTTATTAGTTAAATCTAATTTAGGTAATTTTACTGATGACTGGGACAAAAAGCCTGTTTATCTTAGAGGAGAAACATGTCAGGGAATTTATGTTAATTATAGAAATGTTTTAGATTCAACAAGAGTTAAAATCCCATTTGGTATTGCTCAGATTGGTAAAGCTTTTCGTAATGAGATAACAGCTCGTCAGTTTCTTTTTAGGACGCGCGAATTTGATCAAATGGAAATGCAATATTTTGTTCAGCCAGATAAAGAAATGGAAGAATATGAAAAATTAAGAAAGGCTCGTTGGCAATATTATTTAGACTTAGGAATAAAAAAGGGAAATCTAAAATGGAATAAGCATAAAAATCTAGTTTTTTATGCTAAAGCGGCTTATGATATAGATTACAAATTTCCTTTTGGCTTTGATGAACTTGAAGGTGTTCACGCTCGCGGTAATTATGATTTATCGCAGCATACTAAATTTTCTGGTAAAGATTTATCATATATTGACTTTAAAACTGGAGAGAAATACATTCCTCATATAATTGAATCGTCAGTTGGCGTTGGCAGAACTGTCTTTGCTGTTTTAACCGAAGCCTATACCGAAGAAAAAATAAAAGATGGCGTTAGAATAGTTATGAAATTTCCTAAAAAATTAGCGCCAGTTAAAGCAGCAATTTTTCCTCTTTTAAGAAATAAGCCGAAATTAGTTAAAAAAGCAAAAGAGATTTTTAATAATCTTAAAACAGATTTTATTTGTGAATTTGATGATAACGGAAATATTGGAAAAAGATATCGCCGTCAAGACGAAATTGGAACTCCTTATTGCGTTACGGTTGATTTTGATAGTTTAGAAAACGATGATGTTACTGTTCGCGATAGAGATACTATGAAACAAGAAAGAATAAAAATAGAGAAATTAAAGGATTATTTAAAAGATAAATTATAATGAATTATAAAAAGACAATTTTAAAAAATGGATTAAGAATTCTTACTGTTCCGGCTAAAAACACTAAAACAGCGGCGGTTTTGGTATTAGTTGGGACTGGCTCTAAATATGAGACCAAAGATATCAATGGTATTTCTCATTTTTTAGAGCATATGCTTTTAAAAGGAACGAAAAAGCGTTCTAGCACAATAAAAATAGTTGAACCGTTAGATCAAATAGGAGGACATTATAATGCTTTTACTTCTCAGGAATATACTGGTTATTGGGCAAAAGTTGACGCTAGTCATTTAGATTTAGCTCTTGATTGGGTTTCTGATATTTATCTAAATTCACTTTTTAATGCAAAAGAGATAAATAAAGAGCGCGGTACTATTTTACAAGAAATAAATATGATTTTAGATATGCCGATGCATTATGTGAGTAATCTTTGGCTTAAACTTTTATATGGCGATCAACCGGCTGGTTGGGATATTGCTGGCACAGAAAATACAGTTAAAAGTATCCAAAGAAATGATTTTATAAACTACCTTAAAAATCACTATTCTGCTAAAAATACTGTTATTGCTGTAGCAGGAAATATTAATCAGGAAGAAACTATTAATAAAATTAAGAAATATTTTCAAAAAATTAATGAATATAAAATTAAGAACAAATTACTAGTTAAAGAAAAACAGACTAAACCGCAAACATTGGTTCATTATAAGAAAACTGATCAGACACATTTAATTTTAGGAGTTAGAGCGTATAATATGTTCCATCCAGATAGATACGCTTTGAGTATTCTAGGAGATATTTTAGGAGGATATATGAGTTCTCGTTTGTTTATTTCTATTAGAGAGAGACAGGGTCTAGCCTATTATATTAGAGCTGGAGCAGATATGGATACAGATGTTGGTTATTTAGCTGCTAGTTCAGGGGTTGATAATCAAAAAGTTGATAGAGCTATTAAAACTATTTTAGAAGAATTTAAAAAAATCACTAAGCAGAAAGTCGGGCCAAAAGAATTAAAAAAGGCCAAAGACCACATTAAAGGATCAGCTTTAATTGGTATGGAAGCGTCAGATGAGCAGGCTTCATTTTATGCTTCTCAAGAACTCTTAACAGGTGAGATTTTGACATTAGAGGAAAAATTCAGTAAAATAGATAAAGTAACGATTAATGATATTCAAAGAGTAGCTAAAGATATTTTTAAGCCGGAAAAACTTAATTTAGCATTAATCGGGCCATTCAAGGATAAAAATAAATTTGATAAATTATTGAAAATTTAAAATGAATAATACTTCACAGACAATTAATATTTCTACATCAACTATTTTTCGGATTATTCTGATATTATTAGGGTTGGTTTTTTTATATTTAATCAGAGATATTCTTATTATTGTTTTTGTTGCGGTTATTATTGCCGCAGCCATTAACGGACCAGTAAGTTGGTTGCAACGACATAAGGTTCCGCGCATTCTTGGAGTAATCTTTATTTATCTTCTTGTTTTATTGTTTTTAGCTTTAGTCGTCACCTTAATTTTTCCTCCATTAGCTGAACAAATTAAGGAATTAACTAATCATTTTCCTGATTTTATGGAAAAGATAGGGTTAAGCGTTAATGAATTATGGGGTAAATATCAAATTGAGGGCAATCTGCAGAATCTTCTTTATAAAATAAGCGGTAGATTAACAGAGGCGACTTCAAGCTTTTTTGCTACTATTATTGGTTTATTTGGAGGTTTGTTTTCAGCTATGATTGTCTTAGTTATCTCTTTTTATTTAGCTGTACAGGAAAAAGGAGTAAAGAAGTTTTTAATTTCATTGACGCCGGAAGATCATCAGCATTATATTTCTGACTTAATTGATCGTATTCAGGTAAAAATAGGAAGTTGGCTAAGAGGACAATTATTGTTGATGTTTATTATTGGCTGTTTAACATTTATCGGACTATATTTTTTAAATGTTCCTTATGTTTTAATTTTAGCTCTGATAGCTGGCTTATTTGAAATTATTCCTTATATCGGTCCTATTATCGCCGCCATTCCGGCTGTTATCTTGGCCTTTTTAGTGTCTCCACTTTTAGCTTTGTTAGTTGTTGTTCTTTATGTTGTTATTCAACAGCTAGAAAATTATGTTATTGTTCCTCAGGTAATGAAAAAAGCAGTTGGCTTGAATCCAATTGTTATTATAGTGGTTATGCTTATTGGCGCTAAATTAGCAGGAGTTTTAGGACTTATTCTAGCAGTTCCATTAACAGCATCTGTGGCAGAGTTTTTAAAAGATATCAGGAAAAAGGACGCTTAATTTTTTATTATTTGTTGATTACAAATTTCCGTCCTTGTAAAAGTGGGCGGTTTTTATATACAATAGTATTATGTCTTTATATATCATTGCTACTCCTATTGGTAATTTAGATGATTTGTCTTCTCGGGCAATAAAAATTTTAAAAGAAGTTGATTTAATTCTTTGTGAAGATACTCGCGTAACTAAAAAATTATTAGCGCATTTTCAAATATCCAAGAATACAATCAGTTACCACCAACATAGCAAATTAACTAAATTGGAATATATTTTAAAACAAATTGAGCAAGGTAATGAAATAGCTCTAGTTTCAGACGCGGGTACTCCATGTATTAGCGATCCAGGAGCAAAATTAATTAATTACTTGCTTACAAATTTGCCAGATTTGAAAATTATTTCTATCCCAGGACCATCAGCTTTAATATCTGCTTTAAGTATTTCAGGATTTTCAGCTGATAAGTTTGTTTTTTTTGGATTTCCGCCTAATAAGAAAAAAAGAAATAAATTCTTTCGAGAAGTTTCAAAAGAAAAAAAGACAGTTGTTTTTTATGAGTCTATTCATAGAATTAAAAAAACACTAGAAGAATTAAAAAATGTCTTAGAAGATGAGAGAAGAATTGTTATTTGTCGCGAATTGACTAAAAAATTTGAAACAGTTTATCGAGGAAGCATAGAAAAGATTATTGAGCAAATTAATTCGTTGCCCAAAGAAGAATTCAAAGGAGAATTTGTTATAGTCACTGAAAATAAATAATATGAAAAATAAATTTTATATCACCACTCCTATCTATTATACTAATCAGACTGCCCATGTGGGAACAGCTTATACTACTGTAGCAGCTGATGTTTTAGCTCGTTATCATCGCAAATTAGGTGAAGATGTTTTCTTTTTGACTGGTACAGACGAACATGGAGAAAAAATTGCTCAGGCGGCAGAAAGGGCAGGCAAGATGCCGCAGGAATTTGTTGATGAAATATCCGAATCATTCAAGAAAGCATGGAAAAAATTAAATATTTCTTATGATGATTTTATTAGAACAACAGACGAGAAACACAAGAAAGGAGTAGAAAAATTTTTATTAAAATTAAAAGAAAGCGGTAAAATTTATCAGGATGAATATAGAGGATTATATTGTACTGGATGTGAAAAGTTTATTACTAAAAAAGAATTAGTTGATGGTAAATGTCCTGACCATCAAAAAGAGCCAGAATTAATTTCAGAAACAAACTATTTTTTTAAACTTAATGATTTTCTGCCTCAAGTAAAGAAACTTATTGAAAGTAATAAATTGATAATTGAACCAGAAGAGCGTAAAAAAGAAGTTTTATCTTTGTTAAAACAAGATTTAGGCAATTTCTCTATCTCGCGGGAAAAAGTAAAATGGGGTATTGATTTGCCTTTTGATAAGAAAAATCGTGTTTATGTCTGGGTGGAGGCTCTTCAAAATTATATCACTGCTATTGGCTATGGAGACGACTCTAAAGAGTTTAAAAAGTATTGGCCAGCTAATCTTCACTTAATTGCCAAAGACATTGTTAAATTCCATGCTATTTTCTGGCCTGCTCTACTTTTAGCTACAGGATTAAAATTGCCTAAAAAGATATTTGTTCATGGATTTTTTACAATTAATGGGCAAAAAATGAGCAAAACGTTGGGTAATATCATTGATCCAGTTTATTTAGTTGATAAATATGGAGCAGATGTAGTTAGATATTTTCTTTTAAGAGAAATTTCTTTTGGAAGTGATGGTGATTTTAGTATTAAGCGTTTAGAAGAGAGATATAATTCTGATTTAGCTAATGGATTAGGAAATTTAGTTAGTAGAGTTTTAACTCTTTCGGAAAAAGTTGGAGCTAAAGCAGAAAAAGCAAATAAAGAATTTGATTCAGAGATTAAATTAGTTCAAGAAAAATATCACAAAGCAATTAAGGATATTAAATTTAATGAGGCCTTAGAGTCAATTTGGCAATTGATTAGTTTTTGCGATGAGTATATTGAGAAAAACAAGCCATGGAAATTGATTAAAAATAATCAAGATAAAGCTAAAAAAGTTTTAGGGCAGTTATTAACGGTTATAGAAGAAATTACTGATTTATTAGAGCCGTTTATGCCGGAAACATCAGAAAAGATTTTAGAGCAAATTAAACAAAACAAAAAAACCGAGGCATTATTTCCACGATTGTAAGTGCATAAGAGAGATAAAAGGACAGTCCTTAAAAATGACATCATTTTTAAGGACTGTCCTTTTTATACGCAAAATAAGAATAAATTATTATATAAATTACAGAGGCAAGTATCGGTATTATTGCAATCCATATTGCATATTTGCTGAATATCATTCCAAATAAAGCGATTATTGCTGATATTTTAAATAACTTACTTCCTAATTGATGAGTTTTATCCCAGACAATATCATTGCTTAAAGTCCAAGGCGTTCTGATTCCAATAAACCAGTTTCTTCTGGCATGTTTTAACATAATGCCAATAAAATAGAATAAGACAGCAATTGCCGGAATCATCATCATCCCCATATCAAATTTATATCCAAAATTCCAGAATATAGTTAGTAGGTAGATATAAAAGAGAAAAGCAATAATTAAAACAATAAACCAATCAAAATATTTTCTGAATTTCTCAATGTTCTTTTTTAACGGGTCTATTATAGGAATTAAAAGGAAAAGTATAAATAGACCTAAGGATATTAAAGGCATTAAAAATAAGCCCCAGCATTTTGACATATAATCATCAACTTGGCCTTGGGCATTCCAATGCGAAGCCATTTTATCCGGCATTTGCGGATAAAAATAAAAGGCTAAAGCAAAAGACGCAAGAATGATTAATAAGATAATAATTGTTGTCTTTTTCATATATTCTATTATACCAGAGATTTTAACTTGAAAATAGGTTTTAAATAGATTATGATAAGTGAATATGAAAAAACCTTTATTAATAGACACGCATGCGCATGTTAATTTTAATGCATTTAAAAAAGATGGAGATGAAGTAATTGAGCGTGCTTTAGATAAAAATATTTGGGTTATTAATGTAGGCGCGCAGTATAGTACTAGTAAGCGGGCTGTTAAATATGCTGAGAAATACAAAGAAGGCGTTTATGCTATAGTTGGTTTACATCCAAGTCATGTTTTTAAAAAAACAAAAAAGGAAACTGAGTGGGAAAAAGGCGAAGAAAGGGAATTTGAAGAATTTGATAGCGAAAAATACAAAAAATTATTAAAAAATCCAAAAACTGTAGCTGTAGGAGAGATAGGTTTAGATTATTACGATGGTATTTCAGAAGAGGAAAAAAACAAACAAAAACAGATTTTTTTAGAACAAATTGAACTGGCTCAGCAAATAGATAAGCCAATTTGCATTCATTGCCGTAAAGCTTATAATGATTTAATTGAATTATTAACTATGTTTAGTTTTGGATGCGCTCATTGCCCTCATTCTTGCTCACCTGGATTAAGAGGCGTCGTTCACTGCTTTGTGGGACGTTGGTCTCAAGCAGAAAAATTAATAGATATGGGATTCTATATCAGTTTTAACGGATTAATTACTTACGCCCGCAGTTATGATAAGGTTATTGAAAAACTGCCTTTAGATAAGATTGTTTTGGAAACAGACGCGCCTTATTTAACTCCAGAATTGCATCGTGAGGAGAGAAATGAACCAGTTTATGTAAAATACATAGCAGAAAAAATAGCTGAGATAAAAAAAATAAAGTTTGAACAAGTTGCCGAGCAAACAACAAAAAATGCAAAAGAATTGTTTGGGATATGAAAATATGAAATATAATCCACAAAAAATAGAAAAAAAGTGGCAGAAGAAATGGGAAGGGCAGGATTTGTATAAAGCCATTGATTTTTCTAAAAAGCCAAAAAAGTACATAATGGTGGAATTTCCTTATTCTTCGGGTGATGGTTTACATATAGGCCATGTTCGAAGTTACAGCGCTTTAGATGCTTTAGCGCGTAAGAAAAGAATGGAAGGATTTAATGTGCTTTATCCTATGGGCTGGGATGCTTTCGGTTTGCCTACTGAAAATTATGCGATTAAAACAGGAATACATCCTGCCAAAATAACTCAAGCTAATATTAAAATTTTTAAAAAACAAATGAATTCTCTTGGGCTTTCTTTTGATTGGTCCAGAGAAATTAATTCAACTGATCCTAATTATTATAAATGGTCTCAGTGGATATTTTTGCAGTTTTTTAAGAAGGGGTTAGCTTATCAGGCAGAAATGCCGATTAATTGGTGTCCAAGCTGTAAAATTGGCTTAGCTAACGAAGAAGTAATTAGTGGAAAATGCGAACGTTGCGGTGCGCAGACAGAAAAGAAAACAATTAAGCAATGGATGCTTAAAATTACTAAATATGCAGATAGATTAATTGAAGATTTAGATAAAGTTGATTATGTAGAGAAAATAAAAATTCAACAAATTAATTGGATTGGCAGAAGCTATGGGACAGAAATTAATTTTAAAGTTGCTGATTCTTTAGAAAAGATTGCTGTTTTTACAACCAGAGCAGATACTGTTTTTGGCATCACAGCCATGGTTCTAGCGCCTGAACATTCTTTAGTTAAAGAATTGACTCTTGATGAAAATAAAAAAGCTGTTGAAAAATATGTTTTAGAATCAAAAAAGAAAAGTGAATTTGAAAGAACTCAATTAGAAAAAGAGAAAACAGGAGTTTTTACTGGATCTTATTGTATTAATCCTGTCAATAATGAAAAAATTCCTATCTGGGTTAGTGATTATGTTATTGCCACTTATGGAGGAGGCGCTGTGATGATTGTTCCTGCTCATGATAAACGTGATTATCAGTTTGCTAAGAAATATAAAGTAGAAATTAAAGAAGTGGTTTCCGGTGGTGATATTTCAAAAGAAGCGTATGTTGATTATGGCAAACTAATTAATTCAGAAAAATTTAACGGATTATCTTCAGAAGAAGCTATAAAAAAAATTACTCAATGGTTGACTAAAAAAAATCTTGGTAAAAAAACGGTTCAATATAAATTAAGAGATTGGATATTTTCTAGACAGCATTATTGGGGAGAACCAATTCCAATTATCCATTGTCATAAATGCGGCGTTGTTCCAGTTAATGAAAAAAATTTACCGGTTAAACTTCCATATGTAAAAAAATACGAACCAAGCAAAACAGGCGAATCACCTTTAGCTAAAATAAAGGATTGGGTTGAAACAAAATGTCCAAAATGCAAGGGTCCGGCTAAAAGAGAAACCGATACTATGCCTAATTGGGCTGGCTCTTCATGGTATTTTTTGAGATATATTGATCCGAAGAATAATAAGAAATTTGCCGATTTTAAAAAATTAAAATATTGGTTGCCTGTTGATTTATACAATGGCGGAATGGAGCATACAACCTTGCATTTACTTTATTCTCGTTTCTGGCATAAGTTTCTCTATGATTTAAAACTAGTTCCAACAGCAGAACCATATCAGCGTCGTTATTCTCATGGTGTAGTTTTAGCTGAAGATAGTCGAAAAATGAGCAAGAGCTTTGATAATGTTATTAATCCTGATGATGTTATAAAAGAATACGGCGCAGATGCTTTACGTGTTTACGAAATGTTTATGGGGCCTTTTGATCAAACAATTAATTGGAGCACCAAAGGATTGCAAGGATGTTTTCGTTTCTTAAATAAAATTTGGCAGATATTTAATAATCAAGAAAAAATAGGGTCAATAACAAGTAAAGAATTAACCAGTAAATTACATCAAGTAACTAAAAAAGTAAGTGATGATTTTGAAGATATGAAATTTAATACAGCGATTGCTATGATGATGGAATTTACAAATAAATGGCAGGCGCAAGAAATGATTTTATCTAAAAAAAATGCCCAAATGTTTTTAAAGTTGTTATCACCCTTTGCGCCTCATATTACTGAAGAATTGTGGGAGAAATTAGGAAACAAAAAAAGTATTTTTTTAGAAAAATGGCCGGAGTATGATAAAAAATTAATTCAGGAGCAGACCTGCCAATTAATTATCCAAATTAATGGCAAAGTTAGAGATAAAATAGAAGTTGAAATGAATATTTCTGAAGAAAAAGTAAAAAAAATAACCTTATCACAGGATAAAGTTAAAAAATGGCTGAACAATAAAAAGCCGAAAAAGATTATATACGTACCAAATAGATTAATTAATTTAGTGGTCTAATACAAAAAACGACCAAAAAAATTTGAATTATATTGGTCGTCTTTAATGGAGATTAGAAATACGAGTACGAAATAACCCTAGCCATAGAAACAACGGTCTATAGATTACATGTTCATATATCTTTCCAAGGGGAGAAGCAATTTCTTTAGAGAAACCAGCATCTAGAAGACGGCAAAAGATATGCAGAGGATTGGCAAAATGAATTAATTCTTTTCTCATATTCAGACCTCCTTATTTTTTTAGAGAACTAAAATAATTGTACTATTTATAATAATATTCTTATTAATTTGTTTTTTCAATAGTTAATTTGTGGATAATTAATATATGAAAATAATAAAGTTTAATTTAGCTGGTGATTGGCAAGATTTAGATAATAATATTATTGAAATAGCTGCTGGAGTTATTCAAAGAGGTGGCAGTATTGTTTATCCAACTGATACTGTTTACGGTTTAGGTGTTAATGCTTTGCGAGAATATAGCATCAAACGTCTTTTTAAGATAAAAAAAAGACCAGAAACAAAACCGGTTCCAATTATAATAAGAGATATTGAAATGGCAAAAAAACTTGCTTTTATTAATAAAAAGCAGGAAAAAATATTAGAATCTGTCTGGCCAGGACAAGTAACTGTAATTTTAGAAAAAAGACAAATCATTCCAGATATTTTAACAGCTGGTAAAAGAACGGTTGGATTAAGAATTGCTGATTGTGAATTTATAAGATTGTTAATGGAAAATTTAGAAGAACCTATTACGGCTACTTCAGCTAATTTATCAGGTGAGCCATCTTTAATATCTTCAGCAGATGTAATCAAGGTTTTTAACAAAGCGCATTCTCGTCCTGATTTGATTTTAGACGCAGGGGATTTGCCTGAAAGTCCTGCTTCAACAGTCCTGGACTTAACTAGTCAAAATCCTAAGATTACGCGTGTTGGACCTATCAGTAAAAAAGATTTAATGGAGATACTAAAATAATAAGTGGTGGGGATGGAGGGAGTTGAACCCTCACGGACTTGCGTCCAATGGTGTTTGAGACCATCCTGTCTGCCAATTCCAGCACATCCCCTCTCTTTTATTTTCTATTAAAATTGGCTTGTTGTCAATTTTTTTATATTGGATTATAATATAATCAATGGCGCAGATTATAAGTTTAGTTAATCAAAAAGGAGGCGTTTCTAAAACAACAACAGCAATTAATTTAGCTAGTTATTTAGCTGCTTTAGGTAAATACGTACTTTTAGTTGACATTGATCCACAGGCGAATGCAACCTCAGGAATTGGTTTGAATACTCAAACGCTGCCATTGAGCTTATATCATTCTTTAATAGGAGGATTATTGCCTGAAGAAATCATTCGCAAAACAAAACTTTTTGGCTATGATATTTTGCCATCTAATCCTGATTTAGCCGGAGCAACAGTTGAATTAGTTAATATGCCTAATAGAGAATTTAAGCTTTATGAATTACTTCGCCATATTAGAACTAATTATGATTATATTTTAATTGATTGTCCTCCAAGTTTAGGTCTTTTAACTATTAACGGATTAGTTGCAGCTGATGAAGTTATTATTCCCGTGCAGTGTGAATATTATGCTTTGGAGGGATTGGGACAGCTTTTAAAAACAATAGAACTAGTTCAAGATAATTTAGGCAGTCCTGTAAAAGTCAAAGGAGCTTTGTTGACTATGTATGATAAAAGGAATCGTCTTTCTAGGCAGGTTCGTAAAGAGATGGATAGAAATTTTGCTGGTTATGTTTTTGAATCAATTATTCCGCGGTGTATTAAATTGGCTGAAGCGCCAAGTTTTGGTCAGTCAATAATTCAATATAATCCGCGTTCTAAAGGGGCTAAAGCTTATCAGCGATTAGCTCAAGAAATAATTAACCTTGATAAATAAAATTATGACAAAAACATTAGGAAGAGGGCTTCAATCTCTTATTCCCAAAAAACAATCTAAGATGGCCGATTTAATAAAAAATCAAAGTGGATCAATTGATTTTGGCAGGCCTAAAAAAGATAGTATTTTTAATATTGAAGTTAATAAGATTAAGCCAAACTCTTTTCAACCACGCAAAGAGGTGTCGGAAAAAAATTTAAAAGAGTTAGCCGATTCAATTAAAGAGCATGGAGTGCTTCAGCCATTGATTGTCACTAAAATTGAAAAGCCTACTGATAGAGGACAAGATGTAGAATATGAATTAGTTGCTGGCGAACGCAGATGGCGCGCATCTAAAATGGCTGGATTACCTCATGTTCCTGTTATTATTCGTGGAAGCTCTATTGCTAATAAAAGATTAGAGATAGCTTTAGTAGAAAATATTCAGCGCGAAAATCTTAATCCTATAGATTGTGCTTTGGCCTTTAAGCAACTTCGAGATGATTTTAAATTAAGACATAGAGATATTGCCGAAAAAGTAGGCAAAAGTCGAGTTGCTGTAACCAATACTTTTCGTCTTCTCACTTTACCAAGTAAAGCTCAAGAAGCAATGATCAGTAATAAAATTAGTGAAGGACATGGTAGAGCGCTTTTAATGGCGAAGCCAGAAGCTCGGATGGCTCTTTTTAATGAAATTATTAAAAATAATTTAAGTGTTCGTCAGGTGGAAGAAAAAGCGAGAAAAGTTGCTCTTCCTAATAAGTTAAGAAGTAGTGGGCCAAAAAATATAGTTTTTAAGAAAATGGAAAAGAATTTAGGGGAAACTTTGGGCTGTAGAGTAAGTATTACTAAAAGAGGCAATGTCGGCCATTTGCGTATCGAATTTTCAAGTCAGAAAGAATTAGATAAAACGGTTAATTATTTATTGAAAATTTAATTCTTTCTAAACCATGTTTTAATTCTGCTTTTTGCTTGATTTGTTTTGACGAATTTGAGCCAATCTCTGTTTGGCTTTTTATTTTTCTGAGTTATTATTTCAATTAATTGGCCATTTTGAAGCTGTTCTGATATGGGACTTAGTTTGCCGTTAATTTTTACGCCAACGCATTGATCTCCGATATCACTATGAATTTGATATGCAAAATCTATTGGCGTAGCTCCTTCTGGTAAATCAATAACATCGCCGTTTGGTGTAAAAACAAAAATTCTATCTTTTAAAAAATCAATTTTTAAAGCATCAATAAATTCTTGCGGAGAGGATGATTTTTCTTTTTGCCATTCTTGGAGCTGTTTTACCCAAATAAGCTCTTTTTTTAACTCTTCTTCTGGCTTGCGTTTTGACTTTTGTTTTAATATCTTTTCTCTAATATAATCTTTTAAATTTCTATTTTCACTATAATGCCAATGCGCTGCAATTCCGTATTCTGCTTCTTCATGCATTTTTGGCGTTCTGATTTGAAATTCAATAATTTTTCCTTTTTGGCAGAATATAGTGGTATGCAAAGATTGATATCCATTCGGTTTTGAAATAGCAATATAGTCTTTGATTCTGCCTATTAAAGGCCTCCATTTTTTATGTATAATTCCTAATGCTGCATAACAGCTTTCAATATCAGGAACAATAATTCTTAAAGCGACTAAGTCATAAATTTTATGCCAATCCATGTCGTATTTAAGGAGTTTTTTATATAGACTATAATAGTGTTTTGTCCTTGAATGAATTTCAATAACCCTAATTCCTTTTTTTGCTAATACTTTTCTGACTAACGGAATAATTTCTTTGAGATGATCTTCCCATTGAATATATTTATTTTTAACCTGTTTAACTATTTTATTATATTCATCTGGATGTACATAAGAAAAAGCCATATCTTCTAGTTGGCCTTTAATTTCTCCAATACCTAGGCGATAAGCTAAGGGAGCATAAATTTCAAGTGTTTCTAAGGCAATTCTTTGCTGTTTTTCTTCTGGCAAAGCGCTAAGAGTTTTCATATTATGTAATCTATCAGCAAGCTTTATTAGAATAACACGAATATCTTTAGCCATTGCCAGGAACAATTTTCTTAAATTTTCGGTCATTCTTTCCTGTCCGCGATATTTTATTTTTCCAATTTTGCATACTCCTTGAACCAACATAAGAACTTCTTTACCGAATTCTTTTTCTATTTTTTTTGAAGTGACTTTTGTGTCGTCCAGTACATCATGAAGGAGCGCTGCTATAATAGTTTCTTTATCTAATTTTAATTCGACTAATGTTTTGGCTGTTTCAAGACAATGGTTAATATAATCTTCTCCGGATTTTCTTTTTTGGTCATGGTGGGCTTCTAAAGCAAAATCATAAGCTTTAAGAATGTCCTCTGTGTTTTGCGATGGATTATTTTCTTTAAATCTTTGTATGATTTGTTCAATATTATTCATCTTTTTTATAATTACATTCCTTATTGCTACATTTTATTTTATCATTTTTCGTTTGAACTAATAAAGAATCACATCTCGGGCATTTTTCTGTAGTTGGCTTATCCCATAAAGCGAATTTGCATTTTGGATATTTAGAGCAAGAATAAAAGATTTTCCCCTTTTTGCTTCTTCGTTCTACTATGTCTCCTTTTTTGCATTCAGGACATTTTACTCCGGTTTTATTTTCGATTTTTTTAATATTTTTACAATCAGGATATTTACTACAACCTAAAAACATTCCATAGGGTCCATTTTTAATTTCCATCTTGGAACCGCATTTATCACAAATTATATCGCCTTTTTCATTGCCTTCATTTTTTCTAATTTCTTCTTCTTTTTTTTTGTCTGCAGCGCTTTTTTCCGTATATTTACAGTCTGGATAATTAGTACAAGCGATAAATTTTCCAAAACGACCAAATTTTTCTACTAATTCTGATTGACATTTAGGGCACTTGCGTCCTAATTTTTTTTGAAAGTCTTCTTTTTTTACCTCTGCGGTTTTCTTTTTGAGATTTTCTTCAAATGGTTCATAAAATTCTTTAAGGGTGTTTTGCCATTTTTGTTTTCCTTCAGATATTTTATCTAGATCTTCTTCAATATCTGCAGTAAATTTGACATCAACTATTTTGGGGAAATGTTTTTTAAGAATGTCTACGACAATAAATCCAATTTCAACAGGAATAAATCTCTTCTGATCATCTTTTTCTACATAGCCACGATCTTGGATAACGCTGATAATGCTAGCATATGTTGAAGGGCGTCCAATATTATATTCTTCTAATATTTTTACTAAGGAAGCTTCAGTATAGCGAGCTGGTGGTTGAGTAAAATGTTGTTCGGAAATAAGTTTGATTAATTTTAAAATTTCTTCTTTATCTAATAATGGAAGATTATTTTCTTTAAATTTGGTTGGATAAATTTTAAGAAAGCCGTCAAATTTAATTGTTGAGCCATTGGCTCTGAAAAGATATGGTGAGCCTGTCGAACTATTTGCCTGAATGTCAATTGCGACATTATCTAAAATAGCTGGATTCATTTGAGAAGCAATAAATCTTCGCCAGATTAATCTATATAATTTGTATTGTCTTCCATCTAAGCGATTTTTTATTTTATCTGGATGATGGCCCGATTTTGTTGGACGAATTGCTTCATGAGCTTCTTGAGCTCCTTTTGACTTTGTTTTATAAATTTTCGGAAAAGGTGAAAGGTACTTTGAACCGAATTCATTTTTAATAAATTCGTGAGCATCTTTTAGTGATTGATTAGAGAGGTTCAAAGAGTCAGTTCGATGATAAGTTATTAAGCCAGCTTCATATAATTGCTGCGCTAATCGCATTGTTTGCTTAGTTGAAAATCCTGATTTGCGATATGCTTCCTGTTGAAGAGTGCTTGTTTTGAAAGGAGGAGCAGGATATTTTTTCGTTTCTTTTTTCTGAATATCAGAGATTTTATATTGAGCGCCTTTTAGTTCTTTTAATATTTCATCTGCTTCTTTTTTGTTTCTAATTTCTAATTTATCTATTTTTTTATTGTCTCTTTTTATAAGGTGGGCGATAAATCTATTATTTGGGGGCAGCCTCCTTGCTTGCTGGGGGCTGCCCCCAATAGAACAAAGTTCGGCTTCGATACTCCAATATTCTTCCGGTTTAAAGGCTTTTATTTCTCTTTCTCTGTCAACAATAAGTCGAACGGCGACTGATTGGACGCGCCCCGCTGAAAGACCTCTGGCTATTTTTTTCCATAAAAAAGGAGATAGCTTGTATCCCACTAATCTATCTAAAATTCTTCTAGCTTGTTGAGCATTAACAAGATTTATGTTAATTTTTTTTGGATTTTTTAGCGCTTTTTCAATGGCGCTTTTTGTTATTTCATGAAAAACAATTCTTTGATAATTTTCGTTTTTATCCATTTTTAAGGCATGAAGAATATGCCAAGCAATAGCTTCTCCTTCTCTATCTCCATCAGTTGCTAGAATAATTAAATCAGCTTTTTTAGCTGCTTCTCTTAATTCTTTTACTACTTTTTCAGCTTTATCTGAAATAACATATTTTGGTTCAAAGTTATTTTTAATATCAACACCCAATTCTTTTTGAGGTAAATCTCTAATGTGTCCATAAGAAGACAGAAGCTTATACTCTTTACCTAAAAATTTTGAAATACTTTTTGTTTTAGTTGGCGATTCTACAATAATTAATTTCATAAATTTAATTCTTCTAAAATATCACTTGTTTTAGTTACTAATTTCGCGCCCATTTTTATAAGACTATTCGGGCCTAAGGAATTATTTGAAAGGATATCTCCGGGTATTGCAAAAACATCTCTATTTTGTTCCAAAGCATTTCTGGCTGTAATCATCGCTCCGCTTTTTTCTGGAGCTTCAATTACGAGAATTCCCAAACTAAGTCCTGAGATAATTCTATTGCGCTGAGGAAAATTTTGAGCAAGGGGTTTTGTATTGATTGGAAATTCGCTGATAACTGCCCCGTTTTCAACAATCTTTTCAGCTAAATATTTATTAATTGCAGGATAAACGCTTTTTGAATCAATCCCAGAACCCAAAACAGCGATTGTTCTTCCATTATTTTTAATAGCGGTTTGATGGGCGATAGTATCTATTCCTTTTGCTAATCCGCTGACAATGGTTATGCCTGCTTTGCTTAATTTAGATGTAATTATTGGTGTAATTTGTTGACCATAATTAGAAAGCTTTCTTGTTCCGACAACGCCTAAGCTAAAATTATCGTTTGGTTTAAAACTGCCACGGATATATAGTATTACTGGCGGAGCATATATTTCTTTTAATAGTTTTGGATAAGATTCATCTTGAATAGTTATTAAGCCAATTTTTTCTTTTTCCAGTTTTTCCATTTCATAATCAGGATTGATTTTTGGTCGTTGTTTCATTATTTGTTCAACAATAGATTGATTTAATCCTGCTTGTTTAAATTCATTAATTCCAGACTGCCAAGCAATATCTAAAGAGCCAAAATAATTTAGTATTTTTTTAAAAGCAATTGGTCCGATATTCCCGATTAAATTAAAAGCGTTAAAATATTTAGCTTGGGGGTTGACAAATTCTATCATTTTAGTATAATATTATTAGTTATTTAACATCAAATTTTTATAGGAGAAAATGTGATGAAAAAATTTTTAAAGTTATTATCAAAGTTTTTGGGGTTTCTGGGGTTTAGTTTCATGCTAGCTGCTGTGGTGGCTGGCTATATAGCTGAGGGTCAGGATATTAAGATCGTTTTTATAGTCGGTTTTGGTCTCTTGATATTGTCGCTGGTAATTTACTGGGCTCACAAAGTAATAAACCAGTCAGATAATCTCAATCATATAACTTTTCTCGATTCCTAAGATTTCCAAAAGAATTATAAGGCCGCTATAATTAATGCAGTGGCCTTTTTTATTATTTTTTGAACAATAAACTCTTCTTTTTTAGAAAATTTTTGAAGGACAAATTTTTCAATATCTATAATTGTTTCTTGGTCAATCGGTTTGATGCCAAGACGAATTCTAATAAAATCTTTTGTTTTTAAATAATCAATAATTGATTGGACTCCATTATGTCCTGCCGAACTGCGATTTTTTTGTATTTTTATCTCTCCTAATTTCAAATCAATATCATCATGGATAATTAAAATATTTTCAGCGGAAATTTTATAATAATCAGTAATTGATTTTATAGCCATCCCTGAATTATTCATAAATGTTTGTGGTTTAGCCAAAATAATTTTTTTGTTATTAAAATCTCCTCGAGTAATATTCGCGTTAAATTGCATCTTTATTTTCCAGTCATTAATATTTATTTTTTCAGCTAATTCATCAATAACTAAAAATCCAAGATTATGTCTTGCATTTTCATATTTTTTTCCTGGATTACCTAAACCGATTATTAATTTCATAAAAGATCCGAAGAACGTCCTTCATTTTAAGGACGTTCTTCTATATTATTTATTCTTTGTTTAATATATTCTTTTATTTCTTCATAATTTCCTTGGCCTGCTTTAGGATAAACTACAGAAGCCATTTGTTCTCCAAATAAAACTTGTCCGCCCGTTAATAATTCAGTTCCTTTCTTATCTATAACTATATTTACTATATTGTCAATTTTTATATCCTTGGTTGTCTGCCATAAAGATTTTATTTCTATTATTCCTAAATCAGTTTCAATATGTTTATTTAATGTATTAAATATTTTTAAATAAGTCGGAAATTCCCATAAAGGATTTAATGCAAGAACTTTTTGTTTAAGAAGATTAATAATTTGTTGCTGTCGTGCCATTCTATCGAAGTCGCCATTAGGCGAAGTATATCTTGTTCTAATATATTTAAGAGCTGTTGTCCCGTCTAAATAACGCCAACCAGATTTAAGATTAAATGATTCATATGAGTGATTTGGGCCTGGAAAGAAAGGATCATTAATATCTTGCGGAACAAATACATTAAGACCGTCGATTGAATTTATTATTTCTTTAACTACAACCAAGTCAATCAAAATATGTTTATCAATTGGTAATCCTGTGATCTCAGTTACTTTTTCTTTCAAAGCTTCTATCCCGCTTGAATTATAAATAGAATTTATTTTTGTTAAATATCCGTATTCTTCATTTTTAACCAATAAATCGCGGGGTAAAGAAATTAATATAGCTTTATTATTAATCGGATTTAAATTAATTAAAATTATAGTATCGGTTAAATCTCCACCAGAATATCCTTGTCCAGGTCTGCCCAGAGCTAAAATATTTATTTCTTGTTTATCTTTATTATTAACTAGATTATTATCATTATTTCCAGAAAATATTGATGCAAGATTATCTAATTTTTTATTATTTGTTAATGGTGTTTCTGTTTGAGAAACTGGGATTAATTGATAAATAAAAATAGAAATAGATAAGATAATAAAAACAAAAACAATCAAAGATGCTATTTTTATATTTTTCTTTCTTTTATTTCTTTTCTTTTGTTCCTTAAGCTGATTGTTGAATAGCCCCTTTTTTATAAAATGATTAATTTGTTCATGACTGTCCATTGTTTTAATTATAACAGAGCATTTGATTTTTTTAAAGAAAAGAGTTAAGATTTATTTATCATTATGAAGAAAATATTTATTTTTATTTGGGAGATTGTAAAGATAGTTTCTATTTCTTTAGCTATTATTATTCCTATTAGATATTATTTAATCCAACCGTTTTTTGTCAGAGGAGCTTCAATGGAACCTAATTTTGATAATGGGCAGTATTTGGTTATTGATGAAATTAGTTATCGTTTTAATGATCCAGATCGCGGAGATGTTATTGTTTTTAAGTATCCTCTAGATCCTTCACAGTATTATATTAAAAGAGTCATCGGTTTGCCTGGAGAAAAAATTGAAATTAAAGATAATTCAATATTTATTTATAACTCAGAATTTCCCCAAGGTATAATTCTTAATGAATCTTATTATCTTCCTGAGGGCAGGATTACTAGGGGGAGTATTAATGTTAAGTTAAGCGATGATGAGTATTTTGTTTTGGGCGATAATCGTTCAGCTAGTTCAGATTCGCGCCAGTGGGGATCTTTGTCAAAGGATAATATTATTGGCCGTGTTTGGCTACGAGCTTGGCCTTTCGATTCAGCTAAAATT
>Ga0268278_1000541_pt1 | contig 25911 bp, 10 predicted proteins | sample saktaG_3_FD_190135 | JGI IMG/M metagenome (GOLD analysis project Ga0268278, IMG submission 190135) | Saline water microbial communities from Sakinaw Lake, British Columbia, Canada - sak_2010_1_5_55m | ecosystem: Environmental > Aquatic > Non-marine Saline and Alkaline > Saline ...
TTTAATAACTGATTTTGTATTATACAGACCTTCAGAGGTCTTGAAAAATGCAAAATATTCAATGTCGGATTCCCCTGTGACAGTAGGAATAGCGACGGTATAATTTCCGCTACCCTGATCCGTCATAGCCAGGTTTTGCCAGGAACCTTCATTTATCCGATACCACAGTTCAGCAATTCCCAGGGATTTATCAGTTTGTACTTTTGCCATAATGGTAAAAGGGCCGGTGGATTCGGTATTTTTCAATTTTGCCAAACTCACATCAAGTTTGGCAAAATGATTCACAATCTGTTTAGCCATTTCCCGTCGGATATCGTAATCGGTGATCGCTTCCAGTCCACCAAAAGAAAAGAAAATAGTGGAATAGGGATCATCATTACCAACAGCTGCGGAATTGCCATTGCTGTAATTCAGCAATGAATACGCTCCGGTTCGAGGAGCAATTTCATCGGGATACTGATTGTCAGCCGCTCTGTCCATCAGGTAAAATTCAAAACTTGGCAAATCAAAAAAACCGTCAGCAGATGATAATGGTCCAGCACCACCGGCATCAGAGATATAGTCTACATACATATAGTTTTCAAGCCAGGTTTTGGATTCTCCGCCAGTATCATAATATTCATTCGTCTCGCTATTCGGATCAGACATATCCCAGGCCGCGTCCTGACCGGATACAAATAGGTGTCCGCCATTGGTCAGGAAATCGGACAGTGCCAAACGATCTTCGGGAGCCAGCGATGGGAATGCCCATTCGCACGCCCAGAAAACAATCGGGAATTTAGATAAATAATCGGTGCTGATTGTATCGTTATTCAACCAATAACTGTATACAATTCCCAAATCCGTAAACAATTCTTCGTAATAATGCCGAATTTCCTTATCGGTACCGTCACCGCCGCCAATATGATCATCCACAAAGAGCATCAGCGGATGAACGGCAATTTCAAACTTGAACGTATCTGAAACAACCGAATTTTCCACAACAATATACATTGGTATCATGGATGGTGGCAATGCACTGTTCATGGTCACCTGGAATGGTGTTGTCTCGTTGGTATGATCAAAGTTTGCATCCTGAATACCATACAACGTATCGAGAACTATCTGAGCAGTATTGATTGTCAGACGATCTTCACCGTCTTCTGTCAGCAGCTTCACAGTGACCGCATTTGCCGGAGCCCAACGGTTTTTTATATGAAAAACAATATCAACGGTCTCACCGGGATCGGCAATACCATTGTTGTTCCCCGTTGCATCAATAAATTCAACTTTATCCATTGCAAGTTTGGGTGTTGGAACAGCTATCTCAGTAAGAGCCCTGTAGCCATTGATACAACCTCCTAATAACCCTTCATAACCGGGATTCAGATCATCAATATTGTCGGCAGTACCAACAACCTGATAATACGCTTCACTGGCTGTCATATCCGGAAAATGCGAACGAACAAGTCCGAGGACACCGGCAACAACCGGAGAAGCCATCGACGTACCGGACAACCGAACTAAAAATCCGCCCGGCTTCAGACTCATAATGCCTTCCGATAATCCGGACCCACCGGGTGCCGCGATATTCGCATCCAGGCCAAAATTCGAGTAGTCCGTTTTGATATTATTGTTATCAACGGCGGTCACACTAAGTGCCCACGGTACCGTCCCTAAAGCATCGCCAATAATTACATTATCATTACCGGCAGAAGTTGCTATCGCAACATCATGTTCAAATGCATAAAGAGCACCTTCCAGCACCGTCTGACTTGTCCCGTAACTAAGATTCGCGGCCTTTGCACCATTATCACCTGCATAAATAAATGCCTGGGACATCCAGGTGGAATAACCGTAACCATTACCGTCATTGGACAGCCACCCAATTCTCAAAGACATGATACTGCATCCCCAGGACACACCGGCAACACCAACACCATTATCAGTTACGGCTCCAGCAATACCGGCACAATGCGTCCCGTGACCGTTGACATCCATAGGATCGTTATCTTCATCTTCTCCATCTTCTCTTGGCGAAGCATCATCGGGTCCTTCACCACTGACACCGGTGACCCAGTCCCAGCCCCGGAAATCATCAACAAATCCGTTGGCGTCATCATCGACTCCATTGGAGTCAGCAGCAGTTATAACTCCGTCATTATCAATGTCTTCACCCGGGTTTATCCAAATGCGATCCACAAGATCATAATGCAGATAATCAACACCACTGTCAATAATAGCAATCACAACGGTTGAATCGCCTTTATCAACATCCCAGGCTTCCGGCATATGAATCTGCGGCAGGTGTTGTTGAAGATAGTAATATTCATCATCGGGTTCAACGTCATATGGAATCAGGTACACCGGTTCTGCCCATTCAACATTGGGGTCCTGCATTAATTTTGCACATAACTCCTGTATATCACCCAGTTCGGTTACCTGAACAGTAAAAATCCTGTCCAGACCGATTTCACGGGCCTTATCAGGCGATTTAAGTTTTTTCGTCTCTACCAAAGGTTTAATCGCGTTGCCAACACCTTTTGCCAGGCTGATCCTGGGTAAAAGCGCCGAAACTGAATAAACATCAGACACTTGCTCAGCCAGTTTTACAACCACCTGGTCCGGCAGGTATTTATAAACAGGCCCCTGTTGCGGGGCCGCTATTAAAAATTGTGCGATTAATACACATACTAAAATTGCGATCGATTTTTTCATGTTTACCTCTTCTTTTCTTCGAGTAAATATATGGATTAATTTATTTTGATAATATGATTTTGTTCACGTTACTATATTTTGTCCCTGAAAATATAACAAAATTATGGAAGTAAACAAATACCCTTAGAGAACGCAAAGAGAATTTTTAAAACAAAAGGGGCTGACCTAACGGTCAGCCCCTTTTTATAATATCCGGAATTCCGGTATTATTTCAGGAATACCATCTTGGCGGTCTTGGTAAAAGAACCGGCCTGAATCTGGTAGAAGTAAACACCTGATCCGACCATATGTCCGGCATCGTCACGGCCATCCCAAAGGATAGTGTAGAGACCAGCGGAACGTTGATCATTAACAAGTGTTCTTACGCTCTGTCCGAGCATGTTGTAGACAGTCAACCGAACGTTCTGGGCCGTCGGCATCTCGAAATTAATCGACGTAATCGGGTTGAACGGATTCGGGAAATTCTGCTTCAGCGCAAAGGCTTTCGGCAGGGTTTCAACCGGTTCTTCAACTGCATTGACGATTCCAAAAAAATCAATAACATTCTCCAGAAAAATATCCCGGTTGTGGTCATCCAGTGATGCCAGTGAGAATGGCAGTACGATCCGCTTGAATGTTGAATCTTCCATCCAGACCGTATAGCACGCCCAGTCACCATACCAACAACCCCATGCAGGCACCCAGGCGTCCATAATTGGGACCACATTATCAAAATTGATCGGATCAATGATATCGCCAAAATACCCAAACGGCAATTCATTCAGTACTATTTTAGTGTCCATTCCCGATACCAAATCTTCGTTTTCAGATCCCGGATAAACCCTGATCGTATCATAGGCCATATCCGGTGCATACCAGGAAACGCCCAATACATCATAGACAGCCTGTCCAGGATGAGTGCTTACATAACCATCCCAACCCAGGAGCGTTCCCAGCATCTCTTCCGATGAAAACAATAAATTGCCACCGGCTTCGATAAACGGCATGAATGGATTATCTTCAGTCGCATATGGAAATGATTCATCCCAGTCGGCATAGCCATGCCATATCACCGAACTATAGTGATCCAACAATCCAATATGGGATGGCGGCCCGTACTGATCCACATCATAGTAATCATAATGAACATCAATTCTTTTCAGAGATGACACAACGACCGAATCAACCGATGAACGATAGTACCAGTCATAGGGATCATCACCGCAATAAAGCAATTGTCTTGACGGTGTAAAGTCAATTTTAATAATCCTATACGTTTCGGAAAATCCAAACAGTCCGTCATTATCTTCAGCCCGGATGTGATAGTACAGCGTATCACCAATTTCAATATCAGGGATAATCGCATGACAGACACCATTTTCATTGACGACATCTGTATAGGTAAAATTAATTCCATCAAGCGATAGTCCCAATTGCACACCAGCGACGGTCCCATCCCCCTCAACAAAAGAAGCAGTCACATTATATGGACCACTGTTGGCCGCGACAACATAGCGCGGCCCGGATTCAATAGACACCCGCGGCGCCGCTTTTTCATTGAAGAACATCAGTACATTTTTAACAATCTGTTCGAATTTGTTTTGATCTTCTGCGGATTCCAGGTACCAGGGCAAGAAAACCATTTTATAGTCACCATCAACCATTGTTGACGCTGTCACCCAATCACCAGCACTTTCACTGTATACCAGGAATGGAGAATCGGCGCTGGTTGCCGGAACAACTTCATCAGCCCAACTGCTGTAAAAGCGGTTGAATTCATAGTATTTGGTTTTCGGCATCGTCAAAAGTGTATCATCACCCAGAAACCCGGAGATGGCATTGCCTCCAATGCCCTTATACAGAGAGTCAGCGCTGTTGCCGTCAGTATCAGCATTGGCATCACTACAATATTCAGCAACTTTCAGATAATCAAATACAAAGGAATGAGTAGCGGTTTTCCAGGTACCGTCATAATCATTATCATGAGCAGTCCCAATATAATCCGCACTGACTAAAAAAAGATTTCCGCCTGCGTCTAAATATTCGGGCAACACGAAAAGATCTAAACTGTCTGCATTCAGGTAACCGCCCGTTCCCTGACCCTGCAGCCAGAACAGTGATGTGTAGTGTTGAAGTTCACACAGGCCGGGTGAACCATTTTTATCGGTGTCCCAAAAATCATATTTCCAGCCATTGTAATTTAAAACATCCATATATCTGTCAATATCAGCGGACTGCCCGTCTTTAATTATCAAAATAGTAGTCCCGGGCGAGACTTCGGATATTTCAAAATAGACTGGAGAGGTTTTAATGATATATCCCCTGTTTGTACTATCAGTATATTCGGCATACAAATAATACCATATCGTTGTTCCAATTGAATGAGAAGGAATCTCACCGCTGTATATATTCGTATTTTCGTCCGCTCCCGGCTGCTGACTACCGGTAATATCGATCGTATCGGCATCCGCAATATCATCTGTATAATAAATCAGTTTGACTGATGATAATTGTTCAGTTAAATACTCATCATGATATAACCCGGCAGTAATCGTATACGGTCCGGGATTGCAGGAATCATAGATTCTTCTTTTTATCGATTCAACAAAAGTAAATACTGGTCTGGGAGGTACTTTGTACTCCACCTTAACTCTGATACTAAAATTCAATCTTACGACCCAGTTGGGGACACCGGGAGAATACGTACCGCCGTCAGCATACCATTTAAAACTGTGGAAATCTCCCCAGTAATGTAATTCATCGCTGGGTCCATAATAGACATCGGCGCTGTCATCATTCCCGGCAGGGAATTGGAACGCCACAAAGAAATCCCGTGTCCCAACATCAATCGGTCCATCATAATCCGCTAAATCCAGGATATTCCAGTCGGTATCTTCATACCCGTAGGATGTTACTATCATCGGATATTTTCCATAGACTTCTCCCTGCGGACTGGGCAATATTTCTTTATAGTAGATAAAATCGTAAATCCCATTTCCCGGACATGCAGTTTGATATTCATTTGTCGGAATAAGTGTATCCGGTACATCATAGATACAGATTTCCACATCCTGTCCTAAGAGATCGGATTCTTGACAAAACAGTACCTGGACCTCTTTAATTTTGCACGGGTATTTCGGTCGGAACCAGACACCCAGACTGTCATACTCTCTGAATATAAATTGTCCGACAAAATCCCGAAAATAATAGATATAGAAATCATCGTAACCTTTCATCTGATCAGATTTGGCAACCCGTGTTTTACTATTTAGCGGGACTAATTCCCAGTCTCCAGCCCCTTTTAAATTGGTAGAGTAAAACGACTTATTTCGGTCTATGGGTTCTTTTTTTCGCGACAATTCTCTCAACTGCCTGATCTGATCAGCCGTTGGCCCCAGAAATGCCTCGTTTGGTAACAATTTGTCTCTATTTACTATACTCGCATTTTTAGCAGGATAGGATTTCATGTCCTTTGCAACCACTAAAACGGATAGCATAAAGACTGAAGATAATACCAGACAAAACCCTTTCATCTGCTCCTCCTATAATGCTGACACTTTCAGTATACGAAAATATTACCTTCGATGCAACTCTTTATCTTTTGCAGCACCTAATAACAAAAGGGGCTGACCTGACGGTCAGCCCCTTTTTATAATATCCGATAAATCGGGTACTATTTCAAAAATACCATCTTGGCGGTCTTGGTGAAAGAACCGGCCTGAATCTGGTAGAAGTAAACACCTGATCCAACCATATGTCCGGCATCATCGCGACCATCCCAAAGGATAGTGTAACGACCAGCGGAACGTTGATCATTGACCAGTGTTCTGACATTCTGACCCAGCATGTTGTAGACAGTCAACCGAACGTTCTGATCCGACGGCATCTCGAAAGCAATCGAGGTGATCGGGTTGAACGGGTTCGGGAAATTCTGCTTCAGCGCAAAAGCCTTCGGCAGAGTTTCGACAGCTTCTTCAACGGCAACGCCAGTACCAAAACCAGCAATAACGTTGGTCAGGAAGGCGTCACGGTTAGCATCATTCATGGCTGCCAGCGGGAAAGGAACAATCACACGCTGTGAACCATTATCTGCATCCTGATTCCACCATGCGGTGTAGCAATCCCAGTCTTCACCATACCAGACTCCCCATCCGGGTACCCAGGCATCAAGAAGTGGTTGGCTAGTCCAATCAACCGGATCAACGAGGTCACCCATATGACCCCAATAACCGATTAAGGTATCAAGTTCAAAACTAGCGTCCATACCGACACCAGCTGCTCCCGGATATATCTGTAACTGGTAATAACCCATATCTGGTGCATACCAGGAAATACCCAGAACATCACGGACTGACTGACCGGGTTCAGTATCAACATAACCATCCCAACCCAGGTGAGTCCCTACCATCTCTCCTGAGGAGAAAAGCAGGTTTCCACCATTTTCGATGAATGGCATGAACGGGTTATCGGCAGTTGCATACGGAAATGACATTTCCCAGTCTGCATAGCCGTGCCAGATAACAGATTCATACTGATCCAGAAAACCGATATATGATGGTGCAATGTAACCATTGGCATCCACATCATAGAAATCATAGCTGGCGCCAATTCGATCCAATGATGCTATCATAATAGAATCCACATCATATGGATATCCATAGTAAACATAATATGCATAATACGGATCATCGCCACAATAGAGCAGATCTGTATTTACCGGTGTGAAGTCAATCATGTTGAACGCCCACGGTCCGGCATAGCCATTCAGGCCGTCATTATCGGTGGCTCTGATCTGGAAAAACAGAGTGTCATCAACGTTCAGTGCTCCGATTGAACCTTCATAGACGCCAGCATTGGCAGTCATAGCCGCGTAGGTATAGAGGAGACCATCAGAAGATGTTCCCAGTTCTACACTGGCAACGGTTCCGTCGCCGTCGGTCGCCGAAGCAACAACGGCATAAGGGCCACTGTTGGCAGCAACACAATAGCGAGGACCGGATTCGATGCCTACCAACGGAGCGGCTTTTTCACCGAAGAAGCCAAGAATATTCTTGACGACGGTATCAAACTGGTCCAGATCGACAGCAGCTTCCAGGTACCAAGGCAGGAAGATCATCTTGAAGTCACCGTCGTACATTGTCGATGCTTCAAACCATTCATTATCTGCCGTATTCCATACATAGAATGGCACAGATGCATCTGCGGCAGGGGCTACTTCATCAGCGTAGTTATATCCGGTTAGGCCGTCTGCAATCATCTTAGTAATTGGTGCGACCATCAGAGTATCATCACCTAAAAAACTGGAAATTACATTGTCATCAAGATCCATATACAACGAATCAGAGCTATCACCATTGTCATCCGCATTGATATCACTGGCATAATCTGTTACTTTCAGATAATTCAGGACAAACGAATGACTCGCTTCAGTCCATTCACCAGTATAATTGCCACCTTCAGCTGCTCCAATATAATCTGAAGATACCAGGAAAAGATTTCCGCCAGCATCCAGATAATCAGGTAACACATAAAGATCCAAACTATCTGCACTCAGATTGCCACCCGTTCCCTGTCCTGACAACCAGAATAGTGATGAGTATTTCTGTAGTGCACAAACAGTGGGTGAACCTAATTCTGCAATATCCCATACATCAAAAATCCAGCCGCCTTCTTCCATTACACTTGCATACATATCGGCATCTTCATTACTACCATCTCGCACAATTAGAACTGTTGCATCAGGATTCGCTTCCAGAACATAAAAGAAAACCGGTGTGGTTTTGCTGACGTGGGTAACGGGATCTTCAACACCAGAATCATCCGCACCATTATCTTCAGCCTGAATATAGTAATAGACTTGCGTTCCTACCGGATGACTGGGAATATCCCCTGAATAGACGTCACCATTTTTACTGGCCGTAATATCGATGGTATCAGCATCGGCTACGGTTTCAGTAAAATAGATCAGTTTGACATTGGTAACTTCGCCAGTAAAAGCATCAGTACCAAGATCGGTAACGGTAGCTTCCACAGTCCAGGGACCCTGATCACAGGAATAATACACCGAATTAAATGACGTCACATCCGCAATTGTGGGAGGCGGATCACCATAATATTCCACATAAGCTCTCATGGAATAATTCAGACGGCTGACCCAGTTGGGTATACCGGGTGAATAGGACCCACCAGTGTGATACCACTTATAACTGTGGTAATCACCAGGAGCATGCAGCTCTTCTGCCGGTCCATAATAGACATCGGCATCGTCGCTGTTGCCGGCTGGAAATTCAAAAGCGACAAAGAAATCCCGCTGGCCAACATCAATAGCACCACCCAGGTCTTCCAGGTTTGCAACAGACCAACCGGTCTCTTCATTGAACCCGGTCTGCGTTACAACCATTTCATATTCGCCTAATAATGCACCAGCCGGACTTGGTATGATTTCTTCATACAGGGAAAAATCATACGCACCGTTACCACCGATTGCTGTCTGAGTAGCATCGGTAATCGTCAGGTCATCAGGAACATCAAATATACGAATATTAAATGTTCCACCCAGGTTCTCATTGGCGCCATCATCGCACCAGAGCACTTCAATTTTCTTGATCCGACAATCGGTAGCCGGGCGGAACCAGACTCCCATACTGTCCAGACCTTCGAAAATGAACTGTCCCGTGATGTCTCGGAAATAGGCGAGATATGAATCAAACGCTTCTGTGTAGTTGAATTCACTCTCATTCCGGACAACAGTTTTTGGCAACGGTACCAATTCCGAATCTGTCGCCACCATCTTGCTGACTCGTTCCGCTTTCTGCGGGACGATGCGATCAGTGGCTAATTTGCCTTGCATCGATTGTTTCCATTTTGCTAACTCGGCATTTGTGGGTCCGAGATAGGTCTCAACTTTTGCAAAGGCGAAACTGGTAGCGAGCGCTACGATCAGCAGCACTGCTACACTACGACTTAACAACCTTACCATTAAGGCCTCCTTTCTTTCCTTTTTTCTCATTCTATAGATATTCCTCAAAAAGTTTAATCAATTCGAGAAATTCTTCAGTTCTCACATAGGTAACTTCATAATTGCGATAGGAATAGGTAATCGAAAATGGATTACCCGGTGTCTGTACATAAGCGGCATCACTGGCCATTCTTACATAGTTCCACTCGAATCCAATTGGGGTCGCCGGAACGCCGGGATGGATTTCATAAACCAGTTCGTCTTCGAGTGTATCCAGATGTAAAGAATGGACCAAAAATACTCCGGCGTACGGTGTTGCCACATACATTCCCGCCGGCCCGTAAACACCGCTTCTGAGGTCTATTGAAAGACAAATATCTGTCCTTTGGGGATAATCATAGTCTTCCGTGGATGGGAACACCATCCGATTGTGGCCTTCCAGGTGATAGTCAAAAATAATAGAGTCTGCTGTCGTTTCATAAGTTGTCCAGGACTCATTGTCACCAAGAACTACAACACTTTTATCTCTGACTTTATTAATTTTAATGGCGCCACCACTCGGTAAAATACCATAGACGTTCCCGTTATCATCGGCCTCAAGATGTACCTCTTCCGTAACGGTATCAAGTGTCACCGAAGATAACACATCTTCTCCAATGACTCCCATCGCTTCGTTAAAGCGATGCATGGAATAATACGAGAAAGCCATCAGTTTCTTTAACGAACTCACATCAAATCCAGGGTCATGTTCAGTGCTGTAATCATTGTTCAATTTAAGGACTGAATCCGCATATTGCAAGCCTGTTATTAATAATTCATCGGCCTGGTCTGCCGTTAGTGCCTCGGTAAAAAGACCATCTACCTGGCGGATATAGTTCAGCAAAAACATACCCGCATAAGCGTCTGCTTTCGTAACATCATCACCCTGCAAGTCGGCAAGACTGACAACAAAACTGAACTGGGATATTGCGCTTGGAAAATCCTTTTCACGCATGTAGGTCCACGCCAGACCGTTATAGGCTTCCGACACTTCAGCATCTCGCTCAGCGACTGTGATAAAGTGGGTTTCGGCCGATGAATAGTCACCATCCATATAGGCTACCCAGCCAGCTGCCAGTTCATCGGTCACGTTTGTAAATGTCGTCGGTATATCCGTACTGGAATCTTCACCACAATAGTAGAAAAGTGAAGCCAGCAGAACTACCGTCAGAATTTTCGAAATAATATGTGTACGCTGTATCATTATTTCACCTCCCTACTATTTAAGGTATATCATTTTTTCGGTTGCCTGAAAATCACTACTGACCATTCGATAGAAATAGACCCCTGACGGTATCAAACGATTGTCGTCAGAAAGACCGTTCCATTCGATTGTATAATAGCCAGCATTCTGCTCCCCCTGATAAAGCGTCTTGATCTGACGCCCCATCAAGTCATATATCAATATCTGAACATCCGCCGTTCGTGGTATCTGATAACGGATACTGGTCGATGAATTAAAGGGATTCGGGAAATTTTGCATCAACCCAAATTTATCAGGAACCAGACTCACGATCTCATCAAGGACCTCTTTTTTAGCCAGGAAAACCTGAAAACTTCCCAGCTCGTCAGTTTCAAAACTGATATGCCCGGATTTGTCTGCATCGGCCCGGGCAATGGCTTTCAGTTCACCATTCTGCGCAAGAAAAACGACCGGCACAGCGTCTTCATAATCCGAAGTATTTTTCAGCTGCATGTTAACAGTCACCGGCTTTTCCAGTTTTACTGATTCGCTGACATACAGGATGTCTGACAACGCATCGCCAAGATCCATTTCAGATTGTACCTGTTTCGCAAGGTTGCCGGCACTTGTAAAAGCAGTAACCGTCTGCGTGCCCCGGAACGAACCGTCTCTGAACAGAACGCCTGCTTTTTCCAGAACCAGGTTTTGCGAATTTGCGCCGTTGATTTTAGCCAATGTACCGGTTGCAGAAGCAACCGATCCAACGCTATTGATATTTTCGGCTTCGAGGTTGATTAAAACATTCGATCCCGATACTGCCATCTCTGAGATATCGATAACCAGAGAATAAACATAATTGCTGTTTCCCGCATCAACATAAAATTGAGAGAGGGCCAACGCGGCCGTGTCGCCATCGACAACTATTGTGCCAACAGGACCCTCGAGGTCAGCACTTCCGTTACCATCGGAATCATAGAGTTTGGCTTTGCCCGCATCATCATACATCTGATTGTCGCTGTAACAGAACAGGTTCAGGTAATCCGGTGCACCGGCATTGTGGTTAAAACCAATAGAAAACTCACCAGCGGCTTCCGTTTTATCAAAAATACAGAATGATGTGCCACCAATATCGGGAGTTTCATGGGTAGCAACAATAAAATACATTTCCTGATATTCTGAACCGTCTGAACCAAACCAACCGGATACATCCAACAATCCAACATTGGTATCATCAAATGTGAGAATTTCCTGCTGGTAATCGGTGTCATTTTGCAGGACGATCTTAAAGTCAAACGACCCTTCGGCCTCACCATTAAACACAACAGTTCTGCTGAAATTCGGACTTTTATCAAATCCGCTTCGCATACCCACAGTCTTAAAAAAGTAGAAACTCCAACTGGTCTGTTTTCGCAGATACGGACCGTCAGAATTTTCAGTGGCACCCCATCCAAGGGGTTCTACCAATGCCGGGATCACATGCAGATTCGGAAACTGGAATTTCGCCGGAATGCCTGCATAACTGAATCCATCATAATATACTGCAGTGACAAAATCACTAAAAACTTCGTTTACTGTCGGCCCATCAATGTTCTCTAATGCCATGCCGATTCCTTCCATTCCGGATTCCTCAAGGTCAACATAGGCCAGTAATTTTGCGGCATCGGTGAGATAATGACAATGCAGATAATCAAAAAACGCAAAACTGTAATCATAGTCCTTGACTTCGGGATTCACATCGCCAACTGTCAGTAGACTGTTATTCCTATCTAATTTGTATTCTATGGAAGTATCTTTTAAGCCGACGATCAGTTCGCCCAGCTCCGCTAATCCACGATAAACCCATTCATCCTCCGGGACGGTTTTGGATTGTAAAATTTCAACAGTCATGGCATTGGCAACTGCCGCCCATGCGTCTGTTGATAGTAAATCCAGCGGATTGGAATCAATGTAGATAATATCCATCTCATTAGACATTGGGTTTTCGCTTTTGGCCAGCTGATCGACAGGATCAAAATACCCATCGATAAACGTCGTGCCGTCTCCGGCATCCAGATAGTAGAAATCGTCCAAATCAACGATTAAACAGTACTGTTTTACATCATTATCCATATCCGGAACTTCGCCAAACCAGGGTTCTAATACTGTCTGAACATTCAGACTGTCAAAGGCCTGTGCAACATAATCGGTCTTTTCCGGGACCACCGCCCGGTGTCCGAGGCCGATATTCAGGTTCGTCCATTCTCCTGTGGTTTCTTTCCGAATCAAGCCACCCATATGGCAACCGACATACATTTTGCCATTAGTATCAAATTCAATCGATCGCACATCGAAGTTGACAGTATCACCCATTGTAGAGCCTTCCATCAATGTTCCGGTCTCCAGGGTCCAATCCGTCAAATCAGTCATTGCTGCACTGAATAAACCAATACTGGTAGCAATAAACATCATATCTGAATGATAAACCATATCATTGATACCTGTGCCGGCGTCATAAACCAACTCAATAGTCTCATCTGTATTCAGTTTATAAATTTCATTCTCCACGACGAAGTAGAGTATTCCGTCATCAGCCAGGTGCATTCTCGATATACTGATATTAGACGGCTGATAGACCGTCGCGGCCGTGATATCGTAGGTTTTATAATCAAGGTCCGCCGGGTCAAATGTTGCGTCATCACTGTAGTAGAGATTTTCATCCTCTAAGGCAATGACCATCTTGCCCCCGCTTTTCATTACTTTACATCTCCAGTACAGAGATTTGGCGGCATCAACGACACTTACATAGGTGTTTTGACTGACTCCCGAAACATAGGCTGTCACTGCCGTATCAGTGGATACGGCCAACTCCCATTTACTGGAATCAATCGTCACATCGGCGCCACCAATCGGCATCCAGGACACCATTTCGTCATCCAAGTTCACGGTTCCGGTATAGAGCCCTAATTCCGTCGCGATATAGGCCAGATCACCGGATTTGACAAGATCAAAAACCGACAGTTGGTTCCAGTCGCTGACCGTCTGGGGTAATCCAACGCCCATATCGATAAATTCTCTACTTTTCCAGTAAAATATTCCACCTTGTGAACAGGCCCAGAAATCCTTATTGGCATCAAAATCCGGCACACCATCATCCCATGTCATACGATAAAATGGCGGAAAAACTGACACCTCATCAACAGGATCAGTATAACTGGGTAATCCTCTTGTTTTAGTAGTCCATGATTTACCATCATCCTTTGTCTGATAGATGCCCTCTTCGTAACCAGCCCACCATTGACCATCCTTCATGAAAAATGCGGCGTCAATTGGTGCACGGTGAACAATATTGATTACTGCTTCATCATAAGCTGCACCATTATTGTCAACACCAAGAGCATCATCACCACTGTTAGTACCGCTGGCAAACTGCCAGGTCACGCCAGCATCATAACTGGCATATACACCAGACGATGTTGCAATCAACAATTGGTCCGGATCGGTTGGTGAAATGCTGATGTCGTTGACGCGCACATCTTCCGTAAACAGATAGTACGAACTTCCTATTTTCTGACAGGTAGCTGAAATGGGGTAATAGCCTTCAAAAAAACTCTGCCCCAGAACATAAAATATCTGGGTTTGACCCTCAGTCGGAGGTACTATTTCCGAATGGAGAGGAATCATTAACCAGATACATACCAGTAAGAGTAGTGTATATTTTTTCATTTGTATCCTCCTCAACCCTTAAAGATTAAACGCTACTGAAATGTTTGTCACAGGATCCAGAAGATCAAACTCCGTCATGGCGACATTCAGGCGTAAACCTTTCCAGTTAACACCAGCCCCAAAGGACAATCTTCGAAGATCCTGTCCCTGGAATGTCGGTTCATAAATCGCCGACCCGTCGTTTTCAAATCCGGTTAATTCATCATACTGTCCAAGTGAATATCCGGCCCTCAGCGCCAGAATATTCATGAACCAGTATTCCGCAGCCACATTAAACCGCTGAATATTATCATTGGGCTGGGTGATAACCGTCGAAATACTGAGTTTGTGCATTTCAGTATCTATTGGATCGAAAGCAATTCCAAACTGGAATGACAGAGGCATATGATAGGCCCGGAAGTCGCGCTGTTCAGGAACTTCTACAATCATATAACTCGTTGGATCATCGGGATCAGGTATCTGAACTTCAGTCAGAATAGTGTCACCTAATTCCCAATCAACATAGCTGCCACTGGGCTGAATTTCAGAACCGAAGTTTTTAATCATGATTCCAAAACGTACGGATTTAATTCCCGTATCGTAATACGTACCCAGATCGATAGCCCATGAACCACCCTGAGCATAATCAGACGGCATACCAGCCAATCCCGAAACCAGGTCTTCAGCAACATACTTTGCATTTACTCCAAAGGAGAATTGGGTCGTCAACCACCGGGCATAACTGAGACCAAAAACGGTTCCCGTCGACGTAAAAGTATTCCCGGTTCCCTGTTGTTCATTGAAGGTTGTTTCTTCAATTTCCCCGGAATTCATATGCGAAAAAAATGCGCCTACAACACCGGCAGTCCCCAGATTCCAGGCAGCTGATGCTGCATTGTATTGGACATCGGCAATCCAACTTACATTCGAGAAAAACACACTTCCACGCTTAATCAAAGAAAGATTGGCGGGATTCCAGAATGAGGCGGATGCATCATCTACCAAAGGAAGAACCGCATCGCCGAGTGCCATTCCGCGGGCGCCGACATCAATTTTTAGAAACTGTGCGCCAACCAAACCTACTTTCGCGGTCTGGCCATAGGTGCCTACTGAAAACAGCAGGCAAGTTATCAATAATAGTGTATAATACCGCTTCATAGAAACGCTCCTAACTTTTATTCACCACGTAAAATGACAAATTTTCCAACTTGCTTCTTCCCCCCGGGTGCTTCGACAATGAAGATATACATTCCCGAGACGACATCCTGTTCATTCCGTGAAAGCTGGTCCCAACTCTCATCGGAAGTACCATCGGTATGATAAATCACATCGATAATATCTCCGTAAAGTGTCAGAATCGTAATTTTACAGGACGGTGGTAAATTTGTAAAAGATATTTTGTCTTCGTACTGAACTTCAAGAGGTGAACCTCCTTTGTAAGGATTTGGGTAAACCTTTACATCCAATTCTCCGGTTACAGCATCTTTTGCATATACCAGTCGCGGCATAACACCCATAGGTGAACCAGATTCCGGATCGACCATAAAGTTCACTCTCGCACATTCAACTGGTGAAAATTCAGGTCTTCCGTGAATTGCCGGATTATCATAAGCTGTTAACACATAATAGTACGGCAGGTTGTTAACCGGTCGTTCCGTTTCAAATAAAGCAACACCTTCAACTGACATAAATGTCGCACCTGTATCCACATAGCTATGAACCAAATCTGGCAGATCAACATAGAACTTGTCGCCATTGGCGTCGGTCAAAGTATCACCGGTTCCAAAATCAATGATGTATGTTGGTCCGGATACATTATCAAAGGCTGCTATCAGTTCCCAATCCGAAGGATTATACGTAGAACGATATACCCTGTAGCCTTCAAAATCAATAACTCCGATTAATGGATCAACTGACAGTTCGGCACTGTTATCCCAGGCCAGTTTTACCCCTTGGTTTACCGGGCTGTATTTTAATACCGGTACAGGCGGAGGCGCCGGCAACAGATAATGCACATCTTCAAAAGGTCCGGTTGGATTGTAAGGATCGCCGGTACTGCCTGCATAGTAGGCTCTTAGGGCATTGTCAGCATTCAACCGAACACCTTCAAGACCTAATCCAAGAACCGCAGCGTAAACAAACCGAAGTGTATCACCAACGGAAAATTCAGGGTAGGGTCCTGTGGTCAGCATAAAACGATAATCAAATGTAGGTGCCCCAATATCGAAGGGATGAGGCATAAACATATTACCCATACTCGAAGAATTTGTCCCCATAGCATAATCGTACTTATCACGATCACTGCCCGGGTCAGATTCCCAGTTCCACCATTGATGGGAATAAACCCGCATCATGGTATCTTCAGGGGTAGCATTGTATGCGCCAAGTTTTTTAAAATAATCAGTATAGATCAGGCGACCGCCAATAAAACCCGGAACACGACCGCGCTCATTGGTATCCTCTTCCGGAGTCGTTGGATCGTCAGCATCATACATATAGGACATGTTACGGGGAATCACCCAGCCGTGCAGTTCTTCTCCACCTACAACGGCAACTGCACCGGCAACGGCACTGATAGTTTCTCCGGCAATAGTTACCATATTCGTCGTCTGCCAGTGAATCGTTGGTCCATTATCATCTAGCCAGACGGTGTAACAATCGAAAAAACCATCGGGAGAAATTGCCGACAGATCATAGTTTGGTTGATCGTATGATGGACTGCCAACTTTCTGCCAACCGTAAGGAATACCCAGATCATCGTACCCAAGTACCTCACCATCGCCGTCCCAGTCAATATTCTGGACGATGTCAATCTGATATTTAATATTGGATGCCGGATTAGTCCCATCCCAGCCGTCAAAGGCAACAAGGTCATCAATGGCCGGGGTAGTTGGATCCGTACCGGTACCAACGTCCGCATCAAAAACCCAGCTGACGACAAAATTACTGACCACATCACCATAGGGATCGCCACCCATTTCCTTGACTACTTCATATTCATACATGACGAAATCATCGTAATCGGACGTACTCCAGGTCAATCCCCGCTGGAATACCTTTACTCCAACCGGATCAGTGTCGTGCAGATCAATTTGAAAATCATCGAAGATCACATAGCTGTCTTGTACAGATTTTCCAGTCCCCAAAAAGAAGGTTGAACCTTCGCTGGGTTTCAGTTCATAATTCCCAAAATCAGCATGACTTATTCGCTTTTCTCCATCCACCAGACCACCAAACCAGAAGCGTCCTTCCCAGTTGTAGTGAGTACCACTACCACCCGGCCATTCAAATGAAGGCAGACCGGCCGGAACATTCGGATCTCCGTAATTTCCAAAATTACTGGTAGCCGTCCAGACTTTGCCGACATTATGGACCTTATACTCTTCCAGCGGTCGCGCCGCCGTTTTCCCCAATCTCATGTCCGAAACATCATTTTTGTTGCGGGCAAAAAGGAATACGGAAGATAAAGCCAGTACCAAACAAACGATTACATACTTACTCAATCGATTAGGCATCTCCAACTCCTTAAAAAATACTTACGTTAAAATCTTAATTTCTGTATATCTTTAAAATTCAATTGATACACCAAGACGAATCGTTCTGCCTTCAGTATAGCAGTATGGGATTCCCAGAGAACCACCGGCCGGGTTCTTCTTGTCCCAGTCGATTTTCCCGTCGCCGTCAGTGTCCATCAAAACCATATACTCGTCCTTAATTGACTCATCTACGAATCCATCACCGTCGTTGTCAATATTATCTTTACCAAAATCTCCCGATTCGGCACCAAAATATCGGGCATCGCCATCATCATATTTTTCCTGAATCTGAGTGTACAAATGATACCATTGCACATCACCAAAAGCGTCCATGTTCACTTTGTTGATGTTTTGATGGTCAAACAGATTATTGATCCAGATGAATGCCGAAGCATAGGTGTGATCATTGATCTTGAACCGTTTATTAATCATCAGATTCGAAGTAAACGTCGCCGGTAATCTTTCGGTATTGATCAGCACTTCCAGCGTTCTGGACGCAGGGGTGTACGGCAAGCCGGACCCATAGGTCAGTGTCCAATCTATATGGGTATCAACGTACGGTACAATGGCTTTTAACGTAGCGTTAACCGTATGACGCTGATCCCAGTCAAGGTAGCTTTCATGGTGCGGAATGATCTGACCAGCCCAGGTTATATCATAGTTCTGCCGGGACGAAGAACTCTTACCTTTAGCAATACTATAGGTATAGTTGACACTACCACCAAAATACTTACCGGTTCGTTTGTAAAAATCCACCTCAAAACCACGAACATTACCGTAGTCAATATTGTAATAATATGAAAAATAGTTCGATGCGGTATAGAATACCTGGCGCATATCTGTCAAACCTTGAATATCTTTCTGGAATCCTTTGAGTTCAATCCGCATATCCATGCCGATCTGATGCCGTAATCCCAATTCAAAAGAAGTTGTGATTTCCGGTTCCAGGTTTGCATTTCCGACCATGGGGAAGGCACCCGAGAAATCCCAGTTAACATTCCGATATAGTTTGAAAAACGACGGAATCTGGAAATAACGCCCGTAGTTGAAATACATGACGTCCTGGTCTGTGATCGGATGAGCAATACCAAGCCGCGGGCTCCAGTAAAATTTTCGATCAGCACTAACCGGGTCATTCACTTCACCGCCAGTAGAGGGGTTCTCTACCGGATTTTCCAGATCGCTGGGAATGTTGTCCCAATTCGGATCGAAGAAATCAAACCGTAATCCGAAATTGACGATCATCCCTTGGTATTCCATTTTATCCTCAGCAAACGCGGCAAATATATACGGCCGGATCGCCTCTTGTCCGGGTTGACCACCAAGGTCACTCTTACCGAGGTTCTGGCCATAGACATTACCACCGGATGCTAAATCAACATCATGATCAAATATATTATACCACTCATATTCAAAACCAGTCCGCATTTTATTGTAATTGTCAATCTGGTTTGTATAAGTGGTTTTAAATGTACGGGTTATTTTTTCGTCCTCGTTCCAACGCAGACGCCAGTAGGTAAATCCCTGACCATACAACATGTACTTATCACCATCCTGGGCATTCCCAAAAGGTACATCTAACCATTTCATCCACTCATCAGGGTCATCACCAATTTCAGAGGCATCAATGTAATCATTGTTGTTTTCATCAACAAAAAGATCAGTGCCGTATTTGTCAAGTTTATTATTTCCGTTTAAGTCTTCACCGACATCGAGGACACCATTCATGTTGACATCTTCATTGATTGTCTCATTAATATTATACTTCCAATAAGTCATGAACTGACTGGCCTGAACCTCTAAGTACGATTTCGTATTAATATTATGGGTCCATTTCATTTGAAGCTGATTTCTCTTCTGTTCAAATTCACGAACATGATCCAGCATATTAAATGCATCGGTGGCATCACCGTCGTAATTCAAGTCTGAAATATCCCATTCCCTATTGGAATTCCTGTCTTCATTCCGGTAATCACGGTCGCCATCAAGGTCAACAAGCATCCAACGCTTTGTTGTGCTATCTCCGCCCATCTGATCCAAAAATTCATTCCAGTCATATCCGTTATCGTTCGCATACTGGTGAACATTACTGCTCAGCAAACTTATATTGCGATCCAGCAAGCCATCATTGTCGGAATCTTCATTTTCATAGGTAATCTTTGAATAGTTATGGCGATATTCACCCTGATCAGCCTGGCTGCCCATATAGTTGAAGGTGATTTTATCCTTTTTCGTTGGACGAAAAGACAAACTGGTGCTGATGGAAAACTCATTATTGGTGCCATTTTCAAACCGGCCCATGTCATTGGTATATTCACCGGCAACAAAAAAGCGGGAGCCCCAGAGATTTCCCGGTACGGGGCCACCAAGCGAAAATTCTACATTCTGCAGTTCGTGGTGATCTTGAAAGGGTTCAAAGCCCAGGTTACTGGTTCTGTACCGAACCTGGCCTGAATAATTTGAACCGCCCTCTTTGGTAATGACATCAACAACCCCGGACTGAGCGTTTCCGTATTCGGCGCTGAAACCACCGGTCGTCACATTAACCTCGGCAATTGAGAGCTCCGGAATGTTTATTTCAACTTCTGAAGAACCTAAATCGCCCTGACCCATAGGATCGGTAACGGGCATACCATTCACCAGGTATTTAACTTCGTCCATACGGCCGCCCCGGGCATGGCCATCGACAAAACCAGCGGTCATTCCGACGATATCTTCAATGTCATCAACCGGAATCGTCTGAATTTCTTCGGCAGTTTTAATATTACGGCTTGAAGTCATATCATTCTGGATTAACGGGCGTGTCGCTTCAACAATAACAGTTTCCCCTTCAATAACTTCAACATCAAGAGGAAAATCGCATCTGGCAGTCAGGTCGGAATTTACGCTCAGATTCTGCTTAATATAAGTCTTATAACCAATCACCTGACATTTTACCGTGTATTTTCCCGGAGGTACATTCAGAATGAAATAATTTCCATCAACATCCGAAGCTGATCCGAAATATGTACCCTCCACAAGCACATTTGCACCAATAATAGGCTCACCGGTACTCTGATCCGTTACTTTACCGGATATTTTCCCTGTACTGGCAGCAAATGCAATACTGCTGAGTGCAACCAATGCACATACGACAATTAACAGCACCTTTTTCATTGCTAACTCCTTTATATGTCTCCCATTTCTTTTTGGCATTTCTACTTTTTTAATCCTTCGAAATTTGAAGAAGCAGTTACAAAACATCGGGTTAAAAAGGAACCTGTCTGCCTTCTTATTCCATCTACGAAGTACAAATTAACCTCCGTGATAGCAAGAGAAAAACAGCGCGCTCCAATTAACCGATGTTTCATTGACGATGATTATATCTAAATTCAACTAATTACAAACCCACATTTGAGATTAATGTAAAGAATTTGGTTTTCCTTTGTCAAGCTTTTTTTACGACGAAGCACTTTATTTTTTTAAGTGTTTTAAAAGCACTTCATCCACAATCCCGTAAGAAACCGCTTCTTCGGAAGACATGAAATAATTCCGATCCGTGTCGTTTTCGACTTTTTCTAACGGCTGTTTTGTCAATTCCGACAGAATTGAATTCAATTTTTGTTTGATTTTAATTATTTCGTTAGCATGAATCTGGATATCGCTGGCCTGACCTTCAACTCCCCCTAATGGTTGGTGGATCATTACCCGGGAATTCGGAAGCGCGTACCGCTTTCCCTTCGCTCCAGCGGCCAATAAAATTGCCGCCATGCTCGATGCCTGCCCGATACAAATCGTTGATACGTCGGGACTGACAAATTTAATCGTATCATAAATCGCCAGTCCGGCGGTAACCGTGCCACCGGGACTGTTAATATATATTGAAATGTCCTTTTCGGAATCCTCCGCCTGCAAAAACAAGAGCTGGGCGATCACCAAACTGGCAACATAGTCGTCAATCGGCGAACCCAGGAAGATGATTCGCTCTTTCAGTAATCGTGAATAAATATCGTACGCTCGTTCTCCGCGGCCGGTCTGCTCAACAACCATAGGAATGTACATCTGATTGACCACAGGTTTTTCAACCATTACATATTCCTTTTTCTAAAATCTTTTGTGTTTATTGTCTCTTTTTTAATTTTAACTAATTCTTTCAGATGATCGAATATTTTTTGTTCATGAAGGTCGTTTTCCAGATGGGACCGATTTTCAGCTTTGCGATAATACTTGAGGATAGCATCCCGGTTTTCTTCGGGGTACTGATCCGTCATTTCCTGAATTTTCCGATCCATTTCCTCTTTCGTGACTTCAATCTTCTCAGCCTTACTGATGGCTTCCTGTATCAGGTACCAGCGAATTTCCCGATCAGCGACCGGGCGATATTGTTCCCGTAATTTCTGATCATCGATTTCATTACCGCCATTCTTCGCCAGCATATCCTCGATCACATTGTCTAAAAAACGGTTAACCCGGGATTTCGGAACATCAATTGTCACCTTATCCACAAAATAATCGGTAATGCCTCGCAGGTACTCTTTTTCAGTCCGGCTGTCCCATTCGCCCTGCAGTGATTTTTCGACCTCTTCCCGGAGTGTCTTATAATTTTCAATGGTTTTAAAATTATTTTTGATAAAGTCATCCGTCAATTCCGGCAATTCATGAGATTCGACCCGTTTAACCGATACTGCGTAATTAATTTTATCACCTTTTTTCGGTTTCAACTGAATATGGACCTCATCACCGGCCTTGGCCCCGATTAATGCTTCACTGCCGGGTTCGCCAAAAATACCTTCACCGACTTTCATCATACGGTCAGCGATTTTTCTTCCAACCAGTGGAACTCCGTCCGCATCGGTTTCTTGCAAATCGCATAGAATATAGTGATCCTTTTGCGCACCGTCAGATACCTCTTTTACCGTTGCGTGATGTTCGCGAATATCTTCAAGATAGAGATCCACATCTTCTTTATCGAGTACATAAACCGTTTTCTTAACCGGAAAACCCTTTTTATAGTCCGGTAATTTTATTTCCGGATCAAATTCGACTGTCATCTCGTAATAAAAAGTCTTTCCGGTCTCAAAATCCACACCGCTGATATTCAGATCAATAAACTTATCAATGTTCTGTTCTTTCAAGACATCTTTATAATTAGAATCAATAACAGCATTTGTAAACTCGTAGCTCAACTTCGGGCCCAGAATGCGTTTGGCAACATCAAGCGGGACTTTACCCGGCCGGAAACCGTCGACTTTCAAATCTTTCCGCAATTTAATCAGGGTACTGTTATACTGCCCTTCAACATCTTTCCACTCAAAGTCAACCCGGATTTTCCGCTCAATACTGCTAACTTCATTGACCGTAACTTTCATCTACTTTCCTTATTATAAAATTATTGTCTGTACCATGTGCCGCGGGCGAGAGTCGAACTCGCACTCCGTAAAGAACTGGATCCTAAGTCCAGCGCGTCTGCCAGTTCCGCCACCGCGGCTCAAAAAGCACTGTAATTTAAAGAATCCGTTCAATTTTCAAAGGATTCAAACTCGGTTATATACCCAAATTTTAGTGCATTATTTCAAAAATACAATTTTTTGAGTGCTGTGATAATTTCTCGCCTGAAAAGACAGAAAATAGAGACCTGATTTTACCGGTTCTCCGTTCTGATTGAGACCATTCCAATGAAACCGATAGCGACCGGCAAGGAAATCACGATTAACCAAAGTGACTACTTCCTGTCCCAATACATTATATATTGACAATCTGATCTGTGCGGATTCAGGTATCTCAAATTGAATAGTCGTTTGAGAATTGAACGGATTGGGATAATTTCGGAATAATTTATACGCTAATGGAACTCCATCGGGTTTTTGATCAATACCCGTAAGCCTCTGTACGATAAGGTCAAATATGGATTCCGATTGTCGATTTCCCCGGTCATCGGCGGCCACAACCCACCAGTAAATTTCCTGTGGATTCTGCACTGGAATTCCCTGCGACTCAATTGCCTGCCGTAAATCACTACTATTCAGAAACAGGGTTGTATCAGTCCCGTTTCCTTCGGATACAAAGGATTCCGTTAATTCGCCATAGTTCCTCACCCCGATATACACTTTATAATTAATCACCGGATCTGTCGGAAAAGTACTCCGATTCCAGGCAAATTCAATATTAGAAACTGACGCATCGATGATACTTCCGGATACCGGCAATAGCAAGTCAAAGGAACTCAACAGGGTGCTGTCAACCTTAATAATAGCACCGAGACCTGACCCAACCAGGCTTTCGGCGTTTTCATCGGAAACAATCAGATTTTCTAATAAAACCGGATACGATCCTGCCTGCACCGCAGAATTTGTTTGGACGGTAATAATCAACGTATAATCAGTACTATCCGGAAGCAGTTCCCCGGTAGTAGCTGAGACCAGTAATCGAAGTACACCATTGTCCAGTTCTGCACAATGAACATCCCAATCTTCTCCGAATGGGTTATTGCACAATATTCCCGCAAAAATATCGGCCGAATCGACAATATCAAATTGAAACCCGGCTATCGATGTTAATGTGGATATTAGAATCGTCATTTGTTTTGACCGGTCGTAATATCCGATAGTGTCGTCCAGCATATCAAAAACAACGTCACTGCCGGTTATGGTTAAATATTCCGTGTTTGTATACGATGAAATAACATTCCCGTCCCGGTCACAAAGGATTTGATGCTCCGGTATCAGCGGATAAATTCCCGGGTCGGCATCCTTGCTTATATGAATTACTAATCGCGCAATCTCTTGGTCAGTTCCGGAAATTCCCAGTAACTCGTCATCGAATCCAATTATTTTATGAAGTCCGTTATATAATTGATTTGAAGTTACTGTCCAGGAATCGACCGACGATGTCTGTTCATTAAATTGAATTTGAATTAATTCAAACGGCTCAGCCAGGCGTGGCGTATTGAATTGAAATCCACAAATCGTTTCGGTACTGCTTAACACTACCGGGATTGATACCGTGTCACCGGGGTTAACACTTGTTTCGACAAATGATAAATGCGTTTCAGCCATAGCATTCCCCACAAAAATGGAAAAAATAAGAAAAACTACTATTCGCACACCGAACTTAGACATTCGCACCATGACATTTCTTATACTTCTTGCCACTACCGCAGGGGCATGGATCATTGCGCCCGATTTTATCATTAACCTGTACTGGTGCCTGTTTTCTGGGCCGGTCGCCAGACTGCATTGCCTGAACCTCCCGCTGCTGATCACTGGCCCCGGCCGCTAATCCCAAGCCTGTCGAATCCTGATGCTCCATCCGAAATCGCTGGGGCCGTCTGAGCTGTTGAGGTTCCTGCTGCGGTCCTCCGAACTGGGCCCGAAAGCACATCCTTAATGTCTGTTTATTTATTTCATTAATAATTTCCACGAATGCCTTGTAGGCCTCACCTTTATATTCCAGTAAGGGATCCTTTTGCCCATAAGCACGCCAGTTGATTCCTTCTTTCAATTGGTCCATGGAGTAGAGATGGTCACGCCATTTTTCATCAATTGTCCGCAAGGTCACGAATTTTTCCAGATAGCGCAACTGCTCTGTGCCCATGAATTGTTCTTTACGCTCGTAATAATTTCGGGCCCGATTGATAATTTCCTGGGCAACATTTGTTTCGTGCGCGTTGGACAATTCATGCAAGGTAATATCAATTCCAAGGGTGGTTTGCAGATCTGCCCGCAAACTGTCCCAATCCCATTCTTCTGGAAGCGTTTTGGGATCCGTATAGGCATTAACTTCATCATTCACCCATTCGTCCAAAATATCAAATACTTCAACTTTAATATTTTCTTCTTTCAGGGCATAATTACGACGGT
>Ga0268278_1000553_pt1 | contig 25474 bp, 32 predicted proteins | sample saktaG_3_FD_190135 | JGI IMG/M metagenome (GOLD analysis project Ga0268278, IMG submission 190135) | Saline water microbial communities from Sakinaw Lake, British Columbia, Canada - sak_2010_1_5_55m | ecosystem: Environmental > Aquatic > Non-marine Saline and Alkaline > Saline ...
TAACCGAGAGAATAAATATCTTACGCCGAAGTAGTTCAGTGGCAGAACGCTTTCTTGGTAAGAAAGAGGTCGTGGGTTCGATTCCCACCTTCGGCTCTCCTAAAGCATGGGGAAGTTAGTAGTACAGATTTACTCTTAATGCGGAATCTAAAATTAAAAAATACAAGAACAGAAATATAAACAAGAAAAGTATTTATGAAAAAAGAAAATATTGTAAAATTACAGTGTTCTGAATGCCAGCGGATTAATTATTATACCAGACGTAATAAAAAGTTAGTGAAAAAGCGTTTGGAATTAAAAAAATATTGTCTTTGGTGTAAGAAACATACCCTTCATAAAGAAGTTAAGAAATAAGAACCTGCTCGTTTTACTCACGGGACCTTGTTTCTTAATCTAATTCAGAAATCGCGAGAATTACGTTCTTTATATAAAACATTTTTTGAAAATTTAATTCATTAATTTAGGGGCATGGTGAAATGGCTATCATGAGGATCTCCAAAATCCTTGTTCCAGGTTCGAATCCTGGTGCCCCTGCCATCTAGGATAGCAGGGATTGCTAGACAAAATCCCTGCCTTTTAAAAAGCCTTTATTAATGAGGCTTTTTTTAATTAAGGCTAGATAACGTTCGAGCGTTGTCCATTAGACCCTGCGGGCTTAAGAAGTCTCTGTTTAGGAATTTTTTAATTTAGGATTAGGGGATGTTTGGACTTATGGTATAATTAATTAAATAATTTTAAATGATATGCAAAATATAGGAAGTAATAATTTCGCATATATAGACGGAGCGAATCTGGATAAAGCAATAAAAGAGCTTGGTTGGTCGTTGGATTATAAAAGGTTTAGAGTTTGGTTATCTGAAAAATATAAGATAAAAAGAGCATATATTTTCATTGGTCTAATCTCAAAATATAAGAACCTTTACACCTATTTACAGGAGTCAGGATTTACTCTTATATTTAAGGAAGTAATATACGATGGAACGGGTAAACCAAAAGGAAATTGCGACGCCGATCTCGTATTACAGGCAGTGAGCGATACTTATCAAAATAATTTTGAAAAAGCGATTATTGTTGCCAGTGATGGAGATTATGCTGGTTTAGTGAAATTTATTGAAGAAAGGAATAAACTATTAGTTGTGTTATCTCCAAACACTAAAGAAAAGTGCTCTATTCTTTTAAAAAGGACAGGGGTGAAAATATCTTATATAAATGACCAGAGATCTATTTTAGAGGTTCAAAATGAAAAAGCCCCCAATGCGGACGAAACCGCATCAGGGTCTTTCTCGTAGTGATTACTATAAGTATAGCAAATTGGTTATCCACAAGTCAAGATGCTAAAAAGTGGGTAAATACAACCGAAAAAGTATCGCTAACCCCTAATCTTTTATTGAGAGATTAAGATGTTCCCAAAAAACAGGAAATAATTATCTCGTGTTCTTTTTGATTATATTTCTACTTAATGTCTAATATATGGAGCTACGAAAAATGGTTTTTAAGGTAATTTTTTGATAAACTAACAATATGAAACTTCTTTTGACATCTGCTGGCTTTGAGAAAAATCAAAGGATCGGGAAAATATTTTTAAAATTAGTAGATAAAGATCCTTCTCGAATCAGAATTTTTCTGGTCACTGTTGTAAAGAAAAACAATAAAAGCTGGAGGTGGGTTAAGCTTATCGTAAAGCAATTGGAAAAAATTGGGATTAATCCCAAGAACATTATTATTTTTAGTTTAGACAGAAAGGTTAAAGAGAGTGACTTAAAAGATATTGATGTAATTTATGTTTGCGGAGGTAATACTTTTGTTTATTTAGATAAGATAAGAAAGACTGGACTTGATAAAATAATAAAAAGGTTTGTTAAAAAAGGAAAAATATATTTTGGGGTTAGTGCCGGTAGCTATGTAGTTTGTCCCACTATTGAAATGTCAACTTGGAAACCTATGAATACAAACACAATTGGTCTCAAGGATCTAACTGGTTTAGGGCTTGTTCATTTTTGGTTAGTAGCTCATTTTAAGAAAGAATATAGTCTCGTTATCAAAAAAGCAGCTGAAGTAACAAAGTATCCGATTATCGCTCTAAGAGACAATCAAGCAGTATTAGTGAACGGAGAAAAGGTTAAAATAATTGGATCAGGGAAAAAGACAGTGTTTAATTTATCAAATAAATTTAATGTTGTTTAGCGAGATATGTTTAATCTTGAGTATGTTTATATTCATTTTACCTTTGGATAATGGTCCTGACGTTGTTCATGATATGCTGTGGATTTAAGAAGCCTCTGTTTAGGGGCTTTTTAAATTAAAGGATAGAAAAACATTTGTATTTGTGATATATTACTAAATGAGAGGATTCTATCCTTATAAATTAAATAATAGCTATGATTACCAAAATTACAGATTGGTTGGCAAAATTACCAAAATTAACAATTCCGATGATTGTTATAGCTCTGTTTTTAAATATATTTCATCTATTTCGTTACATTCATTTTCACTCTGACATTATGTCTTGCATAGCTGTTTATGGCTCCCCTTGCCTTATTGTATATTCAGTAAGTTTCTTTTTAGGAAAGGTAATGCCATTATTTATATTATCTTTACTATTTGCTTGGATTTTGTATCTATTATTGAAACAAACCATGAAAATGTATAAGTACTGGGATCATTTTGCCTATATTTTTTTGATCATGAGTTTGTTATCTTTTTTAAGCAATTTTTAAAATTAACGTAAGACAAATATGCCATACCCATATGTAACATTATTGGAACTTATCCATATTGCGATAATAGTTGTTTTAGAAATAGCCCTTTTATATATTTTGATAAAACATTATAACAAAAGTGCTGAAATCAAATCTGTTCTAAAGAGTTTTTTCTTATATAGTGCGATTGCTGTTTTGGGATTGTTTCTGTTCTCTCTGCCTTTATTTTCCGAACTATTTGATTTCAATTTCAAAGGCATAATCATTATTGTAGGTCTTTTCCTGTCTTTTTATTATGCCCTAAATAGATTTTTATTAATTAACTGGAAAAAATCACTCGTTATATTCTTCATTTGTTTCTTTATAGGGTTTCCATTAATATCAGGTTTTGCAACATTTGTAATTCGACCCCTTTGGAATACATCACTTTTGGAAGGGGATATTGAGAAATTATTGAAAGGTTTCATGTCTCCGACTAATGAACTTGCTTCTAATGGGGAATTTATGTCATTTATTAATCCTACAATGATTTATCAGGCTGGACTATTACATCCCTGGAATATTGCAGTACTTAATACAATAGAAAGAGGCCTCAATGGTGCATCTCAAATATACAGGGGGTCTATAATGTTTTCTCTTTCGGACGGAATAGTCAGGCTATTGGAAATATTAAAGCCGAGACCATACTAATACTGGTAGTATTTGATAGTATTTATTAGATTTAGCAAACGTATAAAAGGCCTCTGTTTAGAGGCTTTTTAAATTAAAGAAGAATACTGGGGTTAAAGTTGTGATATAATAAAATCATGAAAATATTCAGAAAACTGGTTTATATCTTTGTTTTATTAATAATCCTAACTGTCTTAATTGGAATAAAGGTGCATTTTCAAAAGCAAAAGGTGGAAACTGGGGATTTGATTGAAACAAGCTGGGAATGGGTTAACAATCAGGAGAAATTTTATCAAGGAACATCTCAAGAGATTAATTTACTATTAAGTGAATTACAGCAGAGATTTCCCAATCAAGACGAGAGAATGAAAGCTTTAGTTACCCTGAGAGAAGATACCCCTTATAGGCTTGGTTGTTTAGGAGAAGAGTCAGGAAGAGATCAGGATCCTGTTTTCAGAATAGATGTCACTGATTGCACTGCCTTTGTTTTAACTACGGTTGCTTTGCTTCATTCTCACGATTTACAAGAAGCCCGAGATATGATGAGGTTTTTAAATTATCAGCCGGATCAAAAAATATCTTTTGGGAATCGGTTGCATTTTACTACCGACAGAAATTCAGTTTCACCATATTTCTATGATGCTACTGAAGAAATGGCTGGTTCGGATAAGATAATGCAAAAACAAATTATCCTGAATAAAATACAAGAAAATGGGGATCGTTTGATCAATATTAATTGGCAGAAAGAGACGATTATAAAATATGTTCCTAATAAATACATAACTGTTGATTTTTTCTCTCAATTACCTCAAGTTATTGGAGTAGCCTTTGTTGGAAATAGTGATGAGAATATTGGTTTAGATGTCAGGCACGAAGGAATTTTGATTGATGGTGAAAACTTGTATCACGCTTCTTCTGTTAAGCAAAAAGTCGTAGGAGAGAATTTTTTTGATTATTATTTTGACGCTAATAAACTGCCAAGATTTAATGGCATACTATTCTTTGGGGTAGAATAACATTTTGAGGGCATCTTAAAAGCATTTTGACTGAGTTCAAAAGCAGTTGAAATTTGTGGTATAATAAATTGAACAGTTAAATAATAAAATAGATAAAAATATGAGAACAAAAGGTTCTGTTACTGCTTATCTTTTAATCATTCTCCTTTTGGCTGCTGCTGGCTATTTGATTAACAAGGGGATTATCACCATTAATGTAAACCCATCCCCAACTGAAGTTCCTACCACAGTCACTACCGAACCTTCTCCTACGGTAAGCACTACTTTATCAGAAGAAGAGATATTCTGTACTAAAAAAGGGACAGAAGAGAAGTTGAGTTTAAAAGAAGCAAAAGAAATTGCTTTACAAAGTGAATGCGGAGAGGCAGGATTATTGAAAGATACCCCTATCTGTAACGACGTAACGGGAACTTGGTGGATTGATTTAGATATTCAAAAACAAGGATGTAGCCCTGCTTGTGTTATTAACGTAGAGACAAAAGAAGCAGAGATTAACTGGCGTTGTACAGGAGCGCTACCAATACCTGAAGTTGAATAATTTGTGTTAAAAATAAGAAAATACAAATTTTCTGATGCTCCTCAAATTGCTGATATTATCAGCAAGTCTCCTTTTGGTTCCAAAAGGTATTCCGATGCAAACGAGGGTTTAAAATGGAAGTTGAATGTTTCTGATCCAGAAGGTCATCGGTTGAGAAGAAATACTTATGCCGCTAGGGGGCTGACGAAGCAGAGAGAAAAACGGAATTTTATGGTGGTGGAAGATAACAATAAAGTAGTCGGTATTGTTCGAAAGACTAGAGGGAAGTATGCTAGCTTATATCTTGATAAGAAATATTATCGCAGGGGAATGGGGAAGAAAGTGATGAATGAAGTTAACAATTTATATACGAGAAAAGTTGCCAATAAAACGATATTGAAACCGCCACTTTCTCCTACTTTTATCAGCGGGAGAGGCTATAATAAAATGCCGACAATAAAATCCGTAAGTAAACCTATTTCAATTTCCCCAATAAGGAAAATACCATCTTAATAATAAAATTATTATATGATTGGAGTTTTTGATTCTGGTCTAGGCGGATTAAGCATATTTAAAGCAATTGTTCAGGAGTTACCTGATTATGACTATATTTATTTAGGTGATAATGCCCGAGTGCCATATGGGGGACGCTCATCTGAGGTTGTTTATGAATATACAAGGCAGGCTGTAGATTATTTGTTTAAGCAAGGGTGTGAATTAATCATTTTAGCCTGCAATACGGCCAGTTGTGTGGCCTTGCATCGTCTTCAGACGGAATATCTTCCTAAAAACTATCATCAACGTAGAATTCTTGGTGTTCTTCGTCCTGCTGCTGAAATGGCAGCGGAGATGTCTTTTAATAACCGGGTGGGTGTTATAGGAACGGAAGCTACAATAAATTCTCAGGCTTTTCTCCGAGAAATTTCCAAGCTTCGTCCTGATTATAAAGTTTTTCAGCAAGCTTGTCCCCTGCTTGTTCCTATCATTGAAGCAGGAGAATTAGAATGGGAAGGATTAGACTCTATTCTTAGTAAATATCTTTCCTTTTTAAAAAAGAAAGACATTGGTGCCCTGGTTCTGGGATGTACCCATTATTCTCTTATTAAAGATAAAATTCAGAAACATATCGGGAAAGGGGTACGCTTGGTTGCTGAGGATGAAATTGTTCCTCTTAAATTAAAAGATTATCTTTGGCGTCATCCTGAAATAGAAGGTAAAATTGGGAGGAATAAGAAGAAACAATTTCTTTCTACTGCTTCTTCTCAAAGGTTTGATACCTTAACAAAAATGTTTTTAGGAGAATTAGTAGATTTTACTTTAGTATCCTTGAACTAAACAAATCAAATGTATTTCTTAAGGGATAAAATTCAGGTTTGTTTTTTTATCTTCTCTCTGCTACAATAAGAAAGATGGCTCAAGAAAATGTTGAACAATATGATAAACGCAATATTACTTTAAGCATCTATGCGGGAGCAGGGGGTAAAGATGCAGAGGATTGGGCCTTAATGCTGCAGAAAATGTATCAGCATTTTGCAGAGAGAAAAGGGTGGAAGTGTACAATTTTAGATGCAAGAAGTAATGATTATGGAGGGATAAAAAATGTAACACTGGAAATAGACGGTCTGGAAGTCTACAAAACTTTAAAAAATGACAATGGTGTTCATCGTTTAGTGCGTATTTCTCCTTTTTCTAGTGCTCATCTTCGTCATACATCCTTTGCTTTGGTAGAAGTATTACCTTTAATCAAAGCACAAGAATTCCCCCTTAAGGAATCAGATTTAACCGTTGATACATTTCGTTCTTCTGGGCCAGGAGGGCAAAATGTCCAAAAGGTAGAAACAGCTGTGAGAATCAAGCATAATCCTACCGGAATAACAGTAAGCTGTCAGGCGGGACGATCTCAATTCAAAAACAAAGAAAAAGCTCTTACTATTTTACGGGGAAAATTACATCAGTTGGCGGAGAAAGAAAAGATTAGTACCTTAGAAGAGCTAAGAGGTAAGAAGATAAAAATCGAATGGGGTAATCAGATTCGTTCCTATGTACTTCATCCGTACAAAATGGTTAAAGATGAACGTACAAAAAAGAAAATTAGCGCAGTGGAAGAGGTATTAAATGGTAATTTAGATAAAATTCTTGGTTAAAATTTGTTGATAAACTATTTATAACTTGATTTTACACTATGTCTTTGCTTTATTTTCAAAACGTTACTAAGAATTACGGAAATTCATTAATCTTGGACAATATTACTTTTGAAATAGAGGAAGGAGAATTTGTTTCCATTGTCGGTAAGTCAGGTGTGGGAAAAACAACCTTACTAAAAATGCTGATTAAGGAAGAAACACCAACAAAGGGAAGAGTATTTTTCCACAATCAGGATATTGCCAAAATGAGTCCCGGAGAAATATCCTTACTGCGAAGAAAAATAGGAATGGTTTTTCAGGACTTTAAACTGCTTCCCGATAAGAACACCTTTGAAAATGTAGCTTTTGCTATGGAGGTAGCCGGTTATTCAGAAAGGGAAGTTAAGAGAGACGTACCGGAAGTTCTTAAATTAGTGAATTTAGAAAGCAAAGCCAATAACTTTCCTTGCCAGTTGTCAGCTGGTGAAAAACAAAGAGCTGTAATAGCTCGAGCTTTAATTCAAAGGCCGGAAGTAATTCTAGCTGATGAACCAAGCGGTAATCTTGATCCTATTAATACCTGGGAAATCGTTCGATTATTAGATAAAATCAATCAGTTAGGGACAGCAGTACTTCTTTCCACTCATGACAAGGAGATAGTAAATATTTTAGAAAAAAGGGTTATTAGCTTGGAAGGAGGTAAATTGATTAGAGACGAGAAAGAAGGTAAATACTTGATTTAACTTAAATATAATATTCAATTATATGATTTCTGCAGCAAAAAGAATTTTTCAGACTGCTTGGCAGGGTTTAAAGAGAAATAGCTGGATTACCATTGCCTGTATTACGATGATGACTGTTAGCCTGATCATTTTTAGCTCTATATTGATGTTTAATCATGCTGCTAATTTTCTAGTCAGTGCCTTAAAAGATAAGATGGATATTAGTATTTACTTCAAGACTGATATTCCAGAAGAAGATATTTTAAGAGTAAGGGATGAATTAATTGGTCATGAAGAAATATCTAAAATTGATTATATTTCTCGAGAGGGAGCCCTGGAGTTATTTCAAGAGAGAAATACCAATAATTCAGTAATCCAAAAAGCCCTGGAAGAACTAGGGGATAATCCGTTATCAGCTTCCCTAAATATTAAAGCTCGCAATTCTGATGATTATCAGAAAATTGTTGACTTTATTAATAAATCTAATTTTACAAGTAAACTGATTACAATAGATTTAACTGAGAATCAGATGATATTAGCGCGAATTGGTCAATTAGCACGAGGGGTTAAGCTGGGATCATTTGTTCTTATGGCTATACTGACCTTTCTTAGTGTTATTATCAGTTTTAACAGTGTTCGGATGGCTATTTATTCTTTGCGGGGAGAAATAGAAATAATGAAATTAGTGGGAGCCTCCAATCGCTTTATCAGGGAACCATTTCTTTTAGAGGGAATGTTGCAAGGACTAATTGCTTCTTGTGTATCTACCTTAATTTTGATTCCTTTGGTGATTTGGTTAGGGCCTCGAATAGAAGGATTTGCTACCGGACTGAGTATCAACTTGTATTTCTGGTCTCATTTTGGAGTTATTTTCTTAGCCCAAACAGTTTTTGGTATTATATTGGGAACAGTAGCTAGTCTTTGGGCAGTGAATAAGCACCTAAAGATTTAATTTGCGGGATCGTCTAATGGTAGGACAGGTCCCCTTGGAGGATCTGATCTTGGTTCGAATCCAAGTCCCGCAGCCAATTTGTAAAGTTTCCGTTTCCCGCCTCGCTCGGGGCTTCGCCCCTCGCTTCGGCGGACGAGTTTTCAAGCAATTTCCAAGGGTTTTTGTATTCTACAAAAACCGCCCGCTCTCGCAAAAGCGGGTTCGAGCCAATCTTTTTCAGGAAATTTTTCTTTTCGGAAAAATTTCCTTGCAAAGCGGCAATTTGTGCTTGATTAGCCGTTAAAATGAAGTTTTTACAAAGTTCGAGCCAGCGATTGCCCTTTCGCTCAAAATCCCTCAATTTTTCGGAAATCTCAATTTTTTGGTTGAGAATTTTTTGTTTTTTGGTGGCGTATTCTTCGGTGGAAATTACGCCAGATAATTGAAGGTCTAAAAGTTTGTCCAGCGTTTCTTCGTGTTCCGCGATTTGAGATTTTAGATTTTGAGTGAAAGTCATTTCGGCTTGGACATTTCCCTCTTTTTCTTTGTCCAACTCGTTAATCATCTTTTTGGTCCAAGCCGAAGGCAAAGAAACTTTTTGAATGATGTTTGAAATCTGCTCGGCCAAAAGTTCCTCGCGGATATATTTTTGCGAGCAAATGTTTTTCTTTTTGGTGCATCGGTAATAATTGTGTCCTTTGTGGGTTTCCGAAGTGATGGAACAGCCGCACTCCCCGCATTTCAAAAGCGAGCGGAAAGCGTACTCTTTTTGGCCTCGCTTCATTTTGTGGGCTTTGGTTTTCATAACTTCTTGGCATTTATCAAAAAGTTTCTTTGCAATCGCTGGCTTATGCACTCCTTGGTGCAGTTCGCCGTTGAAATAAAAAGCTCCGTAGTAAAAAGGATTTTTCAAAAACATCTGGATATTGGAAATGGTAAAAACTTTGCCGTTTCGGCTAATCAAGCCCAAAGAAGTCATTTTATTTCTTAAATCTTTCAGAGAATGTTCGCCGGTGGCGTAAAGCTCAAAAAGTTTTCTGACAAGCGGAAATCTTTCCGGGTCGGGAATGATTTTGTGATTAACCTTGTCGTTGAGATAACCGGTTATAGCTACTCCCGATTGTTCTCCTCGCCTGACTTTTTGACGCAATCCTCTTTTTACATTCTCTGAAAGATTATCAATGTAGTATTTTGACTGCCCAAAAGCGATATTCAACATAAATTTTCCCTGCGGCGTTGCGTCAAACCAGAATGTCGGGAATTTTAGCGCGGTGATTTTCTCGGTGTCTATGAGATAAATTATTTGTCCGCCGTCTATGGAATTGCGAGCCAATCTGTCGGGGTGCCACGCTAAAATTCCACTTGCCTCGCCGGCTTCAATTCTTTTTATCATTTCGTTGAAAATCACACGGCCCGGAATTTTGGCGGTTTGCGATTCAATAAATTCCTTAACGATTTCTAGATTTTCACGCTCGGCAAATTCTTTCAACTCCGTAATTTGTGCCTCAATAGAAAGAATTTGTCTATCCGGCTCGTCCGTTGATTTTCTGGCGTAGAGAAAATATTTCGTCATAATTTTATTTGGTTAAATTTGTAATCGCTTTTGGGCAAAAAATTGCCGCTTTGCGTTCGCCCTTCGGGCAAAAAAGATTGGTTCGTTTGGAAATTGCTTGAAAACTCGTCCGCCGAAGCGAGGGGCGAAGCCCCGAGCGAGGCGGGAAACGGAAACTTTACAAATTGGCTGTCTGTCCTGAACAAAATCCGAACTTTTTTCAAAGAAAATCCGGACGCTGACTTTTGATAATTTTCGCTCGGGCGGGGCAGGAAGAAAAAGGGGTATGGGGAAAATGAATTCCCGCCCCGCCCTCGCTTCCTTTTCCGCCCGCTTTGCGGACGCGCCGCCAAATCTAAGAAACAAGGGTTTGCCCCACCCTTCCCGTGCGCGCCCTTGTGGAATTTTTACTCCCTTTTTGTTCTTTACTATATCTAAAATTTTTGTTATCATTGTAATAGATTAAGGAATCTTTATCTCTATTACTTTAATTATAGTAATATATTACAATGAAGTCAAACAACAAATCAACTATCGCCGAGAATATAAAGAAATATCGCAATAAACTGAGCGTCTCTCAAGATCGGCTATCAAAATTAGCTGATGTTACATATAACACGATTATTAAAATTGAAGCGGGAACGAATAAAAACCCAACTATTAAAACATTATCAAAAATTGCAAAGGCACTGGGAGTAACAGTTGATGATTTATTAAAAAATAATTTTTAGTTAATAAATTTTTTATGGAATTACCAACAAAAATAATTTTAACAAGTGGCATTGGAACAGGATCAACAAAATTAAATGCATTCGATAATGCTTTATTGAATGCGGGAATAGGAAACTTTAATTTGTTACAGGCGTCAAGTATTATACCACCGAAAGCAGAAATCATTTATCTTGCAAAAGATAAGCAAGAAAAATTATTACCTAAAATTGGGTCGGTAGTACCAACAGTTTATTGTTATATTTATGGAGAGAAAGTTGGAAGAAAAATCGTAGCCGTTTTAGGATTGGGTGTTCCTAAAAATTATAAAGAACATAACGGGGTTATATTTGAATTTGCCGGAAGTAATATTACAAAAGATAAGGCGAAAAAAGCTTGTGAAAAAATGATTAAAGAGGCGTTTAAGGCTAGAAACTTAGAAATAGAGAAAATTCAATTTGTAGAAACAGATTGTTTAGTAAAAAAGAAATATACCTGTGTAATCGCCGCTGCCTTATTAATATAATTTAAACCAAACTATGATTTTATTAGTTAGTAAAAATGATTATAAAAATCTAGATTTAAAAATAGGAAAACTTTTGGGAAATTATATAAAATTTGCTGTAGACACAGTACCTTTTTATTCAAAATTTAAAAATAAATTAAGAGATATTGATTACAAAAACTTTTTCGAATTTCCAATTACTTATGAACACGATCTGATAAATGATCCTTTTTCTTTTGTTGCCAAGAATAGTCGATTAGTTCAGCTTGCATCTTCAGGAGGAACTTATGGAAAAAGAAAACTAATTTTTAGAACAAATAATGATATACAAAAAAGTGTAAAAACTGCGGTCTCGATGTTTCTGTGTGGAGGAATTAAACCAAAAGATAAAATTGCAATTTTGCAACCTTTTGATTTGTGGAACATAGGACATATAGCTCTGTTAACATTTCGTAGAATAGGTGCTTTAAGTGTACCCATAGGACTTTCGGTAGACAATGAGGGTGTTTTAAATATCTTAGCAACAACTAAATGCAACATTATTTATGGTACACCCTCGAAAGTAACGACAATAGCTGAATTAAGTAAGAAGCTAGACTTAACATTAGAGATAGATAAAGTATTTTGTGCTGGCGAACCAATTCTACAGGTTCATCGAGAAAATATTAAGAATATATGGAATGCTGAAATTTATGGTATCTATGGTTCCGAGGAAACTGATGGGATAGGAGCTGAATGTGATTATCATTGCGGTTATCATATATTTGACGAAAGTTTATTAATAGAAATTCTAAACCCTGAAACATTATTACCGGCGGAAGATAATAAAGGTGCATTAGTAGTAACAAAACTAGGATACTCTGGTACAATTTTGATGCGATATTTATTAGGAGATTTAGTAGAAATAACAAAAGAGTTTTGCAAATGTGGAAGAAAAGAGTTGAGAATTTTTCCTAAGGGGAGAATAAAAGAAGTAATTTGGCTTTATGACGGCAGAAAAATTTCACTACAATCAATAGAAAATGCCCTGAATATAATTTTTCATGAAATCCCTCAACATCAGATTGTGGTTAAAAATATACCAAAAGGAAATATTTTAACATTAAAAATTCTGGCCCAAAGTGATAATCTTATAAAGAAAAAAATTAAGAAAATAATAACAAAATCTTCTCAAGATATGGAAGAAGGAATTAATAAGCGAGAAGTTAGATTATCTATTGAATTAACCAAAGACCCTTCTAAATTTATTTATACCGAAAGAGGCAAAATTCCAAAAATAATTTATGAAAAACATGAAGAACATAAAAGTTGATAGAGAATATATAGAAATATACCCCGTAAATTGGCAGAATGTTAACCAAGAAATGGTGGATAAAATATTTTCTAGCCGTTCTTTTGATTTTATTAAAGAAATCAGTTTATATGTTCATATTCCGTTTTGTCCTATTATTTGCCCTTTTTGTAAATTTAATGTTTCAAAATATAAACCTTCAATTTATCAGAAATATCTCAGTGTATTAAAAAAAGAAATATCCTTATTCAAAAATCACCCGGATTTGCAGAACCGTGTCGTTACCGCTATTTATTTCGGAGGTGGAACAGGTTCTATGCTGGTGCCAAGTGATGTTTATGAAATTTTAAATTTAATGAATAACATTTTTCCGATAAGTAATAAAGTAGAAGTCACTGTTGAATGTCACCCGAGTACGGTGAATGCCAAGAAACTTAAGGATTATCAAAAATTAGGTGTTAATCGTATTAGTTTAGGAATACAATCATTCCAGGATCAGAATTTAAGGAGCATTGGAAGAACTCACTCAGCTCAACAGAATGAAAGGTTGCTGAAAGATGCTCTGAAAACAGGTTTTAATTGTGTGGCAATGGATTTAATGTATAGACTTCCAAATCAAGATTTTGAAAATTTAAAATTTGATTTAAATAAAATTAAAAAGCTTTCTCCCGATGGAATCAGTGTTTATAGTTTAGAACCAGAAGCGACGCCTTTAGAAAGAAAAACTTCTGAGATGCCATCAGAAGAAGTCGATAGAAAAATGTTTTATTTTATAGGAGATTTTCTTGAAAGTATTGGTTATCGTCGATTTATGCAACCTGATTTTTCCAAACCTGGCAAAGAATGCAAATATGTACTAAATGCTTGGAAAGCACCACAGCAATTAATGATTGGTTTTGGCGCTGGAGCTAATACACATTATTTTGGAGGTCATGTATGGGCAAATGTTTATCCTGTAAAAAGTTATATTGAGGCTATAGAAAAGGGATATTTTCCCAGTGTTATGGGTATAGAGGTTCCTTTAGAAGAACTAGAGGCGAAATATATGGTCTTAGGTGTTCGACATCTTTCGATAGAAAAAAAGGGTTTTAAAGCAATGTTTGGAAAAAGCATCAGTGATAAATTCAGTTCTGAAATTAAAAGATTAAAGAAATTAGAATGGATAAGAGAAGAAAATAGTTATTACAAAATAACAAGGGAAGGATTATGTTATATTGATAACATATCAAAGACATTTTACAGTAAAGCGAATGAAGGAAAAGGGCAACCTTGGCTTAAAGGTCTTTATAATTATATTCCTAAAAAATTTTATAAGCCTTCGAAGTCTTGACTAAATCCATAAAATTTGATAAAGTTGTTAAAGGGTAAAAAAGCTCTTTAACAACCTAAAAGGAGGTGAAATTATGGAAAAAGAACAAAAAATAACAAAAGAAAAAGAGGTAATACTTGAAACTCTTTTGAAAGGATGGAGAGAAACAAGACAACTCACACTGGACTGGATAGATGCTTTACCATTAAAGCAATTGAATCAAGAATTGCCGCGGCCAGGTCTTAATTCTTTCACAAAGCATATTTACGAAATGGGAGAAGTTCAGAAGATATATACAACTGTTCTAAGAGGAGAAGAGCCAAGTATGGAAAAGGTTACGGGTTTAACTTTCGAATCAGAAGGAGTTATTGCTAAAACAAAGGAAGAATTAAAGCAGTTTCTTACCGCATGTGATGAAAGTTTCGATGAAGTAGTAAGTAAGGTTAAAAATTGGGAAGAAAAAGTTTCGGTTTTTGGGGTAGAAGTGCCAAAATTTGGCGTTGTGGAACTTTTGATAAGACACGAAACTTTACACCATGGACAATTCATCGCCTTCGGGTACATTCTAGGCGTTCAATTTCCTCAAAGCTGGATAGATGCATGGGCTTTACCTACTAAGTAAAACCATTCCGACCTGGGTATGTCGAAAAACTACCCTTTCTTTTTAAAAAGAATAGGAGGTAAAATAAAATGGACAAGAAAACATTGCATTGGAAGCTTGCGTGGGACACCTTTCATCTGCAAATCTTTGATTATGAAAGCGATGCTAACAGAATAAATAATTGGATTAAAAAAGAAAACTACAAGGTGAAGAATATATTGGAAATAGGATGCGGAGCTGCTCGTTATCTCAAATTCTTGAAAAAGTTAGGGTATAAATGTGTAGGAGTAGACCAAGATGTTGATATTCTAGAATATGCGAGACAAACAGTTCTGCAAGAAGACAAGGATGTCGAATTAGTAAAAGGAGATATACTCAAAAGAATCCCATCATTATTTAAAGAACGATTTGATTTGATTCTCGCTAAACATCTTTCATTTCCTTTAACTGAACTAGAGAAAGTTTTAGATTACACGAAGAAAGCTTTAAATCCAAAAGGCCCAAGAATCTTAGTGTTTGATTTTATGGTAGTGAAGGACAATCTTAATGAAGAACTCCTCGGTATCGATAGTGCTATAAAAGACAATCTCTTTTTAGTAAGATTGAACCAGATGAAGTTAAGAAAAGGATCTAACGAATATATTTGGAAAGAAGATTATATAATAAAAGAGGCTCAAACAGGATTTACTATTACTAAAGAAAATACCCGAAGTCTATGGTTTATTTCGTACGATGAGTTGAATAGATTACTGAGCAATAAAGGTGTTCAAATTGAAAACGAATTAAGAGAACCTATAGGAATTAATAATTTAGAGGGGGTGACAATCTATGGCAAATTTAAGTAATAAAATTTCTATTCTTATTGATAAGGAACTAAAGAAATTAGGGAAAAAAGAATTTGCCCAGAGTCGAAACAGATTAATTGGTAAAGAAGTAATTTCTTATGGAGTGAAAACTCAAGAGATCAGAAAAATTACCAAGGAATACTTCGGGCGATTTCAAGAAAAAGACACAAAAAAAATTTGGTTTGATGTTATTAAAAAATTGATGTCAACAAAAGTGTTTGAGAATCAAATGGCTGGGATATTTCTTTTGGGGCTTTTTCTTAAAACTGGTGGGAAGATAGGTATTTTTGAAATTGAAAAATTGATTGCAGAACACATTGATAATTGGGCAACCTGTGATACGATAAGTAGCGAAGTTGTTGCGAAAGTACTAAAACATTCACCGGAAGAAATTAGAACTTTGGATACCTGGGCAAAATCTAATAATCTCTGGTTAAAAAGAACTGCTTTGGTAACAATGGTGAAGCTTAAAAACAAGATTAAAAATTGGCGAGAGACCGCTTCTCAGATACTTTCTTTTTTGAGCAAAGAAAAAGAACCAATTCTTAAAAAGGCAGTATATTGGCTAGAAAGAGAAGTTCTTTAATAACGGGGTGAGAAAAAACGTTGCGCCCCGTTTTTTTATTTTTGTATAATTATATAATAAGTTCAGCGGCGGCGCGCTCGCAAAGTGGGCGGAAAAAGAAGCGAGGGCGGGGCGGGAATTCATTTTCCCCATACCCCTTTTTCTTCCTGCCCCGCCCGAGCGAAAATTATCAAAAGTCAGCGTCCGGATTTTCTTTGAAAAAAGTTCGGATTTTGTTCAGGACAGACAGCAAATTAGAATCGCCAAAGAGGCGATTTTTTGGTAGAATGGGAGCAATATGTTAATTGATGACATAAAAATTAAGGTAAAGGCTGGTCATGGTGGTCGTGGGGCAGTGGCGTTTAATAAAATCATGATGAGCCTGGGACCAACAGGAGGGAATGGTGGTAAAGGGGGTAGTGTTTATTTAGAAGGCGTATCAGATATTAGTGCCCTCTCTTATTTTTCTGGTAAAAAAGAAATAGTAGCGAAAAATGGGGAAGACGGAATGACTCAACTTCGTGACGGAGAGGATGGCAAAAATATCATTTTAAAAGTACCAATTGGTACATTGGTGCATAATTTAACTACTGGTGAAGATCTAGAAATTATTTCTATTGGCCAACGTATTCTGATAGCCAAGGGAGGCAAAGGAGGCAAGGGTAATTTTAAATTTCGCTCTTCTACCAATACAAGCCCAACTGAATTTCAAGGAGGTCTTCCTGGTGAGGAATACGAATTAAGGCTTGAACTCAAACTAATTGCTGATGTTGGATTTGTTGGTTTGCCCAATGTTGGTAAATCCAGCCTATTAAATGAATTAACTAATGCTAAAAGCAAAGTGGCTAATTATCCTTTTACAACACTGGAACCCAATCTAGGTGTTTACTATGAATTGATTCTAGCTGATATTCCTGGGATTATTGAGGGGGCTTCTGAAAACAAAGGACTGGGTATTAAGTTTTTACGCCACATTGATCGGACAAAAACACTTTTTCATTTTATTTCTTCAGAATCACCTGATCTAGTAAAAGATTATCAAGTTATTAGAAATGAATTGGGGACTTATAATAAGAAGCTTTTAGATAAAACAGAATATATCTTTTTGAGCAAGGCTGATTTATTGAACGAAAATGAGATAAAAGAAAAACTTAATATATTAAAGAAAGCAGGAAAGGAAGTAATTCCTATTTCTGTGATTGACGATAAGAGCCTAAAGCACATTGAAGAGATATTGCGTGATTTAATCAAACAGAAATATCAAAAAAGTCCTTAATGTTTTGGCAAAGATTAGTATCAATAGTTATTTTTTGTTTTGGTGATTTAGCAATAAAAAAGGGAGTCTTATATAGTTTGGGGGTAGCACGCACAAAAAATAGGTATATGCAAAGGAGAATTGACAGCTGTGAATGACTATATATACTATATTCAATATTGCTTTGAGGTTAAAATTTTACATTATTTCAATGATTCAAAACAAAAAAGACGCTTTAATTTTTTTAGGAGAAAAAGTTAAAACGCCTAATTTAGTTAAACATTGTTTGGCGGCAGGATCAGCAATGAAGGGTTTAGCTCATTATTTTAGGGAGGATGAAGAAACATGGGAAATGGCTGGATTGCTTCATGATATTGATTATGAGGAGACAAAAAATAAACCAGAGGAGCATTCTCTTAAAGGAGCGAAGATGCTTCGGGAGCAAGGATTAAGTAATGATATTATAGAAGCGGTAAAAACTCATAATGCTATTCACGGTCTATTGCCCCAAACCAAAATGGCCAAAGCTTTGTTTTGTGTTGATCCTCTAACCGGCTTGATAGTAGCATCTACTTTGGTATTGCCATCTAAAAAGATTAAAGATCTTAGTTTAGAGAATGTTCTTAATCGTTTTAAAGAAAAAAGTTTTGCCCGGGGTGCTTCTCGGAATATTATTCAACAATGCCAACCCTTGTTAGGTTTGTCTTTGTCCGATTTTGTATCTTTTGTTTTACAAGGGATGCAGTCGATTGCAGATGATTTGAGCTTATGAAATCTCGTCTTCCGAAAAGATTTTATCAACGACATACCTTAAAAATAGCTCAGGATTTATTAGGGAAATATATTGTTAGGGAATGGAGGGATAGAAAAATTGAAGGAAGAATAGTAGAAACGGAAGCCTATATTGGACCTGATGATAAGGCCTCTCATGCTTATCAAGGGAAGGTTACCAAACGGAATAAAGCTGTTTTTCTTTCCGGGGGCCACGTCTATATTTATTTGGTTTATGGAATGCATTGGCAATTAAATATTTCTACCTTTTTAGAAGGGGTACCAGAATGTGTTTTAATTAGAGCCTTGGAACCAATAGACAGCATCAAGAGAATAGCTAGTGGGCCAGGAAAACTCTGCCGATATCTGAAATTGAATAAATCTTTTTATGGCGAGGATCTTGCAAATAGCAAGAGGATATGGATAGAAGACAGAGGTAAATGTGTTCAAAAAAGAGATATTGTGAGGAAACCGCGTATTGGCATTGATTATGCTCAAGAATGGGTTCAAAAACCATGGCGTTTTTATATTCAGGGAAATCAATTCGTTTCTCGTTTCTGATGATACCTTTGACAAAATAGCAGTCCTTTGCTACATTATTAATAAGCCCGAGAGGGTATTTTTTGAGAAAAACAATGAATAAATTATTTTTTCGATTACAGGAGTTTTTTAAGGAATCCTGGCAAGAACTGAAAAGAGTTAATTGGCCTACCAAGAAAGAAACTATCCGCTATACCTTAACAGTTTTAGCGTTTTCTGTTATTGTAGCTATTAGTCTTAGTTTTATAGATTTTGGTTTTATAAGAGTAATTCGTCTACTTTTAATAAGATAGCATGCCTAAACAACAAATAGATTCAGGCAAAAATTGGTATGTTATTCATACCTATTCAGGGTATGAGGATGCTGTAGCTCGTAGTCTAAAACAGAGAGTGGAAGCATTGGGAATGCACGATAAAATTCTTAATGTTTTAGTTCCCAAAGAAAAGAAAATCAAAATAAAAAATGGGAAAAGGACAATAGTGGAGGAAAAGATATATCCTGGTTATGTTTTTGTAGACATGATTGTTACTGATGATTCCTGGTATGTGGTAAGAAATACTCCTATGGTCACAGGGTTTATTGGAGCTGGTACTACTCCTCGTCCTGTAGAAGAAGAAGAAATACAGGAAATTTTGAAAAAGATTAGTCAAACAGAGCCAAAATATAAAATAGAATTTGCAATAGGTGATCAGGTTAAAATCACTGATGGCCCTTTCAAAGGAAGTACTGGCAAGGTAAATGAAATTAATAAAGAGAGAGGCAGAGTAAAAGTAGCAGTTTCTTTATTTGGTCGGGACACCCCGGTAGATCTAGACTTTCTTCAAGTAAAAAAAATATAAACTTTTAATATGGCAAAAGCAATAAAAACCACTTTAATTCTTCAAATTCCTGGAGGACAAGCTAATCCTGCTCCCCCAGTTGGTCCAACTTTGGGGCAGCACGGTTTAAATATTCAAGAATTCTGTGCCCGTTTTAATGAAGGGACTAAGGATCATCAGGGGGAAATTATTCCAGTGGAAATTACCGTTTACCAAGATAGAACTTTTGATTTAAAATTTAAACAGCCACCGGTTTCTGATTTGCTACGCCGGGCAGCGGGTATCAAAAAAGGAACTGATAATCCCATCAAGAACAAGGTAGGAAAAGTTACCAAGGCTCAGGTAGAAGAAATTGCTAAGAGAAAAATGCCTGATCTTAATACTACTGATTTAGAAGCAGCAATGAAAATGGTAGAAGGAACAGCGAGAAGCATGGGAATTGAGATAAAATAACTGAGAAAATAATAGTTAAATAAGAAAACCCCCGAATAAGTCGGGGGTTGTTTTTATATAATTTTTCTAGAAAGATCTTTATCTAGATTTTGCAGGTCTCGTCCACAATAACGATTACTTTCAGGGCACTTTCCGGCAAAACAAGGAGGTTCCAATAACTGGAGATATTTATGATGAGATGTTTTTTCTATCTCTTTTCGAAGGGTATAAGAAATTTGGTAAATTTCCTCCTGGGCTAGCCAACACAGCCTCTTATTCTGCTCGTGTATTACAGCATTTAGATGCCCTATTTTTTTATATCTTACCATAGCGCCGTAAGGAGCGAGAAGGATCCAAAGGGTAGCAGGTATTTTATTTCGAAAATTAAACCATTCCTCCATAGTTTCTTTTGCTGTTTGGTACATCTCGGCCTCTTGGAGTAGAGGGGGAAGGTAGAAATTTCCGGTGAAATTGGGTGTTCCTCTATAAATTCCACGATGTCTTTGATCTTGCCCCATTGTTGCTAAGGAAACTTCTATTTCTGTGATTATTCTTATCAGATTATTATTCATAAACCGTGGAGAAAAGGGAAGCAAGTCTAAAGGTCCAATCATTTCTGGAGAAGGGAAGGTTGGTTCTTCTAGTTCTTCCATATTGAAAAGTTTTAAGGAAGGTTCAGTTACTATTACTTTCTTGTTATCCAATAATCTTGGTGTCCAGTCAGAATATTGCTTTTTTCTCTTCGGGAAAATGAAAGATAAATCAGGAAATTGTGTCACAACTATTTCAGCCATTTGTCTAGTTACTTCTCTCATTCCTGGACTCCAGGCTGTTTGATATAAGGAGGCGAGCGTAATCAGATCTATAGTGTGAATTAGTCCAGTAGGGAAAATAATTGGAATGAACATTCGAAGTTGCTCTTGAGCAATTTTAGAAGCATTCTTCTCCAAATTCTCTGATGAGATAAAAGGTCTTTCTTGTTTCAGAAAATATATAGCTGATCCTGTAATCTGATGGTGATTATTCTGAAATATAGACATTTCTTTTCTAAGATAGTCCATTATTTCTTCCTTTATATCTTCTATAACCATTGGCCAGTAGTTGCTTATATAACTTCTAACTGTATTGAATTGAGGATGCCAGAACATTTCTGCGGAAAATCTTCCAGAGCGTTGATCGGTGTTATAGAAAGGATGAGCAAGATGTAAACCAAAAGTTACATCTCCGATAGGAATATCTTCTATTGCGAATGTTAGAAAAAAGTGTTCAAGGGGAGTGTGATGGCCTGTGTCAAAAAGTTGATGTTCAATATCAAGATGACGAATCTTTTTAGGAACTCTACTACAGTAACATGTTCGAGCAGCTAAAAATATTAAAGACAAAGGATCTCTGTTTGAATAACTTACTAACCTTACGTTCATTATTTGCACCTTCCTTTAAAGTATTCTGGTCCTGGTATTCTTCGAATGATTTCTTCAAATACTGTTTTTGCCACTTCGTCTGGAGAACGAGTGGCATCTACAACTATTGCATTGTGATCTATTTTGGCTAATTCAAGGTATGCTGTTCTTAGTTTTTTCTGGAATTCGACACCCTCATGTTCAAAACGATCATGTTTTTGTTTTCTGATTCGCTTCCAAGCTACTGAGATAGGAAGATCAAAAAGGAAAATAATATCCGGAGATAAGTTTTGGACAGCAGGAGCATTGATCATTTCTACCGATGATATTCCCAAATTTCTGCCAATACCTTGATATATTAAAGAAGACCATAAAAAACGGTCAGTGACAACAATATATCCTTCCTGAAGTTTGGGGATAATGAAGTTTCGAATGTGCTGAGCCCGAGAAGCAGCGAAAAGAGACGCTTCCGCTTCTGGACAGAGAGGGACTGAGGAATGTAAGAGTAAGTTTCTTATCTTTTCTGCGGCAGGACAATTTGTTCCTCCCGGTTCATGAGTAGTTAATACAGGAAAACCGATCATTTTCAGCATATCTACCACTAATTGGCCAGAAGTAGTTTTCCCGCATCCGTCTGTTCCTTCAAGAGCAATAAATACTCCTTGTTTCTTTGTTATCATCATTACACCTCCTTATTTGGTTTTTTAATTGTTAAGATACAAATGAAATTAATCATAGGGCAACATTATATCCTAGTTTCAAGGTAACATTTTGGTATCTATTCGTCAAGAATGACATTGATATCATTTTTGTAGTATACTAAAGATATGAAGTATAAACCGGTTATTAGTATTGTGAATTAAAGGATTAAAATTATATTTTAAGATTAAATTTAATTTGAAGGATAAATTCAAAAATGGCTAGATCCAGAATTATTAAAATATCTAAAGATAAATTAAGACACCTTTATCTTGTTAAAAAGTTAGCCTCTATTGAGATTGCAAGGGAATTTAAATGTAGCGAGAGAACAATTTATAGGAGATTATACGAATATAAGATTCCTATAAGACATGACAGAAAGAGAAATGATATAACAGAAGAAAAATTAAGGGATTTGTATCTTGATAAAAGAATGAGTATCGGCAAAATTGCAGAGATATTCAAATGTAGTACGGGAACGATTTGGGTGAAACTCTGCCAGTATGGTATTGGCGTAAGAACAAAAAGCGAGGCAAATAAAGGAAACTATAAAATTGAGATACCGGAAGAGATAAAATCATTATATCTTAATGATAAATTATCGATTAGTAAGATTGCCAAAAGATTCAACTGTTGTCATAAAACGATATCACAAAGACTTCATGGTTATAATATTGCTACAGGAATAAGAAAAATAGAAATTTCTAAAAAAGAACTGGAAGGTTTATATATTAGAAATAGAATGACTATTTATCAGATTGGAGAAAAGTTTAGTTGTGACGGGGTAACAATTTTAGATAGATTAAGGCAATATCATATACCAATAAGAAAAAGAGGCGAGTTGGCGATGAAAAAATATAGAATTGAAATCCCCGAAGAGATAATAAGAGATTTATATATCAAAAAGAAGATTCCTATTTCTCAAATTAAAAAGATATTTAATTGTAGCGCTACGACACTGCATAAAAGAATAGGAAGATACGATATTCCCATAAGAAATATAAGCGAAGCACTAAAAGGAAATCCTTCTCCAATGAAGGGTAAGCATCATACCAAAGAGACTAGAAAAAAATTAAGCATGCTAACAGTTAGGCAATTAGCCTCGGGTACGATGAAGAAAAAAGATACCTCAATCGAAATAGAACTTGAAGAAGAATTAAAAAGAAATAATATCTATTATCAAAAACAGATTCCCTTATGTAATGTTACAGTAGCGGATTTTTATTTACCGAAATATAAAATTGCCATCTATGCAGACGGAGACTATTGGCATAATTTACCAGTTGTTAAAAACAGAGACGCAAAACAGAAGAGGACCTTAGAGGGAAATGGTTATCATGTTTTAAGGTTTTGGGGACATGAAATACATAAATCAGCAGGAGAATGTGTTAATAGAATTAAAGAATATAGTAAATTTTAAAAAATATGTATGAACCAATTCTGGGGCTGGAAGTGCATGTAGAATTAGAAACCAAAACGAAAATGTTTTGCTCTTGCCTGAATAATTCAGAAGAAAAAATTCCGAATAAAAATATTTGCCCAGTTTGTTTAGCGCATCCGGGAACTTTGCCAGTAATCAATAAAAAGGCAGTGCAACTGGTAGTAAGAGTAGGACTAGCTCTCGGTTCTTATATCCCTGAATATTCAAAGTTTGATAGGAAGAACTACTTTTACCCCGATCTTCCTAAAGGGTATCAGATATCTCAGTATGACGAACCTCTTTGTCAAGGAGGAGAGCTATCTTTGTATTTGAGCAATGATCTTGAAGAGAGAAAAAGAAAAATTAAAATTACCCGGATACATTTAGAAGAAGATGTAGGGAAACTCATTCATTCAGAAGGAAATGATTCTTTAATTGATTATAACCGAGCAGGAGTGCCATTAATGGAATTAGTAACGGAACCGGTAATACATTCTGGAAAAGAAGCACGTTTATTTGCTCAAGGACTACAAATTCTTTTTCGTGTTCTCAATATCTCTGAAGCTAATATGGAAAAGGGACAAATGCGTTGTGAGGTTAATATCAGTTTGAAAAAGAAAGGAGATAATAAATTAGGAACAAAAGTTGAAATTAAAAACTTAAATTCTTTTCGATCTGTGGAACAAGCAATTGATTTTGAAATTAAGAGACAGAAAGAAGCATTGGAAAAAGGTGAAGACATAGTACAAGAAACAAGGGGATGGAATGCGGAAAAAGGAATTACCTATTCTCAAAGAGTAAAAGAGACAGCTCAGGATTATCGTTATCTTCCGGAACCGGATCTTCCCCCTATTCATTTGTATTCCAAAGAAGCAGGAAAAGGTCTTCTTAACTTGGAACAATTGAAAAAAGAAATGCCCCCATTACCCTGGAAGAAAAAAGAAAATCTGCTAAAGACATATAGCATATCCAATACTGAGGCTAATTTGTTTATCCAAGACGAACAATTACTCGGTTTCTTTGAGAATGTTCTAAAAGTACTAGATAAGGGCTATGGAAAGGAGGTTTCCTTAGATAATCCTGCTCTTAATAAGATTAAAAAGGAAGAATTGATGAAATTATCAGCTAATTATATTTTTAGTGACATGTTCGGGATTATGCAGAAAGAAAAACTCGGCTGGAATGATATTAAAATAAAACCAACTCAGTTTGCTGATCTTATAATTGCTGCTGTAACTAATCGAATATCATCACGGGTTGCTAAAGATTTATTATTAGAGGTAATAAAAACCGGTCAAGATCCTCAACAATTGATTAGTAGTCGGAAGTTGGAAAAGTTATCAGATCTGGATCAGTTGCTTCCCATTATTAAGGAAATAATTGCTCAGCAGGAAAAAGCTGTAGCTGATTATAAAAAAGGTAAAGAAAATAGTATAAAGTTCTTGGTAGGGCAGGCAATGGCTAAAACCAGAGGAACAGCAGATCCGGTAATATTAGAAAAATTATTTAAAGATAATATTAAATAAAAAACAGACAAGAGATATAATTTTTCATAACTTTGTTTTCTGATTCTAAGGAGTTCTCCTACCGTTTTCTTTTTAGAATCAGAAAACAGGGTTTTGATTTTTACCAAGCCAATTGCTTATTAATTCAATAGCGGTATTGTATTCTCTAATCCAGTGAATGTTTTTTATTTTTCTAAACCAAGTTTTTTGTCTTTTAGCATATTGCCAACTTTCCTGAAGGAGACTTTTTCTCATTTCAGAAAAACCTATTTTATTTTCTAAATAACGATTTATCCAACGATATTCTAAACCAAAGTCTTCTAATCGTTGAGAGGAGATCCCTTTCTCCTTTAGTTTTTTTACTTCTTCTATCATTCCCTGGTTCAATCTTTCATCCAGTCTTTTTTCAATTTTTATTTTTAATTTCTCCGGTTCTGTTTCTATACCTAAGATTAGGATGTCATAGGGAGGTAGTACTTTTTTTAATGGAGTGATTGGTTTTTTTTGATTCAGGGATATTTCTAAGGCCCGAAGGAGTCTTCTTTTATTATTCTTATCAATATTGAGTGCTCTTTGAGAA